>Ga0105248_10005619_pt1 | contig 13770 bp, 14 predicted proteins | sample KBSS34metaG_FD_81524 | JGI IMG/M metagenome (GOLD analysis project Ga0105248, IMG submission 81524) | Switchgrass rhizosphere microbial communities from Kellogg Biological Station, Michigan, USA - KBS S3-4 metaG | ecosystem: Host-associated > Plants > Roots > Rhizosphere > Soil | place...
CGCCAGCGCCGCTCCCAGATCCGCCAGCTCACCGCGCGCACTCGGATCGATCGCGCCGATGCGGACCACGGTTCGCCGGCCGGTCGCAAGATCGACGTACGTGCCGTCAGCGCATCGGGCAAACCTCAGAGCGACGAGAGGCAGCGGATCAGACACACCGGATCTCGCTGCAAGACGCGTCGCGGTGGCGTCAGCCGCGATCGGTGCGCGTCGGGATCGGACGCCGAGGTCTCGCAGGCTCAGTCACTTTCGAGCGCCGCACGAACGCGCGGCACGCGTATCCAGACGCCGCCGAGCGGTCGGACGTCGCAGAAAGTTCGTATAGAATATTGCGGCTATGCTGCGATTTCTCACCGCTGGTGAGTCGCACGGACAAGCGCTCGTGACGATCATCGACGGCATGCCCGCCGGGCTTCCGATCGATTTCGACGCCATGACTACCGCGCTTCGCCGGCGGCAGGGCGGCTACGGCCGCGGACGCCGGATGGCGATCGAATCCGACCGCGCGCAGGTGCTGTCTGGCGTACGGCGCGGCAGGACGACCGGCGGCCCGATCGCGCTCCTCATCCCGAACAAGGACTGGCAGAACTGGCAGAAGACGATGCACGTCGAGGCGGAGATGCCCGAGGAAGCCACGGGCGCCAACCGCACGGCCGTGACGCGCCCGCGCCCGGGCCATGCCGACCTCGCCGGTGCTCTCAAGTACGGCCTCGAAGACATCCGCGATGTGCTCGAGCGCGCGAGCGCCAGAGAGACGGCAGCGCGTGTCGCCGCTGGCGCTCTCGCGCGGCAGTTGCTTGCGCACTTCGGCGTCGAGGTTCTCAGCCACGTGACGATGATTGGCGGCGTGGGAATCGACGAGTCGCTGGCCGTCACGGTCGATCGGATCCGCGCAATTCCGGAGGATTCGCCGCTGCACTGCGCCGATCCAGCCGTCGAACAGCGGATGATCGCGGCGATCGATCAGGCCAGGGAGGCCGGCGACACCCTCGGCGGCGCATTCGAGGTCGTGGTGACGGGCCTGCCGGTGGGCCTGGGCAGCTACGTCCAGTGGGACAGAAAGCTCGACGGGCGGCTCGCGCAGGCCATCATGTCAATCCACGCGATCAAAGCGGTGGGGATCGGCAAGGGGCCGGACGTCGCGAAGCTTCCAGGCTCGCGCATCCATGACGAGATCGTGCCGGCCGGCGAACCGCCGACCGGGCATCCGGCGGTCCGCGTCTCGCGGCTGACGAACAACGCCGGAGGCCTCGAAGGCGGCGTTACCAACGGCGAGCAGCTTCGCGTCACGGGATACATGAAGCCAATTGCCACCTTGATGCAGCCGCTCCGATCCGTCGATCTCACCACACTCGCCGAATCCCCGGCCGCCATCGAGCGCAGCGACGTCTGTGCGGTCACCGCTGCCGCGGTCGTCGGCGAGGCCATGGTCAGCCTGGTCGTGGCCGATGCGTTCCTCGAGAAGTTCACGGGCGACAACCTGGCGGACATCACGCGCGCGGTCGACGCCGGCACCGCCACCGTGCGGGCCCGGTTCGCGCCTCGCCAGGCTCCCGACCCGGCACCGGCGCGATCCTGACGCGACGCCGCGATGCTCCGGCCCATCGTCAAGCACGGCGACCGCGTGCTGCATCGTCCATCGGAACCGGTCGGCGAGCTCACGCCGGAGATTCAGCAGCTCATCGACGACATGATCGCGACCATGTATGCCGCGCCAGGCGTCGGTCTGGCGGCGCCGCAGGTGGGCGTCGCGCTGCGCCTGTTCGTCGTCGACATCTCGGCTGGGCGCCGATCTGAAGAGCTCCGCGTCTGCGTCAACCCGGAGTTCGTCTCGCGCAGCGGAACGCAACTCGAGGAGGAAGGCTGCCTGAGCGTGCCCGGCTTTGCCGCCACCGTGCTGCGTCCGGCCAACGCCGTACTCTCGTACCGGGACCGTGAGGGCCATCAGCAGGTGATCGACGCACAGGGGCTGCTCGCACGGGCCCTCCAACACGAGATGGACCACCTCGACGGGACCACGTTCGTCGATCGGCTGCGAGGCATCAAGCGGCAGCAGATCCTGCGCAAGATCCAAAAGATGAAACGCAGGGGCCAATGGTGACCCACGCGCCTCTGCGCATCGCGTTCTTCGGCACCCCCGAGTTCGCCGTGCCGACGCTGGCTGCCCTGCTGGCGAGCCGGCATATCGTCGTCGGCGTGATCACGCAGCCTGACCGTCCGCGCGGCCGTGGCCACCATCTGACGGCCGGGCGCGCGAAGGCGTTCGCCGTCAGGCGCGGCATTCCGGTCCTGCAGCCCGAGCGGCTGAAGGACGAAGGCTTCCTGGCGGCCTTCCGGGCGCTCGATGCCGACCTCGGCGTCGTCGCCGCCTACGGCCGGATCATCACGGACGTGATGCTGAGCACACCGCGGCTCGGCATGATCAACGTCCACGCGTCGCTCCTGCCGCGATGGCGCGGAGCGGCGCCCGTCCACCGCGCTCTGCTTGCGGGCGATCGCGAAACCGGCGTGACGATCATGCGGGTCGTCCGCGAGCTGGACGCGGGCCCGATGCTGGCGGTGGAGCGGCGTGCCATTGGCGATGAAGAGACCAGTGCCGACGTCGAGCGCGCGCTGGCAGAAATGGGCGCAGCACTCGCGGCGGACACGGTCGAGCGGCTGTCGCAAGGCCCGGTGCCCGAGGAGCCGCAGCCGGATGCGGGTGTGACCTACGCCGATCGAATCACCAAGGCCGACTCCCCCATCTTCTGGTGGAGGTCGGCGCACGAGCTGCGCAACCAGGTCCGCGGACTGCACCCCTGGCCACATGCATCGACGACGATCGGCGGGCACCGGCTGCTGATTCTGAAGACGGCCGTATCGGATGGGCCTGCACCGTCTTCAGCGGTGCCCGGCAGCGTCCTCGAGGCCGAAGCCGACAGCCTGGTGATCGCGGCCGGACACGGAACGCTTCGCATCCTTGAGCTGCGGCCCGAGGGACGCCGGACGATGACGACGCGAGAGTTCCTCGCGGGCCGCAAGCTCGCCGTCGGCGCCCGAATGGAATGACGGCTCCCGCTCGTCGAGCGGCGTACGAGGCTCTGCGCGCCATCGAGTCGGGCCGCGCGCTGCTCGCCGAAGCCATCGTCGCGTCGCGCGAGCCGCTGAAGGACGATCGCGACCGCGCCCTCGTCACGTCGATTGTCACCGGCACGCTGCGGTGGCGCAATCGCCTGGACTACGTGCTGTCCCGCCATGTGACGCGCGAGCTCGCGCGGCTCGATCTCGAAGTGCTCGAGATCCTCCGCCTCAGCGTCTTTCAGTTGCTGTTCCTCGAGCGCGTGCCGGCGTCCGCGGTGGTGCACGACGCGGTCAACCTGGCGCGCGCGGCCGGCAAGACGAGCGCAGCCGGCTTCGTCAACGCCGTGCTCCGCAAGGTCTCGCGGACACGCGATTGGCTGGATCTTCCGCAGGCGCCCTCCGGGGGCACGGCAGCCAGGCGCGAGGCATGGCTCGATGCGCTCAGCCTGACGGGCTCACACCCGCGATGGCTGGTCGAGCGATGGGTGGACCGGATGGGCCCGGAGGCAGCCGCGGCGTGGGTCGAATTCAACAACCATGAGCCCGCGCTGACGATTCGGGCGAACACGCTCAAGACGTCGCGCGAGCTGCTCGGCGAGCGGCTGCTCGATGCGGGCATCGAGACCGAGCACCTCGGGTTTGCGCCTGACGGACTGCGCGTGCTGCGCGGTAACCCGCTGCGCACACCGCTGGCGAAGCAGGGGCTGTTTGTTGTCCAGGACGAGGCCTCGCAGCTCGTCGCGCTGATGTGCGGTCGGCAGCTGCGATGGCGGAGCCTTGACGCCTGCGCCGCGCCGGGAGGCAAGACGCTCGTGCTCGCCTCCGGACCAGCGCGCGGCGGCCTCCTGGTCGCGGCGGACCGCCGCTGGCGGCGGTTGAAGCTGTTGCGCGAGTACCTGGCCGCCGCAGGCGCTGGTCAGGCGAGGATCGTCGCGCTCGACCTCTCGGCTGGCGCCCCATTCAGGGACATCTTCGATCTCGTGCTCGTGGACGCCCCGTGCACCGGCCTGGGCACGCTGCGGCGAGAAGTGGACATCCGCTGGCGCCGCTCGGTGCGTGATGTCGGCGAGGCGGCGGCGGTTCAGGCGCGGATGCTGCGCCAGGCGGCGAGCCTGGTGGCCCCCGGCGGCCGGCTGGTCTACGCCACCTGTTCCAGCGAGCCGGAGGAGAACGAGGGCGTGTTCGAAGGGTGGCTCAGCGGCGAACGGGGCTTCCGCCAGGCCGGCCCGGAGTCGCTGTCGAGCGACGGCGTCCCGTCGGAGCTGCTCGACGGGCAGGGCCATCTGCACACGCGCCCGGATCTACATGGCCTGGAAGCCTTTTTCGCCGCGGCGGCCGACCGCAGCCGCGCCCGCTGATCGCCCCCGTGTAGTACACTGAATGGTTGCATGGCGTTGACCTCCCGCGTGTGGGGCGCGGGCAAACTGCTGGTCCTGCTGGCCGCCCTCGGCGCCACCTACCTGCTGTCCGCATTTCTTGCCGTGCGCATGTCAGTTCGCGCCAGCGAGGTCACGGTTCCCGACCTCGCGGGCCGCTCGGTGAACGACGCGTCGGCCCGGCTCGATGATCTCGGATTGACCCTGCGGGTCGACGAGAACCGGCGGACGGATCCGAAGATCCCGGCTGGCTCGGTCGTGCAGCAGGACCCCACGCCAGGAACGCACGTCCGTCGCCAGCGGTCCATTCACGTGTGGGTGAGCCAGGGCGAGGAGGTCATCGTGGTGCCCTCGCTCGTTGGCGATTCCGAGCGTAGCGCGGAGGTCCGTCTCGCGCAGGGCCGCTTGAAACTGGCCGGTATAGCCGAGGTGCGCAGCCACGACTACGCGCCTGATGCGGTGATCGCCCAGGACCCGGCGCCGGGCACGCACGGCGCGACGGTCGCGCTGCTGGTGAATCGCGGCGCGCGGGGTGTGAGCTACGTGATGCCCGATCTCATCGGCGTCGACGGCGATCGAGCGGCCGAACTGCTCCGCACGCGCGGCTTCCGCGTCGCGGTCGTCGGCACGCAGCCGTACCCAGGCGTCCCTTCGGGCATCGTGATTCGACAGACGCCAGCCGGAGGCTTCCAGGTCGGCCCGGGTGAAGCGATCGCGCTGGAGGTCAGCCGATGAGCGTGCGCCTGGCGCCGTCGATCCTCTCGGCCGACTTCGCCGCGCTCGGCGACGCGGTGAGGACGGTGGAACGGGGCGGCGCGGATCAGATCCACCTGGACGTCATGGACGGGCACTTCGTGCCAAACCTGACGATCGGCCCGGCCATCGTGAAGGCCGTGCGGCGCGTGACGTCGCTGCCGCTCGACGTGCACCTGATGGTCACCGATCCCGACGCCTGTCTCGACGCGTTCGCCGAGGCGGGCGCCAACGCGATCACCGTGCACGTGGAGGTCCTGCCCCACCTCAATCGCACGCTCGGCGCGATCAGGAAACTCGGCTGCCGGGCCGGAGTCGCCATCAATCCGTCCACGCCTCCCGAGGCACTCAACGAAGTCCTGGAGGACCTCGATGTCGTCCTGGTGATGTCGGTGAACCCGGGCTTTGGTGGTCAGTCCTTTATCCCGCACAGCGAGTCTAAGATCCAGCGGGTCCGTCAGATGCTGGACGCCCGCCGCAGCCGCGCGGACCTGTCGGTGGACGGCGGCGTCGACCGCACGACGCTCCCGCGGGTGGTGCGCGCCGGCGCGACCGTGCTGGTGGCGGGCGCGGCGATTTTCGGCACACCCGATCCGGAGCAGACAACGCGCGATCTACGGGCCCTGGCGCAGCAGGCCGCGGGGGCTCAGTCGCGATCGTGACGTCACACGTGCATCGCACCGGCGCCACGACCGTGCGCGTGCGTTATGCGGAGACGGACCAGATGCGCGTGGTGTACCACGCCAACTACTTCGTCTGGTTCGAGGTGGGCCGGACGGATCTGCTGCGTCAGCTCGGCTGGTCCTATCGCGAGATGGAACACGCGGGCTTTCAGCTTCCCGTCGTCGAGGCGCACTGCCAGTACCTGCGCCCGGCACGCTACGACGACGAGATCGAGATCCGTACGGCGGGGCGGCTGGTCTCCGCGGTCCGGGTGTCGTTCGACTACGAGGCCGTCCGCACGAGCGACGGCGTCGTGACGGCGACGGGGCGAACGCTGCATGCAGCCGTGACGCCGGAGGGGCGGCCGTGCCGGCTGCCACCGCGAGTGAGGGAACTGTTTCAATGAAGGCGCTGGTCACCGGTGTCGCCGGGTTCATCGGCTCCCATCTGGCCGGGACGCTGCTCGACCGCGGCGCCGCGGTCACGGGAGTGGACTGCTTCACGGACTACTATCCGCGGCCGATCAAGGAAGCGAACCTCGCCACCGTGGCGGCGCACGACCGGTTCCGGTTCGTGGAGACGTCGATTCAGGACGCGGATCTCGATGCGCTGCTGGACGACGTGACGCACGTGTTTCACCTGGCCGCGCAAGCCGGTGTGCGAAAGAGCTGGGGGCGCGACTTCCAGATCTACACGACCAACAACGTCGACGCGACGCAGGTCCTGCTGGAGTCCGTCGTCGGGCGGCCGATCGAGAAGCTCGTCTACGCCTCGAGCTCGTCGGTCTACGGTGATGACACGCCGCTGCCGATGCACGAGCAGGCGCTGCCGCGCCCGCTGTCGCCCTACGGCGTGACCAAACTCGCCGCCGAGCACTTGTGCCACCTCTATGCCGCCAATCACGGCGTGCCGGCCACGGCCGTGCGCTACTTCACGGTGTATGGCCCTCGCCAGCGCCCTGACATGGGCTTTCATCGCTTCCTGAAGGCCGCGATCAACGGCTCGCCGATCACGGTGTACGGGGACGGCGAACAGACGCGCGATTTCACGTTCGTGGGTGACGCGGTGGCGGCCACGGTTCTCGCAGGCGCGCGCGGCGTCCCTGGGCGCGCCTACAACATCGGCGGTGGCTCGCGCGTGTCGATCAACCACGTGCTCGACCTGATTGCCGAGATCAGCGGCCGGCCGATCGACATCCGCCGCGAACCCTCGCAGAAAGGCGACATGCGCGACACCTACGCGGATACGTCGCTTGCTCGCGCCGATCTGGGCTTCAGCCCGACAACTTCACTCAAGGACGGCCTGACGGCCGAGTATCACTGGCTTCTTACTTCTCCTGTTCTCGCATGATCACATCGCCTGGTGTCCGGTCCCTGCTGCGGCTCATCGCTGCCCTCTCGCTGCTGTTCGTCGTCGGCTGCGGCGGCAAGAAGGACGTGCTGCCCAAGGGCAACGAGCCAGACAAGTTCCTGTACGATCGAGGGGTGGCGACCCTCGAGGAAAAGCACTGGCTGACGGCGCGGGAGTACTTCCGGCGGATCATCGACTCTTATCCGCAGAGCAACTACCGGCCGGACGCGAAGCTGGGGCTGGCGGATTCGTACCTCGGCGAGGACTCGACCGAGTCGCTCATCCTGGCCGTGAACGAGTACCGTGAGTTCCTCACGTTCTACCCGACCAACGCTCGCGCTGACTACGCGCAGTACAAGCTCGGGATGACGCACTTCAAGCAGATGCGCGCGAGCCAGCGCGATCAGTCCGAGACCGGCCAGGCCGTGCTGGAGTTCCAGGTCTTCGTCGCGAAGTATCCGAACAGCCCGCTCATGCCAGAAGTGCAGCAGAAGCTCCGCGAATCCCGCGATCGGCTGAGCACTCACGAGTACGAAGTAGGCGTCTTCTACTTCAAGCAGCGCTGGTATCCGGGGGCTATCGATCGGCTGAAGGCGCTGTTGAAGGAAGACCCCGGCTTCACCGGACGTGACGGAGCTTACTACTACCTCGGCGAAGCGCTGGTGAAGGTTCGCCTGAACGCCGAGGCGCTGCCGTACTACGAGAAGCTCATCGCCGAGTTCGATGCCAGCGAGTATCTCCAACAGGCCAAGCAGCGCCGCGACGAGTTGCGCGGCCAGCTGGACGTGAAGCCTGCGGCCCCCGGCACACCCGACTCGACGCCTCCGGAAACGACGCCGGCGCCACCGCCGACAGCGCAGCAGACTCCATCGGCGAACCCGCCGAAGCGGACTCCGCGAACCCGTTCCTGACCGTGAGCTAGCCGGTGCGACGGCTCCGCCGCCGCGCTTCCTCAAAGTCCGCCACTTCGGCAGGACCGGGTGTCGCCTGGTAGGCCCGGTAGTACTCGACGGCCGAGACGATGGCCGTCACGAGCACGACCCACAGGGCCACCTGGCCCAGCCACAGGAACGGCTGCGCGCCGTTCTGGCCCAGGATCAGGAGCAGGATGGCGGTCACCTGCGACACCATCTTGATCTTGCCCAGCGACGAAGCGCCGAAGCCGAGCCCCCGCGTGGAAGCGAAGCTGCGAAGCCCCGTCACCGCCAGCTCGCGGCCGATGATCACGGCCACGATCCACGCCGGCGCGAGGCCAAGCTGCACGAGCGAGATGAACGCGGCTGACGTCAGGAGCTTGTCGGCAATGGGATCCATCATCCGGCCGAGCGACGTGACCTGCCCGCGCCGCCGCGCGAGGAAGCCATCGAGCCAGTCGGTGACCGACGCCAGCCCGAAGATGGCGGCGCCGACGATCGGCGTGGGGATGCCGAGAAGCGCCTGCCCCTCGAACTTGGTCAGCAGGACGACGACCAGCAGCGGGACCAGAAAGATCCGCGTGATCGTGAGCGCGTTCGGCAGGTTCATGAGAGCCGCTCGCGAGCATTGTAACAGGCGCATGGGGCCGGATCGAGCCGGTGGCCGTCGTCCGCTTGGGATATGATCGACGATTGTCATGAAGGCCATCCTTCTCGTCGGGGGCAAAGGCACGCGGCTCCGGCCGCTCACGCTCCACACACCCAAGCCCATCGTCCCGATATTCAACCGTCCGTTCCTCCACTACCAGATCGACCTGTTGAAGCAGGTGCCTGAAATCGACGAAGTCATCCTCAGCCTGAACTACCAGCCGCGCCGGATCGAGGACGTCTTCGGCGACGGCGCGGAGGCCGGCATCAAGATTCGCTACGTCGTCGAGCCCGCGCCACTGGGCACCGGCGGCGCCGTGCGCTATGCCGGCGACGCGCTGACCGAGTCTGTGGTGGTGTTCAACGGCGATGTGCTGACCCAGGTGGATCTGGCGGCCGTCCTGAAGCTGCACCGCGAGCGGAAGGCGCGAGCCACGATCGTGCTGACCCCGGTGGACAACCCGACGGCCTACGGGCTGGTCGAGACCGACAAGGCCGGCAACATCCTGCGCTTCCTCGAGAAGCCGAAGCCTGAGGAGATCACGACGAACTACATCAACGCCGGAATCTACATCCTGGAGCCGGACACGTTCGACCGGATTCCGAAAGACACACCGTGGTCGATTGAGCGGAGCTTCTTCCCCTCGTTCATCGAGCGCGGCGAGACGTTCGTCGCCTATCAGTACAACGGCTACTGGATCGACATCGGCACGCCGGAAAAGTACACGCAAGTCCATCGAGACATCATGGACGGCCGGTACCAGGCGCCGCCGTTTGCGGGCCAGCCGGCGAGGCACGTGTTCCGCGGCGATGGCGCCCGCGTCGACGACGGCGCGGTCGTCGAGGGTCCCTGCTTTCTCGACGCCGGCACGGTCGTGCGGGCCGGCGCGTACGTCGGGCCGTATTCGGTGCTGGGTCACGGCTGCGTGATCGAGGAACAGGCGCGCGTCTCCGGGAGCATCGTCTGGGCCACGGGACGAGTCGGCCAGGAAGCGTCGATGACGGATGCCATTGCCGGCCGGCACGTGCATGTCGGCCGCGGAGCGGTGATCGGCCCGGGCGCGCTGCTGGGTGACAAGAGCGTGGTCACCGACTACAGCCGGATGTAGGGCGTGAACCCAGGCACCAGGACGAGGCTTCGATGAACCCAGACATCTTCAAGGCGTACGACGTTCGCGCCCTTTACCCCCAGGAGCTCGACGAGACCATCTGCCGGGACATCGGCCGCGGCTTCGTTGCCTATCTCGGCGCGCGGCGCATTGCGGTGTCAAGGGACATGCGCCTGTCGTCGCCGTCGCTGGCCGAAGCCTTCATCGAGGGCGCGCTCGCGCAGGGCGCCGACGTCGTCGACTGCGGGATGATGGCGACCGACATGTTGTATTACGTCGTTGCCACGGACAAGCTCGAGGGCGGCGCGCAGATCACCGCCTCGCACAACCCGCCGCAGTACAACGGCGTCAAGATGGTGCGGGAGGAAGCCATGCCGCTCTCCGGCGACGCGGGACTCGGTGAGATTCGCGACATGATTCAGAAGGGCACGCTGCCGCAGCCTGCCGCGCGCCGCGGCGCACGCACCAGCCGTAACGTTCTCGACGCGTACATCAGTCACGTCTTCTCGTTCATCGACAAGTCGGCGATCAAGCCTTTCACGTGCGTCCTCGACGCGGGCAGCGGCATGGGCGGCCTGGTGGCGCCGAGGATCTTCGAGCAGCTCCCGTGCAAGGTCATCCCGATGTGCATGGAGGTGGACGGCCGGTTTCCGAGCCACGAGGCCAATCCGCTCATCGAGCAGAACCGCGCGCACATCGTCGAGCGCGTGGTGAAGGAGAAGGCCGATGTCGGCATCGCGTGGGACGGCGACGCCGATCGCTGCTTCTTCATCGATGGCAATGGCGACTTCGTGTCGGGCGACTTCATCACGGCGCTGCTGGCCGAGGCCTTCCTGATGAAGTATCCGGGCTCGACGATCGTCTACGACCTGCGTGCGAGCCATGCCGTCAAGGACACGGTCGAGCGTCTCGGTGGCACGGCGATCATGAATCGCGTCGGTCACTCGTTCATCAAGAAGACGATGCGCGAGAAGGACGGGATCTTCGGCGGCGAAGTCACGGGCCACTATTACTTCCGGGACAACTTCTACGCCGACAACGGCTTCATTCCGGCCGTCATGCTGCTGGAGCTCATGTCGAAGAAGGGGCAGTCGCTGGCCGAGCTGCTCGCGCCGCTCAACGCCAGGTATTTCATCTCCGGCGAGATCAACACCAAGGTCGCGAGCATGGACGTCGTGAAGGCGAAGCTCGACGGCATCGCTTCACGCTACGCAAACGCCACCGTGTCACGCCTGGATGGCGTGTCGATCGACTACAGCGACTGGCACTTCAACGTGCGGCCGTCGAACACCGAGCCGCTGCTGCGCCTGAATCTGGAGGCGGCGACGCCGGACAAGATGGCGGCGAAGCGCGATGAGGTGTTGGGATTCATCAGGAATTGACGATTGAAGATTGACGAATGGCGGAACGGGCAGGCGTAGGGCGCAACTTTAGTTGCGCCACACCGTCAATCAGCAAATCATGAAAGGAAGTGGCACTGGTATAATCAAATCAGCGCCGACCGATGCGGGCTTAGCATAGTGGTAATGCTCTGGCTTCCCAAGCCAGCTAGACGGGTTCGATTCCCGTAGCCCGCTCCACTCTCCAACTCTCCTACTTCTTGCCCCTGGCGGCGCGACGCGCTGCCCAGTACTTCTTCATCCGTTCCGACACTTCGCGGCGCTCCGCGGCGGTCATCGGCGTCTTGCGACCAGGCTTGGCGCGCCGCACGACCACGGCACCTATCGTCGCACCACCCGCACGGCCAATCTCTGGAAAAGCCCGCACGAGCGACGCCATCTCCGCCTTGAGTTCCATCAGGCGCGCGCGCGCGCCCACCACAGCCAGCCGCCGCAAATCAACCGGAGCCATCTTTGCCACTCAACCCTCCTGCAGGCCCGTCAATCACCGGAGCGCGGGCCGCCGACAGTTCATCCTACACCGAGTCGCGCGCCAGTGACCTCTAAATAGATTAGTGTGGCCGCCCGCAGAGGCAAATCAAAGTCCCAATAAGAACGCAGTGCACACGCCAGCGAGGATCATCCAGGCCGCACCGAAGCCTGCCACGCCCGCTACGGCGGCGATGGCGGCCGCCAGGAACGTGGACGGCCGGTTCAGCCACTGCCCGGCCAGTTGAATGGTCGCAGCCGCCAGCAGGCCCACGGACGCAGCGTTCACCGCATCGAGAAAGCCGCGCAGCCGCGGCGAAATGCCACGCTTGGCGAGCACGGGCTCGAGGACGGCGACCAGCACGAACGCTGGAAGAAAGATGGCGACAGTTGCCACCAGTGCGCCACCGGCTCCATCGATGACGTACCCGATGAAGGTGGCGGTAGTGAAGACCGGTCCCGGCGTGATCTGGCCCGCGGCGACCGCATCTGCGAGTTGCCGCGCGCTCAGCCAGCTCAGAGGAGACACCAGGCGTTGCAGAAAGGCGATGAGCACGTAGCCGCTGCCGTACAGCACGGCGCCTACTTCAAGAAAGAACCCGCCGAGCGCGGCAAGTGATGGGTGCGCGTCTGGCGCGCTCGTCGAGCTCGTTGAGACTGACTGCAACGCTCGGACAACACTCTGCGTGCCCATCGTCACGACCAATGTCGCCGCCGCAACGCCTCCCGGACCCAGTCCAAGACCAACGATCGCCGCGGCCGCGAGCAGCGCGACTGGATTGACGCCCCACAACGACAGCGCGGCCACCGTCGCGGCGATTGCAAGCTGCTGCCATCGGGCCAGAGCCGTGCGGCCGAGGCGCACGATGCCGAGCGCCATCACGGCGATGACGGCCGGTCCGGTCCCTGACAGCAGGGTGACCACTCCAGGAAGCGCGCCATACCGCATGTACGCCCACGCCAGAGCCGTTGTCATCGCCGCCGCCGGAACGATGAACGAGACGCCGGAGGTCAGCAGGCCTGGCAGGCCGGCGCGGCGGTACCCCACCGCCAGCGCCATCTCGGTGGAATTCGGCCCTGGAATGAGGTTTGTCAGGCCTACGAGATCGACGAACTCCGACGGCGTCAGCCAGCCACGCCGCCGCACGACCTGCTCCTCCATGAGGGCCAGGTGTGCCGCCGGGCCGCCGAAGCCGACGCTGCCGAGCCAGAGGAACAGCCGTGCCAACTCACCGAGCCGGTCGCGTCGGTCGGCCGCGGCCATCGGTGGGACTCAATAGCCGGTGCCGGGCGCGGCCGCTGTCGCGCCTCCGCGCGCCTGCTGCACGATCCGGACGCCGGCCGATGCGCCGATGCGCGTCGCCCCCGCCCGCACCATCGCGTCCAGAGCGGCGAAGTCCTTGACGCCGCCGGCCGCCTTGACGCCCATTCCGGCGCCCACGACGCGGCGCAGCAGCGCCACGTCGGCAATCGTCGCGCCGCCGGGCCCGAAGCCGGTCGACGTCTTCACGAAGTCAGCGCCCGCAGCCTTCACGATGGTCGTCGCGGTAATCTTCTCTTCGTCGGTCAGGTACGCGGCCTCGATGATGACCTTGCTCACCACGCCGGCTTCGCGACATGGCGTCGTCACGGCCTCGATGTCGCGCTCGACGAGATGAAGGTCGCCCGACTTCAGCGCGCCGATGTTGATGACCGTGTCGATCTCGGCGGCGCCGTCAAAGATCGCGCGCCTCGTCTCGTAGTGCTTGACGTCGGACGTCGTCGCGCCGAGAGGAAACCCCACGACTGAACACACGCTCGACCGGCTTGCCTTGAGCAGCCGCGACGCCAGTGCCACCCAGCACGGGTTCACGCAGACCGTTGCGAAGCCGAACTCGGCAGCCTCACGGCAGAGAGTCTCGATCTCCGGACGTGTCGCGTCCGCCTTGAGCAGCGTGTGATCGATGAGCGAGGCGACGTCGCCCGCTGGGCTCCCGCTCGCGTGGAGACCCAGCCTCGTGGCGCCCGCGTCGAGGACGCCGCGCACGCG
>Ga0105248_10005620_pt1 | contig 13768 bp, 12 predicted proteins | sample KBSS34metaG_FD_81524 | JGI IMG/M metagenome (GOLD analysis project Ga0105248, IMG submission 81524) | Switchgrass rhizosphere microbial communities from Kellogg Biological Station, Michigan, USA - KBS S3-4 metaG | ecosystem: Host-associated > Plants > Roots > Rhizosphere > Soil | place...
CCAATCGGCAACTCTCGCTAAAGCTCGGTGGCGAGCAGGCCCAGGAACAAGCCCCCGAGCATGCAGTAGTTCACCCCTCGGAGCCTGCCGTGGGCTCCGAAGCCGGCGAATTGCCGGTCGCCTAATACGGTCCCATGCCTGACGACGACACTGCGTTATTATTCCATCATCCTTCGCGGCGGGTTGGGCGGACCAAGCTTCGCGCGTTTCTCGCTGAGCTGACGGAACGTGTTGTGGGCGGCCGTAACGTGACGTGCCTGATCACCACCGATCGGAAATTGCGCGCGCTGAACCGGAAATTTCTGGGCCACGATTATGCCACGGACGTGCTCTCGTTCCCGTCGCAAGAATCAAACGACTCGCTTGGTGAAATCGCGATTTCGTTCGATCGGGCCGTAGCGCAGGCCTCCGAGTTCGGACACGCAGTCGAAGACGAACTGCGCATTTTGATGTTACACGGCGTGCTCCATCTCGCTGGAATGGACCACGAAGCGGATTCGGGGGCGATGGCCCGGACCGAGATCCGCTGGCGGAAACGTTTGGGCTTGCCTCCGGGTCTGATAGAACGAGTAAGCGCATGACCCTGCTGTTGATTCTCGCCGCGGCCGGAGTGGCTCTGATCGTCATGCTGGTGACGTGCGTGCAGATTCTCTACCTGGAATCGCTCCGGATCAAGGCCCGCGAGCTGCCGGCATTACAGTTCTTCAAGGAGACGCTGGAACCGAAGATTGGACTGGAGACGGAGCGCGGCGCCTTTGCGTTCTCGATCATAAAACATATCGGGCTGGCCACCATGGGGGGCCTGATTACAGCGGCTACCTTACTAAATTCATCATTAGGAGAGGCCCTGGTCGAAGCGTTTCTGCTGGCGCTCATGACCACCGTTTTAGGAACCTACCTCATTCCCCAGATCGTCTACCGCAAAACCAGCGGGCGCGGGCTGATTGCTCTGGTACCTTTGCTGCGCGTCCTGGCGATCCTGGTGCGGCCTTTGACCTGGAGCGTGGAATTCCTCGAATCGCTGTTCGATCTGAGCGAGGATCGGCCCGCCGGCGAGCAACCTCGTCCGGAAGAGCATATCGAAGCCCTGATCAGCGCTGGAGAAGAAGAGGGGATTATCGAAAAAGGCGACCGCGAGCTGATCCAGTCCGTGGTGGCCTTCGGCGATAAGACAGTGCGCGAAGTGATGACTCCGCGCCCGCGCATTGTCGCCATCAGCCAAGAGGCAACGCTCGAGGAGCTCCGTGATCTCGCGATCAATGAACAATATTCCCGGATCCCGGCTTATGACGGCGACATCGATTCGATCACGGGATTCGTCCACGTCCGCGATATGTTCGAGCTGGACGAAGGCGACCGAGCCGGGCGCAAGGTCCGTGACATTCTTCGGCCGATCCGGATCGTGCCCGAGTCCAAGCCCGTGAACGACCTGCTGCGCGAGATGCAGGAAGAGGGCGCCCATATCGCCGCCGTTGTGGACGAGTATGGCGCTACCGCCGGCATCGTCACCATGGAAGACATGGTTGAGGTCATTGTCGGCGAGATCCACGATGAGCACGAACCTGACCGGGACTTCCGGCAGGAGCCGGATGGAAGCTACGTGGTCAGCGGCAGTTTCGACCTCGACCGTTTGGCGGACCTTCTGGGTTTCCGCCCGCCGGAACACACGGAATCCACCACGGTGGGCGGCTTGGTTACCGAATGGTTGGGGCACGTCCCGGCCGTCGGCGAGCAAACCGAGCGCGATGGCATTGTGGTCACCGTGTTGGCCGCCAACAATCTCCGCGTGGATCAGGTTCGCGTGGGAAAGACGGTCACAGGTTGATTCACGCGATGACTCAAAAGAAAACGCATCGTGCTGGTTTTGTTTCGATCCTGGGGCGTCCCAACGCCGGCAAGTCGACGCTGTTGAACGCGCTGCTGGGCAGCAAACTGGCGATCGTGGCGCCGCGTCCACAGACCACGCGGACAGCCATCCAGGGAGTCCTGACGGAACCCGGCGCTCAGATCGTGTTTGTCGATACACCGGGTATTCATAAATCCACTACGCTTTTGAACAAACGGATGATGGACGAGGTGCGCGCTTCCGCCGACGCGGATGTAGTTTTGTTCCTGGTGGACGCCTTCGCGCGGACCACGCCCGAAGACGCCGAAGCCGTCGACCTGGTGAGGAAGACCGGCAAACCGGCCCTCGCCGTGTTCAACAAGATCGACAAACTGCAAAAGCACAAGCTGCTCGCGTTGATCGAACGTTATAAGGAAATGCACGAGTTCGCGGCGTACATTCCAATCTCGGCACTGAAGGGCGATGGTGTGGATGTTCTGCGCCGCGAGATTCTCGCCCGCTTACCGGAGGGTCCGGATCTGTATCCGAAGGATTATTTTACAGACCAGCCCGAGCGCTTTTTGGCTGCGGAAACGATTCGCGAGAAGGCGCTGCGGCTAACTCGTCAGGAGGTCCCGCACGCCGTCGCGGTCATTGTCGACCAGTGGGAAGACACGCCCACCCTGCTGCGCATCGCCGCGACGATCTACGTGGAGCGGACGGGCCAGAAGACCATCCTGATTGGGGCCGGCGGCGCGATGCTGAAGAAGATCGGCACGCAGGCGCGGCAGGAGCTCGAAACGCGCATGCGCAAGAAAGTGTTTTTGCAGACCTTCGTGAAGGTTCGTCCGCACTGGCGGGATGACCCGGAATTCCTTACCGCGTCGGACTGGCGCGGCATGGCCGGAATGTAGGTTAATAGGAACATGATGCACCGGCTCATCGCATTCCTCATGGCGCTGACGCTGACCATGCCGATTCTGTTGGTGGCGCAGAAGGCCCCGTCCGACGACGCTCTCTACGACGACGTGCGCCGTAAGCTAGCGAGCGACGCGGACGTTCGCGGCGGGGCCCTGGACGTTCAGGTCAAAGACGGCGTGGTCACGTTGCAGGGGCGGGTCCGCACGGAAAAGGGACGCCAGAAGGCGACCACGCTGACCAAAAAAATCAAGGGCGTCAAGGGCGTCGAGAACAAGCTGAAGTTGTACAGCGAGAAGTAAGGAAGATGCGCATATGGTTGACTTAAAACTCGATATCCCCGCCAGGAACAAAGTCGAAGTGGATCTCGAAACCCTGGCAGCAATAGATCGCGGAATAAAGGACGCTGACGAAGGCCGCACCGTCTCCCTGGATGAAGTCCGTGGGATGATCCCGAAGTGGATTTCCAAATTCGAATCGCAGAGACCGCGTTAGCGGACTTTGAGGAAATCTTAGCCTACTCTTGGACTAACTTTCCAGCGGACACTGAGCGATTCGGTAACGCCATTCTAAACCACGTCGATCTGTTAAGAAGCTTTCCCTACATCGGCAGCCCCGTGGAGGGACGGGACGGCGTCCGCCAACTCGTGCATACTCCTTTCTTGATCTACTATCGAGTCAATGAAGCGCCGAATTTCGTTGAGATTCTGCATTTCTGGCATGGCTCACGGCACGACCAAACCTGACCCTCTGTATGGCTAGTGCCGGAAGTGGCGCACTCCGGTAAAGACCATCGCCAACCCTAAGCGATCGGCGGCGGCGATCACGTCCTCGTCCTTAACGGAGCCTCCTGGTTGAATCACCGCGGTGATGCCGTGCTTTGCGGCTTCCTCCACGCCGTCGGGGAATGGGAAAAACGCGTCGGACGCAACCACTGCGCCGGCTAGCGGCAGGATCGCCTTCATCGCGCCCACCTTCACCGAATCGACGCGACTCATTTGGCCTGCGCCGACGCTCACGGTCTGCCCGGCGCGCGCGTACACGATTGCGTTCGACTTGACGTGCTTCGATACTTTCCAGCCGAACTCCAGGGCGGTCCATTCCTCGTCGGTCGGGGCGCGGCGGGTTTTCACAGCCATCTCGCTGCGGGTGAGCCGATGTGAATCCGGAGTCTGTACAAGGTACCCGCCACTGATCGACTTCACTACCGGGCCTGGCGGCGCTAACGCCACCCGCAACAACCGGAGATTCTTTCGGGACCCTAAGATCTCGAGCGCCTGGGAGGAATAACCCGGCGCTGCAATCGCCTCCGTGAACGTCTTTACGATCTCGGCGGCGGTCTCTACGTCGAGTTCGCGATTGAACGCCAGCACGCCTCCGAACGCCGATACTGGATCGGCCTCCAACGCCCGGCGGTAGCTTCCCACGAGCGTCGCATCCTCGGCGCAGCCGCATGGATTGGTGTGTTTGATGATCGCCGACGCAGGCCGCTCGAACTCCTGGATTAACTGCAAGGCCGCATCGAGATCGACCAGATTGTTGTACGAGAGCTCCTTACCTTGGAGCTGTTCGGCGCCAGCGATGCCATCCCGGCCGGTGGTGTAGAGTGCCGCCGATTGGTGAGGATTCTCGCCATACCGCAACGCCAGCGTTCTTGGTGCGCGGATATCGAGCGTGGCCGGCAGAGCATCGCCCGTGGGCGGAATTTCGGAGAGTCTGGTGGACACCGCGCGGTCGTAAGCGGCAGTGGCGGCGAACGCCTTTTTGGCCAGGCGCCAGTGGGTCTCCTCGGATAGTTCGCCCTTCGCCTTGAGCTCCGCGAGCACGCCCACGTAATCGCCGGGAGAAGTGATCACCGCGACGTCCTGCCAGTTCTTGGCCGCGGCTCGGATCATGGTCGGTCCGCCGATGTCGATATTCTCGATCAACTCTTCGAGCGTGGCATCCGGCTTGGCCGCCACCTTCGCGAAGTCGTAGAGGTTCACCGCCACCAGGTCGATACGCGGGATTCCATGCTCCGCGATCGCGCGCATATGTTCGGGCTTGGATCGCATCGCCAGGATACCGCCGGCGATCCGGGGATGGATGGTCTTGACCCGGCCGTCGAGCATTTCCGGAAATTCTGTGACGGAGGCGACCTCGCGTAACGGCGCGACACCGGCCTCCTGCAGCACTCGAAAAGTCCCGCCGGTGGATATGACCTCGATTCCGAGCGCCGTCAGTGCTTTACCAAATTCGACGATACCGGTCTTGTCCGTGACGCTGAGGAGTGCGCGTTCGATGCGAGGCATGAACCTTTCATTATGGTGTACTCTCAACATTTATGCGACTTGTTACGTTTCAGTCCCCAGGGTCCGCGCCTCAAGCCGGGATCGTCGAGGGAAACAGTGTCCGAGGCCTGGGTACCGACATGATCTCGATCTGCGCCAGCGGGCAGATCCCGAACGCTTCCGGCCCTTCGTTCGACCTGGCATCGGTAAAGCTGCTAGCGCCGATCCCAAGGCCGCCCAAGTTCATCTGCGTGGGGTTGAATTATCGGGATCACGCTGCCGAATCGAAGTCGGAGATCCCCACCGTCCCGACCATCTTCAATAAGTTTCCGAATGTAGTCATCGGACCAGGCGACGCGATCGTGCTCCCCAAGGCCTCGCGCAAACCGGACTACGAGGCGGAGTTTACGTTCGTGATCGGGCGCGGTGGCCGGCACATTCCAGCCGCTCGAGCGCTGGATCACGTGTTCGGGTACACCATTGTCAACGATGTAAGCGCTCGGGACTTCCAGACCGCCACAACGCAGTGGCTGATGGGCAAGACTTTTGATACTTTCGCGCCCATGGGTCCGTGGATAGTCACTAAGGACGAAATCACCGACCCGCACGGACTGGATATTTCTCTCGAAATAGGCGGTGAAGTTCTGCAAAAATCAAATACGCGGGAACTGGTATTTCGAATTCCAGAACTGATCGAATATATTTCGACGGTAGTTACGCTGGAACCCGGCGACATCGTCGCCACGGGCACGCCCGCCGGTGTCGGGTTTGCGCGCAGGCCGCCCCGCTGGCTGAAACCGGGCGAGGAGGTGATCGTGAGGATTGCCCAGATTGGCGAGCTCAGAAATCCCGTGGTCGCCGAACAATAATCCTCTTGTATCATTAGAATTGGTGGCGTTTTAATGCAGTCCGTGCTCCAGGACGTACGTTTCGGCGTGCGGATTCTATTACGGTCGCCGGGGATTACGGCCACCGTGATTTTGGCGCTTGCGCTCGGCATCGGTGCCAATTCCGCGATGTTCAGCGTGGTGGACGCTCTGCTTTTGCACCCGCTGAACTATCGCGACCCGCCCACTCTGGTAGCTTTCTGGGATCGCGATCAACGCGGCGAGCTTTCGTTGTCCTCCGCCTCGAATTTCCTGGAGATGCGCAAGGCGACGACCCTGTCGGAGGTCGGAGCCTGGAACGCGTCATCCTTTGTGCTAACCGGATTGGATCGCCCGGTGCAAGTCTACGGCGCTCGCGTGACCGCCGGATTCTTTCGAACCCTCGGAGTAAAGCCGGTATTGGGCCGGACGTTCCTGCCCGGCGAGGACGGGTTGGACGGGGGTTCGGGCGTGCGTCCAGTGGCGGTGATCGGCTACCAACTATGGCAAGGGACGCTCGGTGCGGATCCGAACGTGCTGGGGCGCACGATTCTCTTAAATCAGAGTACTTACACCATCGTGGGCGTGATGCCGCCCGAATTCCAGTTCGTGGTGCGCCGCCACCAGGTCTGGGTCCCCGCGGTGATCGACCCGGCCAATCGCGAATATCGATATCTTATGGTGGTCGGACGGCGCACGGCCGGGATCGAAACCGTGACGTCGGAGATGTCCGCACTATCGCGGGCGCTCGGAGAAACCTACCCCAAGAGTAACCGCGGATGGACCATCCAAGTGGCCGATTTGCAGGAGTATCTGGTGAGCGGTAATTTCCGCACGCGCCTGCTGCTGCTGTTTGCCGCGGTCGGAATGGTTCTGTTGCTGGCTTGCACCAATGTAGCGGGCCTGCTATTCGCCCGCTCGGCTGCACGGGTCCGCGAGATCGGCGTCAGGGTTTCGGTGGGCGCGACTCCGAATCGCATCGCCCGGCAGTTGTTAACAGAGAGCGTGCTGCTTGCGCTGATCGGAGGAGCGCTCGGACTCGGGTTGGCCAGTCTGCTGATTAATGCCGCGCCACGATTCGTCCCGGCTAACGCGATCCCGACTACGGCCACCATAGAGCTGAATTCCTTGGTGGTGTATTTTACGCTGGGAATTTCCGTACTCACCGGGGTCGTGTTCGGAGTGGCTCCCGCGCTTGCACTCTCGCGGACCGATATCCGGGGGACGCTCAACGATGCCACGCGGGGGTCCACTGCGGGCCGCGGACGCCAGCGTTTTCGGCAAGTGATGGTGACAGCCGAGGTGGCCATCGCTTTGGTGCTGCTGGCAAGTGCCGGCCTGATGACGGAGAGCTTGCGGCGCCTTTCCGACGTGGAACTGGGGTTTAGCGCCAAAAACGTGCTGACGTTGCGCGTTTTTCTTCCGGTGGCGCGGTATGACGAAGAGCATGCTTTTGCATTTCATCGCAGGGCGATGGAGAAGCTCGCGGCGTTACCGGGGGTGGCGGGCATCGCCATGGGAAGCAACCTGCCCTTAGCTCGCCTGACCATGGCAGTGCCGTTCGATCTGGATTCCACTCCCTCCCGGGACGTGGGGGAGCGGCCAGGAGTTGGTTACACCAGCGTCACAGCGGGGTTCTTGCGCACGCTGGGCATTCCGCTCAAGCGCGGACGCGAGTTCATCGATGCGGATAATCCAACCGCTCCACCGGTGGGTATGGTGAATGAGGCATTTGCCGCCAAGCATTTTCGAAATGAGAATCCGGTCGGCCGCCGCCTGCTGGTGAACCGGCCGGTACTGGGCAAGAACGGCTTTGCCGACACGGTTCAGGTGGAAATCGTGGGCGTCGCGGGAAACGTGAAACTGGCGGACTTGGGAGCTCCAGCCGAGCCCGTCCTGTACGTGCCGCTGGCGCAGAACCTCTGGTCCACCGTAACCTGGCTGGCAGTGAGGACACGCAGCGATCCGGCTGGATTATCCGCGGCCATCCGAAGTGAAATGGCGAAGCTGGACGGGGAGCAGCCGGTGGACCCGACCAGCAGCATGGAACAAACCTTCGCGGACCAGTTCGCGGAACCACGCTTTCAATCGCGGATGATGGCTGCGTTCGCCGCCCTCGCGCTGATTCTGGCAGTGGTCGGAATTTACGGTGTAAATGCTTATGCCGTAGTACAGCGCCGTCGTGAATTTGGCGTGCGCATCGCCCTGGGCGCCCGGCCAGCCGACATTCTCCGTGAAACTGTGGGGCAAGGAATGAAGCTTACCGGCATCGGGATCGTAGTTGGTTTAGCCGGAGCCGTCGCGCTCAGTTCAGTGCTTCGAAGCATTCTCGTGGGGGTGAGCGCTACCGATTTTTGGATGCTATCCGGCGTATCAGCATTCCTGGCTTTGGTGGCGGGAGTGGCCTGCTACATCCCCGCCCGACGCGCGATGCGCACCGATCCTGCGACTGCGCTTAGGCAAGATTAGGTTGGAGTGATAAAATAACTAACAGACCCGGTGGGAGGTCGTCTAACGGTAAGACTGCAGACTCTGGATCTGCGTATCGGGGTTCGAATCCCTGCCTCCCAGCCAGTAGTATCAGGAGTTTTTGAATGAACGTTCGAATAGCTTTGCTGGCGTTTCCGTTGGTCGCGCTCGCTCAGCCCAGTTCACAATCGCCGCCCCCCGAGTTGGATCGGGCCTTACGTGCGCGCGCTAACGAGTTCGTGCAGTGCTACGTCGACGGCACTTTTAAAAAAGCCTACGACGAACTGGTTGCCCCTGACACGAAGGACTTGTATTTTGGGGCTCCAAGAACCAGGATCAAGAGCTTCGAGCTTGGAGAAGTTAAGTATTTCGACAACTTCACAAGAGCCGAAATTACTGTAAATGCCGTCAAGGAAATGATGCTCCTGGGGCAAAGCGTTCCCTCCAACCTGACGGAGGTTGAGAAATTCAAGCTCGTAAACGGAGTGTGGTTCTGGTATGATTTGCCCGCTGAGTTTCTAATAACGCCCATGGGAGCGTCCAAGATTGACACTACCGGGACTCCGAGCATGCCAACTGCGCCGATGCCGACCGATCTCAGTCCGGAGGGTTTGCAGGCCATGGCTCGCCAGCTCCTGGGACAGACCAGCGTCGACAAATCCGAGGTCGTCCTGGCAACGGATAAGCCGTCCGAAAGTAAGGTCGTATTCCACAACGGTATGGGCGGAGCCGTTCAAGTGCGTTTTTCCAGTGTGGGAGAACTTCCCGGATTCAGCGTCAAGATGGACAAAACTGACGTTGGCGCACGAGAGGACGCCACTCTCTTACTGCGTTTCGAGCCGAGCGGTCAGGCCATCCCTGCCTCGCCCCTCGGGATCCGCTTAACGGTTTCACCGACCAACCAGGTCTTCACGATAGCTGTGAAGTTCGCCGCGGCGACTAAGTAAATCGGCCTTGGCCAGCCAGTTGCCCTTCGCGATAGCGGAGGCAGCAACCAATGGTCAATTTGACAACCGGCGCTCAGTCCCTGGGCGCTCTCGCATCCGTTCCATACTCGTCCGATACTTCCGCTGCTTCAGTGAGATCGTTCACTGAACAGTTCGCAGCCACACTCGAAGCCTATTTGAGCCAGGCGGGACTGGGAGCGCATTTTGAGATTGATATCGACTCGACGCAAGGCCAGAATCCTGACGCCCGGCAATTTCTGGTCACGATAAGGAATCCGCCGGCGATTACGTCGGGACCCGCTCCGGTAGTTCCCCGGCCTGTGGCTGCGGCGCTGAACATGCCCGCGGCTACACCGCCCGTGTCTACACCAACCGTGGCACGGCCCGTGTGTACTCCGCCCGTGGTCGTGCCGGCAGTTCCTCCCGCTCCACCGGCGCTGACAGGCTTGGAGGGGCTCACCAGCGACTTTCTCGCGTCGGATCCGGCTCTAGCCGCCGGAATAAAAAGCAGTGCCGCGTATTATTGGGCATTGCAGCCGCCCGAAGTTCAGAAACTCCGGGATATCCCGATATTTGAAGAACGGGCGATCCTCGGTCAGAAGCTCGCGGATCAAGGGTATGTGATCGATCCGACGATTATGGTGTACGGATGGAATCCATACCAGGTAATGAAGAATCGGCAGGATGGCGGCTACACGTGGGTGCCGTCGTTCAGTCAGCCGTCGGTTCAGGTACCTCCGGGTCTTTCGTTCCCGGGCTTGCCGAGCTATGACCGATACCATCCGCCAGCCGGGTCGATTCGGGTGACTACTGATTTCTCACCGGCTACGCAGATCACATACTAGACTGACGCTAAAACGCAAAAAGGGAGGAGCCGAAGCTCCTCCCTTTTCGATACTGCTTGGATACTACGTTTAGTGGCCGAGGGATTCGCCGGTCGCACTGGTGCGCGGAGAAAGCCCGTTGTCGTCAAGCGTAAGCGCAACGTAGCCGAGGGACGGAACGTTCAATCCCGCTACATTGGCCAAACCGTTGGTCGTGGTGAATGCCACGCCATGGCAGTATTGGAACGATGCCTGCGCGATGATGTACCCAGTGAATGTGTTGGGAGCGCCGCTGATAAAGGGATCTACACCGAGTAGGCCCCAAGTTCCGCTACCGCTCTTCAAGCTCATTCCGAGTACTCCACCTGCCGGGACGTTGACGCCCGTGTTCAGAGTCAACAGACCGTTAAGGTTGTTGCACTGTCCGGGAGTTACGAGGTTGGTGCACTGCGTGTTGCCCTGTGCGCCATTTCCGAGGTTGCCGAAGTTCGGGCTGCCACTCGCCTGTTGCGTCGAGTAGTACCAGAACTGGACGGGACCTTGTTGTTCCTGAGCTTTCGGCAGGAACCCGAAATTGCCGGCCAACCCGTTGGTCCTGGCGACTGATCCAGGATCACGCGAGGTGTTGGCGATGGCGATACCGGTATCGAAAGCAGATGCTCCGATGATCACGGCGTCGGTCACGTACGGGAAGAGCAGGTTGCACGTGCACTTACCCGAGATCGAGAACAACGGGAACGGACCGGCTGCGGCATCCACAAAGCGCGGATACGGGAAGCAGGCGCCGTTGGTCGGAATACAAGCCGGGGTCGCGAAAGCCTGAGGAGCGGCGTTCGGATAATGCGGAGCGTAGCCCATTTGGCCGTTAGCTACGGCGATCGGCGACGGCGACACTGGGGGCGCCAGAGGCGAAGTCGAGAGAGTCGCAGCATTGTAGGACACGCGGAACGGAATGGTGATCTGTTCCTGGATTCCAGGATTCGAGAACATCACTTCGTAGAACACTCTGCCAGACGAGCAGATGCTGCCGGGGATCGGCGTGCCTGGGGTACCAGTGGCAATACCGGTGAGGCAAAGTCCCTGGTTTTGGGTTGCGATCGGAACGTAGTTCACCGGACCAGCAGCCGGCATTGTGGAGTTTCCTTGGCAGAAGCCGTTGTCACCCGCGGGACTCGGGGTGCAGCCCGCGCCGTAAGCTTGCAGGATGGCTACGCCGCTGGCGCCGAGGGTTCCACGATTCTGGAGCACGATCTGCGAAGGCACGCTGACGGTCACGATTCCAGGACCACCAAAGATGTTCTGAACGTTCAACATCAGACGGGTCCCGGAGGTCGCGATGCCAGCTTGCTCGATATTGGTACCGCTATTGTTGTCGTCGAACGCGGTAATGCCGGTCGCCGGGGGCGGAACAGCTCCGAAACCTAAGCCGGCCGGCGGATTGGGCGTCGGAATTCCCGTCGGGCAAACGCCCGCGATTCCGCCCGCAGTGTTCTGGAAGCCAGCTTCCGTCTCGTAGTTAGCGCCCGGAACGTTCTGCCTGCAGTCGCTAGCCGAGTAAGCCGCAGGCTGCGTGCCAGCGGCGATGCCGGGAAGCAGATTATACAATGCGGCCGGGGGAGGGAGGTTATTCAACAGAGGAAGTCCGATGTTTCTCGGCTTCCACGCGTCGGCCACGAGCTCGGCGAAAGTTACCGAACTGGCGTCGACAGTGGTGTCTCGGCAGCCGACCAAAGTGAGCGCCGGGGTGCCGCCAACGGGAGCCGCAAGAGTCGTATTGACGCGTCCGATTAACAGCCCGTTCGCGTTTTGGACCGGCAGGTTACCGGTGGTGCCGTTGATGGTGACGTCCGCCAACACCTGAGCTCCAGAAACAACTGCTCCGGTAGCGCCGCCGAGGTTAGCCGCGTTCACGCGAATGTTGGTGATCCGCAGGAAACGATGGCAGATTCCGCTCGAATCGCAGTTCGGGGGAATGGTGACGCCCGGAGTTCCGGGGCCAGTGCCTGGACCGGGAGGATCGATCGGAACGTTCAGGAAGCTGATCCGCTGTTGGTTGATCGGAAAGCCGCTGAACAAGTCCTGACGAGCCTGAAAGACGTTGGGACGACCGCAACCAAAAGTGCCGGTCGGAAGAGCTCCGCCGCCGCCGCCGCAGACCAAGCCACCCGGCTGACCGCTGGGCGTACCGTCGTAGGTCCTGCTGGGGTTACCCGGAGCGCGGATTGCGCAGATTCCTGGTCCGAGAGCTACGTTGTTATCGGGCGCTCCGACGTTGCCGCAGTTCAGAATGTTGCGCGGACCGCCGCCGAAACCGGAGGCGTCATTCGCCCACGTTCCCGTGTTGGGCTGATCGATGATCAGAATCGCCTCGCTGAAATTAACCGCACCGACCGTGCCCGTAATCTTGCTGGTCAGGGCTACGTTGGTGCTGACGTTAATGTTCACGTTCGGCACGAACTCGCCGGCGGTGGTGGCGATTCCACCGGTGCAGTCAATGATGATGTCACCCGCCAACTCCGTCATGCCTTCCACGCGCAGCGACGCCGGGACGGTTTGTGCCGCGTTACATGTCATGCCAATTTGAGCGCTTGCCGGTGAGGTGAGCCCAGCCAGCAGGGCCACCATGGCAAGTGCATAAAAATATTTCCGAAATTCTGCCATTTCCTTCTCCTTGTGAATGCTGAAATTTGAATTGATGGAAGTTCTCTTTTTCAACCTGAGCCTCAATGTCTTGGTCCCCTGTCGAGGACTTGCGCGGGACACCTGCCCAACATCGGCTGGCCTACGCTCATCTCAATCTCAAAGCTCATTTGTTTTGACTTCTCTAATCTTAAATCTGTAAGTACTCGTGTGTGCTCGCGGGACTCACGGTCAATGAATGCCCGTACTGAACTGTTACACCTGGACGCAGTCAGGATATTAATACCATCCCCCGCCCGCTCAAGTCAAGCAAAAAGTAGTAGTTGCGTTCCAGGCTTAAGGCCCTAGTACAGTTCAACTAGGAACATCCGCCTCACACCAGTAGATACCATCCCAGCAGTGGAAAACATCCAATGCCCGCAGTTTCAGGTTGAACGGAGAAAAAGCGGCAGCGAACGGGTATGAGCTACTGGTTCATGTACTTCCGGAGCTTCTTGACGCGATTTTTCAGTTCCTCACTGGCGTCCATAAGATCCGATGTGTCGTAGATGACATGGGGGGTCATGAACAGGATCAGTTCACTTCGGTCATGGTTGTAGGCTCTACTTCCAAACAGTCCGCCGATCCCAGGGAGCCGATTCAAGCCCGGGATGCCGGTGGTGGAGTAGCTGTTGTTCTCCGCGATGATGCCGCCGATCGCGATCGTGTCGCCATCCTGCATCGTGATCTGGGTCTGCACCACCTGCTGATCAAACGAGGGAGTCGGGATGGTGGAGGATGTAGTGGAGGTGGGTTTGCTGACTTCCTGATTGATGATGAGCGTCACCACGCCGCTGGGATTGACCCGGGCATTCACAATCAGCGTGACTCCGGTATTGTGCGAAGAGATGCCTTGCTGCTGAGTATTGGTTCCGCCGCCCGGGGTGATGATGGTCCCGGTGAGCACCGGCACCTGAGTGCCGACGTTGATCGATGCGGGGATGCTGTCGGTGGCGATCAGGCTGGGCTC
>Ga0105248_10005624_pt1 | contig 13761 bp, 6 predicted proteins | sample KBSS34metaG_FD_81524 | JGI IMG/M metagenome (GOLD analysis project Ga0105248, IMG submission 81524) | Switchgrass rhizosphere microbial communities from Kellogg Biological Station, Michigan, USA - KBS S3-4 metaG | ecosystem: Host-associated > Plants > Roots > Rhizosphere > Soil | place...
AGCACGACGGGAGAGGCCGTGCCCTGGTCGCTGACGTTGCCGGCCGGCAGATCGTTCGTCCCCGGGTCGACGCCGGTCGGAGCATTCGAGCGGCAGTGATTCAGCGCGTCGTCCTTGGGGAGCAGCACGCCGCAGCCGTCGCTGACCAGCCCGCGCAGCGAGGAGGCCCACGCGGGTGACAGGTCCGGGTGAACGGCCACGAGGTATCCGTAGCTCCCGTTGTTGTGGGCGCGGCTGACCGTATAGATCGTCCCGTCGGGCGCCACGGCGGGGACCGCGTTGATCGCGGGGCGCTGCGGTCCGCACGGAGCCGTCGGCGCCACGGCGGCCGGTGACGGAGGCCAGGGCCGCTGGTCGAGGGAGAACCGCCTCTTGCACGCATCGCTCGCCGCCGGTGCGCCGGGCGTCAGGGCCGCGTACTCCGCGTGCGAGACCGCGCCCGCGGCGGAGACGCGAACGAGCCAGGCGGCCGTCGGCGCCAGGGTTGGATCGCCCGGGTTCAGGCCGAGGACGTTGTAGATCACGGCCCCGTCGGGCGCGACCGCGAGGCCCCCGGCGACGAATCGCGATCCGTCGAACGACGGGAACGGGTCGATCCGCTCCACGGCCTCGCCGGTCTCCTTGGAGACGCGAAACACGGAACCACCGGCGCCCGGAACGTAGACGCTGTCGCCGGCGAGTGCGGGCAGGAACACGGCCTGCCAGGCCGTGAACGCGAGAGGCTCGGGTTTCCAGTCGCTCTCGAAGGTCCACACCGCCCTCAGCTCGGGTCCGACCCATTGCATCCGACGCACCTGCCAGACCTCGGAGTCCCACTGCCCGAAGCCCGTGTAGGCGCCGGCCTCGAAGGTCATGTACACGTTGTCTCCGTCGATCAGCGGCACCGCGTAGTGCGCGAGCAGGTCGCCGGAGCTGTCGGCCTTCTTCGCCTCGGCGAACGGATCGCACACGAGCTCCGCGAGGATCGCCTCCAACGGCTGGCCGACCGCGGGCGCCTCGCCGCGGTGCGACGGGGTCCGACCCCACTGCGGCCAGTCGGCGGCCGCCGCGGCAACGGCGGAGACGGCGAACGAAAACAGCGCCACGCCGGCCAGCACCGACCGGACGCGGGAACGAGATTCGGACAGCGGCATGCCGGTATCATACGGTCCGCCCGCGGGCCGGCAGGGAATTCCCGCCGTCCGGACCGCGTTGGCAAAACGCATGCTCCCAAGGAGTTTCCGAATGTTGGCGTTGACGGCCGCGGCTTACGCGGGCGTCATACCGCCGCCGCCGTCCGCGGCGCAGCAGGCGCCCGCGCAGCAGCCGCCCGTCGCTCCCGCGCCGCAAGACCAGAACCGGCCGGTTCATAGCCCCGGCAACGCGGACTGGGCGCCCGATCTCGCGACCGCGCGGAGCCGCGCCGCCGCGGAGCACAAGCTCGTCTTCTACGAGCTCGACCGCAAGGGTTGCGGCGACTGCCGCAGGATGGACGGCTTGCTCTACCCGGCGTTCGACTTCGAGGCGCTGCTCATCGGCATGGTGCCCGTCAAGATCGACCTCGACTCGGAGGACGGGAAGGTGCTCGGGCAGAGGTACACGATCCAGGAGGCGCCTTCGATCCTCATCACGGAGGCCGGGGGCCGCCTCGCGTTTCTCATGCAGGGCTTCAAGAACACGCCCGACTTCTATTCGCACGTACATCGCGATCTCGACGCGTACCGGAAGTTCGCGGTGGCGGTCGACGCGCAGGACGTTCCGAAGCTCCCCGCGAAGGAGGCGTTCAAGTCCGGCAGCGACCTCTTCGCGCGCTTCGATTTCGAGGGCGCCCGCGCGCGGCTGAAGCGCGCCGCGACGGCTCCCGACGCCTCGCCGGCGCTGAAGTCCAGCGCGCTCCAGGGCCTCGCCGCCGCCGAGCTGCAGCTCGGCCGGACCGCCGACGCCCGCCGCAGCATCGACCAGGCGATCGCCTCGGCTCCCAACGCCGAAGAGAAGCAGAGGGCCGAGCTCCTCCGCGCGCAGATTCCCCTCGCGGAGAACAAGCCCGACGAGGCGCTCGCGCTCTACCGCCAGTTCGCGAAGGACCATCCGGACTCGAAGTACCTGGACCGCGTGAAGGGCTTCATCGAGAAGCTCGAGGCGGGCGGCTCCGCGAAATGAGACGGCTCGCCGCCGCCCTCGTCCTCGCCGCCGCCGCGTCCGCCTCCGTCGTTCGCGCGCAGGCGCCCGATCCCAAGACCCTGCTGAAGGCGTCGGCGGAGCTGACGAAGGCGGCGTCGGTCCAGGGCACGCTCGTCGTCCGCTGCGAGCTCGCGAACGGCTGGCACGTCAACAGCCACACGCCCTCGGAGGACTACCTGATTCCGACCGAGATCCAGGTCACGGCGCCGCCGGGCGCCACGCTGGACGCTCCGAAGTATCCCCAGGGCAAGGACCTGAAGTTCTCCTTCTCGGACAAGCCGCTGTCCGTGTACGCCGGCTCGTTCACGATCGAGGTGCCGGTCTCCTGGAGGTCGCCGGACGCGCCGCCGCCGGACCTGACCGGCGTCGTCAAGTTCCAGGCGTGCAGCGACACTCAGTGCCTCGCTCCCGCGGAGGTGCCGTTCCACACGACGGGCGCGGCCGCATCGGCCGGGACGACCTCCGCGGCGGCCGGCCAGCCGGCGGCTTCGACGGCGTCGCCCGCGCCGCTCGCGGGCGGCGCGGTGCCTCTGTCGGAGGCGCGACGGCTGGAGGGTGGCACCGCGGCCGCCGGCGCGTCCCAGGATTTCGGCAAGCTCCTCGAGCGCCGCGGGCTCGCCGGCGTCCTCGTCCTGCTCTTCGGGTGGGGGCTCGCGCTGAATCTGACGCCATGCGTCTACCCGGTCATTCCGCTCACGGTCAGTTTCTTCGGAGGGCAGGCCCAGGGCAACAGCCGGCGCACCTTCCTCCTCGCGTCCGTGTACGTGCTCGGCATGGCGACGACGTACTCCGCGCTCGGCGTCGCGGCGGCGCTCTCCGGACGGCTCTTCGGCGTCGCGCTCCAGTCGCCGTGGGTGCTCGCGGGCGTGGCCGCGGTCCTCGTCGCACTGGCGCTGTCGATGTTCGGGCTCTACGACCTGCGCATGCCGACGGCACTCATGCAGAAGGCGGGCGCCCGCCAGGGCGTCGCCGGCGCATACGGAATGGGCCTTCTCGTCGGCGTCGTCGCGGCGCCGTGCGTCGGCCCGGTCGTGCTCGGCCTGCTCGCCTTCGTGGCGGCGACCCAGAACGCGGCGCTCGGGTTCCTCTTCTTCTTCGTCCTCTCGCTCGGCCTCGGGCTTCCGTTCCTCTTCCTCGCCGCGTTCTCGGGACGCATCTCGGCGCTCCCGCGCGCCGGCGCCTGGATGGAGGGCGTCAAGAAGATCTTCGGATGGATCCTCCTCGCGATGGCCGCGTACTTCCTGCGCAACGCGCTGCCCCAGCCCTACCGCAGCTGGCTGCTGCCGGCGGTGCTCGTGATCGGCGCGATCGCGCTCCTGGCGGCGCGGATGCCGCTGAGGCTGCCGGTGCGCGCGCTCGTCGCCGTGCTGTTCCTCGGCGCGGCGGTCTTCTTCTCTCCGCTCGCCGAGGTGGACGTGCGCGGTCCCGCCTGGCAGCCGTACGACGTGAGCCGCGTGCCGGGCCGCCCGACGGTCATCGACTTCTCGGCCTCGTGGTGCCTCCCGTGCATCGAGCTCGACAAGAAGACGTTCTCCGACGCGCGCGTGCGCCAGGGGCTCGAGCGCCGGGCGCTCTACAAGGCGGACATGACCCGGGCCGCGGCCGCGGAGACCGTCGCGCTCGCGCAGAAGTACCGCATCCTGGGAGTTCCGACCGTCGTCTTTCTCGACGCCTCGGGCAACGAGATCGCGGACCTGCGCCTCGTCGGATTCGAGGATCCGGACGCGTTCCTGAAGCGATTGGAGAAGGCGCCGTAGGAGCGACCCCCGACACAACCTCCGAACATCATCCCGGTGAGCCACCGGCGAGGGATCCCCGATTCGACGCGCGACGGATGGCCCCGGATTCGGCGTGACCGGCTCCGGGCCTGCCGGGGACGGGATCCCTCGCTATCGCTCGGGATAACCGGTGAGGTCCCCCGAGCCTAGGCGGGAATCCGCCCCAGCCGCTTCAGAGCCTCCTTCGCGGCCTTGCGCTGCGCCTCGCGCTTGGAGGAGCCCTTCCCCTGCGCGAAGGCCTCGCCGTCCCACACGAGCTCGACGACGAACGCCTTCTCGTGGTCCGGGCCGAACTCGTCGACGACGCGATACTCCGGAAGGGGAAGGCCCAGTCCCTGCGCCGCCTCCTGGAGAGTCGTCTTGTAGTCGTGGAAGGAGAGGTCTCCGATGTCGATGATCGAGATCTCCGACTCGAAGACGCGTCGGACGAACGCCTCGACCGCGGCCAGCCCTCCGTCGAGGTAGATCGCGGCCACGACCGCCTCGAACGCGTCGGCGAGCAGCGAGAGCTTCTCGGCGCCGCCGGAGCGGGCCTCCCCCGCCCCCATCCGGAGGAACCGGCCGATCTCGAGAACGCGCGCCTTGGTGGACAGCATGGTGGCCGACACGAGGTGCGCCTTGATCTTCGACAGCGCTCCCTCCTGCAGGTTCGGGAAGGAGCGGTAGATCATCTCTCCGATCACGAATCCGAGCACCGCATCGCCGAGAAACTCGAGGCGCTCGTTGTTCGGGGCCTGGACCTCCCGATTCTCGTTGCTGAAGGACTTGTGCGTGAGGGCGCGCTCGAGGAGCGTCGGGTCGCGAAACGCGTACCCCAGCCGCTGCTGGAAGTCCGGGCTGGCGTTCGGGTCGGGTGTGCTCATCGGGTTTCGTGATCTGGTGCCGGAGGCCGGACTCGAACCGGCACGGGCCTTTCGGCCCTCGGGATTTTAAGTCCCGTGCGTCTGCCCATTCCGCCACTCCGGCGTCGTGCGGGAGACGGGAGACGTCACAGATAAGACGAGCCCGGAGAACATGTTCTCCGCCGTCCGCCTGCTGTCCGACGTTTGACGTCTCACGTCTTACCGTTCTGCTTTACGACCCGTAGGGTGGAGGCGACGGGCGGATTCGAACCGCCGAATAAAGGTTTTGCAGACCTCTCCCTTAACCACTTGGGTACGTCGCCGTACGGTGCGGGATTCTAGCGCAGGGCGACAGCCGGAACGGACGGGCGGACGCTCCGGGCGGCACGGGCGGGAGGCCTTAGAGAGCGAGCCTTGCGAAGGTACGCCGACGCGGGCGACACGATGCTTCCATTCCCGGACGTCTGACTCGGAAGTCGGACTTTGGACTACGGACTTCGGACGTCGGACTTCGGTCTTCTATCGAGAGACCCGGCCGTAATCGCGGATCAGCCCGGTCACCACGCCCTGTATCGTCAGGTCGCGGCCTTCCACGAGGAGCGGCTTCATCGTGGCGTTCGCCGGCTGGAGACGGACCCGCGATCCCTCCGGGTAGTACCGCTTGAGCGTCGCCTCCCCGCGCACGAGCGCGACCACGGTCTGTCCCGTCTCGGCGCGATCCCGCCGCGCCACGACGACGTAATCGCCGTCGAGGATCCCGTCGTCCACCATCGACTCTCCGCGGACTCGCAGCACGAAGTGATCGCCCTTCCCGAGCAGCGTGGCCGGGACCTCGATCGACTCCTCCTGCGGGAACGGCTCGATCGGCCGTCCGGCGGCGACCAGGCCGAGGAGGGGGATCCCCCGGCTCGACGGCGGCTCCTCCCGCGGCGAGATGCCACGGCTCCGGTTCCAGTCGCGCGACAGCGCGCCCTTCTCCTCGAGGCGTTTCAGGTGTTTCTGGACCGTTCCGAAGGAGGAGAGGTCGAATCGCTCGCGGATCTCGCGTTGCGTGGGAGAGATGCCGTGATCCGTGCGGTAGCTACGGATGAAATCGAGGATCTCCTTCTGGCGCTTGGTGAGATTCATACTTCGCCTTACTTCATTCGGAGTTCGTCATACTCTGCCAGAATAAGTAAGGCCGAGGGAACCACCGCGGCCGCCCGATGGCCATGTCGAGCCGGCCCATCGGCCTACTGAAGAGGAGTGTAGGCGTAAGAACGGCGCAAGTCAAGCGCCTCGCGGCGTGCGGCCCTAGCGGGAGGGCGCCCGGCGGCCGTTCTTTCGCCGGGTCCGGGGTTTCGGGCGGCGCTCGCCGGTCTCCGCCGAGGCTCTTCCCTCCTCCATGCCGTCGCCGTTGCCGTCGGGCGATGCGCGTCTCTCTTTCGTCGTCTTTTCCGCCGCGGGGTCGCCGTTTTTCGAGACGCGCCCTTCGGCCGCGCCGGCGGGGGTTACCGGCTCGCCGTCTTCGAGGACCCGCCGCATCGTCCGGAGCATCTCGTCGAGCGTGTAGGGCTTCCGGATGAATCCCTTCGCGCCGCCCTCGAGCATCCGCGCGCGCATCGGAGGATCCAGGTAGCCGCTCACCAGCACCGCGCGGACGCCGGGATCCTGTTCCTGCATCTTTCGGAACGTCTCCCAGCCCGACATCTGCGGAAGCTCCACGTCGGTGACGACCATCGAGATGTCCGCTTTTTTCTGGCCGAAGATGCGCAGGGCATCCTCACCCGTGTACGCCGGCAGAACGGTGTATCCCTCCTCCTCGAGCAGCTCCCGGACCGAGTCGAGCAGCATACGTTCGTCCTCGACGAAGAGAACGGTCTCGGAGGCCTTGCGGGTCGACGCGACCGATCGCGCGCGTCGCGCCGGGGACGGCGGCCTGGCGCTGATCGCCGGGAAGTAGAGGTACACCCGCGTTCCCCGCTCGGGCTGGCTGTCGAGATCGACGAACCCCCGATGCGCGGAAACGACGCCGTAGACGACCGAGAGCCCCATGCCCGAGCCGGCGCCCGGCTCCTTCGTCGTGAAGAAGGGCTCGAACACACGGCTCCGCGTCTCTCCGTCCATGCCATGCCCCGTGTCCGACACCTCGATCCGGACATAGGAGCTCGCCGTCGCCTCGGGGAACCTCTCCCGGACGGACCTCTGGTCGACCGACGCGGTGGAGAGCCGCAGCACTCCGCCTCGCGGCATCGCGTCCCGCGCGTTCACGAACAGGTTCAGCAGAGCCTGGTGCAGCTGATCCGGATCGGCCATCACCGCGGGGAGCTCCTCGGTCAGATCGCTCTCCATGCGGACGTTCTTCGGGAACGTCTCGCCGACGATGACCGACACCTCGCGGACGATCTCGTTGATGGCGGCGGCCCGGAACGCCGCCTCGTCCTTACGCGCGAACGTCAGGAGCTGGCGGACGACGCCGGCGCCCCGCTCGACCGCCTGCCCGATCGCCTTCGAGCCCTCTACGACCTTCGTCTTCTCGGGACCGCGCTTGAGCGACTCGGCGTACGCCGAGATGATGTTCAGGATGTTGTTGAAGTCGTGAGCCATCCCTCCCGCGAGGCGGCCGATCGACTCCATCTTCTGGGCATGTCGAAGCTCGGTCTCGAGTCGACGGCGCTGCGTCACGTCCGTGAGAGTGAACTGCGTCCGGCCGCCCGGCAGGAAGACCCTCTGCACGGCCTCCATGAGGACGGCGCGCCCCTCGCTGTTCGTGAACGAGATGTCGGACGGCGGCGACCCGTCCGGCTGAGCGCCGAGGATCTGGGCACGAAGGTTCTCGGAGCCCGACACGAACGCGAGCTCCCACGGCCGCTTTCCGACGAACTGCTCGCGCGGCAGGCCGAGGAACTCCGTGAGGTAACGGTTCACCTCCTGGATCTCTCCCGTCTCGGCGTCGAGGACGAGCGAGCCCGAGGTGCTCGAGTCGAAGAACCCCCGGAGCGCCTCGGAGCTCTGCAGCTGGAGCTGCGCCCGGCGCTGGTTGGTGACGTCGTCGATGGACAGGACCACGAGGACTCCGCCGGCGTCCGGCCGGGAGCGCCGAGAGCGCAGGAGCATGACGCGCCGGCCGACACGCTCGAACTCCCGATCGAGCTCGATGTGCTGCTCCTCCTGAAGCCCGAGCCTTTCGCGGACGTCCGGCGTGTCCCAATGCCCTCCGCCCAGCTCGAAGAACGAGCTGCCGATCGTCCGCTCGGCCCGGGTCCGGAAGAGCCGATAGAAGGCCTCGTTCGCCCGCTTCACGGAGAGATCCTCGTCCAGGACGAGGATCGCCTCGGGGACGGTCTCGAAAATCGACTCCGAGAAATCGCGCTCCTCCGCCGCCTCGATCTGGGCGGACTTCAGCGCGTGGATGTCCACGAACGCGAGCACCGCGCCGTCGGTCTTGTTCTCGACCGTGCGGTACGGCTGGACCTTGAGGAGGTGCCAGCGTCCGTCCCGGCTCTGGATCTCGAGCTGCTTCGGCGCGGCGTCGTGGACGAAGTCCGGGAGGTTCGGGATCTCGACGTTGGGACGGATGTTCTCGATCGGGCGCCCGACGTCCGAGGGAATCAGATTGAGCAGCTTCTCCGCCGACGGCGTGAAGCGCCGGATCCTTCCCTCGGCGCCCAGCATGACGATCGGGATCCGGGCGCTGTCCAGGAGGTTCACCAGGTCGTCGTTGATGCTAGCGAGCTGGGCGTTTCGGTTCTGCAGCTCCTCGTTCAGCGTCGTGAGCTCCTCGTTCGCGGACTGAAGCTCCTCCTTGGCCGTGTCGAGCTCCTCGTTGGTGGACTGGAGCTCCTCGTTCGACGAGAGGATCTCTTCGTTGGCCGACTTCAGCTCTTCGTTGGTCGCCTCCTGCTCCTCGATGACCGTCTGCAGATACTCGCGGGTCGAGACGAGCTCCCCGGAGAGACGCTCGACCTCGCGCTGCAGCGAGGAGGCCGTCGCCTTCGGCACCTTCGGCGAGGGCGGCGTGTCCTTCTTTCCCCGCTTCGATGCTTTGTCGACGGGAGAAATCTCGAACAGGACCAGATAGAGGCGCCCCGAAGATCCCTCGCTCCTGAGGGGCATGACCTCGAGGTCCACCCGCTGGAAACCGCCGTTCGAGCGGACTCGGACGCCCTCACGGCGGACCCGCGTATCTCCGGCCTTCGCCTTGTGAAGCGCCTCCCGGAGGCCGGGCAGGAGTCCCTCGCGCGCCATCGACAGGACGTTCAGGCTCGCCGCGCCGGAGGACGGTTCCAGGACCATGCCGGTCTTTCCGCGGAACTGGACGATCTCCATGTTGCTGTTGACCACGACGGCGGGCGGCGCGTAGCGGCCGATCAGGAGGCGATCGACCTCCGTCGGGAGCTGGACCGCGGGACTCGCCGGGTCGGGCCGCCCCTGGGAACCGCGCCCATCGAATCGGATGCCTTCGAATGCGCGAGGCAGGATCGTGAGCGGCAGCGGGACGTCCGCGACTCGCCTCGTGAAGATACGGTGGCGGCGGTCGATCGGGGTGAACAGGTCTCCAAACGGCGCCGCGGACTCCGACGGGCCCAGGACGAGGTAGCCCGTCGGCTTGAGCACGTGGTGGAACAGCGGGAACAGCTTCCGCTGCAGCGTGGGCTCGAGGTAGATCAGCAGGTTGCGGCAGGACAGGACGTCCAGGTTCGAGAAGGGGGGGTCCGCGGCGACGTTCTGCCGGGCGAAGATGCAGACGTCCCGGATCGCCTTGGTCACCTGATAGCGGCCGTCGACCCGCGTGAAGAAGCGCCGCAGCCGCTCCGGCGAGATGTTGAGGACGGCGCTCTCGGCGTAGATTCCGCGGCGGGCATCCTCGATCGCGCTCTCGGAGACGTCCGTCGCGAAGATCTGGACGTCCACGGGCCGGCCGCTCTCCTGGCTCTCGAGCGCGCAGATCGCCAGGGAGTACGCCTCCTCCCCCGTCGCACAACCCGGGACCCACATTCGGACGGCGTGATCGGCGCGCCGGTTCTTCATGAGATCCGGAAACACCCTCGTGCGCAGCAGATCGAACGTCCCGGGATCCCGGAAGAACGCGGTGACGGAAATCAGGAAGTCGTCGTGGAGCGCGATCACCTCGGCCGGCGTCTTCCGGAGCAGCGTCAGGTACTCGCCGAACTCGAGGACCTTGTTGACCGCCATCCGGCGCGCGAGCCGGCGCAGGATCGTGGTCTGCCGGTAGCTCGAGAAGTCGACGCCCGTCGCCGTCCGCACCATCCCGAAGATCTTTCGGAGCGTGTCCTCGTCGGGCCTCGCCTCCTTGCCCTTCTCGGTGTAGAGGAACGGATGCTTCGAAACGCGATCGAGCTCCCGGGCGATCTCCTCGGGCGGGAGGACGAAGTCGACGGCGCCGGCCGCTATGGCGGCGCGCGGCATCCCCTGGAACTGGGCGCTCTCGTCCTGCGCGAACGTGACGCCGCCCTCGGCCTTGATCGCGCGCATCCCGAGCATTCCGTCCGAGGCGTTGCCGGACAGCACGACCCCGATGGCGCCCGCCCTCTGGATTCCAGCCAGCGACGCGAAGAACTCGTCGATCGGAAGCGACGGGTGCCCCGGAGCGCGGTGGCGTCGGCCGATTCGGAAGGCTCCGTCGACGAGCTCCATCGAGGCATTGGGAGGAATCACATAGAGGTGCTGTGGTTCGGCGCGCATCCCGTCGGCGACCTGGCGCACCGGCAGCGTCGTCTCGCGGGAGAGGATGTCCACGAGCATGCTCTCGTGATTGGGATCCAGGTGCTGCACGAGCACGAGCGCCATGCGGTTGTCCTTCGGAAGTGCGCGGAGAAGACGCCTCATCGCCTCCAGCCCGCCCGCCGACGCGCCGATGCCGACGATCGGAAACTGCTCCGAGCTCGCCGGCGCCACACCTCGCGCGAGGGATCCCCGTGCGGAGGTTTTCGCCGGGGGCCGCTTCACCGGAGCGCGCTTTGCGACACGCCGCGCGGGCGGCGCACCACGTCTCCGGACAGACTTGCGACCAGCCATGGAAACCTGCCCGGACTGTATCAAGGAGAAAAGCGAGAGTCGGTGACGTCGTCGAGCAGCCGGATAGCACGACGGCGACGGGTCGCCACGACCCGCGAACCAGCAACGATCGAGCCGGCTCCCTGCGTGCGGGAGCTCAGCCGGTCACGCCTCCCGGTTGGTGGTTGACGGCTTCGCTGGCGGGCTCCCGCCCCCGGAGGGCGTCGTCGAGCTCCAGCGGTTCGACGGGCTTGACGAGGTGGCGGTCGAATCCGGCCTCGCGCGACTTGCGGCGGTCGTCCTGCTGACCCCAGCCCGTCAGGGCGATGAGCCGCATGGCGGCTCCGCCCGGGAGCGCGCGAATACGCCGCGCCGCCTCGTAGCCGCTGATGCCCGGCAAGCCGATGTCGAGAAACACGACCTCGGGACGGAACGCCTCGGCCACCGCGACCGCCTCGAGCCCGTCGTGCGCGGTCGTGACCTCGTGGCCGTCGAGCCGCAAGAGGGTCGCCAGCCCCTCGGCGCTGTCCTCGTTGTCGTCGACGACGACGACACGCATCGTCCGCAGGCGCGGCGCGGCCGCCGCCGTGTCCTTCTCGGCCGCCGGCTCGTCCCCGACGACGATCGGCAGCTGCACCCGGAACTCGCTCCCCATCCCGGGCCCCGCGCTGCGTGCTTCGACGGCTCCGCCGTGGAGCTGCACGAACGAGCGGACGAGCGTCAGCCCGATGCCCAGCCCGCTCGGACCACTCTCCGTCGTTCGATCGACCTGCGTGAACATTTCGAAGATCGCGTCCCGCATCTCCGGCGGAATGCCGATGCCGTTGTCCGTGACGGTCAGGAGCATCTGATCCTTGCTCCTCTCCGCCGTCAGCGCGATCCGTCCGCCCGGCGGCGTGAACTTCGCCGCGTTGTTGAGCAGGTTGGACAGGATCTGCGAGAGGCGGAGCGGGTCCGCATCCAGGTGGATCGGCTCCGGCGGCAGCGACACGGAGAGCCGGTGCCCCGCGGCCTCGATGACGGGCCGGCTGGTCTCGACGGCGGCATGGACGACGCTCGAGAGCTCGACGTTCTGACGGCGCAGGACGATCTTCCCGCTCGCCACGCGCGAGACCTCCATGAGGTCCTCGACGAGGCGCCCGAGGTGCCGGACCTGGCGCTCGATGACCTTGCGGGCCCACCGTGTGTCGTCGGACGACGCGGACGGCGCCTGGAGAAGCTGCGCGGCGATGCGGATCGGCGCCAGGGGGTTGCGCAGCTCGTGCGCGAGCGTCGCGAGGAACTCGTCCTTGCGCCGGTCGGCGAGGCGCAGGGACTCCTCGGCCTCGCGCCGGTCGAGGAACTGACCGACGTGGGCTCCGATCGTCGACATGGTGGCCATGAGTCCGGCGTCCGGCTCTTCGATCTCGCGGCTGAAGAACTCCATGATCGCCACGGTCTCGCCGCCGCTGCGGATCGGGAACGCCGTCCCGCCGCGAAGGCCGTCCATCTCCGCGGCGCGGGCGCGGGGAAAGTTCGGGTCCCCGGTGACGTCGCGGACCCATTCGGGATCCCCGCTGGCCCAGACTCTTCCCGGCAGCCCCACCCCGCGGTCGAATCGCGCCGCGCGCGTCGCCCGCTCGAAGTGGGGCACCGGCCGCGCGCTTCGCGACCAGAAGGCGACGCTGCGAATGCGTCCGTCCTCGTCCGAGATCGACCAGAGCGCCCCCGCATCCCAGTCCAGCCCCTCGCAGACGGCCCGCAGGATCTCCGAGGTCGGATCGCCCGTGGTGGTCCGGCCGAGGAGCCGCGCGACCGCGAGCTCGGCCACGCTGCGCCTCTCCGCCCACTCCCGGTCGGCGAGGTGGGCGCGGATCTGGTACTGCCGGACGCGGGCCCGAAGCGCCGCCTTGGCCGCCGCGATGAGCGCCGTGACCCGCGTGGGGCGCTCGAGGAGCGTCACGTTGCCGAGCGACTCGACGGCGCGCAGCACGGTCTCCGAGCTCGCGCCGGCGGCCGTCAGGAGCAGGACCGGCAGGTCCGACCAGGGCGGCTGCGACTCCAGGAACTCCGAGAGGCGGCCGGCTCCCCTCGCGATGGCCTCCTCGGTGATGAGGAGCGCGCCCGCGCCCCGCTCGAGCTCCGGGAACAGCGCCTCGGGGCTGCGCACGTGCACCGACGGGACCCCCGCCCGGCCGAGGACTCCCCGGACCAGCTCGGCGTCCCGGACCGTCGGCCCGAGGATCAGGACCCGTCTCTCGAGCTCGGAGCGAGGGTTCGCGCTCACGGCTCCGGCAGGCGCGATTCGGGGTCGCGGGCGTTGAGCACCGGAACCCCCGTGAGGATGCCGCGATACTCGCGCAGCGGGTCGCCGAGCCAGATGCCGCTGGATTGGAGCCGGAGCTCGCGAATCGTCCGCTCGTGCCTGCCGGCGCGCTTCTTGATCACCGAGATTGCCTGCCGGACCGCGCCGTCGACCTCGAAGTATCGAAGCTGCACCACCGTGTCCGCCAGGTAGCTCGCGTCGACGGGATTGTCCAGCGTGCTTCCGATGAGGCCGTGCTGCACTCCGACGAGAATCGTCGCGATGCCGAGCTGGCCGAGGCTCGTGAGCAGCTCGTGGAGCTGCGTGACCAGGAAGCGCTCCTCCGGCATCGCGTTCAGGTAGCCGTTCAGGCTGTCGATCACGATGATGGACTGGCCCGGCTGGCGTCCCTCGGCGAGCACGGTCGATGCGAACTCGCCGGGCGAGAGCTCGGCGGGATCCACCTGGCGGAGCACGAGCCGGCCCGCCTCGATGTGCTCCTCGACGGGAATCCCCAGTCCCCGCGCGCGAGTCACCAGCGTCGTCGGCGACTCGTCGAACAGGAAGAGGCTCGCGCGCTCGCCGCGGGCGGCCGCGGCCGTCGCGTGCTGGAGGGCGATCGTGGACTTCCCGGTGCCGGCGGCGCCGGCGATGAGCGTGCTCGTCCCGCGCTCGAGTCCTCCTCCGAGCAGCGTGTCCA
>Ga0105248_10005627_pt1 | contig 13756 bp, 17 predicted proteins | sample KBSS34metaG_FD_81524 | JGI IMG/M metagenome (GOLD analysis project Ga0105248, IMG submission 81524) | Switchgrass rhizosphere microbial communities from Kellogg Biological Station, Michigan, USA - KBS S3-4 metaG | ecosystem: Host-associated > Plants > Roots > Rhizosphere > Soil | place...
AAGGAGCACCCGATGGCGTCATCCTACGCCACCCTCGCCTGGCTCAAGACCGCGCTCCAAATCGCGGACGAGAGCGACGACAGCCCGCTGCAACTGGCCTTGGACGCGGCCACCGCGCTCATCGACCAGTGGACCGGGCGGTCCTTCCGGGATGAGGCGGGTGCGACCAAGTACTTCTGGGCCACCTCCCCCAACATCCTCGAGCTGCGCCCCGACATCCGCACCATCACCAGCGTGGCGGTCGATACGAACGGCGACCTCACGTTTGCCACGACCCTCGCCGCGACCGACTATCTCCTCGCCCCGCTCATGCCGCTCCCCGACACGGGCATCTACACCCGCCTCCGCATCGCCCCGCTGTCGTCGCGTTCCTTCCCCCAGGACCGCCAGGTGCGCGTGGTGGGGGATTGGGGCTACACGGTGGACGGCGACGCCCCGGCACCGATACGGCAAGCCTGCCTGATTCAAGCGGAGCGGCTGTTCAAGCGGGCACGCGAGGCCCCCTTTGGGATTCTCCAGACGACCGACCTCGGGCAGTTCACCAGAATCAGCCAGGCCGACCCGGATGTAATGGCGCTCATCGACCCCTACAAGGGTGCGGTGGCGGGCGAGTGGGTGGCCGTCTGATGGCAGGGATTACGGTGCAAATCATCGGGCTGGGGGCGTTGCAGGCGGGTGTCGCCGCCGGTCCCGCCACGCTCGCGGCCGAGGTGCGGACGGCCATGACGGCGGGCAGCCTGCTCATCGAGGGCAGCGCCAGGCGGCTGGCCCCGCGCCACACCGGGCGGCTGGCCGGCAGCATCACCCACGCCATCACGGGCGGCGGGGCGAACCTCACCAGCAAGATAGGCCCGAGTGTCGCCTATGGCCTGTACGCCGAACTCGGCCGTGGTCCGGGCCGACCGCCGCCGGTATCCGCCGTGGCGTCCTGGGCACGGGCGCACGGCATGGACCCGTTCGTCCTGGCCCGCGCGATTGGCCGGAAGGGGACCAAGCCCCACCCCTACATGAAGCCGGCCTTTGCCGCCAACGTCTCGGGCGTTATCGCGCTCTTCCAGAAAGTCGGGGCCAGGGTCGTCGCGCGGATGGCGGGTGGGTGATGCCGTCAACGTTGGAGGACATCACCACGGGCATCAAGCAGCGCCTCGCCACCATCGACGGCGTGCGCGCCTCGGCGGTCGAGCCGGCCAACCCCCAGCCGGTCGCCGCCTGGCCGTTCCTCCGCACCGCCGACTACGACGTGGCCTTCGACGGGGCGATGCGCTGGGAGTTCAGTCTCTACGTGATGGTGGCGCTCGCGGTCAACGCCAACGGGCAGACCAACCTGATGCCCTTCCTCGCCCCCACCGGGGCCAAGTCGGTCAAGGCCGCCATCGAGGCCGACCCGACCCTCGGCGGCGTGGCCGACTCCACCAGGGTGACCAGGATTGACGGGGTGGGCAGCTACGCCATCGCGGGCAGCACCCTGTACGGGGCCGTGCTCATCTGCGAGGTGCTGACATGAGCGGGCCGACACTCAGCATTATCGTGCCCACCGCCGGCCGGCCCACCCTGGCCCGCACGCTGGAGAGCTTCGCGGGGCAGCTGCTGCCGGGTGACGAGTGCATCGTGGTCGGGGACACCTTCGACGGCCCGCTGCCCGAGACGGAAGCCATTTGCCGCGACTACCCGTTCGTGCGCTACCTCACCCATGCCGATAGTGCCCACTTCTGGGGGCACCCGCAGTACGAGGCGGGGCAGCGCGCGGCGCGCGGCGACTGGCTGCTGGGCAACGACGACGACGACGTGTTCACCCCGGACGCCTTCGACGCCATCCGCTCGGCCATCGCAGCCCTCCCCGCGCCGTGCCCGCTCCTGTTCCGCTTCCGGTCCTACTGGGGGACGACCTTCTGGGACACGCCCGGACTGCTCGCCCAGGCGCGCATCGGGGGCCATTGCCTGGTGCAGCCCAACATCCCCGGCAAGGTGGGGCAGCGCAACGTCGAGGGGCGCTACCGCTACGAGAGCGACTATGACCAAATCACCGACTGTGTCGGCCGTTGGCATCCCGTGCCGCCGGTCTGGGTGGACGCCGTGATTAGTGTGGCGAGGCCAGCATGATAACGACCAGCCGTGACACCGGGGCACGCTTTCTGGACGCGGTGGGGCTGACCGCGCGCCGCGTCATCGATGACGAGGACGTGGAATGGCTGCGCGTCATCCGCAATACGTGCCGCCTGGGCTTTGCCCATGACACCGCGCCCATCGCCCACACGGCCCAGGAGCAGTGGTGGCGGGCCAACCAGTCCGACGTCATCGCCTACCTCCACCAGGACCGCGACGGGTTTGTGGTGGGGTATGGCGTCATCAGGCGGGACGCCGAGGGCATGTGGTGGTCGTCGGTCGCGGTGCTGCCGACCTATAGCGGGCACGGCTACGGCGGGGCCATCACCGCCCACGTTGTGCGCCAGTCGCCCACGGGCGTGACGCAGGGGCAAGCCCGCAAGGATAACCCGGCCGCGTGTCGCTTGCACCACGCGCGCGATTGGGAGGTCATCGCCGAGGACGAGCGCCTCATCACCTACCAGACCCGCGAGGTGCTGCCGTGACCGGCGTGGCCGTCATCGTCCATTCGTTCAATAGACCCAGAATGCTGCGCGAGGCCTTGGCGTCGGTCGTGTCCGGGCGACCGGAGGCCATCGTCGTGGCCGATGACGGCAGCACGTTCGATGTGGCCGGGCTGTGCCGGGAATACGGCGCGCAGCTGGTGTCGGCCCCGCCGCTGACGGTGGACGAACGGCTCAACAGCGCGCGGCAAGGCACGCTCATCAACCGGGCGCTCGCGCAGGTAGAGCAGGAAATTTGCTGCCACCTGTGCGACGACGACCTCCACCACCCCGACTGGTACGGGTATCTGCGCGCCTGGTTCGCCAAGCACCCCGAGGGCGACTACGTGCGCGGCGACTGGGGCGTGTTCGATGACGGCGACATGCTCGGGGACCGCATGTGCGCCTTCCCCGACCACCGCCGCGCCACGGCCGGCAACTTCGCCTATCGCACCAGCCTCGTCCGCGCGCGCGGCTGCGCCTGGCCGACCGGGGTGCAAGTCAACCTGGACGACCAATTCCTCTGGACGCTAAGCGCCCACGGCATCGATGTCTTCCGGCCGGTGACGGTCGGCTTCGCGGGCTGGCGTCGGGAACACCCGGCCATCGCCGGGGGCTACGCCACCGGCTACGGCTTCAACCCCCAGCGGGCGCGGGCGGTGCTGGACCGGGAGTGGTGCGAATGATAGACCTGTTCCGCGTGCGGATGGCCCCCGATGCGGCGCTCGCGGTCGCGCAAGTCCTCACGCCCGATGGGCAGGGCCGGTCCTACATCGGGCAGGGTGCGCTGTGCGAGAAGTTTGAACAGGCATTCGGGAGGCTCATCGGAGCGCCCAAGCCGCCGCTACTCGTCAACTCCTGCACGTCAGCCATTGACCTCGCGCTGCACCTGATTGGCGTCGGGCCGGGGGACGAGGTCATCACGACGCCCATCACCTGCACCGCCACCAACAGCCCGCCAGCACTGCGCGGTGCGCGGCTCGTCTGGGCCGATGTGGACCCGCTGACCGGGAACATCGACCCGGCCGACGTGGCGCGCAAAGCGACGCGCAAGACCAAAGCGGTCATTGCCGTCAACTGGGGCGGGCGCAGGTGCGACTACGACGCGCTCGGCGAGGCGTTCGACGGCTGGACGATTGCGGACGCGGCACATGGCCCCTACCGATACGAGAACGGGACATACACCTGCTGGTCATTTCAAGCCATCAAGCACCTCACGACCGGGGACGGCGGGGCGCTCTTGAGTCCAATGCTCGGCGAACTCCCCCGCGCCAAGTTGCTCCGCTGGTATGGGCTTGACCGCGAGTCATCTGCCGATTTCCGGTGCGCCCAGAACATCACCGAGGTCGGCTATAAGTATCAATCGACAGACATTGCCGCCGCGATTGGCTTGGCGAATCTCCCCGGTCTCCCGTGGGCCGTCGAGCAGTCCCGCGCCAATGCCGCGTATTACCACCGGGCGTTCGCGGATGCTCCGGGGATTACCCTGCCACCATTTGATGAAGGCGCGTCCTACTGGATTTACACCATCCTGGTGGAACAGCGCGACGACTTCATTGCCCATCTCAAAGAACGCGGCATCGCCGCGAGCCAGGTGCATCGACGCAATGACGCGCACGATGCGTTCCGTGCTGTCTCGTGTGGGTGGCCCCTCCCCGGTGTCGATTACTTCGACGCCCATCAGGTCAGCGTGCCAAACGGGTGGTGGCTCTCCGCTGCGGATCGGGAGCACGTCGCCAACGTGGTGCTCGATTGGGCCTATGCGTCTCGCCAGGTGATACGGTGAATGATGTGATGGACCGTCGCGGCATTGATACCGTAGTGCGCCCCCACCACCTTCATCGTGACGCCCCCGGCGGCGTAGGTGGCGCGGATTTGGCGCACGTCGTCGGCCGTTACTTTCGCGCTGCCGTGGCGCTCCTGCTTCGCATTGCGCCCCTTGCCCAGCATGTCGGCGTGGTTGTCTGCGCGACTGCCCAGGAACAGGTGGGCGGGGTTGACGCACCGCCGATTGTCGCAGCGGTGGCACGTCACAACGACGCTCGAACCAATCGGACCGTAGGTCAATTCATACGCAACACGGTGCGCGGTGCGGAGGATGGGTCGGACCTTCTTCGATACGAAGACGATGCCGTAGCCGGCCGGGTGCAGCCCACCCGTCCACAGCCAGCAATCGCCCGACGTATCGACGCGGGACCAGAAGCGCGCGATGAAGCGTGGGGTATACTCGGGGTGCATGGGAACCTCCTGTGTTCCTGTGCCATGCCGGGGGGTGTTGCAAGCGCCGCCCCGGCTTCATGTTGCCGCAATTATAGCACGGGGGGGCTGTAAATGAAGCCTCTCAGCCTACTTATGATTAACCCCGGCGCGAGCTACGCGACGATGGATGTCCACACGGGCTACCGCGATGCGCTGCGGGCGCTAGGGCACACGGTGCGCGAGTACCACCTCGACCAGCGCATCGATGATGTGGGGCTGTACCTGAAGTCGGTCTATCGTCGCAAGCGGCTGGGCGCACCGCCCTCGGCGCTCATCCTGACGAAAGCCTGCGCCGACATCATCCCCCAGGCGCTCTACCATCATGTTGACGGCGTGGTCATTGTATCGGCGATGTACCTACATCCAGACACACTCGTCCTCTTGCGGCGAGCAGGGATTCCAACCGCGTTGCTCCTCTCGGAAAGTCCTTATGACGATGCCTTCCAGAGCCGCATCGTCCCCTATGCCGACGTGGTCTTCACGAACGAGCGCACCAGCGTCCCCGTGCTGCGCCACGCCAATCCCAACACCCACTACCTCCCGCACGCCCACGACCCGGCCAAGCACCGCGCCGACCCGCAACCGGGCGACGCGGCCGTGCCCGCGCACGACGTGCTCTTCATCGGCAGCATGTTCGAGGAGCGGGCGAACCTCCTGGGCGCGGTGGACTGGACCGGGCTGGACTTCGGCCTGTATGGCGAGTGCGGCATCCTGCCCAGCCGGCACCGGCTCCGCAAGCATATCAAGGGCGGCATCGTCGCCAACGCGGTCGCCGCCGCCCTGTACCGGAAGGCGCGCATCGCCATCAACCTCTACCGCACCTCGCGCGGGTTCGGCGTGGGTGTCGAGCACATCGACCACGCCGAGAGCCTGAGTCCCCGCATGGTGGAGCTGGCCGCGTGCGGCGCGTTCACCGTGTCGGAGCGGCGGGCCGAGGGCGACGAGGTGTTCGGCTGGATGGTGCCGACCTTCAGCACCCCGCAGGAACTGGGCGACCGCATCCGCCATTACCTCGACCGCCCCGACGAGCGCGCCGCCCTGGCCGCCCGTCTCCCCGGCTGCGTGGCCGATAGGACGTTCGCCGCACAGGCCGAAGTTGTGGTGTCTACGCTCCGTGCCGCGTGGCAAGGAGCGGGCGCGATACGGAGCGCGTAGGCGCAGAAAAGGAGACAACTGTGGCGAGATATCACGGAAAATCGGGTAGATTATACGCCAGCACGACCGGCACCGGCACGGCCGTCCCGGTCGCCTCGCTCTCGCACTGGTCGATTGACATGGCGACCGACACCGCCGAGACGACCAGCTTTGGCGACACCAACAAGACCTATGTGCAGGGGCTACCCGACATCAGCGTGAGCTTTGAAGGGTTCTACGACGACGCCGACAGCACGATTTACACGGCCTCGACCTCCACCGATGGGACCAAGCTCTATCTCTACATCAGCACCAACGCGGCGTCGAAATATTTGTATGGCCCGGCCTGGCTGAACTTTTCCCTGGATACCCCGGTGGACGACGCCGTCAAGGTGTCGGGCTCGGCGGCGGCGAACGGTGCCTGGGGCATCAGGCTGTAGGGGCGTGACCGATGGTGGCAACGTACATTGACGCGCACGACGACACCCTGGCGATTACGGCGACCGAGGACGGGCGGGTGCTCACCGCGCCCCGCCCGCCCGCCGTGCGCCGGATGCCCATCAAGACCGCGACCGTGGACCTCGGCGGCGAGTACGCGGGCTGGACGGCAACGGTGCGGACCAACGCGCCGTTCAGCAACTTCCTCGCCCTCACCCGGCTCAACGCCGACGACGGGCAGGCGGCGCTGCGGGCGCTGGGGGAAATCTACGACCTCCTGCCCGCGCTCGTCCTCGCCTGGAACTTCGTGGACGAGGACGGCCGCCCGCTGCCGTGCGACCGTGAGGGGTTCGCCCACCTCCCGGCCGACCTGATGGTGGCGCTCATCGGCGCGGTGAACGGCGCGGGCGCGGACGACCCAAAAGGCTGAGAAAACCGCTGCGCGCCTTCTGGGAGGCGCAGCGGCGCGGGCGGCGCGGGGCGGGCTGCCCCTGGCCGTGGGCGCTGGTGCTCCTCGGTGAGCGCTTCCACTGCCTGCCCTGGCACCTGGAGGACGAGCCGGCCGACCGGGTGCTGTACTACACCGGGCTGCTCGCCCTCGAGAGCGAGTACCGCGAGGACACGCAGGGGATGGCGGCGGGCGACGCCCTGTACGACCTGGACGAGTGAGGCGATGACGTTAGCGCAGGCCCTGCAACGCCGCCTTGAACCGCTCGGCTTCGGCTTTGGGCAGGGCGCTGTTGAGTTGCACCAGCACGTTCCCGTTCGTGTAGACGTAGGGCGCGAACGCGGGGAACATGGCGTACCACTGCTCCATCGCGGCGCGGTCGGCGGGCGTGTCGAAGAAGAGGACTTGCCCACCCTTCGGCGCGATGGTCGGGATGGTGAAGTCGCGCTGGTCGGTGGCCACGTTCGGCGACAACACCTCAGGCCCGCGCTGCGTGAAGTGGACATCGCTGATACCCAGCGGCGACAGCGCCTTGACGACCTCGTCAACGGTGTACTTGCGGAACGTGGGCGTGGCGGTGGGGGCCGGCGTGCCGCACGCCACCAGGGCGAGCAGGGCCAGCAGGACGAGCGTGGCGCGGGGCATGGTAGACTGGCGGGGCATGGGGGCAACCTCCCTGTGTCGCGTCGGGGGTGTGACAGCACCGCCCGACATTTCATTTGTCGGCGCACAGTATAGCGCATTGAGGCCGGGAACGTGGCGACGGCGGCAGAGCTGCAAATCATCCTGACCGCGAAGGATTCGGCCAGTCAGCAAATTGACGGGCTGGGGAAGAGCCTGGGCGCGCTCGGCGGGGTCGGGAAAGTCGCCGCCGTGGGCCTCGCCGGGCTGGCGACGGTGGGCGTGGGGCTGGCCGCCGGCCTCGCTTCGAGCATCACGGCGGCGGCCGACTTCGAGGCGGCGATGTCCGGCGTGGGCGCGGTCAGCGGGGCGTCGGCCACCGAACTCGCGGCCCTCTCCGCGAAGGCGCTCCAACTCGGGCAGGACACCACGCTCGCCGGCATCGGGGCCACCGACGCGGCGGCGGCCATGCAAGCCCTTGCCGCCGGGGGCGTGTCCACGCAAGACATCCTCGAAGGCGCGGCGCAGGGTGCCTTGCTCCTCGCCTCGGCGGGCGGCATCGACGTGGCGCGGGCGGCCGATATCGCGGCCAACGCGCTCAACCAGTTTGGCCTCAGCGGTAGCCAGGCGGGGCACGTCGCGGACCTCCTGGCCGGGGCGGCGAACGCTTCCAGTGCCGATGTGGGCGACCTCGGCGAATCGCTCAAGTACGTCGGCCCCATCGCGCACTCGATGGGCATCGGCATCGAGGAGGTGGTCGCCACCCTGGCCGAGTTCGGCAGCCAGGGCATCAAGGGCAGCCAGGCGGGCACCTCGCTTCGCTCCATCCTCGCCAGCCTCGTGGACCCCTCGAAGGCTGCGGCCACCACCATGAAGGATTTAGGGCTGCAATTCTTCGACAGCGCCGGCCACATGAAGAGCATCGCCGGTATCTCTGAGGAACTCAAGACGAAGCTTTCCGGGCTGACCGACCAGCAGCGCGCCCAGGCGCTGTCGCAAATCTTCGGCAACGAGGCCCTGAGCGCGGCCACGATTCTCTACGGTGAGGGCGCGGCCGGCATCCAGAAATTCCTCGGCCAGGTTGACCAGGCCGGCAGCGCGGCGGCGACCGGGGCCAAGCGCAACGACAATCTCAAGGGCAGCATCGAGCAGTTGAAATCGTCGCTGGAGACGGCCAGCATCACGCTCGGGATGGCCTTCCTTCCGGCCGTGCGCGGCATCGTCAACGCGGTTGGCAACGCGGTGAACGCGGCCATCCCGTTCATCCAGCAGTACGGCCCGGTGCTCGTGGCGGCGTTGCAGGCGGGCATCGCGGTGCTCGCGGGCTTCGGCCAGGCGGTCGGCCAGGCGGCGCTCGCCGTGCTCGGCGCGTTCCGGGCGTTCGCGAGCGGGCAGACGACCCTCGCCGAGTTCATCGGCGGCATGGAAATCTTCGTGACCACCATTCGCGACAAGCTGGCCGGGCTGGCGGTCGCCGCCGCGCCCTACATCGCGCAGTTCTTCCAGGCGATTGCGGGGGCCATCGCGCAGTGGGCACCGCAAATCGCGGCGCAGTTCCAGCTCTGGGCGCGGTCGTTTGTGGACTGGATTGTCACGACCGCCATCCCCGCGCTCGGCCCGCCGCTCGCCGCGTTCGTCGCCGCCATCGGGGCGTGGATTACCGGCACGGCGCTCCCCGCCATCCAGGCGCAAGTGCTGGTCCTCGCGGCGGCGCTGACGGACTGGGTGCTGACCACGGCGGTCCCGGCCCTCCAGGCGGCGCTCCCGCTCTGGGTGCTCGCGTTCGCCACCGGGCTGCAAGCGGCGTTGGTGGTGGTGCAGCAGTGGGCGGCCGACCTCATGGTGGGCATCGGCGGGGCGCTGAACGCCATCCTGCCGCTCATCCAGGCGTTCTTCGCGGTGTTCCTGGCGAACCTCCCGGCGCTGCAAGCCTTGTGGTCGCAACTCATCGTCGTCTGGGGGCAGGCGCTCACGGCGCTGACGCCGCTCGCCCCGGCCGGCGAAGTGCTCGCGGCGGTGCTCGGCGGCGTGCTGGTGCTCGCCGTCACCGGCTTCCTGGGCATCCTGGGCGCGCTGGTCGGGTTCCTGACCGGGGCGTTGCCGGGGGCCATCCAGGTGGCGAGCGGGCTGCTCACGGCGCTCGGGGGCGTCTTTCAGGCGGTGCAGGCCGTCATTCAGGGCGTGGTCGGGGTGGTGTCCGCGCTCATCCACGGCGACTGGGCGGGCGCGTGGCGGGCCGCGACGCAGGCGGCCAACGACTTTTCCTCGGCCGTGCAGACCATCTTTCAGGGCTTCGTGAAGGTCATCACCGGCCTCATCGAGACGTTCATCGGCGGGGCCGAGGCGGCGTGGGCGGGGTTCGTCGCCACGACGCAAGGCTTTTTCAGCGCCCTGGTGAGCGACAGCGAGAACCAGATTGGGCAGATGATTACGAGCATCGTGGCGAGCGTCACGGCGTTCATCGCGGACACCGAGGCGGCCGTCACCGCGTGGGTGACAGCCGTGGTCACGTCGTTCACCACGCTCGCCACGGACACGCTGGCGCAGACGACGGCGCTGGTGACGACGGTCACCGCCAGCATCGCCGCGTTCATCGGGAACACCGAATCGCTCGTCACCGGGTGGGTGCTCGCCATCGCCAACGCCTTCCTCGACCTGTACACGCAGGCGACGGGGGCGGTGACGAACTTGGTGACGGAGGTCGATGGCTCCTTCACGAATCTGGTCGGCCTGGTGCGGCTGGCGATGGGGAACCTCTCCGCCGCCGTCATCAGCGCCCTGGAGGGGCTGATTGGGACGGCGGCGAGCGAGGCGGCGAGCGTGGGGCGGGCGATTGCGGACGGCATTGCGGGCGGCATCAGCAGCGGCGCGGGGGCCATCGCGGCGGCGGCCAGGGACGCGGCGTCGGCGGCGTTCGAGGCGGCGAAGAGCGTGCTGGGGATTCACAGCCCCTCGAAGGCGTTCGAGTACGTCGGCGCGATGACGGTGGCCGGCTTTGCCAGGGGCATCACCAGGAACAGCGGCCTGGTGGAGCGCGCCCTCGGCGGCGTGACGGTCGGGACGCCCACCGTGGCGGGCATCGCGACGAGCGCGGCCCCGGTCGGCGGGGGTGCCGTTGCGGGCGGCGGGAGCGTCACCTACCTCATCACCGGGAACACCGTGCTGTCGAAGGACACGGCCACCCAGCAGGCGCTCTCGGGCATTGTGACGTCGGCGCAGCGGCGCACCATCGGGTATAGCGTATGAGCGGCGCGGTGCGGCTGCGCGGCAATGTGACGTATCTTTGCGAGATACGCTGGGACGGGGTGACCTGGACCGACGAGACCGCGCGCCTGAAATCGTTCACCGTGCAGCGCGGGCAGTCGGACGACCTGGCGCAGACCGAGGCGGGCACCCTCGCGCTGGTGATGAAAGACACGACCGGCCGCTTCAACCCCGCCAACGCGGCCAGCCCGCTCCAGCCCTATATCACCTACCCGTTGCGCCAGGTGCGACTGCGCGCCACGTACAGCAGCACGACCTATTACCTGTTCAGCGGCTACACGCGGCGGCACGAGTCGGACCCCGGCCGGGACGCCAGGGAGGCGCGGCTCGACTGCATCGACGCCTTCGTCCTGCTCGACGGCTACAGCCCGGTGACGGCCACCGGGGCGACGACCGGCGCGGCCATCGCGAGCATCCTGGCCGAGGCCGGCTTCAGCGGCAGCACCGACCTCGACACGGGCGACACCATCACCTACGCGGCGACCGGGCAGCAGACGGCGCTGGCGGCCATCGGCGACCTGCTGACGACCGAGCGCGGCTTCTTCTTCATCAGCGCGAACGGGACGGCGACCTACCTCGACCGCCAGGCCACCAACCACAGCCCGTACACCAGCAGCCAGGGCACCATCGCCAGCACCATGCGGGCCATCGCGCCGGGCATCGACCTCGACCGGATGTACAACCGCGTGACGGTGACCAGGACGGGCGGGGTGGCCCAGACGTACAGCGACACGACGGGCGCGCTCGGGACGCTCCTGCGCGACGCCCCGGCCGTCACCAGCCCCTACCTGGCCGACGATAACCAGGCGATGGCGCTCGCGCACTACCTCGTCGGGAAGGGCAAGAACCCCATCCCGCCCGTGCGCGCCCTCGACCTCTCGCAGCACGACGCCGCGACCTTCGCGCAACTGCTGGCGCGGGAACTCGGCGACCGCGTGACCGTGACCGAGAGCCTGGGGGGCACCGCCGGGGACTACCATATCCGGCGCATTGTCCACGAGGCGAACTGGGGCGCGGGCGTCCATCGCGGGTCGTGGGCGCTCTTGCAGCGCGACACGCAGCAGCCGTTCATCATCGACCAGAGCGTGGTCGGTTCGCTGACCGACGCGCTCACCTACTGAGGAGGCACGCGCGATGCCGCTGACGACCGTGCCGGATAAGTCCTCCGGCGACCTCTTCACCGAGGCGATGTGGGATACCTACCTCAAAGATAATATCAACGAACTCATCGGCCGGGCGGGCGGCGGCAATCTGCTCGTCAACGGCGGGATGGAAGTCTGCCAGCGCGGCGCGGGGCCGTTCAACGGGGGCGGCACGGCGGTGGTGGGCCTCGACTGCTGGAAGGGCAACCGCACCAACGTCGCCGGCACATCGGCCGTGGCGATGTCGCAGGACGTGACCACGGTTGACGCGGCCTCGACCTACAGCATGAAGTGCGTCATCACATACACCGCCATCACGAGCGAGGTCTATCAGAAGCTGGAAGAGGTGGTGTCGCTCCGCAGTAAGACGCTGACGTTCGCCATCCGCATCAACCAGCCGGTCGCGTCCTATATCACCCCGTTCTTCCGCGTGGACGGGGCCAAGACCTACGGGACGCCGAGCGCCAGCACGGGGAGCTGGGTGACGCTGACGCAGTCGGCCACCCTCGGGTCGAGCGTCGCCACCATCGAGGTCGGGGTCGAGTTCGGCACCTCCGGGCAGACGTGCTACCTCGACAATGCGATGCTGGTCGTCGGCGCGACCGCGTCCGCCTATGTGTCCCGGCACCCGCAGGAGGAGCTGGCGCGGTGCCAGCGGTACTACGAGGTGCATGGCGGGGCGTCGGGCGCGCTGGCCTACCTCGGGTACGGGGCGGCGGCGACGAACTGCGGCACCCCGCTCATCTTCGCGGCGCGCAAGGGAGGCACGCCAACAATCACCAAGAATGGCACCTGGGCGGTGGCGAACTGCGGGCAGCCGACAATCACCGGGACAAACCCGGAGAGCTATACGCTCTACGCCACGGCAACGGCGCTCGGTAGCGTGGTTTTCAACGCCAACAGCACCGACGACACTATTGTATCAGAATATAACCCTTAGAAGGCTAGATTACATGTTTCCACGTTCTACGCAGCGTCACCATGCAGATAGTCGAGACGGCGACGCCATAGCGTGCCGCCAGGGTCGGGGTGTCCGCTTCGCCAGCGGCGTAGGCGCGTCGAATTTCGCGCACGCTGTCGGCGGTCAGTTTGACGCAGGAGGCGCGTTCGCCGCGCGCGGTGGCGTCGGGCTTGGTCCGTCGACCGTTCCGCTCGCCCCGCGCGGTGCGCCCGTCATCCTCGCGGTCGCGCATGTTTTCAACGGGTGTGCCAACCGCCAGGTGCCGAGGATTCACGCACGCCCGCGTACCACCACCGGGGCACTTGTGCTGTACTTGCAAGCCGGCGGGAATGGGACCATACGCCAGTTCATAGGCGAGGCGGTGCGCCTTGACCGACCCGTCCCGGTCATGCAGCACGCCATAGCCACCAACCAGGGAGCCGGTGAACAACCAGCAGGCGTCCTCGCCACCCGACCGGTCGCTCTGCGTCTGGAGACGTTCTGCGCGGGAGGGACCGGCGCGCACGCGGCCCGCGCAACGCTTGGAGCAGTACAGCCGCCGGCCCGCCTGCGAGGGAAACACGGCGAACGACGTACCGCACAGCGGACACACGAGCGTGACGGGGTGCAGTGGGGTAGGATGGGGATGCATGGCAAACCTCCGATTTGCTGTGCCATGCCGGGGGCTGTAACCAGCAGCGCCTCGGCTTCTCTGTGCCGCAATTATAGCACGGAGAGGGGGTAAACTCATGGCGGTCACGCCGACAGGCACGGACGCGACGGGCGTCCAGGTATGGCACACGGAAATGGGCCACGGCGGCACCATCCCGTGGGCGGATGTGGACTTCATGCGCGGGGCGCAGGGAGCGCACCAGTCCTTCCTGGTGCTGCATTGCCCGGTGGCCGGGTGCGACAGCCAGTCGGT
>Ga0105248_10005628_pt1 | contig 13755 bp, 8 predicted proteins | sample KBSS34metaG_FD_81524 | JGI IMG/M metagenome (GOLD analysis project Ga0105248, IMG submission 81524) | Switchgrass rhizosphere microbial communities from Kellogg Biological Station, Michigan, USA - KBS S3-4 metaG | ecosystem: Host-associated > Plants > Roots > Rhizosphere > Soil | place...
CGCAACCCAACGCAGCGTTCGCGTCGGCGAGCACCTGATTCACCGTCTTGCCAGCGGCGGGTCCGCTTGTCAGGACGAAGTTGCCGAGTCCAGCCGGCAATGCTCCGATGTTCGACATTGCGACGTTCAATTTCAACGCGAGAACCTGTCCGGCAAACACCCCGGCTGCAGAAGTCGTGGGATTGGTTGCATTTGCAGTTAGACGGGCCGGCGGTCCTCCTTGAGGCAGGAAGCTCCGAATAGCGTCGGCACTTGTGAATGTCAACTGGAAGCAACCCGCGCTGGTGCTTCCAATTCTAACCGGGCTGATCGCGGCGAAATTCGCATTGAGGATCGTACCAGGATTGTTGCCGTGAGCTGGAGCACCCCATCCTCCCTGCGTGATGGTTCTCAGCGGTGCCAATGCCGTGATCAGTAGAGCGCCACCATCGTAACAATCGGTTTGACAAAAGGTGCCTGTATAAAATGGCGGTACAGCGGGACGGGCTAACGGATTGCCAATAAAGACCGTTGCGTGAGCCGTTCCAAGAGCGCCGCTAAAAGGGGTCGGAAGACAACCGGTCACTGGACAGGCAGCCGGTCCGGCCGTTGGCCCGTGCTCGGTGTCCGCGTATCCCGTCGATACCGTGAAACTTGGGAAGCTTGCAACAACGGAAAAGGGGGCAGCTTCGTTTGTCGTGGCTGAGCCGTTATCAGAGTTGGAAAAATTCAAGGCGTTCGGGCCCGCACTGGTATAAACAACCGTCAATCCGCTACCGGTATTGAGGGCAATCGTGACCGTGCAGATCGACGCTGCGGTCGGGCCGCAGGACGTTTGCGTCGGATTTGTCGGCTTGACCATATCACTGGTATCGAAATTGCCGCCCACGATGGTTCCATCGGCCTTTGTCAGCAATCCGGTTTGTGTCAAAACGAGCGTCTGACCGGGGCTAAGAGAGACTCCCGAAGATGGCAAAGCCCAAAGCGGTACGTTGCAGCCGGGAAGCGATGCGGCGGAAGTATCGCAATAGACCGCCGCCGAAAGGGTGTTCGATATCGTCACTCGAACCTGGGTCACCGTTACCTGCGCGCTAGCGATCGCCGGCGTAATCAAGCAAATCGCCAATATGGCCAGGATCAAATGGACGACGTTCATCCTTTGTTTTGTCATTTTTGTAATCTCCTAGTTACTGATCGTTACTGATTCGGGCAGAAGTTGAAGCCGATCGCGCACCCTCCCCAGCCACCAAACTGCAGAGCGCACTTCCCGAAACTTCGATCTGGCTTTGATACCAGTAAACAGGTCTCTAGCCAAAGAATCTTCAGAATTCCCGGGTGGATCGGCACGCTGCATCGATCAACGGATGGATTATAAACGGTGACTGTGACGGATTTTCCGGCCAGCAGGGAGCTTCGAAGGAGACTGAGACTGCGGAAAATTTTGAACTTCATGGTTCGACCCGTCTACTCCTGCGCCTGTAGAATGCATTGACCGAAGTCTCCGCAAATCACATGCACAAACAATAAAGCCAAGCAGTTTTCGTGCCGTTATTTGTGAGCGGGGAGTGCCGCGATCGATGAGACTCTTAACGTTGGCTGAATGTGGCGTATACAACCGCCGATACCGGGAGTGACCTTGCATTTCCGCAGGGACGCCGAGATTCGGTAGCAGCACAAACTCGCAAGGAAAACCGACGGTCTTTGATCGGGACGAACGGATCCATCGCTCCAAATTATTTGCTTAGTTGCGTTTGCCAACCGCGAGCTCCGACTGGAGTAAAGTGTAAGAAGTTCCGACGAAATGGCGATAAAACAGCTATTCCTCACGACCCGACGACGTTCACAAAGATCGAAAACTTCACATCTCCTGCAACCTTTTTTCCGTACGCCGGGAATTCATACGCCAGAACTTGTAATGATCGCTGTAAGAACGGACTCCGATTTGGCGGATGCTCTGTCCAATGATGCCGGGGAAATGTGGGGAGTATAAGAGACCTCTACAGTATTGACATTTCAATGTCGCAGTCGGGACCTGATGTGCAAGCGCTGCAGCGCGCTCAATGTCCCCGACGCTTGAGTTCGATGCCAAGGGCACTCGTCGACGACACTTCCAATCGTGAACATGCCTATGCATTGTGGGAACGACATATTTTTGCCGAACAGATTCATCGAGGTGCCCCAAGGCCAGTGGATCCGTCCCTGCCGGCAAACCACTCGCTCAAAATTCGAGGAAAGATCGTTGCGGTGTCGTATCTCGCCATCGTGGCGGCCCACCTCGATGCCGATGCCCTGAAGGAATTTTCCGCGAGCAGCCGGCTGATTGCGCTGCGCAGTCTCCGTGGCGTCGCATACTCGACGCGGACCTGGAGACCGGCTCCGGATTGTTGCAATAGGTCCGCTGAAAGGTGATTGTCGATATTGCCCGGAATGGCGAGCATCGGAGTTCCTGCACCTAGAGCCGGGTAGAGACCGCCGGTTCCGCCATGGGACACCACGACGGCGCACTGACGCGATGTTTCTGCGTATGGGAGCAAGTTCGTTGCATAGACGTTTGATCCGAGTGCCTCGACCACACGCCCCGAAGTCGCCACGATGACTTTGACGGGCAGCGTGGAAAGCGCCTCCAGAACATTGGGCAGTGCTCTGACCGGACCTGAACTCCCGAGACTCACGAACACTTTCGGTTCGGGAAAAGCCATGACCTCTTCCCACCAGGCCGGCTTTGGGCTGGCCAGTTCCCAGGGGCACACACCAACGAAATGGTGGTGTCTCGGCGGCGACTGCAGTGCCACGAATTCGGGAATGTCCGGATGAAACACCAGGTCTCCAGCCGTATAGATTCCGCGTACATCGTATGGGATTCGTGGCAGACCGAAGGCGCGCCGAACTTCATTGAGTGGTTTGGCGTGCAGGAAAAAGAAGGCGGGCCGCAGGATCGCGTAGAGCGGATTCAGGAGGCCCGGCGAAATCCATTTGGTGATCGGAACGTCAGGAACGATGGCAGGCTGCCTTCGATATGGACTCCACTGCGCATTGAAAATGAACGCAAACGGAGTCCTTCGAAGTGGCGCGCTCACACACAGCGACAGACGGAAGTCGCCGATGACGAGATCCGGGCGGATTTCATCGAGTATCCTGAGTTCGTCGAGGACGTAGCGATGAAGCACCTCTGCAGGATATGCCGGTTTCCCGCGCGCCAGCCTGTCGAGGAAGGTCGCCGGATCCATTGTCTCCAGGTCACCAAGCTGCGTGAAGATCTGACGGAGGAACGGGTGGTAACGTCGGGGAGTCCGGAAATAAACTTCCCACTTCGCCGGGTCCAGCGTCTCCGCCAGGGCAGCAGGACGCACGAAGTGCGTCATGGTGATTCCTTCGGCGAAGAAAAGGATTTTTTTCCGGCCAGTTCTCATGCTCGACACAACGCGTACCGCGTGATTTCTTTCAGCGCGTACAAGGCGCCTGATGTGAATTCAAACCAGAAATTGAAGATGACTTCATGAGGTGCGTCGTGCGACTGCATCTCCAGACCTTGTAAAATCAAATTGGTGCTAGTTTAGCTTGATCGACCGTCGTTTTGGTGTTTGGAATCGGGTGACGCTGCATTTCAGAAGCAGTGATTTAGTATGAAAAACGCACTGACAGAATGGGAATCGATTCTTGGACCTGGCTCAGTTGTTGTGGATTCCGACACTCTCCAAAGTTGTTCGACCGCTACTTTCGCCACAAGCCAGCGCGTACCGGCAGTCATCCGCCCGGAATCACGAGAGCAAGTTCAGCAATGCCTGCGAGTGGCTACCCGCTTTGGGATCAAAGTTTATCCTGTCAGCACCGGCAAAAATTGGGGTTACGGTTCCAGCGTTCCCGTGATCGATGGATGCGTCATCATGGACCTGGGCCGGATGCGCCGGATTGTCGATTTTAACGAAACTCTTGGATTCGTAACTGTCGAGCCCGGCGTCACTCAGCAGCAGCTGTTTGAATTCCTGCGCGACCGCCGGTCGAACTTGTGGATGGATGCAACAGGATCCAGTCCCGACTGCAGCTTAATAGGCAACACCCTGGAACGAGGCTTCGGTCACACCCCGTACGGAGACCACTCCAATAATTTTTCGAACCTGGAAGTGGTGCTGCCAAGTGGAGAATTTCTGGAAACAGGATTTTCGCAGGCCGCTGGCGTTCAAGCCGCGCCCGTATATCGCGCCGGACTAGGTCCGCAATTGGACGGGCTGTTCGTGCAATCGAACCTGGGCGTCGTGACTCGCATGACCATCTGGCTCATGCCAGAGCCTGAAGTATTTCAGGCTTTCTTCTTTCGTTGTGCCCTGGACGCGGATCTGCCCGCGATCGTTGACGCGCTGCGGCCGTTGCGGCTCAACGGTACAATCCGAAGCGGCATTCATCTGGCAAATGATTACAGGGTGCTTTCGGGCATCCAGCAATATCCATGGAAAGAGACCGGCAATGCGACGCCATTGACGCGGGACCAGATTCGCACTCTTCGTGAGAAATTGGGTTTCGGCGCCTGGAATGGTTCCGGCGCCCTGTATGGCACTGCAAAGCAAGTCGCTGAAGGCCGTCGCCTCATACGAAAAGCCTTGCGGGGTAATGTATTAAAACTGATCTTCCTGAACGACCGCAAGCTTGCATTTGCTTCGAGATTTTCCGGCCCATTCCGTTTGCTCACGGGCATGGATCTGAGAAAAACGCTTGAACTTGTGCTACCGGTTTACGGGCTCCTTCGCGGTATCCCCACCGATCAGTCTCTTAAGAGTGCGTACTGGCGCAAGCGAACGCCACCGCCGGCCGAGAAAGATCTGGATCGCGACCGTTGCGGCTTGATGTGGTGCGCACCTGTGGCGCCCGCCGAAGGATCGCACGCCAGTGTGCTGGCAACACTTGCCTCCGAGATTTTGTTGCGGCATGGGTTCGAACCGATGTTATCGATTACGCTGATCACGGAACGGGCAATCGTTTGCGTTGTCTCAATTACCTACGATCGCGACGTCGCCGGTGAGGACGATCGCGCGAAAGTTTGCCTCGAAGAACTTTTAGCGAGCTTTGCAACAAAGGGGTATATGCCTTACAGGCTCGGCATCCAATCCATGAGGTTAAGTCGGCCGGAAGGCGTCCCAGGACAAATCCTGGATGCCTTGAAACAACACGTGGATCCTGCTGGAATTTTATCTTCGGGCCGCTATGAAGCACGCGACGATGACGCAAACCGAGGTCCGGATGGGGCGAGCATCCATCGGGACCTCGGAAAAGTTAGAGGAGACTAAGGTAGATCGGTGCTCTGAATATCGCGCCGAATTGCTTCGGCGTATTCCGGCAGAAACCAACCTTCGGCAATCAATGCATCCAGACGAGCGTTCGCCCGGGTGATGTACTCCGCCTTACTCGCATACAGTCTCTTCAGCGTCGCGTCGGGCAGGCGAACTTTCGTTCCGGCCAACTGGCACAAGCGGTCCTGTGCCTGCGTCTTGCCCTTGCCGAACACGCCGTTTGCTGCGGTTGGAACGTCAACCCAGATGTTTCGAATGCCGCCTTTAGCATTGCCAAATTCATCCAGCGCCAATTGCGAACCGTCGCCAGCAGGATCCTGGTCGACAGCGATATACGGCGCGTGCGGAGGTGTTTTCCCATTTGCGATCCACTCAATGAGGTAATTCAGTCCAAGGGCAGTGTACGCTCCGGCAGGAAAATCCGTAACCGGCAGAGTGCAGGGATCGTTCTGGAAGCCGAGTGCTTCTCGGGAATTGTTGTGGGGCATGCCTGCCACTTCATAAATTCGGAAACGGTTGCCAGGCACGTCGCTGTCGGGCCGGCGATAGGCAATTCCAGCTTCCGCATGGGTCGTCACTTCGGTCTGCGTAGGCATCTGGATCATCGGTACGTCGACAATCGGCAGGGGCGTGTTGCCGTTGGTGCTCGTCAAAAGGAACCCATCGAAGATGGGTCCGCCATCCGACATCCGAAGGTTCGGATGAGCGGCGAGATACGTCCGGACGGTGCCGCTCGATGCCGAGGTCCCCATCAATGTGAGGTGCTTGATATCGTAGGGAGCGAACGGTCCCGTCTTGCTCTTGATCAATCGGCCGATCTGGGCGATGACCTCGTTTGTCTGGCCCATCGAGATGTTGAGGGTCGAGTATCGTTCGGCATTGAAGTTCTTCAGCAGAGTGATGTTCGCTGGACTGTGTACGATCTCGACGAATAAGTGACGGCGAGTCAGGATCGAAACCCGCGACCACTCGAAAATCAGTGAACGTCCTCCCGAGTGCAACGCCTCCGCTACAACGGTCCCACTGAAAGATGCGGGGTCGCTCGGCCGACGGACGATGATTCGGGTGTTGTAAGGGAGTTCGTTGATGGATCCCGATACGAAAAACTCCTCGGTGACGTAAGGAAAATCTTCAACCTTCGCCGCTGTTGCAACAATGTTGACCTGCGGATTGGGGTACATCATCCCGGGACCCGCAATCGGGCCGGAGACTTTTGGCATAGACGGTACGGCTGCGCACAGCGGCAGTACCGTCATGCTCGCGAAAAAAGCCGCAGTGACGACCAGCACGATACGTGGCAATGTCATTTCAGATCCTCCAGAGTTTCGCGGCATTATACGTGGTGCGATAGGCGTCAGTGAAGCGATCCGGTGATTCGGGCGGCGATCAGGGTCGTTCGTCAGCCTCGATTTTGGAAGCTCTTCTTTCATACGACTCAGACGACACATTTTTCAGACGGTTCGCCGCCGTTGCGCCGGCGACGACGTCGGCCGTGTTTCGCGATAAAATCCTGAGATGAATTTTCCAGGCATATACATGATGCGGATTTGCTTGTTCGTCGTGTGGTTGTGCGCAGTCGCGGTATGCGCAAGTCAACTTAGAGAGCAGCCGAATCTTACCGCATCCATTTACGGCAACTATCGCGTCGGCAACGACCAGATGATCGGCATCGATCGTTTCGTGATGGATGACGGTCAGGATGCAATGTTGTATTCGGAATACCATTCCGGCGTAGTGCGGCGCCTTTTCAAGGTGGCGGAAAACGAGTTTGAAATGGGCCCCGGATTCAATACACCAACACCTGTCGAACTGAAGGTTCAGGTGGAGCGTGATGGGAAGGGACTTGTCACCGGCTTACACCTGCAGCCCGCAACAGGTGCCGGGAAGCTTGCAGTCCGAACAGCAATAACGGAGACCGCGGTCGAGATCGCCAATGGCCCGGTCCGTCTGGCCGGAACCTTGATGGTTCCAGGCACCAACGGCCCCCATCCGGCGATCGTTCTTCTGCATGGCTCAGGACCACTCGCGCGCTACTCCTTCGGTCCCTATCCGCACTTCTTCACATCGCTGGGATTTGCCGTGCTGGTCTATGACAAGCGGGGTGCGGGAGACTCGACGGGTACAAGCCTCGATTCCTCAACGGGCGCGCCAGATCCGTTACCGAAGGAAGATTTTCCCGACCGTCTTGCGAGTGATGCGCATGCCGCAATCGCTTTCCTGCGGCAACGCAAGGATATCGATGCACGCCGGATCGGCTTGTGGGGTTCCAGCGAAGGCGGGATGCTGACCACACAAGTGGCGGCTAAGGACAAGCGCATCGCATTTGTAATCAACTCCTCCGGCTTCATGGGACCGCTCTATGAGACGACGCTCTATCAGGCGGGTCTTTCACTTCGCAAGAATGGGTTTACCGAAGAGCAGATTGCAGAAGTGAAAGCAGCGACCGCGCGCTGGGTGGACGCCGCGCGCACTGGTCAGGGTGTCGAGCAGGTCTTCAAGGAACGTGACGATGCTCTGCGCGAGAACAAGGGCTGGCTGGTGGGCTGGACGCGTACCGATGTCCGCTCCGCCGAACAGTTGCGCTGGCTCTGGGATCACGTGCTCTCGTTCAGTCCGCTTCCCGCGCTGGCGAAAGTTCAATGTCCGGTGCTTGCCTTATACGGCGAATTGGATACGTCGACCGACGCCGAGAAAGCCGCAGCCAATATGCGCCGCGTGCTCTCTGCCGCCAAACATCGGGACTTCACCGTAAAGGTGATTCCAAACGCCAGTCATTCCCTGATGGAACAGCCTTCGGGCAACCGCATGGCGCCCGGCGTATTCGAGACGCTGACCACCTGGTTGCACGACAGAATGAGGACGCCATAGCAATTCCCGACGCGGCTGTGTGCGAGCAGTTTGATCTGACGGGCTCACGATTCAAATAAAGTTGCAGAGTTAATGTTTGAGTCCCGATGCAGAATAGAGCTGTTTTTTCTGCTCGTCCCGCTCGCGTATTACGCATTGGATGGTGCCCCCAGGACTCGGCCTATCGCGTGCCTGCACCATTTCAGATCCTCCACCAGGGTCCTGCCACACCAACTCTGCTCGGGCTGAATACCGGCCCGATTCGCGAGGAAACTGATTGCACAAGCGGCGTTGTATAGAAAGACTCGGTCGCGTTTGATTGCGCGACCAACAGCAGGTTCATACACGGACAAAGCCGCATCCAATAGTTCATCGCTTTCCTGGCTAAACACGAGGTAACGAAAATCATGGTGCCGATCGGCCCAAGCGGCCCCCTCGTAATCGAAAATGCCGAGCACCGTACCCGACTTCGGATCTACGGAGAAATTGTGAAAACCAACATCCGTGTGTACCAACACGCAGTCAGCATCTGTCACCGACTCCTTCGTATACGCATCCATCACCGTTTGGGCATCGACGATTAGCTTCGCGTCGTCGACTACTCTGCCCAGCCTCTCGCTGACCCACTCCCAGGATTCCGGCCAGCCCGGCTGTTTCGGCAACCAATCGGCGACATCCCCAATGTGGATGCACGAGTGCTGTTCCGCGAGGATCGCGCCCAGTGTCGCACCCAGGCGCCTTGTGAGCTCACTGTTGCGAGCCTCGTTAAACATGCGCGCCGCACCGCTCACACCCGGCACTTTGGACCGAATTTCAAAATCCAGAGAAGGATTCTCAAACAGTACGTGCGGCACGGCAAAAGAACAGCGCTCACTGAGAAGACGAAACACACGGCGTTCAGTTGTGAGGCGACTGCACCCTTTATCAGACGCGGCAAACCAGGCAATTCGATTCCCAGGAAGATCGACAATCCAGCAGTCCTCTCTCGCCTGAACTTGCACGAACTGCGGTGTGATATTGATGCCGGCTTTGACCAGCAGGTCACAAGCGATTTCAGGTGTGAGTACAGCAAACGGCATTAAAGTGAGTCGCTCTCCGAATTACTGGGCGAGTATATTTCAACTCCTGGCCCGGTTAGAATGCTCCACAAGCTCCAGCGCAGTTGTGGTGACAGCGCGCGCTAGAATGTGATTCTGACAGGAGGGATGTCACATAATGGCTGGTCCAATTGAAGTCGTGCCTTACGATCCAGAATGGCCCAACGAATTTCATCGCCTCGGCAGCAAGCTTCGCGCTGCATTACGAGAGGTCGCTATCAGAATCGATCACATTGGTTCGACTGCGATTGCCAACATGAAGGCAAAACCCATTCTTGACATCCAGATTTCTGTGGCCGCATTGGAGCCGATGACGCCGTACAAGTCACCTCTCGAATCCATCGGATTCAACTGGCGTCACGATAACCCGGATCTGACAAAGCGTTATTTTCGCGAAGCATCAGGCGAACGGCGCTTCCACATTCATGTGCGCAAGGTTGGTAGTTGGACGGAACAGTTCTCGCTTCTCTTTCGCGACTACATGCGTATGCACCCTGCGGACGCGGCCGCCTATGGCGGTGTAAAAGAGCAACTCGCCGTGCGGCATCGGAACCACCGAGAAGCGTATGTTCACGCCAAAGGACCGTTTATCTGGAGAGTGATGCCGTCGGCGACGCTGTGGGCACAGGAGATAGGATGGGAACCGGGCCCGACCGACATGTGACTGCGCAGTATTTAAACGAGGAAAGCGGTCGCAGCGCAAAACCTGATCGCGAAAGTGGACACGCCGACACCCTCAAAGCCTTACAACTCATTTCCACATCAATTATTCGAGGCGGACTTGCATCGCACGGAAGTCCAGCGTAAAGCCCGAGCGCAGGGAGTCGATACCCATTACGCCGTCCCGGTAGCGTTCATCTCCCTCCGGAGCAGTCGTGAGAAGGCTGACGTTCGAGAGATCGACCGGATGTCCAGAGACGAAAAGCCGCAGGGTCCGAACGACGTCTGTTCGCGTGACGATGATCTCGCCGATTCCGGCCCCTTTGTCGTCCCCCGCTGTCAACCCGGCGATCTCGTCCTTCGTTAGAGCGGAGCGAAACGAACGATAGAGGAAGGATCTGTTGGCGCCGGTATCGAGGAACATCTGCATTCGGTGATCGTCATGGCTGACCTCCACGATCGGGGTTGCCCCATCAAAGAACAGGTTCGGTGCTCCTTTTGCCGTTCGGCCGGGCTCGATTCGAAGATCTCCGTTCGCCGCGATGCCAACCCGCCCGAGCGCTCGGATCACCGGCAGTCCGAGAAGACCGTGGATCTGGTACTTAAGCGGACCCACGAACATAGACTCGTCCGACACCACCAGGAAAACCACATTTTTCAGATGCGCGCGTCCGAGCCGAAGATCACTGGCGACAGCCAGACGGAGCGCGTTCTTCTTGCCGGTCGCGCCGCTGACATATGTGTCTGACTCGCGGACCTGGAGGCCAAGTCGCTCGGCTTCTCCGGCGGAGAGTGTCGAAAAGTTCGCTCCAGTATCAAAGATCCACTGCCCCTGGCGGCCGTTCACGTCGACGGGAACGTCCCATGAGCCCAGCGGGTTGAACGTAGCCTGGACCGGCATGTCCCGTCCGAACGTCACGCTCTGAGGCGGAATGTCGGCAAGACCCGCATAGAGATCCCGTGAGTTCGCTCTGCTGGACTGTTCGCCTGGAGGTGTGAGACGGAGGAGTTCAGTGAGAGTGCGGGCGGCCTCACCGTACCGGCCCTCCCGCCTGAACGCGCCGGCCAATTCGACGTAGGCGTCGCGCTGGGCATCGGTTGATGGATGGCTCGCGAGAAACCGAGTCAGATCGTCGATTCCCTTTGGCTCCTGTCCGAAACGGCTTTCGACCATTCCACGGTAGAAAAGAATATCGGCCCTGGTCCACCCAGGCTGCTGCAAAGCCTCGCGCAGCAGAAAGAGCTTCCGCGTATCCGCCAGCTCATGCAACCGTGCGACGTTGCCGGCCGCGAGCTCGGCGAACAGCAAGAGCCCCATCACCAGCCGCACAAATAACCTCCAGTAAAGGCGGTCCCGGACTGTGCTGCTCCCGCCGCGCTGCAAGCATGCACGCGAAGCACGACGTCATCAATTTTCGGTCGCAGGATAATGACGCACTCTCTTGAGCCCGCAGCCCATCTTCCACAAGGTGTTTGTGACACGACTTTCATTCCGGAACACTTCAGCAGTGCATTCATTTCTACTATGCTTTCAACGCCGGATCAATCATTGCAAGAGAGACTTCTTTCAAGGACGCTGGCTTTTCGAATCACTTCTCGCCGAGTGTTCCTGTAAAAGATCCGCTCGGGTTCCAGGACCCTTCTTCAACGAAGCTCAGGGAATTTCCCACGGATCTTCAACGATGTTCAGCGTAAAGTGTTGGCGTTCTAGTCTGGAGGAACAAGGCGATTGTCGGCCAGAGGATGGGCAAACTTCCCGAAGAACGCGTTCTTTGAACTTGCAAAGCATTTCCGAACCGCAACCAATCCGAAGGAGGTCGAGCGCCTTGGCGACAAACTCGGACAGATGGTCTTCGGCAGGTAATGCCATCCAGGCGGTGAAACACATCCAAACCAATCGATGCGTTGCTAATCTTCATCGAACGAGAGGGTTTTGCAAATAGCGCTTTGATTTCCAACGCAAGAATTTCCTATCGGCAAACCGGAGTCGGAGTAAAGCTCATCGGATACGCGAGACTTGTTATACTCCGTTCAAACTCTTTGGAGGAAATCGTGAGGATTCGGGCAGATCGCCGTCTCTGTCCTACATTGGCAATGATTGGATGCGCTGCCTTGGGCCATGTGAGTGCTGCCGCAGCGCTTTCTCAACCATCGACTTTTCTCCTACAATCGAGCCCTTCCGTTCCTCAAGTCCAGCCAATTGCGATTCGTCTGCCAGGACCAGCGCGCGTCGGTTTTCCGATCTGGTTATATGCGGACTTGCGAGGGCCTCTGGTTGCAAGATATCCGTTCGGTGAGGATCCTCGCTACTTCGGTTCGAATCGTCTGGAACTTCGACGCGGCGGTCAGTCGCTTCCCGCTCTCCGGCCCGAATCCGGTGGTTCCGGTCTCATGGGTATTGTCGCAGGTAGCATCGCTCCGCCAACTTCACCTCAGAACCGATTGCCACTGCACTTGGCGTTTGCGATAGACAGGCCCGGCAGCTACTCCGTCCGCTGGACCGTCATCGGAACAGATTTCAGTTTCACGGCACAACCTGCAATACGCGAGCGAGTGCTCGCGCAATCGGATTGGCTCGACTTCATCGTTATTGCGGCAATACCGGCCGATCACGAGGCGTGGCTTGCCAAAACTCTCGCGGCACCGCCCGCGGACACGGGACTTTATATTGGAGACTATTTGCCTTCCCTGATGGCGGCTGCGTCGGATCGCCGTGTGGCCCAGGCAGTTCTGAACTCCCTTTACTCCGGTCAGAAATTAATCGGCTCGTGCGCGCTAAGTGCTTTCGGACAATTTCCAGCCAGCACCTCGGTTCCATTACTGCTGGAGTCGCTCCGCCAGCGCGGCCCGGTTGTCGATCTCGCCTACTTCGTATCCTGGCATGCGCCCTGGTTCCAGGATCGACGCGACGAAATCGTCCGCAACGCAATTTCGTTTCTCGAATCGAAAAACGACGCGGCGTCCGCAGGCGCTCTTCAGATGCTCATTTTCGCGCGTCACTTCGATTGGAAAGGCGATATTACCGCCTTACGCAATGCCGACAATGCGGTTGAAAGGTCCGCGCCTGCTCTTGCGGCGCGAGCCGGTCCAGTTGCCCAAACACTTGCGGCCTATTCACCGACCGCCGGAAGTACTGCAACCCGAAATCGTCTGTGGCAACAAGTGGAGCGAAGAGGAACGGAGCGCCAACAAGCTCTCATCGCACTCACCTGGTTGGCCGATATGGCCGACTTGAGCAGGATTGGCGACTTACTTGTTCAGCCCGGCAATCCGGATCCGCGTGGAACAGACCTTTCATCACTCCCGTCTGCTCTCGTGCGTGCTTACGGCGATCCGGCGATCCCCTATCTTCAAAAGGCACTCGCGGAATCTCCTTATGTCTGGGTGAGGACGCAATCGGCGGAACAACTTGCGCTAAAGGGCAAGGTGGAGGCTTTTCGTTTCTTTCTGGATGCGATTTCTTCAAATCGCAGCTATCGGGACGAACTCGTGAACTGGTTAAAGATGACGTTCCGCCTGCCTCGCGACAGCGACGACTCGGAGGTCACAGCATTTCTGAATGAACAAATCAGAAACCCGAAAGGACCTCCGACACTGGAGTCTCCAATCCAATCTGCGATATTGCAGCTCCAGTCGCGCGAAGCTGCAATGCGCCAGACTGCAGCGGAGAACCTGCTTGATCTTGCGAAACAGAGTGCTCAGAACGACAGCAACATTGCCGCCTACCTTATTGATGGTGTAATTCGAAAACCTGCGCAGATGAGTCCGGATACCTGGCGGGATGCCGCACTGATCCTCGGCCGTCTGTCGACGGCCGCACCTGGAGTCCTGACTCTTTCACTCGATCGCGATGGCGCAACTGCCGGGCTGATCGAAATGGGCGAACCCGC
>Ga0105248_10005629_pt1 | contig 13754 bp, 9 predicted proteins | sample KBSS34metaG_FD_81524 | JGI IMG/M metagenome (GOLD analysis project Ga0105248, IMG submission 81524) | Switchgrass rhizosphere microbial communities from Kellogg Biological Station, Michigan, USA - KBS S3-4 metaG | ecosystem: Host-associated > Plants > Roots > Rhizosphere > Soil | place...
ACCCTTCAGTTTGTATCCGTTGAGTGTGAACTTCAGGTCCCCCTTCTTCAGCGCCGCATCCACATCGTCGGTTTCCGGCGTCCACGTGCCGCGGTCCCAGAGCATGACGATGCCGGCGCCGTACCCCTCCGGAATGACACCCTCGAACTCCCCGTAATCGACCGGATGATCCTCCACGTGCATCGCGAGGCGCTTGGTCTTGGGATCGAGCGAGGGGCCTTTCGGCACGGCCCACGACAACAGCACGCCGTTGTGCTCGAGGCGGAAGTCGTAATGCAGGTGGCTCGCCAGGTGCTTCTGGACGCAGAAGAAGCGTTCGGCGCGCTTCGGTGCGACTTTCCCTTCCGGTTCCGGGGTTTTCTTGAAGTCGCGCTTGCGTTTGTATTCTTCGAGCGCCATGGATTCAGTTGACGTCGCCCATCAGCCGCTTGATCGACGGCACCAGCAGCATGAGGACGACGCCCGCGCCGATGCCGAATGCGCCGACGACGCCGAAGAGCGTCGGCAGCGACATCGAGCCGTATAGCGAAGAGATACGGCCTCCGGTGAAGTTACCGATCGAGATCGACAAGTACCAGACGCCCATGATGAGCCCGCCGATGCGCACCGGGGCGAGACGCGTCATCGCGCTCATGCCGACAGGGCTGAGCGAAAGCTCGCCGAAGGTGTGAAGCAGGTAGGTCGCGACCAGCCACCACGGGCTCACCTTCACGCCGTTCGCCGCGAAGATCGCCGCAACCGCGACCACGACGAAGCCGGCGCCCGCGCAGAAGAGGCCGAGTGAAAACTTGGTCGGGCTCGACGGCTCGCGGTTGCCGAGCGTAATCCACAGCCACGCGAAGATCGGGGCGAACGTGATGATGAACAGCGGCTGCAGCGACTGGTAGTAGCTGCTCGGGAAGGTCCAGCCGGCGATCTCGGTGCGGGTGGCGCGATCGCCGAACAGGTTCAGCGTCGAGCCGGCCTGCTCGAACTGCGACCAGAACAGGGTGGCAGCGATGAAGAGGATGGCGATCGCGTAGAGACGCCGGTGCTCCAACGGCGTCCAGCCCGAGGAGAACAGCAGCCACCCGAAAAACACGATCGTGCCGCCGAGCAGCGCGGCGCCGGCGGTGTCTGCAATCTGTTTGGCCGTCAGGGGCACGATTCCGGTGGCGAATGCGAGTGCCACCAGCAAGAGCGCTCCGGCGACGACCGCGGCGATGGTCTTCGTCCGGTCATCGACTGCCTGCGCGGGTTCGAGGCCAGCGTTGCCGAGGTGGCGGGCGCCGAGCACGTACTGCACCAGGCCGAACGTCATGCCGATGCCTGCCGCGCCGAAGCCGATGTGCCAGCTGACGCGTTGCCCCAGGTAGCCACAGATCAGCGGGGCAATGAACGCGCCGAGGTTGATCCCCATGTAGAAGATCGAGAAGCCAGCGTCGCGCCGCTGATCCTCTTTCGTGTACAGGTGCCCGACGATCACCGCGACGTTGCCCTTCAGGAGTCCGGTGCCGAGCACGATCAGCGTCAGACCGAGATAGAACATCGCCAGCGCCGGCACGGCCATGCTGAAATGTCCGGCCGCGATCAGGATGCCGCCGTAGAGGACGGCGCGCCGCGCTCCGATCAGCCGATCGGCGATCCAGCCGCCGGGCAGACACGCCATGTAGACGCTCGAGGTGTAGAGGCCGTAAATGGCGCCGGCGACCGCGGTATCGAAGCCGAGTCCGCCCGCCGCGATCGGCGCGGTCATGAACAGAATCAGCAGCGCGCGCATGCCGTAATAGCTGAACCGCTCCCACATTTCGGTGAAGAAAAGCGTCGAGAGGCCGCGGGGGTGGCCGAAGAACGCGTGATCGCTCGGGCGCGCGTCGACGGCGGCAACAGGCATGTCGCGGAAGAATACAATGATTACGGCGTCATGCGCAGTGCGCTCCTCGTCAGCACGTATGAACTCGGCCGCCAGCCGTTCGCGGTGGCGTCTGCCGCCGCGTGGCTCCGCGCCGGCGGCCTGACGGTCACGTGCGTCGACGCCGCCAGACAGAAGCTCGCGGAGGACGCGCTGGGCGCCGCGGACCTGATTGCCTTTCACCTGCCGATGCACACGGCGACCCGGCTGGCGGCGCCGATCATTGCCACCGCGCGGCGCCTGAACGGGTCCGCCCGCATCTGCGCGTTCGGGTTGTACGCGCCGCTCAATGCCGAGTGGCTCCGATCGATCGGCGTCGACGATGTGTTTGGCGGGGAGTTCGAGGAGGATCTCGCTGAGTGGGCAGCCCTAAAGGGCTGCGCTACGAGTACAAGGCAGGAACCGCGGAGCGCGCAGAGCACGCCGAGCGAATCTTTCTCTGCGCCCTCCGCGGTCTCCGCGGTTAGCCGTAATCCGCTGCCGCGGATTCATTTTCTCGTCCCGGATCGAAGCGGCCTTCCGCCGTTGTCGAAGTACGCGACGCTGCAGATGCCATCCGGCGAGCGCCGCCTGGTGGGCTACACGGAAGCGAGCCGCGGCTGCCGGCATCTCTGCCGTCATTGTCCCGTCGTGCCGATCTACAACGGCCAGTTCCGCATTGTGCAGCAGGACGTCGTGCTTGCCGATATTGCCGGTCAGATTGCCGCGGGCGCCCAGCACATCACGTTTGGCGACCCCGATTTCTTCAACGGTCCGACGCACGCAATCGGCATCATCGAGGCGCTGCACGCTGCCCACCCCGACGTGACGTACGACGCCACCATCAAAGTGGAGCACCTGCTCAAGCACCGGAATCTATTGCCCCGGCTGGCTGCCACCAACTGTGCCTTCGTGATCAGCGCGGTCGAATCGCTGGACGATCGGGTCCTGACGCTGTTCGACAAGGGACATACGCGCAAGGATTTCTTCGAGGTGGTCGGGCGGTGCCGAACGGCAGGCCTCGCGCTCGTACCGACGTTTGTCGCCTTTCATCCGTGGCTGACGCTCGAGGCGTATTGCGATCTACTCGACACGATCGATCGGCTCGATCTCGTCGACCACGTCGCGCCGATTCAACTGGCGATCCGGCTGCTGGTGCCCGAAGGATCACGCCTGCTGATGCTCGATGAGATGCGAGCGCATATCGGTCCGTTCGATCCGGCCACGCTGACCTACCGGTGGGCTCACCCGGATCCCCGCGTCGACGCCTTGCAGAGAGACGTCACTGCGCTCGTCGGCATGCGGCTGACGACCGATCGCCGCGCCCTGTTCGACGAGATCGCCGTGCTCGCTCACCGCCGCGCCGGATTGCCCACTCCGCCGTTCGACACGCGTCCCGCGCGGGCGCGAACGACGGTGCCGTACCTCAACGAACCTTGGTACTGTTGAGCGGAGCCCAATCCGGAGCAGGTGGCTCTGGTCTAGGAGTACAAGACGGATCGTTCGTCGTTCTTGGTTCGTCGTGCGTCGTGCAGGCGGACCGCCGAACGCCGAACGCCGAACCTCGAACCTCGAACCTCGAACCTCGAACGACGCACGGCGAACCTCGAACCACGAACGGCTATGTCACGTGTCTTGATTCTATCCACCACGACTGGCTACCAAACGCGGGCGTTTGGTGACGCAGCCGTGCGCCTCGGAGTCGATCTGGTGTTCGCGACGGACCGCTGCCACCTCATCGAAGACCCCTGGCAGGATCGCGCGGTTCCAATCCGTTTCTACGACGAAGACAGCTCCGTCGTGGCGATCGTCGAGGCCGCCCGCCAGCGGCCGATTGAGGGCGTCATCGCCGTCGGCGATCGGCCGACGGTGATCGCGGCGCGAGTCGCGGACGCGCTCGGCCTCTCATTTCATTCGCCCGCCGCCGCCGCGATCGCGCGCGACAAGCGACGCACACGCGAATGTTTGCGCGACGCCGGCCTTCCAGTGCCCTGGTTTGTGCAGGTGGACACCCGAAGCGCGACTCCCGAATCCGGACGCCCGACGCCCCTCTCGTATCCCTGCGTGCTGAAGCCCGTCGCGCTGTCGGGAAGCCGCGGTGTGATGCGCGTCGACGACGACCGTGCCCTCGGGGCGGCCCTCGATCGGCTCCGCGCGATCGTCGAATCGCCCGATGTGCGCGCCGAGCGGAACGACGCGCACGCATTCGCTCTGCTCGAAGGGTTCATTCCCGGGCACGAATACGCGCTCGAGGGACTGCTGTACCGCGGCGCGCTCCAGGTCCTTGCGGTCTTCGACAAGCCCGATCCGCTGGACGGCCCGTTCTTCGAGGAAACCGTCTACGTCACGCCGCCTGCGGCGACGGACGGCACGCGCGCCGCTATCGTCGACGCCGTGACGCGAGCCGCGGCCGCGATCGGCCTCGAGCATGGCCCGATTCACGCGGAATGCCGCGTCAATGCCGAAGGCGTGTTCGTGCTCGAAGTCGCGGCCCGACCGATCGGCGGCTTGTGCGCGCGCGCGTTGTCGTTCACCTCAGCCGGGATTCGCGACTCGGAAATCGGGAGTGGCGAGCCGGCAGTCGGCAGTCGAATCCCGGACCCCGACTCCCGAATCCCGTTGGAGGAGGTGCTGCTGCGCCACGCGCTCGGTGAAAACCCAGCGTGGTACCGTCGCGAGGACACCGCCTCCGGCGTGATGATGATTCCGATCCCGCGGCGCGGCATCTTCCGCGGAGTCGACGGCGTCGAGGCGGCGCGCGGCGTGCCTCACATCGCCGACGTCCAGATCACGGCGAAGCCGGATCAACGGCTGTTGCCGCTGCCGGAAGGCGCCAGCTACCTGGGATTCATCTTCGCACGCGCCAGCCGCGCGGCTGACGTGGACGCCGCGCTGCGGGCGGCGCACGCGCGGCTGCACTTCGCCATCGACCCGGAATTCCGGGTACTCGATGCTGCGCACATGCACTACAATCGTCACCATGGCTGATTCCTGCGGACACTCGCATGCGCCGACGCCGTCGACGAACACGAGCGGCCGCAAAGTCATGTGCGCGAAGTTTCAGAAAGAGCTGCCGGGCCTCGATTCGCCGCCGTGGCCGGGCGAGCTCGGTCAGCGCATCTTCGAACACGTGTCCAAGGACGCGTGGAAGCTCTGGGAAGAGCGCATGAAGATGATCCTCAACGAATACCGGCTCATGCCCTGGCAGAAGGAAGCGCAGGATCTGGTCGCCAAGCACATGGAGGACTTCTTCTTCGGTGAAGGCGCCGCCCTGCCGCCCGGATACGTGCCCCAGCAGACGAAGTGATCGCGGCGAGCCCCGACACCCCCGAAGGCCGCCATCGCGCCTGCTGGTACAGCCGGCGAACCCGCGACATTCCGACCGACGTCGGCTTTCATACCATCGAAGACGGCCAGCTGCTGTATTGTGCCCACCCCATGTGGTTTCCCGTGGTGGGCTACCAGTTTGACGTCAGCAGCTGTTCGTCCTGCGACTACTTCAGACCGGTCCGATCGACGTCCTGACCCGCCTCAGCCGCGATGGCATTCGCTACTGTAACCAAGCCCTACTGTAGTAATCTGCTGCAATCGACTACCCACTGTCGGTAACTAGCTCCCATTAACTCTCTAAAAGCGAGGAGGTTACCCCCCGTAGCAGCCGTATTTGCGTGGCACAGACTTTGATAACGACCGGACGTGTGGCGTTTTGGTCCAGCTCGCAAAACACGGAGGGTGCGCGGTGACTACAGAGCGTAAAGAACGTCGGGGATTCGCGTCGATGTCGGCCGAAAAGCAGCGCGAAATCGCCAGCAAGGGCGGTCGCGCAGCGCATGAAAAGGGTACCGCCCACGAATGGACTGCCGACGAAGCGCGCAGCGCCGGCCGCAAGGGCGGTCAGGTGAGCCGCGGCGGTCGAGGCCGACTGGTTATCCCAACCGCCGATCCGGCCGCCGTACCGGCCGCACCGGCCACTGACGTCGCCCCGATGGGCGAGGGTCTGGCGGCGGATCGTGCCGAGTGATCGATTCGGGGCGAGCGATCGACTCGGGCAAGCTATGGAGGCGACGAACAATGGTAAGACGCGTAGCCGTGGCCTGGGTTCTGGCGCTCGTCCTGGGGGCGAGCGCGAGCGCTCAGACAGGGTCTTCAAGGACATCCACGGGGCAGAGTTCCACCACTACCCAAACACCGTCCTCGTCGACCGACACGGCGCAGGAAACTCGACCGGCGACGACGACGTTCTTCGGCGACACTGGACTGTGGTTTGTGCCGACCGCCGAGGTGCTCGGTCACGGCAAATGGTCCGGTAGCGTTTATCGTCGGGGCACCAACTGGATTCAGGGCTACACCAACGTAGCCGACTTTGCCGGCACGTTCGCGGTCGGCATCAAGAATCGCGCGGAGATTTTCGGATCGTTCCTCGTCGACACGCGCATCGATCGGGACGTCCGACCGGTCTTCGTCTCCGATCCGACCTTCGGCGGCTTCATCGACCGATATCCCCGCGTCAACCAGTACTGGACCGGCGACAACATCGGCGATTTCTACATTGGCGCGAAATACAGCTTCTGGTCGGAGGCTGACCAGAAGCCGGCGGCCCTTGCCGTGCGCGGCATGATCAAGCTGCCAACGGGCGACAAGGACGTCGGCAACGGCACCGGCAAAACCGACGGCTCGATCGATCTCATCGTCAGCAAGGAAGCGGCGAAGGTCGTCGAGGTGTCAGGGTTCGGTGGCTACGAATTCCGCGGTCAACCCGATAATTTCGATACGCCGAGCGGCGCATTCCGGTGGGGCGCCGGCGTCGGGTTCCCGTCGCGCAACTGGCTGCGGGTGACCGGCGAACTTAACGGGTACGTCCAATCACAGGACACGGCGACCACGACGATCCCACTGGTCGGGATCGATGGCAGCCGGTCGGGACTTCTCTATAACACCGAGAACATCACCCGCGCGACCTTGGGCCTCACCGCCCAGACGAAGAAAGGCTGGTTCTTCGGCGCGGGTGTCAGCTGGAACGTACCGTCGAAGGCGCGCAACCCGGCGTTCGGCGAGGATCATGAAGAGGTCGTCAGCGACTACTACGACATGCAGTTCCGGATTGGCTATCACCCGGGAGTGCGTGTCTATGTGCCGCCGCCGCCACCACCACCGCCTCCGCCACCTCCACCACCACCACCGCCGGTGCACAACCTCACCGTGAAGGCGGAATGCAACCCGTGCACGGTGGAAGTCGGCAAGACGTCAACGGTCACGGCTACCGCCCAGGATTCGATCGGCTGCGCGGTCACCTATCGCTGGTCGGCGCCGAGCGGCACGTTCGCGCAGCCCGCCGAGCGGTCGACGATCTGGACCGCCCCGAACGCCGAGGGGCGAGTACCGGTCACGGTCACCGTGACGTGCCCGACCGATAACAAGACGGCATCGGATACGGTCAACATCACGGTCACGCGTCCGCCGGTCAGGACGTACACGTTCGAGGATGTCTACTTCGACTTCGACCGCTACACGCTGCGGCCGGAAGCGACGCGCATCCTGGACGAAGCGATTAGCGCGATGCGCGAGACGCCGACGCTTCGAATCGAGATCGAAGGGCACACCTGCAACATCGGCACGGCCGAGTACAACCTCGCGCTCGGCAACCGGCGCGCGACCGCCGTGAAGGAGTACCTCGTAAGCCGCGGCGTCACCGAAGACCGCCTCCGGACGGTCAGCTATGGTGAGGAGCGGCCGAAGTACGACAACTCGCGCGAAGAGACGCGCCGCCTGAATCGCCGTGCGGCGCTGACGGTGAATCTGAGATAGAGCCGGTTGGGCTCAGGGCTTGGGGCTAGCTGATTTCGACTGTGGCTAGCCCCTAGTCCCCCAGCCCCGACGGACACTGTTGCATGCGCTTCATCCACCTTTACCTGATCGGCTACTTCGTTCTCGTCATCGGGGCCGGTCTCGCGTTGTGGCAGGCCGGCGTGCTACACCGCATCTCGGCCATCTGGATCCTCATCGGCTCGCTCATCGTCATCGGCCTGGGCATTCTGCTCGCCGTCACGTCTGTCAGACCCACAACCATTACACGCGAGTAGGGGCCAGGGACGCGGGGCTAGATGGTTCCCGCTAACGGCTAGTCCTTCGCCCGACCACCGGCCCGACTTCGGCTTCCGCGTGCAGCTAGCCCCTAGCTCCACCTTGGCGAGCGAAGGGCTGGTACGGATTATGGTTCCGCTTTGACCGCCATGCGTTCGCGCGTTCTCGCCGGTGCGCTGCTCGCCCTCGCATTTTCAACCGCTTGCAAGGAGGAAGGCTCGGTCAAGGTCCATCGGCTGACGTTCAAAGGCGTCAAAGAGGTGGACGAAGGACGACTGAAAACCGCGCTCTCCACACGGCAAAGCTCCATTATTCCCTGGGGACGGAAGTACTACTTCGACCGCTCCCGCTTCGACGCGGACCTGAAGCGCATCCAGGCGTTCTATGCGGACCGCGGTTATCCGGACGCGCGCGTCGTCGGCTTCGACGTCAAGCTGAACAACAAGCAGGATCAGGTCGACATCACCGTGACCATCGAGGAAGGCTCGCCGGTGAAGGTTGCGGCGATCGATCTCGTGGGATTCGACGTGATCCCGACCGACCACCTCGCGGAGATGATGAAGAAGGTTCCGCTCAAGGTGGGCGCGCCGCGCGACCGGCAACTCGTCGTCACGACGCACGAGATGGCGGTCAACGAGTTGAAGGACCACGGCTTCCCGTATGCGAAGGTCGCGACGGCCGAAGAGGACGGCCCGGACGGGAAGAACGCGAAGATGACCTTCACCGCGGAGCCAGGCAAGAGCGCGAATTTCGGATCGGTCGAAATCTCCGGCAACCAGACCGTGAGCCCCCGCATCATCGAGCGCGAGCTCTCCTTCAAGCCCGGCGATCTGTATCGGCGCAGCATCGTCCAGGAATCGCAGCGCCGGCTGTATGGCATGGAGTTGTTTCAATTCGTCAACATCGAGCCGCTCAATCCAGAGCTGCAGCCGGAGGAAATCCCCACGCGCGTGACGGTGGCGGAAGGAAAGCACCATCGGGTCAACTTCGGCGTCGGCTACGGGACGGAAGAGAAAGGGCGCGTCGACGCCGAGTACCACCATCTGAACTTCCTGGGCGGCGCCCGAACGGCCGGCGCGCACGTGCGGTGGTCGACGCTGGATCGCGGTGTGCGCCTCGATTTCAACCAGCCGTATTTCTTCGCGCCACACTATTCATTTGGTGTGGATGCGCAGGACTGGCGGACGTTCACGCCGGCGTACAACTCCACGGTCGTCGGCGCCAAGGCGATCGTGACACACCGGCGGACCCAGCACACGTCTTGGTCTGTCTCGATCGGGAGCGAGCGCGACAGCAGTTCCATTGCCCCCGACGTGCTCGGCGATCCGAAATTGCGCCCCGCGCTGATCGCCCTGGGGCTCAATCCAGACACGTTGGAGCAGAGCGGCACGCTGACCCCGATCGGATTCGATCTGCAGCACAGCACTGCGGACAGCCTCCTCAACGCCCATCACGGCTACCAGCTGGCGTTCCACACCGAGGAAGCGGGACGGGTGATGCCCGGTACGTTCCATTACTACGGAATCTCGGCGGATACCCGCTACTACGTGCCGATCGGCGAACGCGTTGTGTTCGCCAGCCGGCTGCAATTTGGCAACCTTCGTCCGGCCGGCGGCGACCCGGCGAACGTGCCGTTTGCCAAGAAGTTTTTCCTCGGCGGTGCAACGAGCCTCCGCGGCTGGGGCCGCTTCGAGGTCAGCCCGCTCGTTGCGGGGCTGCCGATCGGCGGCAACAGCATGCTGGAGTTCACCGAGGAGCTGCGCCTGGTCCTCCGGGGCAACTGGGGGGCCGTGCTGTTCCTGGATGGCGGCAACGCGTGGGCCGAGTCGTTCGGGGTCAATCTGTCCGATCTGCGGTACGACGTCGGGCCAGGGCTTCGGTATAACACGGCGATCGGCCCGATTCGCCTCGACCTCGGCTATCAGCTGAATCCGATTCCCGGTCTGCTCATCAACGGACAACCGCAGACGCGGCAATGGCGTGTGCACTTCTCGATCGGTCAGGCGTTCTAGTGATGTCCATAGGGGCCCGGGGCTCGGGGCTAGCTGCCGAGACCGGGACTCGGGGACTGGGGGACTAGGGGACTATGCGCATCGTGAAGCGGCTCACGCACGTGCTGGTGCTGGTCCTGACGCTCGTGATTGGCGCGACGGCCGCCGCGATCATCGTCTCGCAGACGGCGTGGTTCAAGAACTGGCTGCGCGGCTACATCGTGCGCCAGGCCAACCTGTATCTGAACGGCACGCTGTCGATCGAACGGCTGGGCGGCAATCTGTTCTTCGGCATCGAGATGGAAAACATCGGCGTGTCGATGGACGGCAGCCAGGTCGTGGCGGTCAAGGACCTCGGGCTCGATTACAGCGTGTTCCAACTCCTGACGAAGGGGCTGTCGGTCGATTCGATTCGTCTCGATCAACCGGTGATCTATCTGCGCCGCGAAGGCGATAGCTGGTCGCTCAGCCGCCTCGTCAAGAAGCAGGAGACCGAAGCCGATCGCCGCGGGCCCGCGTATCCGATTGCGATCGACGCCATCGGCATCGCCAACGGATCGGTGGTCGTCGAGTCGCCGGTCGGGACGTCGGGGGTTCAGGTGCCCAAGCGTTTCGATCACCTGGACGCGAAACTGTCGTTCGCCTACGAGCCGGTGCGCTACTCGATTGAGATCAGCCACGTGTCGTTCCGCGGTTCCGAGCCGGCGCTCGCGGTCAATGCGCTGTCGGGCGGGATCGCCGTCAGGGACGACACGGTGTTCGTGGAGAAGCTGGCGCTGCGGACGGCCGAATCCTCCGTGTCGGTGGACGGAGCGGTGCAGCAGTACCTGTCGACGCCGATTCTGAATCTCGAGATCGCGTCGGACAAGCTGTCGTTGCCGGAAATTGCCCGCCTCGTACCGGCGTTGTCCGGGGTCACGCTTCAGCCGTCGTTCACCGTAAAGGCCGAGGGGCCGCTCGACTCGCTGAAACTCGGGATGAACGTCCAGTCGTCTGCCGGCCAGTTGAGCGGCACGGTCACGGCAAATGTCGCAGCTGCCACAGACGCGAGGTCGGGCCGGCCGATGTTCGCCCGCGGCGAGGTCTCGGTGAAGCATCTCGACCTCTCGCCGATTCTGAAGAACCCGCGACAGAAGAGCGACATCACCGCCAACGCGCGCTTCGATCTGCACAGCCAGTCCTTGTCGAACATCGACACGCTGCACGGCACGGCCGCGATCGACTCGCCTCGAATGGTGGCGGCCGGGTACGTGGCGGAGAAGATTCATGCGAAGGCGCGAGTGGACGGGCGGCGGGTGGCGCTCGACGGAAGCGCGTCGGCGTACGGCGCTGCCGCCACCGTCGCCGGGAACGTCACGCTGCCAGAAGGCAAGGGTCCGCTGGGCTTCGACGTTCACGGCGTCGCGCGGCACGTCGATTTGCGGCATCTCCCGCGGGAGGCCGGCGTTCCGCCGGCGAGCACGGATGTCAACGCGGCGTACCACGTTGCCGGATCGGTCGGTCCGGAAAAAGCCGAGCCCCGCGTCCACGGCGATCTTCGCTTCGAGCCGTCGACGATCGCCGGGGCGAGGGTCGCCACCGGGAGCACCGCCGCGTTCGCGGTGAATGGTAAGGACATCGCCTATAAGGCGGACGCGACAGTCGCCGATCTCGATCTGCAGCGCGTCGGCACCGAGTTCGGTGTTCCTGCGTTGGCAGTCGATCGCTACAAGAGCACCATCAACGGGCACATCGTCGCCGACGGACACGGCACGACGCCTCAGGCGATGGACCTCACGGCCAGCGGCACTCTCGAGGACACCTCGATCCTCGGCGGTCGACTCCCGCAGCTGACCTTCGACACGACGCTCTCGCGCGACACGATGCACGTCAAGGCCGTCGGGACGTTCGCTGATGTGGACCCGGCGGTGGCGAGCGGGAAGCCGGAGCTCGCCGGCACCATCGCCGGCTCCGTGGACGTCGACGCCACGGTGACGAACATCTCGACGGGCGTCACGCCCGACAGCGTGCAGGCCGACGCCACAATCGCGCTGCAGCCGTCCCGGATCGGCAGTCTCGACATCACGCGTGGCAACCTGGAAGGCAGCTACCACGACTCAATCGGCGACATTCGTGTCCTCGACGTCGCAGGGCACGATGTCAACGTGCAGGCGAGTGGCACGCTGGCGCTGAATGAGACCGGGCAGTCGAACATGAAGTTCCACGCCGATACGCCGAGCCTCGAGCAGGTTGGCAAGCTGGTCAACCAGCCGCTCGCCGGCATCGCGAAGATCGATGCCACCGTCACCGGCAACCGACGGCAACTGCAGGCAACAGGCAACTTCATCGGCAACGGCGTCAAGTACGGCGACAACGGCGCGCTGACGATCTCGTCAGACTTCACGGCGAAGGTCCCGGAGCTGACGATGGCCGACGCCGACGTCACGGCGAATACCCATGCCACATTCGTCACGGTGTCAGGTCAGAACATCAACGAGCTCGACGCGAAGACGACCTACCATCAGAAGGCGCTGGAGTTCGATGCGACGGCGAAACAGCCGCAGCGGTCGCTGGCGGCGAACGGCTCCCTGGTTGTCCATCCGGACCACCACGAGATTCATCTCAAGAGCCTGGGCCTGACCTCCCAGGGCGTCCAGTGGCAGACCGCGCCGAACAGCGACGCGGCGATCCAGTACTTTCCCGACGCGATCGAGGTGAAGAATCTCGAGCTCGTGAACGGCGATCAGAAGATCTCGGCGGAAGGGACGTTCGGTCGTCCGGGGGACGCCTTGAAGGTCACGCTGAACAACATCGACGTCGCCAGCGTGGACGCGCTCCTGCTGCGGCCGCCGCAGCTCTCGGGCCGCTTGACAGCGACCGGCACCGTCAGCGGCGTGAAGGACAAGCCGCAGGTCAAGGCCGACTTTCAGGTGACGCAGGGCGGCTTCCGCAATTTCCACTACGAGTCGTTCAACGGCACGGTCGACTACGCCGGCAGCGGGTTGACGGTCGATACCAGGCTGCAGCAGAACGCCACCACGTATCTCACCGCGAAGGGTTACGTACCGGTCGCCGTCTTTTCAGCGGCATCGTCGGAGTCGCGCGCGGCGGCGCACGGCGTGGAGACCGCCACCGAGGATCGCATCGACCTTCACGTCGAAAGCACGCCGATCGACCTCGGTCTGGTGCAGGGCTTCACCAACGTCGTGACCAACGTCAAGGGCACGCTGCAAGCGAAGGTCGACATCACCGGTTCCGCCGCCGATCCGCATCCGAACGGAACGATTGCCGTGGCCAACGCGTCGTTCAGCGTTCCGCAGACGGGTGTGAACTACGCCAACCTGCAGGGGCGCATCGATCTGCTGCCCGACAAGGTCCACATCGACAACATCGCGGTGCTCGACAACCATCAGAACGCCCTCTCGATTACCGGCGACCTCGCTGTGCACGAGAAGCAGCTCGGCGCCCTGCTGCTCAACATCACCGCGCGCGACTTCAAGGTCATCGACAACAAGATGGGCAACGTCCGGATCAACAGCGACGTGCAGCTGGGCGGCGAGTTGCGGGCGCCGCGCATTGAAGGCGAGCTGGGGATCGAGACCGGAACGATCAACCTCGACGAGGTGCTCGCGCAGACCGCTGGCTCGGCGTACGCCACCAGCCAGACCGAGTACGTGACGAAACCGGAGGCAGCGGCCCCGGCGCAGCCGGCGACGCCTTCGCCGTTCGAGGCGCTGAAGATGGACGTGCATCTGACCGTCCCCGACGACCTCGTCGTCAAGGCCAGCAGCCTGCAGACACCGGACGCGCCGATCGGGCTCGGCGCGCTGAAC
>Ga0105248_10005630_pt1 | contig 13752 bp, 11 predicted proteins | sample KBSS34metaG_FD_81524 | JGI IMG/M metagenome (GOLD analysis project Ga0105248, IMG submission 81524) | Switchgrass rhizosphere microbial communities from Kellogg Biological Station, Michigan, USA - KBS S3-4 metaG | ecosystem: Host-associated > Plants > Roots > Rhizosphere > Soil | place...
GAGCAGGTGAGAATGGTTTTTCCCGAGAGGTCACCCGCCTGCCGCAGGACGTCGCTCACCCGGTTCCAGTGCACTGCCAGCAACAGCGCGTCCGCCCCCGCCGCCGCTTCCGCGGGCGTGCCGAACCGTGCGTTGCCCCCCGCGTCCCCTACCAGCCGCGCCAGCTTGTCGGTGCTGCGTGCGTAGCTGAAGGTCACGTCGTGACCGGCGCGCGCGCAGAGTGTCCCTATCTTCGCGCCCATCAATCCAGATCCAAGTATGCCGACTCGCATGTGCTGAGGCTCCTGCGACGTGAGGCTTTGCGTTCACTGAACGACCTGGGCCCAGTCGAGCTCCGCCCAGTCGAGGGCTTCCTGGACCTGCTGGAACGCGGCATCGCCGATCGTGCCATCCGCCCGCAATGCCGCCAGGCGCTGGCGCTGTGCATCGGTCGCAGCACGCACCACCGCTACATCGGCGTCGCGATCCTCCGCCTGCGGCGCTCCCGCTGCGACCTCGCCGTGGGGGGCGCCGCTGCCATTTGCAGCAAAATCCTCCTCGGCCCTGCGCAGCTGCAATTCGTAGCGATGGCGAACGAGCTCAGCCGTGCCGGCGCCAGGGCAGCACGCGGCGGCCGCCACGGCTGCGCGCAGCGTCTCGACACGGGCCAGTCGTACCTCGCGCTCCACCATCCCGTCGTCCGCGAGCCGCAGGCGCAGCAGCAGCGGTCGGAGCGTGAGCCCCTGCAGCACCAGTGTGCCGAGCACCACGGCAAACGCGGTGACGACGATCAGGTCCCGGAACGGCATCGCCGCCGGCAGGGCGAGGGCGGCGGCGAGCGTGACCGTGCCGCGCATGCCGCACCAGCCAACGACCGCCGCGCCGCCCGGGGTGAGGGCCACCGAGTCCGCCGGGCCAGGGGTGCCGTCGGCGCGCGGCCGGCAGCGCCAGCGGCTGAATGCTGCCGCGCCGATCACCCACACGATGCGCGCGAGGATCACCACGGCGCACACCGCGATGGCGACGGTCGCATAGCGGGTACCGGTTTCCGGCGTCAGGTTGGCCGCGATCGACTTGAGTTGGAATCCCACGAGGATGAACGCGAGCACGTTGAGCACGAAGACTGCCACCTCCCATACTGCCCACGCAGGGATGCGCATGCGCGCCGGCAGGATCTCGGGCGCGCGGCGCGATGCCGCCATCGCGAACACCACGAGGGTAATGATGGGCGAAAGGTGGAGCCGCTCGGCGAGAATCCACACGCCGAACGCGGTGCAGAACTGCACCACCACGGCGGTGGACACGTCCTGGATGCGGGCATTGACGGCGAGCGAGATCCGCACGAGGACGAGGGCGAGGGCGATGCTGCCGAACACGACGTAGAACAGCGTCGGCAGCACGCCGCCGGTCGGGAGAAAGCCAATCGTCGCGACGCCCACCGCGAGGCGGTAGATGAGCAGCGCGCTCGCATCGTTGAAGAGGCTTTCGCCCTCGAGGATCACGAGCAGCCGGTGCGGCGGCTGGAGCTGGCGCAGCACCGCGCCTGCCGCCGCCGCATCGGGCGGCGCCACGATGGCGCCGAGCGCCACTGCGGCCGCCCATGGCAGGTCCGGCACGAGCCACCGCACAACGACCGCGACCATGATGATGGTCAGTACGACCGCACCGAAGGCAAGGCTCGCGATGGGGCGCCAGTTGGCCCGCAGGTCGCGCGGCGACGCATCGAAGGCCGCGTCGACGAGGACCGGCGCCACAAAGAGCGTGAGAGCCAGTTCGGGATCGAGGACCAGCGTAGGCGTGCCGGGAACGAGCGCGAGTCCGGCGCCCGCAAGCGCCACGAGCGCCGGGTACGGCGCACCGATCCGCCGGGAAAAGGCGGCCAGCGCCGCGCCGCCAAGGAGCAATGCGATGACGACCTCGAAGACCTCCATCATCCTCCTCCAGACCGGGTGGTTGGAGCCCGAGCCACACAATCAAGCAGGTCCTCCCGACGACACCCAGCCCGCTTGATGGCGGCGGCTCAATCACCAGGCAGGTCCGTGAATTGCATCCCCTCGCGCCGGAAGCAGTAACGGGCTAGGATCCAGTCTGAGGGAAATCCCGATACCGGAGTGTAGATGCGTACCGCTTTTTATCTCGACGTCACCGCGGTGGTGGGGGGCCTCCTGCTGATGTGGACCGGCCTGACCCACCTGCCGCCGACGAGCTGGCTTTTCGCGGGCGACCGTGCGATCAGCTGGCAGTTGGGCTTCGTCGCGCTTTCCGTGCTGGGAGCCATGGTCGCCTGGTGGCGCTACCGGCAGGCGGTCGCCGCTCCGCTTCCGCTTCCATCCATTCCCGGCGTTGCCGCCAGGACGTCGGGTGTCGGCAGCCTGCTGCTGGGTGCCGCCGCGAGTCTCATGGTGTACTGGTGGCTCGCCAGTGGCCGCCACAAGCTTCCGTTTGGTCCGGTAGGCTGGTTTTTCGGCCTGGCCGCCCTCGTCGTCCTGACGTGGTGCGCCATCGCCGCCGGTTCCCTCTGGCTGGGACGCGCCACCGAGCGCGAGCGCGAGGCTGACCAGACAGTCGGTTCACCCATCGGCCTCTCGGTGGACTGATCCCCATGTCGATACCGCAATCCGGGGTGGCCACGCACGACCAGTACCTGGCCGAGGCGAATGCCGAGCTGGATGCGATGCTCGGAGAGGTCGGGGAGCTCGATTCCGGCTTTCCGCTCAAGCCGGTTCCCGGACGGAGCTGGATGCAGCTGGTGGTGGTCGCCGTCATCGCCGTGGCGGTTTTTGCGGTGGGTGTCCTGCTGCTGCGCAGCCTCAAGCCCCGGCGGATGGACATGCACCTGACGCACTGAGTAGCCCCTCCTTTGCGATTTCTGGGCGGACCGGCTGGTCCGCCCATTTGCCTTGCGGGAGCCACTGTCACAGACTGAAACATTGCTCTGGCTCCGGGCGTAGGGGGCAGCGTTCCCAAGAGTCCAGGAGGCTCCCCATGCGATCGATCTGGGTCCGTGCCGGTCTCGGCGCGCTTGCAGTCTTTGCTATCGGCATGATGTTCGTCAGTGTCGTGCGCACCACGAAAGCGAGGGCGAAGGAAGCCCTGCTCCAGTTGAAGACGGAACTCGACTCGGGGACGGTCGTGGCGTTCGACCACTTCGATCGTGCGGTCCCGTTCATCCTCGATGGGCGAAAAGTGGGGCACCTGACGAGCCTCAATTTCGAGCCGGGCGCCGGTGCGGTGGCGCCATCGCTCAGCGCGCTGGTGGCGCTGGACCGGGAACACCTGGACGCCGCGATGCTGTCTTCCTGCGACCTGGTCCCCGTGAGCCCGGATCGGTTCGAGGTGACCCAGGGGTTCCGCTGCGCCACGCCGTCCGACCGCGGACTCCGTTCCGTGGGTGAGGTCCGGTTCGAGCCGGTGGGCGTGGTGCGGCCGGTGCGTGCCGACAAGGCCGCCCTGGCCCAGCTCCGGCAGCGGGGCACGATCACCATCGACTCCTCCCGTCGCGGGGGCGTGCACGCCAAGGTGAGCGGCGACAGCGGCGAGATCGTGAACATCCAGGCGGACAGCAACGGCGCCTATATTCACGTCAACGACGGCAAGGGCAAGGTCGTCCTCGTGCGGGCTGACAAGAGCGGGCTGGAGGTAAAGGTGGACTCGAACACCACCCGCTAGGTCGTCGGCCGGGCGTCAGCGAGGGCGGACCAGGATGGTCCGCCCTTTGTCATACCGTAACGGCCCGAGACCAACAGGGTACAATCCCTCTCATGGCTTCCCCTCGCGAGAACCAGCGCTTCATCCTGACGGTGGTCCTCGCGCTGATACTGTCGGCGGGCCTCATCGCTTTCATCGTCGATCGCCGGAGCCGGGTAATCGAGACGCTGCTGCGCGACTGGGCATCCCGCCAGGTTGCCGCCGCCACCGACAGCACCTACCAGCTCTCGGTCTCGGGCGTGGATCTGAGCGTCCTGGGTGGGCGCATCACCATCGACTCGATCCACCTGGTCACGGACACGTCGCGGAACGACTTCCGGTCGGAGCCGCTGCCCGTCCTGACGGCCACCGCCACCGGATGCGGCGTCCGGGGCGTGAACGTGTGGGTCCTTTTGCTGGGCGGGGGCGTGAATGCCCGGCTCTTCCGCTGCGAGGCGATCCATGGCGACGTACTCGAGGTGGTGCGACGACGCGACGCGGTGAAGTCGGCCATCGAGACGCCGAGGTCGGCGATTTCCGTGGTGAGCGACAGCATCCACCTGCCGTCACTGCTTCCGGTCATCGTGATACGGGGCACCGAGCTGCCGAACATCTCGCTCGACTACACGCGGCGGGCCAGTGACAGTTCCGAGATGCACGTCACCCTGCAGCAGCTGACGCTCGTGCTGCGCGGGACACGGATCGACCCAGCCGTCCCGCCAAAGGCGCGGCGATCGCTCTTCAGCGAGCAGGCGATCGTGAGCGCGAACGCACTCGAGGTGGGCAGCGAGGCGCAATCGATCAAGTTCGGGCAGATGCGGGCGAACCTCACCGACTCCACGCTCGCACTGGACAGTGTCGTGATAGGACCCACCCTGACCGATGCGGAATGGGTGAAGCAGCAGAAGCAGCGCAAGGACCTGATCCGCATTCAGCTCGACAGCGCACGGATCCGCGGGCTCAACTACCGCCGCCTGGGCAGCGTCGAGGGTGGCGTCGTAGCCCAGCGCGTGGAGGCATTCGACTTCAGGGTGCATGTCACCAGCTACAAAAGGCTGCCGCCGGGCCCCAAGAAGCGGCGGCGGAGTCCACAGCAGTACATGGCCGCGCTCGACCGACCGGTCCTCATCGACACGGTGGTCATCAAAGGCGGCCGCATTGCCTATACGGAGCACCCCGCGGAGAAGCCGACGGCGGGGACGATGAGCTGGGAACAGGTCCAGGCCGAGATCGTCGACCTGAAATCCGGCGCGGCGGCCCGGAGTGCCGCGCCTCCGATGGTGATCAAGGCGTCCGCGCTCCTGCTGGGCAAGGGCAAGCTGGAGACGACTATCGAGATACCGCTCATGGCATCACAGTTCGACATGAAGTATTCCGGCTCGCTCGGCCCTATGGACCTGACCGCGATCAGCGCCCTGTCGGAACCGGTGGCCTCGATGAAGCTCACAGACGGGTCTCTGCAGTCGCTGCGTTTTTCGGTGCTCGTCCGTAACGGACGGTCGGTAGGCCAGGTCACGCCGCTTTATCGGGACTTCAAGGTTCAACTCACGGACAAGAACGCGAACGCCGTGAAAAAGGCGGGATTGGCGATCGTGTCACTGTTCGCGAACGCGTTCAAGGTCCGCGGCAACAATCCGGACAAGCCGGGCAAGGCGCCGGTGGTCGGGCAGATCAATCGTCCGTACCAGTCGACCGCCACCCTGCCACAGGTCTTCTGGTTCGCCCTCCGGGAAGGGCTCGGCAAGGTATTCTTGAAATAGTGGTCACCCTCGCCCTTGCCGCCGTGGTCGCGGCCCACCCATCCGCCACCCAGGTACCTGCCGAAGTAGCGACGGCCTGCACCTCCCCTCTTTGGCCGGCGCTGGCACGATTTGTCCTCCAGGGCGGCACCGCCGTTGCGCCCCGGAATGGGGAAGTATTTTTCTACGGCGCCACCTACAGTCACGACCGCACCCTGAACCTGTTGCTCCAGAAGGGCTACCCCTATCCGCGCTGACGCCGTGTTCACGGGCCTCGCCACCGCTTTCCTCCTTGTCATCGTGCCGGTCACACAGGCCCGGGGTGCCCCAGCGCCTCTGGTGGCGGCCGGCGCGGGCGATTCGGGCGTGTCTGCGAGCCTGAGGGAGCGGGCTGCAGCCAGGCGCTTCGAAGCGATGCGCTGGCCGGACGTGAGCGACGCGCGCGCGTCGCTCCGGGGGCTGTACGAGGCCAACGGGTGGCAGCCGCTCTTCCTGGATTCCCTGGGCCGGCCCACTGCCGCCACCCGGGCGCTGGTACAGCGGCTTCTGGCACTCGAGACGCACGGGCTCAACCCGGCCGACTTCAATGCGGCAGTGCACGACAGCCTCCTCGCGATGCTCGAGCGGGGCGACACCGGATGGTCCGACGCGGAGCGCGCGTCATTCGACGCCCGGCTCACGGTAGATGCTATCCGCTACGTCGCGGCCATGCAGTACGGCCGCGCCCGGCTTCGCTGGATCGATGACACAGTCAATGTGGGGAAGGGCATCCTCACGGTGCGACGCGCATCGATGAATGCGGGCGAGGTCATCACCACGATGCGCATGTCGCCCGAACCGGCCACCGTGCTGTTCCAGCTGGAGGACCGGAGCCCCGCCTACCGACGGCTGCAGGCGGCGCTTGCGCGCTATCGCATGCTCGCCGCCGACAGTTCGCTCACGAGGCTTCCCCCGCTGCCCGCGCGACTCGCGCCGGGACAGCGGTATGCCGGCGCGTCGTCCCTGCGGCGGCTGCTGACTGCGCTGGGCGACCTGCCCGATACACTGCAGGTGCCACCCGTCGAGGGCGACACGCTGTATGACGCGACCCTGGTGCGCGGCGTGAAGCGGCTGCAGCAACGGGAGAACCTCACGCCGCCCGACGGCATCATCGCGAAGAACACCACCGCGCGGCTCGCGAATCCCTTCGCGACTCCAGTGCGGGCCATCGCAATGACGATGGAACGGATGCGGGCACTGCCGCCGCCGCCGGTGGACAGTCTCTGGATCAGGGTGAACATCCCCGAGTTCCGCATGCGCGTGATGGTGCCCGCCGCCGACAGTTCACCGCCGGTGGCGATGAAGGTGGTCGTGGGTGGTCGGGGCCGGAACGAGACGCCTGAGCTCGCCGGCACGCTCGGCATGATCGTGTTCAGTCCAACCTGGCGGGTACCGCCGCGGATCATTCGCGACGAGATCGTACCCAAGGCGCTCGAGGACTCCATGTACCTCACCCGCCAGGGCATGGAACTCGTGCGGAAGGGTGTGGTGGTTCCCGCGACCCCAGAGAATCTGGCGTTGGTCGGAGACTCGATCGGGGTGCGTCAGCGCCCGGGCGACGTGAACGCGCTCGGCAACGTGAAGTTCATCTTCCCCAATCCCTATGGCGTCTACCTGCACGACACGCCGACCAAGGCCACGTTCCAACGGGCGAACCGCGCCGAGAGCCACGGCTGCGTGCGGCTGGCCGATGCGCCGTCGCTCGCGACGTGGTTGCTGCGGGGCGACTCGGCCTGGACCGAAGAACGGATGAAGGAGGCAATGGCATCCCCCGAGCCGATCGACGTGACCCTGGGGCAGGGCGTCCCGGTCCGACTGGTGTATGAAACAGCAGTGCCGCGTGAAGACGGGGGGGTGGATTTCATCGCCGATGTCTACGGTCGTGACCGCAACATGGAACTGGCGCTGCAGCAGGGATATCCGTATCCGTCGCAGCAGGTTCCACTGGTGAAGAAGAAGTAGACACCAGGATTTGCGGGTACCGTATGCTCCGGGGGCGACTATCTTCCTCGCGGACGGGCCCACATCTTGTCCTTGGTGAGGGCCATCACAGGATGGAAGGGTGTTGATGATGCAGTTGATCCGAGTTCGTACTGCGCGACGGGCTGTGTCGGCGACCGGAACGGTTGTCGTTGCCCTTACGCTACTTACGACCACCCTCGGCATGAGTGCCCCACGGCGGATCGTCAGTACCGATTCCGTGCCGCTGAAGGACAGTGCAAATGTTGTCCTGTCGCAATACCTCGGATTCAGCGGCAAGCTGCGGGCGCTGCAGGTAACCCCGGAAAAGATCGGCGAAAACCCGGACCTGGCTGCCATCATGGACCAGTACGGCATCGCGCGGGTGGGCATTCACCGGGTGGGCCTGGTCTCGCCCGCGGGAGATTCCGTAGCGGTCATCGCCCTGATCCCGTTTGCTGCGAAGAGCGGCGGCACCTTCGAGGGCTATCGCATCGGCTACTGGCCGCGCGAGCGGAAGTCGGTAACACTGTACGGCCTGCCCGAAGGTTTCATCCAGGTGGCGGAAAGTGACCAGGACGTGATGCTCTCGTCGCGCTTCCGGGTGCGCGATTTCCTCACCAAGGACCAGGATAACGTGTGGCCGAAGTACCTCGTGGTTCAGCCCACCCTCCTCGACAAGCTGGAACTGATGGCCGATGAGCTCGAGCGACTGGGGAAGCCCTCCACCATCAAGGTGCTTTCCGGGTTCCGCACGCCGCAGTACAACGCGAAGGGCGTGTGCCGTCGGTGTGGCCGTGCGAAGGACAGCCGGCACATGTACGGCGATGCCTCCGACATCTACGTCGATGGCAATGACGACGGCCGCATGGACGACCTGAATGGCGACGGCAAGGTGACGGTGGCCGACGCGAAGTACCTCGCGGCCGTCGCCGACCAGGTCGAGAGCCAGTACCCCGAACTGACAGGCGGCATCGGCGTCTACCGCGCCACCGGGGTGCATGGCCCATTCGTGCATGTCGATACGAGGGGGTTCGTCGCGCGGTGGTAGCGGCGACAAGCGCAGAGGGTCGGGCAAAAGAATGAGAAGGGGAGGCAGCGCATCATGCGCCGCCTCCCCTTCCGCTTTCCTGCTTCGTGCTTCTACTGCTTGCAGGGAGCCGTCGGATCGGGCTTCGGCTTGTCCACCACGAGACGATGATCGTCGTTGGCAACGACCAGTGCGACATTCGCGACGAAGGTGGCGATCTTCGCCATCTTCGTGTAGTTGATGAACTGGGGCTCGTCGGTGATCTGGTGATAGTCCTGGTGCACGCCGGTGGTGAAGAACACGACCGGGATGCCATACCGGGCGTAGTTCGCGTGGTCGCTGCGGCAGTAGATGTTGGCCGGATGACCATCCTGGTCGAATGTGTAGTCGAACGCGAAGCCGTAGCTCCCGTCCACGTTGACCTTCTCTACCAGGTCACCAAGCTCGGTCGATAGCCGGCGGGAGCCGACGAGCTGCATGTAGCCGGGGCCACCCTTCGCGGAGCCGTCGCCCAGGACGTCGTCCGTCTCCATGCCACGACCGACCATGTCCATGTTGAGCTGCGCCACGATCGAATCGCGGGAAACGGTGGGATGATCGGTGTAATAGGCCGAGCCCCAGAGACCCTTCTCCTCGCCGGTGTGCCAGACGAAGAGGATCGACCGCTTCGGCTTGACCTTGCTGCTCGCGAGCGCGCCGGCGATGCCAAGCACCGACACGGATCCGGAGCCGTCATCATCGGCGCCGTTGTTGATCGAGTCGAGGCGTGGCTTGTTCACCTTCCGCAGGCTGTCGAGCGTGGTCTTGACTGAAGCCAGCTGCTCCGGCGTCGGCTTGGGGTTGCCGCTCTCGGCGCCCGCGGGCCGCACAATGTGGTTGTATGCCCAGACGGAGTCGAAGTCGGCAGGCGGGCCTTCCTCCAGGCCGATGTGGTCGTTGTGCGCGCCGATCGCGACGTACTGACCCTTCAGCTTGGGATCGCTGCCCGGCAGGATCGCCACGACGTTGCGGGCGGGTGTGGTCACCTCGGTCGTGAGCACGCTGATGTTCGCGCTGACCGGCTTTCCAGCAGCACCGACCGTCGGGTTCGCACCAACGATCGCCTCACCAGCCGAGGGCGAGATGAGCATCGCGAAGGGACTCTTCGCGGCCGGGCCGGCGTCGGCCTCGCTCTTGAGCGATTCCTGTGTCTTCGACAGGAACTCGAGTACCTGCGGCGGCGTGATGTCGAGGGCGATGACCGCGATACCGGCAGCACTCGCAAACTTCTTCCGGTCGAGCCCCTGCCAGAACTGCCAGGCCGGCTGCCCGTTCCGGAGCGGGGCTGAGAACACTACCAGCTTGCCGGCGATCTGCGCTTCGGTGAGGCCGCCGGCGGCGGCACTGTCGCCGATCCGACCAGCGTAGACGGAGCCGACGTCGTTGGCGGTAAGCGTCGAGGCAAAGCCCAGCTGCGAGATGGCGCCGAAGCTCACATAGTCCTTGCCCATCGTGAGCGGGGTGCCGCCGACCTTCAGCGTCGAGTTGGGATTCACGCCCTTGCTGACCAGCGGGACGGTCTGGAAATACGTGCCGTTCTCGCCCGCCGGCTGGAGGCCAAGCTTCTTGACCTGGGCGGCGATGAAATTGGTGCCCTTCACGTTGCCGATGGTGCCGGCCTCGCGGCCCTGCATCGAGTCGTCGGCAAAGGCGTACAGGTCAGTCTTCAAGGTGGCGGGCGATACCGCCGGGAGTGCGGAACCCGGGGACGGCTGGGTAGCAGGGGTCTTCTGGCCGCTACTGCACGCAGCCAAGGCAGCCAGGGCAAACGGCCCCGGATAAAGGCGCATTCTCAAGACGATCTCCCAGAGGGGGTAAAGGCCACGGTCCAAGGTAATGGCGGGCCGTACGGCCGGACCAGCAAAAAGTTGCGAGAGACCCTTTTCGACGGAGGCTCCGACGCCCTGATAGTGCAGGAATCTGCACTCTGGGCAACCCCATGGCCGGCCCCAGTCTCGGGGCCTGTCGGTCCGGTGAGGCGGGTCAGTGGAAGCCGAATTTGTACCCGAGCGTCAGCTCCCAGGCCACGTTCTTGAGGATCGGGGCGAGTGTGCTGACGTCGGAATAGCTGTCCGTGATGCTCAGGTCGTAGCGCGCCTGAAACGCGAAGTGATTGTAGTCGAGGCCAATCCCGAAGATGCCCGAGAAGTCGAGGCCGGCGGGCATGCGATCTCCATAGTAGTTATTGGGCGGGACATCCTCGCAGTCCACCGAGGCCCCCACGGGGTAGTCGACCTTGCAACTCACCAGGAGACCTATCGCGGGTCCGGCCACGACGCTGAAGGTCAGGGGCCACTCCCCTCCGGTGACCGGATAGCGTGCCTTGAAAAGGACTGGGATCTCGAGATAGGTCGTGCTGGTGGAGGTTCCCGCCGTGGTGCCGGCCGAGTCGTACTCGAAGCTCGCGCCCTTCCCGACGTAGAACACCTCTGGCTGGATGCCAAAGTACGGAGTGAACAGGTAGGTGACGAAGGCCCCTCCCACAAACCCCGTTCTTGCCTTGGTGTTGCTGGCGCCCGCGCCCCGGAGGTTGGCAAACGACACGCCGACCATCGGCCCCGCGACCAGTCGCGGCTGCTCGTCGAGAAACTGGGCGGATGCGACAGGGGGAAATGCCAGTACGGCGATGAGCGCAACTGAAGCGGGACGCAGCAAGGCCTGCTCCTCTGAAGGGATGGAAGGATGGTGTGTCCGGAGACCAACCTTACAACCGGGTACACACGCCCAGAATGGGCCAGGTGTGCCGGGTTGTTCGTCCCCGAAAGCATGCCGAAAACCGTGGCGTTGCCCTGCTGTCCACGCACATGCACATTTACCGCCGCCATGATGCCCCTGTCTCTTCTGCGGTCGGCCGCCCGGCAGTGCATAGCCGCCGTCGCCATGTTCGGGTTCTCCCTGAACGTGGCGACGCCGACGATCGCGCACGGATGCGCCCATCCCGCCGGGGCGATGGCGGGTGCGGCACACCAGGGGCATCATCCCGACCCGGCCCCGGCAGAGTCATCACACGGGAAGAAGTGCCAGTGTGTGGGCCATTCCTGCGGCACCGCGCTCGCCGTCCCGGCTCCGGTCGCTACTGGCCCGCACGTGGTGCCGGCGGTCATCGTATCCGTTCCTCTCTACCGCGCCGATCGCCAGCCTGCGGTTGCGCAGCATCTCCTCCCCTTCGCCGTCGGTCCCCCGAACAGCATCCCCGCCTGACCCGTTAGTGCTCGTCGTGCGCGCCCCGTGATGGGCGTCCGCACGCATTGCAGAATCGTTGCCCCAGGTGAAGTCACATGACGTGCTGTCGGCTGGTCATCGTTGCGGCGATGATTGGCGCATTCGCGAGTGCCACTTCGTTGTCGGCGCAGGTGCCGGCCGACAGCGCCAAGGTGCATACGCTCGATTCCCTCGTCGTCTCGGCAGCTCCGGCCCGCCAGGCGGCGCCCCCGGTGTCGACCATCAACGTCGACCCGGCAACGCTGCGCCGTACCCAGGCGACCGATCCCTGGGACATGGTGCGGCGTGCGACGGGCATCGAGGTGCATGAACAGGGTCAGGGTCCTGGCTTCGCCTCGAACGTCGTCCTGCGCGGGTTCTCGTCCGACCACTCGTCGGATGCGCTGCTCGTGCTCGACGGGGTGCCGATCAACCTGCCGATTCACGGGCACGTCGAGGGCTACAATGACTGGAGCCCGATGGCGGCGCCGGCGGTGGGGTCGATGCGAGTCGTGCACGGGCCGGCGAGCGCGTTCTACGGTGATTTCAACTTTGGCGGTGTCATCGAGGTTTCGTCGCCCAGCGATGTCACGGCCACGACCGGGCAAGTCGGTATCTCGAGCTTCGGGGACGTGACGGGATGGGTGCGCGGCGGGGCGCGCGGCCAGAAGTCGGGGTTCTTCACCAGCGCGTTCGGTGAGCGCGAGCAGGGTTGGCGTGACAACTCCAGCTACTGGCTGGGCAGCGGGTCGCTGCGTGGCTGGAAACAGGCGGGCAAGGGCCGACTGGAAGGTGGCGTGCTGCTCTACGGCAGCGACTGGAAGTCGCCGGGCTACCTGTCGGTGGAGCAGTACAACGAGGACGACCTGACGGTTGCGATCGACACCAGCGATGGTGGTGACGCCCAGCGCATCATCGCCAGCGGGCGCTACACGACGTTCACCAGTTCGGGCACGGGTGTCGAGGTCTCGGGCTGGGTACAAGGGGTTCGCACGCACCTGTTCCTCACGGTGCCGGACGATGGTGTGCAGCAGCAGGAGGAGGAGCTCGATCGCCGTGTTGCCTTCGGTGCCCAGGCGCGCATGGGATGGAACGGCTCGGCCGGCGAGTTCACGGCGGGGATTGCGACCCGTCTCGACCTCAGCAAGTACGACCTGTACGAAACCGAGGATCGGGTGGTCGAGTCGACCACGACGCTCAACAACGGCCAGTACCTCTCTGGGTCGGCCTTCGGCCGCTGGCAGAAGTTCGCCTGGCAGAAGGTGGCGCTCGATGTGGGAGCACGGCTGGACGTGATCCAGTACGGCAGCCAGAACCTGCAGGTGACGAACGCCCCGATGGTGCACGCCACGACGGTGCAGGTCAGTCCCAAGTTCGGGGCCCGCTACATCCTCAGCAGCAAGGCGGCGCTCCTCGCGTCGGTGGCCCGGGGGTTCCGCGGGGCACCGGGTGTCGTGACGGACCCGTCACTCCCGCCGCTCGCCATGTGGGGCATCGAGGTGGGCACCCAGCTCGTGTTCGGCGGATTCACTGCCGATTTCTCGCTGTTCCGCATGGACGTGGCCAACGAGCGGATCCAGGACCCGGTGACGTTGCTGATCCTGGACACCGGAGCGAGCTACCGGCAGGGGGCGTCGGCACGACTGGGCTGGCAAGCCACCAGCCGACTCAGCTTTCAGGGCAACGTTACCTGGAACAATGCACGCATCAAGGACACGGATTCGGTGACGGTCACGCCGATGGCTGCCCTCGCTGGTGGGACGGTGCAAGTCGACCCGACGATCCTTTTTCACCTCGTGCCACCGGAGCCAGGCGACCCGGTGCCCGCCGTAATGGACTACAACGCGAGCCTCGGCGGTGAGTACCGTCTGGGGAGCCGCGCGCTGGTAGGGGCGCGGGTGCGCTTCGGCGGGCCATTCACGCCGATCGGCGAGGTCGACGTGCAGACGCAGCCGTATGCCGTGCTCGACCTCGGTGCCCAGTTTCCGCTCAGTCACCGGGGGCCGATCATCGACGTCGCCATACAGAACGTCACCAGCACCAAGTATCCGGAAATCCGATCCAGCGGCTTCATCAACC
>Ga0105248_10005634_pt1 | contig 13748 bp, 17 predicted proteins | sample KBSS34metaG_FD_81524 | JGI IMG/M metagenome (GOLD analysis project Ga0105248, IMG submission 81524) | Switchgrass rhizosphere microbial communities from Kellogg Biological Station, Michigan, USA - KBS S3-4 metaG | ecosystem: Host-associated > Plants > Roots > Rhizosphere > Soil | place...
ATCGACGTCTGCTCCGCGCACGCCGCCGCAGCCCCCTTGGTGTCGCCCTTGTTGAATCCGCCCACGAACTGGTTGATGGTGGCCATGACGTCAGCCGTGTCGTCGGCGGCAGTGGGTGCCGTTGTCGCGGCCGCGAACGCCAGGGCTACAAAAAGCTTGATCATTGGTGCCTGCTCCAGGTAAGGGCTGGTCATGTCGGACAGGGTGACTGCTCGAGCCTCATGCGCAATGCCACAAGAAGGCCTATCGCGTCGGGCCTGCTGCATTTGAGTGCCGGGTCCATTCGGGGGTCCGCGATGACAACCCCTCGGGCGTCGGTAGCTCGCGTCCCATGACCCGGGAGCTGGTCCCACGCACGATGAAGGTGAAAGACGGATGCCGTGTACAAGTGTGCGTCGAGCGCCCGGCACGCTTCCGTCACCTCGGCACGGAGTGCCTCCGGGCATCGTGCGAGCGCGGCGTCGCCCAGGAACACGCGCAGGTTGGGAGGACCCGAGGGCGGTTGAACGTCCGCCCCCCTCGCGCGCAGGTCCAGACGCACCGCCTCTTCGATGGCAGCGAGCGCCGCACGGATCCGTGCGGCCGAGTCAGGACCAACCCGGGACGAACCATGGTTTCGGGAGAGAACTTCCTGCTCGGCCCGAAGCGGTCCGGCTGCAGTGAGTCCGCCGGCCAGACCCAGATCAGCCAGGGTGGTGTGCAACTCGCTCAGGAGGGCAATCGCGCCGCGCCGCCCGCGGACTGCTGTGCTGGCCTCGATCCGTCCAAGCGCACAGAAGGCGTAGCCGAGGACATACGCGGGCGTCAGTGAGAAATCGTCGTGGAGATGGAATTCCGGGCGAGGCTCAGGCACTGGGTATCTCCTTCCTGGTAGAAGGTACGTACCGAGGCAGTGTCCCCCACCATTCGTGCCGCCCGGACAGCACCTGCCACGCTGTTGCAGCGCCTGGGATAGAGCGCCAGCGAGTGCCGGTACGCCCCGAGCGCCTTGGCCGGTTTTCTCTGCAGCATCAGGAGATCGCCCAGCAGTTCGCTGGCCGGGAGCGTCGGTCCCGGCGTAACCGCATGCTTCGGCGTTGACGCCTCGAGTGCTGCGGCCTGTTCCATGAACGCGACCGCCGCCGAAGGTCTCCGTTCCTGCTGGGCAATCCACGCCGCGAGTTCCAGGTGCAGCATCCGGATGTTCCGGGCAAACAGCTCCTCGCCCGCCCGTGTCATTCCGCTATCGAGTTGCGCGATGCGCGCCGCCGCAGCGCGCGCTTCGGCAAGCCTGCCCAGGTGAACGGCGCCGAGGCCGCGCGCGAACTGGGAAATCGCCTCCGGCCAGGCGAAGCGATCCCAGTCGAGGGATGGCGGCAGGCGTGGAACGATGGCGGCCGCCTCCGCCCAGTCGCGTCGCTCGAGCGCGAAGCGGGCCTGCGACGACGAGAGATGAAAGGCAGTCTTGAAGCTGGGCTCCAGCCGTGCGGTTGTCATCAGCCGTCGCAGCTGGGCTCCAGCGCTGTCGTCCAGGCCCTTCTGGAGATATGCGTACACGAGGTACTCGATCGCGTGCGGAAACTCGTCCCACACGAACTGTCCCTCGTCGCCGGCCGGATACTGCAATGCCGCATCGGCGGCCAGCCGATTTCCCCGGATCACCCCATCCCAGTCCCCGAGCCTGGTGTAGATGTGCGTCGGCATGTGGAGCGCATGGGGATTGTGAGGCGCGGTTTCCTCGTACTTCCACGTCACGTCCAGCGATTGCCGTTCCCGGCCTGGTGCATCGTTAGCGTGCACGAGATAGTGCATCGCGCCGGGATGATCGGGGTTCTCCCGGTACACGGCGAGCAGCAGCTCGGCCGCCTCGCGTGAACTTTCTGGAGAGTCGGTGCTCGAGGGCGCGGCAGCCAGCAGTGCCAGCGCGTAGAACACCGTCGCCTCGGCGTCCTGCGGAAAAGCCTCGTGAATCAGGCCGCTCGCTTCCTTCCAGCGGCTGATGCGCTGCCAGTAATCGGGCGAAGCCGGATCGAGGAAGAACGCCGTCGTCGCGGCGACAAAGAGCGACTCGCGTCGTGTCGGCGGAACCAGGGCCTGGGCTTGCATCATTGCGTTCCAACCACGGGCGCGCGCCGCCGAGTCGGGCCGGGTGGGCCAGAGCGGCTGGAAGAGCGTCATGGCGATGCCCCATTGCGCCATGGCGCACTTCGGATCCGTCGCCGCGACCTGCTGAAAGGCCAGGCGAGCCTGGGGATACGTCATGTGGTGCAGGAGGGTGACGGCCTCGTTGAACTCGCGTCGGGCCGCAGGGGAGCAGGAGACGGGGAAGTCCACCGCGCCCACGTGCCCGGCATGCGACTTCACCGGATCCTTGCCCTCGTCCCGGCATCCCGCGAGCAGCGCGACGCTGAAGCCCGCGGCGAAGCACCAGGATTTCATGGCGCCGCGAGTTGGCGCTTGTACTCGGCCTCATCGAAGTGTCCCACTGACGAGGCGATCAGGCCATCAGCGTCGATGGTCCATTCCTCGTAGCCCGAAATGCGAGCCGGCTTCCCCGTGCCGCCGGGGCCGGTATTCGTGCCGGTCAGCGTCCAGTGATAGACGGCATGGTTTCCGTCGACGCTCAGCGAGTCCATCACCACAACCAGGTCGGGGAACGCCGTCATGAATCCCTGTGCCATGGCGGCGATCGCCGGCCGGCCCACGGATGGCGTCCCGTCGTTGATGCGGAGCGAGCCGCTCTCGGAGAAGAAAGACGCGACACTGGCCGCGTCCTGGCTGTGCCAGGCGGCGGTGTACCGCGTGGCGAAGTCCCTTAGCCTGGTCGGGTCTACGGGAGCGGCCTTCGGGCTGCAGCTGGCCAGGTGAATCATCGAGAGCGCGGCGGCGACTGCCGGACGAAGGTTGCGCATCTTTCAGCCGGGTGGAGGAGGATCGACCCGGCGCGTCTCGGCTTGCTGTGACAGCACCCGCTCCGCAAAGTCGAGGCGCTCGTACGCCTCGGCCAGTTCCTGCCTGAGGGTGTACACCTCGAGCTCGAGCGCTTCCATGTCGGCCTGCAGTTCTTCCTGCCCATCCGGGCGGCGGCGCAGGCGCTGGGCCCACAACCCGAACGCGACGCCGAGCGCCGCATGTACGGTGGCGTGCCAGGGCTCCGCTTGCTGTGCCGCGAACCATGCGGCGCCGACATTGACCACGGTAAGGACGGCGGAGATCGGGAACCAGATCGCAGGCTTGAATCTCATCGCAAGCTCCTGTGGCGTGCGCTCGGTCAGGAACCGGGTGGAGATGTGCTACCATCCAAAGATACGGCCTTCGGGTCGCCCTGCCGCCAGTCGAAGATGACGAGGCCGATCAGGAGCGCCAGGATGCCGTAGACGCCGGGTTCGCCCGGCGAGGCAAGGCGAATGACGCCAAGCATGAGCAGGACCGCTCCAGCCGCGGTGAGCCAGGCAAGCTGCGGGAAGTACGCCGGCAGCCGATCCGGGTCCGCTGCCGCGGAGCGATCGCCGGCCAGGACCGCCAGCTTCGGCAAGTCGTAGGCGATGAGGATCAGGTTCAGCACCAGGAACACGGCGACGACATACGGCGTGCCTTGCCACTCGAGTGCATAGGTGATGACGATGATGCTGACGAGCATGGGCACGAGCATGAGCGCGCCAATCGTCGCATAGCGCCGTGTGAGAAGCAGCAGGCCGATGCCGACCTCGGAGACCGCGATGAAGCGGGCATAGAGCGCGAGCCCATGCGGAGCGAGCGTATGCTCGAGGTCGACCGGACCCATCGTATTGGGAAAGCCGGGTACGAGCTTGGCCAGTCCGGAGATCAGGAACAGCAGGCCGAGAAACCAGCGCAGCCCGTAGATGAGGAATGGCGGACGTATGCGCTGGTCGAGTCTGCGCCAGGCGATCGCCGCGGGGAGGAAGAGCAGCAGCATGAGCCCGGGAGGCGACAGCAGCAGCATTCGCATGACCCGACTCAGGTCCATGGACGAGCCCACGTCAGAGCAACTACACCAAGAACGGCGATCTCCACCGCGGCGGCGGCCAGCAGCGCCAGCCGCGCGCGACGAACCGGTGCAAGAATCCCGGCCAGGAGGAAGGCCAATGCGCAGAGCGGCGCCAATAGAAGCCGAAGCGTGGCGTAGGCCGGCCATGCCCGCTGCGGGGCACCGGGCCCCGGAAACGTTTCGCCGAGGTGGATAAGCAACGCCGCGACGCTGGTGGCGGCGAGAATGAGTGCCGCAATGGCGAGCGGCATCCAGAAACCGGGTCGCGATCGAAGGAGGAAGAGCACCGCCACAGTGGGCGGCACGGCTGCCAGCGCGAACACCGCCAGGAATGCAAGCATGTCCCCGAAGGCGAACATTCCGGCGGAAGCATCACGGGCTGGTCCGCTCGTCAGGCCGATGTAGATGCGCACGGCGAGAAGGGCGACCAGGATGGCGGCGGCGTAGCCGAGAAGGATCAGGCCGACCCTGGCTCCTGGTCTCGGCGTCACAGCGACCGCGTCATGAAGATGCTGAATGGATTCTCGAAGTAACCATCGAACGGGCCACAGCGGGCGAAGCCCGCACTTTCGTACAAGCGAATCGCCGGGACAAAGGCATCGCTCGACCCGGTCTCGAGCCAGAGGCTATCCAATCCCCTCGACCTTGCCTCGTGCACGAGGTGCTCGAGCAGCGCCCGCCCTACTCCGCGGCCGAGGAACTGGTCCGCGACGCGCATCGACTTGAGCTCCCCCCGCCGTCCATCCAGCTGCTTCAGGGCTGCGCATCCTGCGATCTCATCGCCGACCCAGACCGACCAGAACGTCACTCCCGGCTGGCCAAGCGCATCGACGTCCAGCGCAAACACACCATCTACCGGGGAGTTTGCCCTCATGCCGGCGAGGTGACGCGCCACAAGACCGCGGGTCGGCTCACCGGAAAGGTCGTCGATCCTGAACTCGAGGATCCAGTCGCGGGGGTTCATGTGCCTGAGAGCGGCGAGGAGATCCTACCAGCAGGTGTAGGGAAAGTACTCCAGGTCCAGTGGCTGTTCGAGACGTGCCTCCAGTGCAAGCATGTCCGTGCGACCCTCGGGTATGCCGCTCTGCCCCGAACCGTCAGCATTGATAGTGGCAGTCACGGTCTTGGAAATCACCTTCGTTGCCCTGGTCCGGAGGACCTGCCGTCCGTCTGCCGAGATGCTGAAGCGGGCGTAATCAGCATTCCCCTCGCCGATGATCTTGAAGAGGGTGCCGAGCGCGCCGGTGAGGGGCCGGCCCGAGATTCCCTCGATATCATCGAGCACCACCATGTCGCTGAACACCAGGAACCGGAACGTCATCAGTTGATGATTGGTGACCTTCAGTTCCGGCACCGAGAGCGTGTCCTCGAAGGAGAACTTGCGGAGCTTGTCCGGGCGATCGGGCCACGCCAGTCTCACATTTGCCGCGATCAGCGGCGCGGATCCTTGCTTGACCTTCTTGATGACACTGTCCGGGGGCCCGTAGAGCACTTCGATGTTCTGATGGTATTCGTAGGCCAGGCGTCGCCCGATGGGAGCCTTGTCACTTTCTCCTTCGCCCAGGCCGGCGGCGTACAGGTACTCCCACCAGAGGGCGTCATATGGAATGAAGAGCATGCCGCCAGTGGGCCGCTCCTTCAGGGCGCGCTCGATCAGGCTCTGGAATACCGCGGACTGGAACCGCAGCGAGTTGGTGGTGGCGAGAATCGAATAGGCACCGCCCGGGGTGAGGAGGGCCTGGTGCATTGCATCGCGAAGGGCGGACGCGCTGGTCGTGTCGCTGGGACACGACTGCGCTGTCATTGGCCGAGTGGCAGGACCCAGCGCGATGCCCACGCCGACCGGCAGGACCAACCGGCGCAGGCGCGCCTTGCAGCCATGGCGGATCCCGCTGGCGGCGGCGGGAACGGGATCGAGCCTGCGGGCCTGGGTTACCAGGCCTGCGGGGACTGAGCGCACAATACGCTTCCAGGCCGTAAGGCTTTTCGTGTCACGACTCCCTGTGCTCTCGCAATTGGGAACGGTCGCACATCTGTCGGGGGGTGGAGCGCCGGCGGAACACTGCGCCCTGAAGATGATACGTGTTACACCCGCATCCCGCTTGCTATGTTAACTTTGTCACATAAAGTACATTGTGACTCAGTGAGTGCGCTGTCACGTGCAGGGAGGAATCCGTGATGAGAACCTGGCTCAGGCACATCCGCGGTGCGATGGGAGTGGGGCTGACCTGGGCGGTTGCATGGGCGATCGTCGGCTTGCTGATCGGCGTGGCCAGCAGCCTCCTGCCCGGTCTCCCGTGGAATTCTGTCCTTGATGTCTTTGATGCTCCGTTGCCGGCGCTGGCTATCCCGGGGTTCGTGGGCGGTGTGTTCTTTTCCGTGGTGCTGGGGATTGTAGAGCGCCGTCGCACCTTCGCAGAGCTATCACTTCCCCGATTCGCAGCGTGGGGGGCTGTGGGCGGCTTGCTGTTGAGCCTGCTTCCGGCGGCGTTGGTTGCGCTGGGGCTGGCGAGTGTCGCGCATGGCGGGGCCGGCCTGTGGCAACTGACGGCGGTAGTAGCCGGCCCCCTGACGCTACTGAGCGCCGTCTCCGCCTCCGCCTCACTGCTGCTGGCGAGAAAGGCAGAACGCCGGGGGCTGCCCGAGGGCACCGATACCGTGACTGAGTTGGAGTCACCTTGAAATCGAAACAACGGCGGCCGTCCTCCCCCAAGGTGCCGCCCTGCCACCGCCGCGTCAAAACTCCCTTTTCGACCCGGCTCAGAAACGGGAAACCCGCCGCTGTATTCTTACGCATGAACGAGAAACCTATCCGCGGGGTGCACGACGATCGCGCCCTCGACGCTTATCGCAAGCTGGCGTACGCCTTCGACGAACTCTTTCGCATCCCCGGCACCAGTTTCCGCTTCGGGCTGGACGCTATCATCGGGCTCATCCCGGGAGTGGGCGACATCGCGGTCAGCACGCTCGGCGGCTACGCCCTCCTGCTCGCGTTCAAGCTGCGTGCGCCCGCCTCGGTGCTGGCACGCATGCTGATGAACATCGGCGTCGACACGGTGTTCGGTGCGGTACCGCTGATTGGCGACCTGTTCGATGCGACCTGGAAGGCGAACACGAAGAACCGTCAGGTGCTGGAAGCGTGGCTCGCCGATCCCGCGCGCGCCGAACGGCGGAGCAAGTGGGCCATCGCGATCTTCGGCCTGCTCTTCATCGCGCTCACCGCGGCCTCGCTCTGGCTGGCGTGGTGGGTGATCACGACCCTTATCGCCGTCCTGCGGCACTAGGGAGTGGCGGGAGGCGCGTTGCCGCCTCCCATGCGGCATAGCGCGGATCGCTCCTGACGAAGTCGAAGACCGGATCGAGCCGGACCTGGTGCTGATAGCTGTCGTTCTGCGTCAGCATCGAATCGAGCCAGCGCAGCGTCCCGGCGGTATCCTGCAGTGCAGCGTGCGCCACGGCATAATCAGCCGCCGGCACCCGATCCCCGGCCCGGCGCGTGCGATCGAACCGCGCGATGGTTCGGCGCGCATCGGCAGCAAGCAGCCGGACCGCCGCCGAATCGCTCGAGACCGCCGGCAGCGCAGCGGCCCTCGCCGAATCGCCCGCCGCCACGGCCGCACGCCGGAACCATTCGACTGCATCCCGTGGCCTTCCCATCGCGCGGTAGAGCTCGCCGAAATCAGAATAGCCCCGCTTCCAGCCGGGATCGTCGCGCAGCATCTGGGCGAAGACCTGCCGCGACTCCTCGTATCGCCTGGCAAAAAAGAGTTGTTTCCCCACGAGCCGTCCGAAAAAAACGCTCACCGGGTCCAGCCGGTGCGCCACTCGCGCCATGGCGATGGCGCTGTCCATCTCGCCGTGAAACCGGTACCACACCGACTGCATCCCGGCGGCATCGGGTTCGAGGGAATCGAGCAATCGAGCGCGTGCGATCCGTTCGCTGGCGCGCGCGAGGTCGTGCCGCACGAACATGTCTTCCGACGCTAGTGCGAGCCAGGCGCCGGCCGCGCTACTGTCGAGCGCCAGGGCGCGCCGCGCCAGCGCGTCGACCTTCGGCCAGCTTTCGCCCGCGTCGGTGAGGTCATTGAGGGTAAGGAAGATCCAGGCCTCGGCCAGGCCGTACAGACCGGGAACATAGAGCGGAGCACGGTCCACCAGCGCGGCAAAGGTGTCGCGCGAGGGGGGGGAAGCGGAACTGGAAGCGCAGGGTGAGGCCGCGCAGGTAGGAGCTGTACGCGGAGGTGTCCGCCCGGTACCGGGCCGGCAGCCGCAGTACGGCGCGCTCCGCCTCCGTGGCAGCCTCGCTCGCCGGCGAGGGGTCTGCAGGCGATGCCTGCGCGACGCGACCCACGCCGTGCCCCCCCATTCCAAGTCCGATCGCCACCACCGCCCCGACCATCATCAGGGCCCCCGCCATCCATGGCCTGGACCGCCCGACCGGCGGCCGGGGAGGGAGTGCGAAACGGACGGGGCTGGGAACCGGCGAGGCCGCGTCCGGGGGATCGGTACTCGGCGCTGGCACGGGCACGCTCACCCGCGGCGAACGCAACCGGGCGGCGATCGCACGCGTCGCCGACGACGGCACCGCGCCCAGCTCCCGCGTGAAATAGTCGGCGAGGCTCTCGTAGGCCTGCAGTGCACCGCCCCGGTCGTGCGCAGCTTCCAGTAGCAGCATGAGATGACGCGCACCGGGCTCGTTGCCTGGGTCGAGCTGGGTCGCCCGGCGCGCCGCCTCCAGCTCGGCCTGCCCCGTTCCCTTGAGGTCCCGCACCCTCGTCCACGCCGCCGCCCGCACCGCTCGCCGGAGCTCCGTCCGCAATTCATCGAGCCAGTGCTCGAAGTCGGGCGCGCCCGACACGTGAAAACCAGGGGCCAAATCACCCCGCCACAGCGCGATCGCCTGGTCAAGACGGCCTGCAGCCAGGTGCTGACGAAGCTCGAGAGCATCGCAGTGGAGGAGGGCGAAATCGAGCCCGATGAGGGCTTCCCCCCGGGTGACGATCGCCTCGTCACCCAGGATCTGGCGGAGCGCGTGGAGCGCATTGCGGAGGGAGTGGCGCGACGAAGCATCGTCGGCCTCGGGCCAGAGCATGGCCAGCAGCCGATCGCGGGCGTGCAGGCCGGCTGGTTCGGCCAGCGCCAGGTAAAGGAGGAGTGCGACCCGCTTGGGCTGGGTGAGGGCCCCGCCCATGCCGTCGGGCCGGTTCGAATGGACGTCGAACGCGCCGAGGACCCGCAACTCGATCATGGCCGCTCGCTGTGGACGCCTTGGTGACGGGTAGGGGACGTCAAAAAACTATCCTCGCTCAACCAGTTCCACCCACCCGACCATTGACGAGGATCATGCCCATGCCCACACACTCCGGAAGTGCCCCGGGGCCCCTGACGCTCTACCTGGGAGCAGTACTGGCGCTCGCCGCGTGCTCGCCGGAAACGCCCGCCGGCACCACGACCGGCGAGCTCGACCTGCCCGCCTTGCAGTCGGACCGGGTGTCGGTGTGTCACGCCCAGGATGCGCGTTCGAGGATACTGGAGGTCGGCCTGCCGGCGCTGGCCGATCACCTCGCCCATGGCGACTACGTCACCACCCTGCTCGTGAGTCACGCAGGGCTGCCGGCCAACGGCGTCAACTTCGGCCGCATCACCGATGCGCTCGCCGCGGCGCGGAGCGGCCGCCTCGCGCGTGGCGAACTCGTCACCGCTGCCTGCCGCATCACCATCGTCGTGTCGGCCGAGACCTACCAGGGGACCGCGGGTGTGGCCTCAGGAGCCGTCGAGCAGTTCCCGCTGGTGTTCGACGTTCCGCAGATCACGCTTCGCGGCGCGCTGGTGATGGGCCTCGACGGCACGGGCCGCGCCACCGGGACGGGAACCGGCGACGAGGAGACCACGCTTACCCCGGTGGAACCGCTTCCGTTCGTGGGCGGTCTCTCCACCCCCATCGTCGTGGCCAACGCGCATCCCGGTGGTTCCGCCGGCAATGGGCTCATCGTCACCGGCTTCGTGTTCCAGTCCGGTCATAACCCCGCCGTCGATGCCGGCGGTCAGGGCGTGCTGAGTGTCAGGACCACCGACCTCACGGTGAAGGGAAACCGGTTCGAGGGCGGCTTCACGGAATCGATCGACATCCGCTCCGGCGCTGTGGCCGTGGTGGAGAATCATCTTCTCGGCGGCGCCGGCACCTGTGACATCTGCCTCGCGGGGCCCGGCAGCTTCGTCGCCACCGGCAACCGGCTCGGCACCGGCGGCATTCCCGGCATCATCGTGGCCGGCATGGTGAACCTGCCCCTCCCCGCCGGGGTGGAACCGTACGACCTTCCGGCCACCGCCGAGACCTGGGCCGTCGTGCGCAACAACGAGGTGCACGACCACCTCCGGCTCCCGGTCGGCAGCGGCATCCGGGTCGATGGCCTCGGCATCGGTGCTCCCAACGTTCACAACACCGTCCACGCAGACATCCGCGACAACCTGCTGGTCAACAATCGCTTCGGGATGATCGTGCACGCCGGTTTCGTGGTGGCGAATACCGGTCGCAGGAGCGATGTGGACGTCTCCATCAGCGGGAACGTCTTCCAGCAGAGCTGTCAGGCGAACATGCTCGTGTCCCTCGCGCGACACACCACGGCGCTCGGTATCTCCAACACACTGTACCTGCTGAACTCGACCTTCTCCCTGTCGCTGAACGGCAACCTGGACTGGAATGATGTGTGGTACGGCCACCCGGCAGGATTCGGCAACACATTGATCGTGGATGGCAACACGATCGACAACGGCATAAGGCAGTTCTACGATGCGGCGGGGTGTCCCAACCTGTAGGCGGGTGGTGCGCGGCAGGCGGGGATTCGACCGCCTGCCGCGGGCCCTTCGCCGCCTTCTCACGGCATCGGCAGCGTCTTCAGGATCGCGAACGTCGCCCCGGCCGGGTCCTTGAGCACCGCGAAGCGGCCCGTGTCCGGGATGTCCATCGGCTTCATCAGGACCGTCGCGCCCAGCGTCTCGGCGAGAGCCGTGCTCCCATCACAGTCGCTCACCGCGAAGTACGGGAGCCAGTGCGGCGGCGCCGGGCTGTCGGGCGCGCTTTGCATCCCGCCGCCCACGCCTTGCGCCTGGCCCTCGCGCTCGAAGATGGTGTAGTCCATGCCCGGCATGGGCATCACCTTCGTGGTCCAGTCGAAGAGCTTCGAGTAGAACTCCGCCCCCGCCTTGATGTCGGTGGTGGAAAGCTCGTTCCACACCAGGCATCCCGGCTCGCCCCGCTTGCCGATGCCGCCGTTGTCTCCCGCCTGCCACACCGCGAAGTGCGCCCCCTGCGGATCGGTGAAGAGCGCCATGCGCCCGTGGGTGGCGACGTCGAACGGCTGCGAGATGACGGTGCCGCCCAGTGACGTCACCTTGGCCGCCGCCTCGTCGGCGCTCGCGACCGCGACATACGACATCCAGTGCGGCGGGACGTTTGCCTTGAGCTGGTCGTCCATCAGCTGGTACATCGCCGCCACGTCCAGGCCGCCCACCTGGAACATGTAGTAGGTGAACTCCGGCCCCATCGGCGCTTCCCTCAGGTCCCACCCGAAGAGCTTGGTGTAGAACTCCTTCGCGCCCGGGCCGTCGGTTGTGCCGAGCTCGATCCAGGCGAATGTGCCGGGGGGATTCATCGTCGTGACCGTCATGCCGACCTCCTGCGTGCCGCGTTGCCGTTGGGAAGGACTGGTGGGTATCCTGTCGCTACGAGACCGGCCCACCGCCGGTGTCAGGACAGGGTTCCCTGCCCGCAACTTCTCCAGTATTACTCCCGTACCGGAATGTGCAACCACCCTCACGTCACGATCCTGTTTCCAAGGCCATACCCATGCCGCGCTCCATCCGACTGACACTGTTACTCGCCGTCCTCGCCTCCGCATCGCTCAGCGCGCAGTCCGACAAGCGGCCCGATGGCTGGCGGGTACGGCTCGACAATCCCGGGCCGGACAGCACCAAGGTTGTCTTCTCAACGATGGCCCCAGGCTGGCACATCACCACCGGTCCTGCCGTGATTCTGTGGAACCCCACTACCACCGCGAAGGGCGCCTACAAGGCGGAAACGAACATCCACCTCTTCAAGCCGGCGAGCGAGCATGCCGAGGCGTTCGGCCTGTTCGTGGGCGGTGCCAACCTTGATGCGGAGAACGAGTCGTACACCTACTTCATGATCCGGAACGACGGGCAGTACCTGGTGAAGCAGCGCGCAGGGAAGGAAACGAAGGACGTGATTCCCTGGACGAAGAGCCCCGCGATCAACCTCTTCGATGGCAAGTCCGAGAGCGCCGCCAACCTGCTCACCATCGTGGCCACACCCGCGACGGTGGACTTCCTCATCAACGGCACCAAGGTCGCGAGCAAGCCGCGCGCGGAGGTCCCGGCCGACGGGATCGTGGGCCTGCGGGTCAACCACAACCTGAACCTGCACGTGTCCAAGCTCGAGGTGACCGCTTCGAAGTAGATTTGTCGCGCCCGCAAACACGGAGAACGAATGCGCCGACTGGGACGCTGGATCCTTGGATTCCTGCTGGTCATCGTCGGCGCACTCGCCGCACTCTATGGTTACACGTCGTACCGGTTCGCCCATCGGTACGAGATCGCGAGCCGGAACCTCACCCTTCCCACCGACAGCGCCTCGCTCGAGCGGGGCCACCGCCTCGCCACCACGCTCGGCAAGTGCGGGCTCTGCCATGCGGCCGACATGGGCGGCCAGGTCTTCATCGACGGCATGCCCTTCGCCTACGTCGAAACCCCGAACCTCACCGGTGGATCCGGCAGCCCCGTCGCCAGCTGGTCACCGGCCCAGTGGGACCAGGCCATCCGCCACGGCGTGGGACCCGACCAGCGTTCGCTCATCATTATGCCGAGCGATTCGTACCAGTACCTCACCGACGAGGACGCGGCGGCCCTGATCGCATACCTCAAGACCCTGCCAAAGGTCGATCGCGAGCACCGCGCTCGGCAGCTCGGCCCCATCGCGCGCGGACTCTTCACCGCCGGCAAGCTGCCGATCTTCGAGGCGATGAAGGTGGCGCACGACAGCGTGGGAATGCGCCCGCCGATGGGGGAGGGCGAATACCTGGCGCGCACGACCGGGTGCCATGGATGCCACGGACCAAAACTCGAGGGTGGGCCGCAGCCGGGCGAACCGAGCGACTTCGTCCCCGCAGCCAACATCAGCCCCAGCGGGATGATCAACTGGACGCAGGCCGACTTCACCACGGCGCTCCGCACCGGAAAGCGGCCCGATGGCAGCACGCTGAACGAGCGGATGCCGTGGAAGGAGACGGCGGCCATGACGGATGGGGAGATCGAGGCGCTCTGGTTCTACTTGAGGGGCACCAGCAACGCGAACAGCGGCAGCTAGACGACGCGGAGCTTCCACCGCCCGCGCCGGAAGATCGCGGCGCTCGCGAGTGCCAGGGTGCAGAAGGCCACGGTGATGGCGATGAACACGCCCCGTGGCCCGAACCCCAGCATATGGGCGGGCGCCCATGCCAATGGAATTTCCCAGAGCCAGACGCAGAGCAGGTTGAGCCAGGTGGGCGTCCCGGTGTCGCCCGCGCCGTTGAACGACTGCGTCAGCACCATGCCGTAGGCATACAGGGGAAATCCAAGGCTCACGATGCGGAGACACGACACCGCGAACGTGGCGACGTCGGCTTCGCCGGTGAACAATCCCACGAGGAAGTTCGCGCCGACATAAAAGATCACGCCGACCACGGTCAGGAACACCGCGTTGTAG
>Ga0105248_10005637_pt1 | contig 13747 bp, 15 predicted proteins | sample KBSS34metaG_FD_81524 | JGI IMG/M metagenome (GOLD analysis project Ga0105248, IMG submission 81524) | Switchgrass rhizosphere microbial communities from Kellogg Biological Station, Michigan, USA - KBS S3-4 metaG | ecosystem: Host-associated > Plants > Roots > Rhizosphere > Soil | place...
CGTTGGCGGGAGCTTGCATCGTGTTTGCCGGTCCAACCGCTGCGATAGCGCCGTCATGCACGAGCACGGCCCAGCCGGCGTGGGTCGCGTCGTCGCCGGTCCACACATTCGCTGGAAGCAACAGCGAGTCACCCGATGCGGCTGCGAACGCGGGCAGGGCAGCCATCATCAGGATGCAGCACAGCGCTGCATGGCGGATCAGCTTGCTCAACGCAACTGGCATGGATTTTCCCCGGCTCCGGACGATTCTAAATCGAGACGTCGAGGCACGTGCGCCCGCCGAGCGATTGTCGTTTCACGCAGTCGAGCGCGCGCGCGTGACCCGGCTCGCTGTTTCCTTGTGCAACTGCGTCGCGAGCCACGCGCCCGTTGCGATCAGCGCGTCCAGGTCGATGCCGGTATGCAGGCCGAGGCCATGCAACATGTACACGACATCCTCGGACGCCACGTTGCCGCTCGCGCCGTGCGCATACGGGCAGCCTCCGGTGCCGGACACGGACGAGTCCACCACCGCGACGCCTTCCTCGAGGCAGGCGAGGATGTTCGCGAGCGCCTGTCCATAGGTGTCGTGGAAATGCACGGCGAGCGCATCGATCGGAACTTCCTGCGCGACCGCGTGCAACATCGCGCGCGCCTTGCCGGGCGTACCGATGCCGATGGTGTCGCCGAGCGAGATCTCGTAGCAACCCAGCCTGTGCATGCGCTTGGCGACGCGCACCACGTCTTCGACCGGCACGTTGCCCTGGTAAGGGCAACCAAGCACCGTGGAAACATAGCCGCGCACGCGCACGCCGTCAGCTTGCGCGCGTTCCATGACGGGCATGAAGCGCGCAATGGATTCCTCGATCGAAACGTTGATGTTCTTGTGGCTGAACGCTTCCGACGCCGCCGCGAACACCGCGATGTCGGTGACGCCGACGGCGCGCGCGCGTTCGTAACCCTGGTGGTTCGGGACCAGCACCGGATAGCCCACGCCAGGCTTCTTCACGATGCCCGTGTATACCTCGGCCGCATCGGCGAGCTGCGGCACCCACTTCGGGCTCACGAAGCTGGTCGCCTCGATCGTGCGCAGGCCGGTGTCCGACAATCGATCGATCAACTCGATCTTCGTGGCGGCCGGAATGATCGTCTTCTCGTTCTGCAACCCGTCGCGGGCGCCGACTTCGACGATGCGGATGTCGTTCGACATGTTCACTTCGCGGGTCCCGTGTCGCGACGCGTGAAGCGCGCGGGTTTCGTATCGAACGTGATCATGCCGCGCAGTTGCTCCGGCGTCACGCTACCGGTCAGGCGATTGACCAGGGTGCTTTCGGTCTTGTGGACTTCGCCATGGAGTTTGTCGTCGAGGATGCGATGCGCGATGGCACGGTCGTTCGCCGTGCGCAGCTGGAGTTCCTTGCCGAGAAAGCTGTAGCGCAGCAGATACACGTCGCCCGCGGGTGCTGGTTCGGTCGATTGCGCGCGCTTGAACGCCCATGCGGCGTCGATCCAGAAATAGTTCTGCTGGCCATCGCGACCGATATGCAGCGCCGTGGCATCGCCGCCGACGTCGCCATCCTTCTTGTGTTCGATCAAAGTTAGGTGGCAGGTCTTGTCGATCAGCAGCTCCACTTCGCCGGGCGTGTCGTTGCTTTTGCTGTCCGCAACGGAAAGCCAATCGCCAACCAATTGCGCATCGCATGCGATTTCTGCGACGGGCGGTTTCTCGAACGTCGTCGCTTCGCATCCAGCGAGGCCAAGAACCAATGCGGATATCAACAATCGAATGGTCATGTTGCCGCCTCCAGTGTCACCAGCGCCGCATCGCCCTCGACGAAATCGCCGGCTTTGGATTGCAGGGTTGCAATGGTGCCCGCGCGCGGCGATTTCAACGACAGCTCCATCTTCATCGCTTCCATCACCAGCAATTCCTGGCCTGCTTCGACCGCATCGCCGGCTTTGACTTTCACCAGCACGATGCGGCCGGGCATGGGCGATGTCACGCGGTTGCCTCCGCCGGCACCGGCGTCGGTCGTGACCTGGAATGCGGGGACGCGCTCGAAATGCAGGCGACGCGTACCATCGTGTACGCGCACCGCACCGTCATCGGCCGATGCGCGATAGCGATGTGCATCGCCATCGAAGCGTGCGGACAGGACGTGGTCTTGAACCCGTGCGCCATCGACCGCGATCGCGAAACCTTCGCCACGGACCTGGTACGCGCCGGCGCTTCCGGATGCGTGCAGCAGGTGCCTCACGCCGCGATGCAGCAGGCACAGCACGCGGTCGCTCGCGTGGCCGAGCCGCCAGCCATCGACGAGTGCCCACGGCGAATGCGGATCGGCGCTGGCACGTGCAGTATCGCGCGCGGCATCCTCGTCGCGGAGCAGGACCGTCGTCGCGGCCGCCGCAAGATCGACAGGCGATGGCGGCTGCGGAATCGGCAACACTTCGTCGAGATGCTTGTCCAGGTAACCTGTATCGATGCGGCCTTCGACCACCATCGGGTGCCGCACTAGGGCTTCGAGGAACGCGATGTTCGATTTCGGACCGACGATCTCGCAAGCGGCCAGTGCATCGCGCAGGCGCACGAGCGCGCGCGGGCGATCCTCGTCCCACGCGATCAGCTTGGCAATCATCGGGTCGTAGAAAATCGTGACCGTGTCGCCTTCGATCACGCCGCCGTCGGTGCGCACGTAGCCGCTCTGTTTCGGCAGGCGCAACCTGTCGAGTCGACCGGAACCGGGCAGGAAGCCGCTCTCGGGGTCTTCGGCGTAGAGCCGCACTTCGATCGCGTGGCCGTGCGCGGGGATCGCGTTTTGCGCGAGCGGCAGCGCGTCGCCTGCAGCGATGCGCAGTTGCCATTCGACGAGGTCGAGGCCGGTCACCATCTCGGTCACCGGATGCTCGACTTGCAGGCGCGTGTTGATCTCCATGAAATAGAAATCGTCGCGCTCGGCCGCTTCGGGTCCGACGATGAATTCGACCGTCCCCGCATTCACATAATCGATCGCGCGCGCGGCGGCGACCGCGGCGGCGCCCATCTTTTCGCGCAATGCGGGCGTGAGGAACGGCGAGGGCGCCTCCTCGATGACCTTCTGGTAGCGGCGCTGCGCCGAGCATTCGCGCTCGCCGAGATGGATCACGTTGCCATGCGCGTCGCCGAACACCTGGAACTCGATGTGGCGCGGGGTTTCGATGTAGCGCTCGAGCAACACGCGATCGCGGCCGAACGCGTTCTTCGCCTCGCGCTGGCAGGATTCGAGCGCTGGCAGGAAGGCGTCGGCGTCGCGCACGATGCGCATGCCCTTGCCGCCGCCGCCGTGCGCGGCCTTGATCATCAGAGGGAAACCCACGCGCTTGGCTTCGCGCGCGAGCAGCGTGGCATCCTGATCCTCGCCGGTATAACCGGGCACCACCGGCACGCCACGCGATGCCATCAGGTCCTTGGCGCCGGCCTTGCTGCCCATCTTGCGCATCGGCGCGGCTTTCGGGCCGATGAAGACGATCCCAGCCTGTTCAACGGCATCGGCGAAATCGGCGTTCTCGGACAGGAAACCGTAGCCGGGATGGATCGCCTGCGCACCGGACTTCTTCGCGACTTCGATGATCGCTTCGCCACGCAGGTAGGAATCCTGCGGACGCGGGCCACCGATCGGATAGGCGGCGTCGGCGAGCCGCGCGTGCTGCGCGTTCGCATCGGCTTCCGAGAACACCGCGATGGTACGGATGCCGAGCCTGCGGCAGGTGCGGATGATCCGGCATGCGATTTCGCCGCGATTGGCGATGAGGATGGTGTCGAACATGGTTCTTAGTCCTCCCCTTCAAGGGGAGGGTTGGGTGGGGATGGTGCTGCCAGTTCCATAAGATTCCGCAAGATCATTTCGGCTACCTCATCGGTATTGTTCAGGACTTCGTGATTCCAGAATCGAAGGACCCGAAAACCGCCTTGCTTCAGGCATCCATCGCGTACCGCATCGTTCGGAGATTGTGCGTGTTGTCCCCCATCCACTTCCACTACGAGCTTCCGTCCAAGGCACGCGAAGTCGAGGATGAAATCATAGTAGGGATGCTGTCGACGGAACTTGCAAGCATCGAGTTGGTGTCCGCGAATGCGCTGCCAGAGTTTGCATTCCGCATCGGTCATGGCGACGCGCAAGCGGCGTTGAAGTTTCGGAGTGAGAATCGTCTTGTTGGTTTGACCTTGCATCGGAAAAGACTCCAGCCCCACCATCCCCACCCAACCCTCCCCTTGAAGGGGAGGGCTTTCAAGCATGCTTAGCGACTTTCCTCGTCACTCTCCATCCCAGTAGTCGAGGGCGGATTCGGCGCGCCCGATGTGGCGGAAACCCCGCACCTTGCCATCGGCATCGCGCTGGCCTTCCGCCACGAGGAATTTCCTCGAGTCCGGATAGTCACAGATTTCCGGATAGACCAGAGTGCTGATCGCGAGGTATTTAAGTTCGGTATCGCCGGTGTTGATGATCTGGTGCGCGCTTTCCGGGCCGCCGGGAGGGCAGGCGATGATGTCGCCCTGGCGGATTGCGTGGCGCTCAGTGCCGATCCGCACTTCACCGCTGCCTTCGAGGACGAAGAACATTTCCTCGTTGACGCGATGGTTGTGGAACGGGAATGCCCTTTTTCCTGGCGGGACCGCGGTCAGGTTGTAGCCGAGTTTCTGCGCGCCGATTCGCGGCGCGATCTCACCCATGCGGACGTCGAAGAGTTCCGCGGACGGGCCCTTGGGCTTGAAGGACGCAGGCATCGACCGCGGTTCGATGTCGGCGATGTTGACGATCGGATGCGTCATGGGTTGCTCTCTGGTCAATGGTTGCATGCCCACTCATGGGAAGAGGGCATCAGGCTGGTGAATGACAAACCGCCTCGATGTTGTGGCCGTCGGGGTCGAGGACAAACGCACCGTAGTAGTGCGGGTGGTAATGCGGACGCAGGCCAGGTGCTCCATTGTCGGTGCCGCCCGCGGCGAGCGCTGCACGATGGAATGCGTCGACCGCGGCGCGATCCGACGCGGCGAACGCGACATGCACCGGGCCGCCGCGTTGTTCGCCGGTTCCGATCCAGAATTGCGGGCGTCCGGCTGGTCCGAACCCGGTTCCTTCGTAGCCACCGGTCTGTTCGCGGGTGACATCCATCACGGGGCCGTAGCCAAGAGGCTCGAGCGCGGCGGCGTAGAACGCACGGCTGCGCGCGAGGTCGGCGACTGAAAATCCGATGTGATCCAACATGTGGCTTCCTAGATTACGTGCCAGGGATCGAGAGCTCGGAGTCCTGCTGTATCCAGCTTGGCTGGCGTTTGTCGAGGAACGCAGTGAGGCCCTCCTGGCCTTCGGGTGAAACACGCAATCGGGCGATCAGGTCGGCATTTGCCGCATCGATCGCAGCGGCATCGCTTGCTTGCGCGCGGCGTACGAGCGCCTTGGCTTCCTTGACCGCTACAGGTCCGGTCTTCAACAGCAGGTCGCATTGGTGATGCACGGCCTGTTCCAGCGATTCCGCATGCACCGCTTCGTGCACGAGCCCGATGCGTTGGGCGACGGCGGCGTTGAACGTCTCGCCACTCTGGAACCACCGACGTGCCTGGTGCGCTCCGATCGCTGCGATCACATAGGGCGAGATGACAGCAGGAACCAGCCCCAGCCTGACTTCGCTGAGGGCGAACTTGGCGCTCTCCGTGGCGATCGCGATGTCGCAGCAGGCGACGAGGCCAACGCCGCCGCCAAACGCGGCGCCGTTGACGCGCGCGATGGTCGGCTTTGAGAGCCCGTCGAGCGTGCGCATCAGCTTCGCGAGATTCAGTGCGTCCGTTCGGTTCTCGTCGGCGCTGGCCTGTGACATGCGCCGCATCCAGCCGACATCGGCGCCGGCAGAAAAGCTTGAACCGCGCCCGGTCAGGACGACGACGCGAACATCGGGATCGGCATCGAGGGATTCGAGCGTTGAGGTAAGTTCGGCGATCAGCGTGTCGTCGAAGGCGTTGTGGACATCCGGGCGGGCGAGCGCAACCCGCGCGATCCCGTCGCTGCATTCGAGCTGCAGGGATTGCAATGGAGTAGGCATGGGCGTGGGGCCAAGGGGGGAAGCCGCATCGTAACCGCGGAAGCTCCCGGTCGTCGCGTTTTCCAGGAGTGCGCGACGCGGCTGACAGCAATGCTACTTGCAATCTAAATAATAACCATTATCATTCACGTGTAGCGGATGGAGATGGCCGTGCTTGCGACCTTGCTGCTGGTGTTCCGTGAAGTGCTGGAGGCGGCGCTGGTCGTCGGCATCGTCGCGTCCGCAACCCGTGGCGTCGCCAGCCGTGCACGCTGGATCGGCAGCGGTATTGCGCTGGGAATCGCCGGAGCGGTGATGGTCGCGACCTTCGCAGGCTGGATCGCCGATGCGCTCAGCGGTTCGGGACAGGAATGGTTCAACGCCACGGGGCTGCTCGCAGCCGTCGCGATGATCGGCTGGCACGTGGTGTGGATGTCCAAACACGGACGCGAACTCGCCACCCAGATGCAATCGGTCGGCCGCGACGTGACGTCAGGCGCCCGCCCGATGACCGCGCTGATGGCGGTCGTTGCGATCGCCGTGCTGCGCGAAGGTTCCGAGATCGTGTTGTTCGGCTACGGATTGCTTGCCGGCGGCTCGTCGGTGCCGGCATTGATGCTGGGTGCGTTGTTGGGCCTGGTCGCCGGTGTCGCATTGGGGGTCCTGATCTATTTCGGCTTGCTGAAGATTCCGGTGCGGCATTTCTTCGGCGCGACCAACACGTTGCTGGTGCTGCTCGCGGCCGGAATGGCAGCCAGTGCCGCAGGTTTCCTGGCGCAGGCCGATGTCCTGCAGCGCTGGACGCAACCGTTGTGGAATTCGGGCTGGTTGCTCAGCGAGGATTCGCTGGCGGGCCGCACCTTGCATGTCCTGATCGGTTACACCGCGCAGCCCAGCGGCATGCAGTTGCTGTTCTATGTCGCCACGCTGGTGCTGTTGATGGTCGGCATGCGGCTGGTTTCAGCGGCTGCAGCCAAGCCAAGCCGGTCGGCGTTGCAACCGCCTGTCGCGACCTGAATCGAATCGATCCGGAGATCTCCATGCTGCGCGTTGGTCTAATGGCACTGCTCGCTGTCGCACCCATGGCTGCGGGCGCCGCCGACGTCCCCGAATTCACGCTGACGATCCAGGACCACCGATTCAGCCCGGCGGAGATGACGATCCCCGCCGATACCAAGGTCAAGCTGATCGTGGTCAACAAGGACGCCACCGCCGAGGAGTTCGAAAGCCATGAACTCAATCGCGAGAAAGTCGTGACCGGCAACGCGAGCATCAACGTGTATATCGGGCCGTTGAAAGCGGGGCGGTATCCGTATTTCGGCGATTTCCACCAGGACACCGCGCAGGGGACTCTTATCGCGCGTTAGCGCGAAGCTTTGGAAACATGTCTGGCGCGGTACGCGCATGGCGGATTGACGTCATCGTTCCCTGAGAGCTGCATCCATCCCATTCGCACATCCGGATTCGTCCGGCACACTGTTGCCTTGCCCCGGGAAATTGCATGAATCATCGCATCGCACAGTCCGCATTCGCCGTCGTCCTGATTGCCGGCGGCTTCGCCATTGCCGGAAACGCACGTGCTGGCGCAGCCGAAGTCGTGTACCTGCCGATCGTGGAAAACGGCGAGACCGAAATCGAGTTGCGCAACGGCTGGCGTGAATTCGACGGCGGTCACGAGGAGCACGCGAGCATCCTGGAGCTCGGTCGCGGCATGAACGACCACTGGTTCGCCGAAGTGGAAATCGAGCAGTCATTCGAGGATGGCGGTCCCAACCATCTGGAATCGCTCGAATGGGAAAACATCTTCGCGCTGACGGAGCGTGGAAAGTACTGGATGGATTTCGGGATCTTCGCTTCCTACGAACACACCTTCAATCCGCTCGATCCCGACGGCATGAAGATCGGACCGATGTTCATGAAGGACATCGGTCCGGTAACGGCGAACGTCAACCTGTTGTTCGAGCGCGAGATCGGCAAGGGCGCTTCCCACGAAACCGGCCTTGGCTATACGTGGCAGGTGCGCTGGCATGGGAGCGAGGCACTGGAATTCGGCTTGCAGGGAATCGGTGAACTGGGCGCGATCGGACATCTCGGCCAGGATCACAGCCAGATTGCAGGACCGGCGATCTTCGGCGCGCACCACGTCGGCCACAGCACGATCAAGTGGAACGCGGGCGTGCTCGGCGGCCTCGACCGCAACGCGCCGAACGTGACCATCCGAACCCAGGTCGAAATCGAGATGCACTGACGCGCCGATCGCGATGCGTTACATGCGGAACACGCCCAACCCGGTTTTTTCGATCGGCGCATTCATCGCCGCCGACAACGCGAGCCCGAGCACGCGACGCGTGTCCGCCGGATCGATAATGCCGTCGTCCCAGAGCCGCGCGCTCGCGTAGTAGGGATGGCCCTGGCGTTCGTACTGGTCGCGGATCGGCGACTTGAACGCTTCTTCCTCATCAGCCGACCACGTCTTGCCGGCCGCCTCGATGCCATCGCGCTTGACCGTTGCCAGCACGGACGCGGCCTGCTCGCCGCCCATCACGCTGATGCGCGCGTTCGGCCACATCCACAGGAAACGCGGTTGGTAACCGCGACCGCACATCGCGTAATTGCCGGCGCCGAAACTGCCGCCGATCACGACGGTGAATTTCGGCACGCTCGAGCATGCGACCGCGGTCACCATCTTCGCGCCGTCCTTGGCGATGCCGGCGTTCTCGTATTTCTTGCCGACCATGAAGCCGGTGATGTTCTGCAGGAATACCAGCGGGATCCCGCGCTGGTTGCACAGCTCGATGAAGTGCGCGCCCTTCAGCGCGCTTTCCGCGAACAGGATGCCGTTGTTGGCGACGATCCCCACCGGGTAACCATGGATGTGCGCGAAGCCGGTGATCAATGTCTTCGCGTAGCGCGCCTTGAATTCCTGGAACTCGGATCCGTCGACGATGCGCGCGATGACCTCCCGCACCTCGAACGGCTTGCGGGTGTCCTTCGGAACGATGCCGTAGATTTCGTCGGCTGCGTACAGCGGCTCGCGCGATTGCTGCACCGTGACCGGCAGGACTTTCCTTCGATTGAAATGCTGGACGATGCCGCGCGCGATATCCAGCGCATGCGCATCGTTCTCGGCGAAATGGTCGGCGACGCCCGAAACGCTGGTGTGCACGTCCGCGCCGCCGAGCGATTCGGCATCCACGACCTCGCCAGTCGCGGCTTTTACCAGCGGGGGGCCGCCGAGGAAGATCGTGCCCTGTTCCTTGACGATGATCGACTCGTCGCACATCGCCGGTACGTACGCGCCGCCCGCGGTGCAACTGCCCATCACCACCGCGACTTGCGGGATATTCTCGGCGGACAGGCGTGCCTGGTTGTAGAAGATCCGCCCGAAGTGTTCCTTGTCCGGGAACACCTCGTCCTGCAGCGGCAGGAACGCGCCGCCCGAGTCGACAAGGTAAACGCAGGGCAGGCGGTTCTCGTGTGCGATTTCCTGCGCGCGCAGGTGCTTCTTCACGGTGATCGGGAAGTAGGTGCCGCCCTTGACGGTCGCGTCGTTCGCGACGACCACGACTTCCTGGCCATGCACGCGACCGATACCGGTGACGATGCCGGCGCCGGGCGCTTGGCCTTCGTACATCCCGTGCGCGGCGAGCGGGGAGAACTCGAGGAACGGCGACCCGGGATCGAGTAGCGCGGTGATCCGGTCGCGCGGCAGTAGCTTGTCGCGCTGCAGGTGTTTCTGGCGCGCCTTTTCGCCGCCGCCGAGGGCTACTTCGGCCAGGCGTTCGTCGAGATCGGCAATGAGCGCCAGCAACGCATCGCGATTCTGCTGGTGGTCGGGCGAACGCGGATCGATCTGGGAGGTCAGCACGGGCATGCGGGGCACTCGCGGAGGAGGGGATCCCGGCGCGCCCCGAAACGAAACGGGCGCGCCAGTTGGCGCGCCCGAAGATTACGCGATTATGGAAGCGGTGGCTCAGTGTGCCGGGGAACTCGCATCCGAACTCGCGTTGTCGTCGCGCAATTTCTGTTTCGCGGCTTCGACGCCAGCCTGGGTTGCATCGGCGGCCTTCGAGGCGCCTTCCTTCACCTTTGCCACAGCCTCATTGGTTGCGGCGGCGGCCTGTTCACCGGCGACCTTGGCTTTTGCTGCAGCTTCATCGGCGGTTGCCTTGGTGGCGTCGCCGACAGCATTGGCGGCATCTGACAGCGCGGAGCCTGCGCTATCCCTGGCCTGCGCGGCCTGATCGGCGGCGGCATCGGCTGCGGGTTGGGCGGCGGATGCGGCGTCCTGCGCCGAGGCAGCCTGGTTCCTGTCCTCCTGGGCGGTGTCGCATGCTCCAACAGAAACAGCCAAAAGCAGTGCGGTCACGATCTTGCTCAGACCCATCTCGATACCCTCCATGGTGTTGGTGCAGTGACGTTACCACGCGCGTTAAGGCATTCATCCCGGCTTGCGGCCCCGCATCTTGTGCAGGTTCAGCGTGGTGAATCGGTCGATAACGGGATATTGAATCGATTTGCAACGATGCGTCCGCCAAAAGAAAAGGGCGTGCCGAAGCACGCCCTTTTCGATGCATTTCGCCAGCAAGCCGGCGGGAATGAATCTTACTTCTTCGAAGCTGCATCCTTGGCGGCGTCAGCAGCGTTGGACGCGGCGCTGGCGGCGGCGCTGGCAGCGCTGGCAGCCATCGCGGCATCGCTGGCAGCCGAGCTGGCGGCCATCGCGGCGTCGTTGGCGGCCGAACCATTGGCAGCCATTGCGTCGCTGGCGGCGCTGGTAGCCATCGCGGCGTCGCTGGCGGCGCTGGCGGCGGTGTCAGCAGCGGTGCTGGCGGCCATGGCGGCGTCGCTGGCAGCGGAGTTGGCGGCGGCAGCGGCGGCGTTGGCGTCAGCGGCGGCGTCCTTGGCTTGGTCGCTGTTCGAGCTGCAAGCAGCCAGAGTCAGGCCGAGAGCCACGGCGAGCAGGGTCTTGTTGATGGACATGTGCACTTCCTCAGTTTATTTATGGGGCGTTATGTGTGAAATCTTGGGCACGCGCGCAGCGCGCACGTCCCTACATGATCGCATGTTGCGTTGATGTGTCAAGCCGACAAGGCATTACATGTAAATCAATGTTCAGGAATCTCGACCGCGATCGCGGTCGCCTCGCCGCCGCCAATGCACAGGGCGGCCACACCGCGACGCAAGCCCCGCACGCGCAAGGCGTTGACCAGGGTCACCACGAGACGTGCGCCGGTGGCGCCGATTGGGTGTCCCAGGGCGCAGGCTCCGCCGTTCACGTTGAGCTTGTCGTGCGGGATGCCGAGATCCCTGATGGGAGCCATCGCGACGACGGCGAATGCCTCGTTGACCTCGAACAGGTCGACATCGGCAACCTTCCAGCCGACCTTGTCCAGCAGGCTCTGGATCGCGCTCACCGGCGCGGTCGTGAACCATTCCGGCTGCTGCGCATGGGTCGCGTGGCCGACGATGCGCGCGAGCGGCTTCAGGCCGCGCTTGGTCGCCTCGTCCTCGCTGAGCAGGATCGTCGCGGCCGCACCGTCGGAAATGCTCGACGAGCTTGCCGCGGTCACCGTCCCATCCTTGCGGAATGCGGGCTTCAGGGTCGGGACCTTGGCGATATCGGACTTGCCCGGCTGCTCATCGGTCGCGAACTCGACATCGCCCTTGCGCGTGGAAACCTTCACCGGAACGATTTCATCGGCGAACGCGCCGGATGCGATCGCGGCTTGCGCGCGCTTGACCGACTCGATCGCGAACGCATCCTGTTCTTCGCGGGTGAAGCCGTATTTGTCGGCGGTCGCATCGGCGAACACGCCCATCGACAGGCCATCGTAGGGATTGGTCAGGCCGTCCCACGCCATGTGGTCGAGCATCTCGGCGCTGCCGTAACGGGTGCCGGTGCGCGAGTTCTTCAGTACGTGCGGCGCATTGGTCATCGATTCCATGCCGCCAGCGACGACGATGGCAGCCGAGCCGGCCTTGATCATGTCGTGGCCGAACATGATCGCCTTCATGCCCGAACCGCAAACCTTGTTGAGGGTGGTGCATGCGGCGGATTTCGGCAGCCCGGCGGCAATCGCGGCCTGGCGCGCGGGCGCCTGGCCGAGGCCGGCCGGGAGGACGCAGCCCATGAGCACTTCATTGACGTCGTCGGCGGCGATGCCGGACTGTGCCAGCGCAGCGCCGATCGCCGTGGCACCGAGGGTGGTGGTCGGGACGCCGGTGAACTGGCCGAGGAAGGAACCGATGGCGGTGCGCTTGGCACCGACGATTACCACGTGCGTCATGGAGATGCTCCGGGCAGGGCGGTCGGCACGGCGGCCGAGGCGCGTTGATGGGGGATCACGCCATCATACGGCTGCGTGTTGCAGTGCCGCAAATGGCGAGGAAATTTCCTGTGTCGTTGATGACTTCCGATATGCGGGAGCCGATGCCTGCAATCAAGTCGCGTACGGTCAATGCTTGTCGTGGAACAACTCGCGACCGATCAGCATGCGACGGATCTCGTTCGTGCCCGCACCAATCGCATAAAGCTTGGCATCGCGCAGGATGCGCCCGGTCGGGTATTCATTGATGTAGCCATTGCCGCCGAGCGCCTGGATGCCTTCGAGCGCGACCTGCACCGCCGATTCGGACGCGTGCAGCAGGCACGATGCGGCATCCACGCGCGACCGATGGCCGGCGTCGAAATCGCGCGCGACCTGGTAGGCGAACGCGCGCGAGGACTGCAGCGCGGTGTACATGTCGGCGATCTTGGCTTGCATGATCCCGAAGGTGCCGATCGCGGCATCGAACTGCTTGCGCTCTCGCACATAGGGCAGGGCGGCATCGAGCGCCGCCTGCATGAGTCCGAGGGGACCACCGGTCAGCACGAGGCGTTCGGTGTTCAGGCCCGACATCAGCACCTTCACGCCGTGGTTGACCTCGCCGAGCACGTTTTCCCGCGGGATCGCGCAATCAGCGAACACCAGTTCACAGGTGTTGGAACCGCGCATGCCGAACTTGTCGAGTTTTTGCGCGGTCGTGAATCCCGGCATGCCGCGCTCGACGATAAAGGCCGTCATGCACTTGCTGCCCGCTTCCTTGCCCGCGGTGCGCATGTACACGACCGCGACGTCGGCCTCGGGGCCGTTGGTGATCCACATCTTGCTGCCGTTGGCGATCCACGCGTCGCCACGCAACTCGGCGCGGCACTGCATCGAACCGACCACGTCCGAACCCGCGCCAGGCTCGCTCATCGCGAGCGCGCCCTTCCATTCGCCGCTGCACAGCTTCGGCAGGTACTTCATGCGCTGGGCATGGTTGCCGTTGTGGTAGAGGTTCTGCACGCACAGGTTCGAGTGCGCGCCATAGCTCAGTCCCACGGAACCCGATGCGCGCGAGATTTCCTCCATCGCGACCAGGTGCGCGAGGAAGCCCATGTCCGAGCCGCCGAACTCGCCCGGGATCGCGATGCCGAGCAGGCCCATCGCTCCGAGCTTTTCCCAGAGGTCGGACGGGAACAGGTTGTCGCGGTCGATGTGTTCGGCACGCGGGGCGATTTCCGCGTCCGCGAAGCGACGCACCGCGTCGCGCAGTGCATCGATCTCTTCGCCGAGAGGAAAGGTGCGCATCAGCCGTGACGCATGCGGCCGAGGAAACGCGGCTGGCCCATGTACGGCAGCTTCACCCGGCCGATCAGGTCGATGCGTTCCTCCGCCATGCGATC
>Ga0105248_10005638_pt1 | contig 13746 bp, 10 predicted proteins | sample KBSS34metaG_FD_81524 | JGI IMG/M metagenome (GOLD analysis project Ga0105248, IMG submission 81524) | Switchgrass rhizosphere microbial communities from Kellogg Biological Station, Michigan, USA - KBS S3-4 metaG | ecosystem: Host-associated > Plants > Roots > Rhizosphere > Soil | place...
AGAGCCGATCGAACCGCGACCGCTAGATAGCAGTCTCGATAGATTCGAAGGGGCCCATGCGGGCCCCTTCGCGTTTATGACGAAATGCGAAAATGGAATTGTTAGTAAGCAGATCGCAATGCGCTGTTGAGCAAGTTAAGCGCAGCGGCCGAAGCCAATCGAACCCGCGGCGGGGTCGAAGAACTGCAGCTTGACGCTATCAATAGCATCGCCGATTGGTGGCGGAGAGAGCGGGATTCGAACCCGCGGTACGGTTTAAGCCGTACACACGCTTTCCAGGCGTGCGCCTTCAACCACTCGGCCACCTCTCCGCATTCGCAAAGCGGTACACACGCTTTGGCTGCGGCCGCTACGCTTAACCTGACCGCGCAGTGCACTCAGGTTAGCCTTCGCCGCAACCAGCGCCGCCGGTTGTCCAGGCGTGCGCCTTCAACCACTCGGCCACCTCTCCGCGAAAGGGCCGCAAGAATAAACCAACCCCCACACCCTGTCAAAACCCGGCGATTTCACCGGATCGCCAACTTCAATTGATCGAGGATTGCTGGATTTTGGCTGTGGCCGTTTCGCTTAACTTGATCGGAGTCCGCTCAAGTTAGCCTTCGCCGAAACCCGGCGATTTCACCGAATTGCTTGCTTCAATTGTTCTAGGATCGCCGGGTTTTCTAAAGTGGAGACGTCTTGTTGGATCTCTTCGTCTTTCGCGAGCGCTCGCAATAAACGGCGCATGATTTTGCCGGAGCGGGTCTTGGGCAGGTTATCACCGAAGCGTATTTCGTCAGGCTTGGCGATCGGGCCGATCTCCTGCGCGACCCAGTCGCGCAAGCGCTGCGCGATTTCTTTCGCTGCTGCCCCTTCCGGTCGCTGACCTTTTAGCACGACGAACGCAACAACCGCTTCGCCTTTGATCTCGTGCGGTTTGCCGACAACGGCTGATTCCGCGACGAGCGGATTGGCGACCAGCGCCGATTCGATCTCCATCGTCCCCAGCCGGTGTCCAGAGACATTCAGTACATCATCGATGCGGCCCATGATCCAGAAGTAGCCGTCGAGGTCTCGGCTCGCGCCATCTCCAGCGAGATAATATTTGCCCTTGAAGTCCTCCGGGTAATAGCTCTTCTTGAATCGTTCGGGGTCACCCCAGATCGTGCGAATCATCGACGGCCACGGTCGCTTGATCACTAGGATGCCGCCCTTACCCTTTTCCACCGATATGCCGGTTTCATCGACGACATCGGCGATGATACCGGGCAGCGGCAGCGTGCACGATCCTGGCTTGAGCGACACGGCACCCGGTAGCGGCGTGATCAGATGTCCCCCGGTTTCGGTCTGCCACCAAGTGTCGACGATCGGGCAGCGACCCCGGCCGACCGTAGTGTGATACCACATCCACGCTTCGGGGTTGATGGGCTCTCCTACGCTGCCCAGCAGACGCAGGCAGGACAGATCGTATTTCTTGGGGAGTTCGGGGCCTGCCTTGATCAGCGATCGAATTGCGGTCGGTGCGGTGTAGAACACGCTGACCTTGTGGTCCTGGATCATCTTCCAGAAGCGTCCCGCATCTGGGTACGTTGGTACTCCCTCGAATACGATTTCCGTCCCACCCACCGCCAGCGGCCCATAAGCAATGTACGTGTGGCCTGTTACCCACCCCACATCGGCAGTGCACCAAAAGATGTCCGTCGGTTTATGGTCGAAGGTCCAGCGCATCGTCAGAATGGCCTGCAGCAGATACCCCGCGCTGGAATGTTGCACGCCTTTCGGCTTGCCAGTGGATCCGGAGGTATAGAGGATGAACAACGGATGCTCGGCGCCGACCCATGTCGGCTCGCAGACATCTGCCTGGTCATGCACGAGATCTTCCCACCATACATCTCGCGGTGCATGCAAGTGAATGGGGCTGCCGGTACGTTTGTAGATCACCACGTTCTTCACGCAATCGCACCCGCCCATGGCGAAGGCCTCATCGATCGCGGGCTTGAGTACGATCTCGCGACCACCGCGCATTTGTCCGTCCGCCGTAATCACGGCGACCGCGCCCGCGTCGATGATCCGCTCGTGCAGGCTCTTGGCGGAAAAGCCGCCGAATACTACGGAGTGAGTGGCCCCGATGCGCGCGCAGGCCTGCATCGCGATCACGGCCTCGATACTCATCGGCATGTAGACGATGACGCGATCACCGGTCTGGATCCCAATGGATTTCAAGCCGTTGGCAAACTGGCAGACACGATGGTAGAGCTGCTTGTAAGTGATCTTTGTGATGGTGCCGTCATCGGCCTCGAAGATGATGGCGACTTTGCCTGGTTGCGTGGTCAGATGGCGATCCAGGCAGTTGTAGGAGACATTCAACTGCCCATCCTGAAACCACTTGAAGAACGGTGGGTTGGTTTCGTCCAATACACTCTTGAACGGCTTGCGCCATATCAAGTGCTCCCGCGCTAGGCGCGCCCAGAATCCTTCATAGTCGGACGCGGCTTCATCGCACAGGGCCTGATATGCAGCCATGCCGGAGACGTTTGCCTGTCTGACGAACGGCTCGGGAGGCGAAAACAGCCGGTTCTCATGCAGCACCGATTCGATCGTACTCATCTCCTGCCTCCTTGCATGTAGGATCCAGCCCCAAGACCGGATAATTTGTGCCGCGAATTATAGCGGCAAGCGGAGTTGCAGATACGGTTTCACGGACCGAGGCCAGCAGCGGAATGGTACAATTCGTCTATCTTCATGAAGGCGTCGCTTGCGATGTTTGCAGGCAACTCTTAAGACGAGTTGCACGCCCAAGGCCCCCGTTGCTATGAGTATCATCCGCCAGACTGATCTGATTGGAAGTGTCGCTGACGCTCTCCAGTTCATTTCGTACTACCACCCGCTGGATTACATCAAGTCCCTCGGAGAAGCTTACAGGCGCGAAGAGTCGCCGGCGGCAAAGGATGCCATCGCCCAGATTCTGACCAACTCGCGCATGTGCGCGCAAGGCCACCGCCCTATTTGTCAGGACACCGGGATCGTGGTGGTGTTCATGAAGATCGGCATGCAGGTGCAATGGGATGCCAGTATGAGCGTCTCCGATATGGTCAACGAAGGAGTGCGGCGTGCCTACATGCATCCCGACAATGTTCTGCGTGCCTCCATCGTGGCCGACCCTGCCGGTGGGCGCAAGAATACGCGGGACAATACACCCGCGGTAATCCATATGGACCTGGTGCCGGGTGACACCGTGGAAGTGACGGTAGCGGCAAAAGGTGGCGGTTCCGAGAACAAATCCAAGTTCACCATGCTCAACCCGTCAGACAGCATCGTCGACTGGGTGTTGAAAACCGTGCCCACGATGGGGGCGGGATGGTGTCCGCCTGGTATGCTCGGCATCGGCATTGGTGGGAGCGCGGAAAAGGCGATGGTCATGGCCAAGGAAGCGCTGATGGAGCCTATCGATATGCACGAGCTCAAGGCGCGTGGGGCGAGCAGCGTGCTGGAGAAGCTGCGGATCGAGCTATACGACAAGGTCAACGCGCTGGGCATCGGTGCGCAGGGGCTGGGCGGGCTCACCACGGTGTTGGACGTCAAGATCAAAGATTTCCCGACGCACGCAGCGTCACTGCCGGTCGCGATAATTCCAAACTGCGCCGCCACGCGACATGCGCACTTCGTGTTGAATGGCAGTGGGCCTGCGACGCTCGAGCCGCCCAGTCTGGACGAGTGGCCAGATGTGCACTGGATGCCGGCGCCCAACGCCCGGCGAGTGGATTTGTCGCACGTCACCCGCGAGGAAGTCACGACTTGGACACCCGGCGAAACCTTGCTGTTGACGGGTAAGTTGCTCACCGGCCGAGACGCCGCCCACAAACGCATTGCCGATCTGATCGCGAACGGACAGGGACTGCCCGAAGGCATCGACTTCCGAAACCGATTCATCTATTACGTTGGCCCGGTCGATCCCGTGCGAGACGAGATAGTGGGTCCAGCCGGTCCGACTACGGCGACCAGAATGGACAAGTTCACCGAACTCATGCTCAGCAAGACCGGATTGCTCGGCATGGTCGGAAAGGGCGAACGAGGTCCCACAGGCATCGATGCCATCAAACGCCACAAAGCGGTATACCTGATGGCAGTGGGTGGCGCCGCGTACTTGGTGTCCAAAGCTATCAAGTCGTCACGCGTGGTTGCGTTCGCCGACCTCGGGATGGAGGCGATATACGAGTTCGAGGTTAAAGATATGCCAGTGACCGTTGCGGTCGACTCGAGCGGTACTTCCGTGCATGCCACTGGCCCCGCCCTTTGGCAAGCCAAGATCGGCAAGATCCCCGTCACGACCGCTTGATCGGAAAATTTCGGCGGGCTAGTGTGGTGCTTCGTAAATCCTGGCGCCGATGTCAAGGAGTCGGTCGCCGAGAAATCGAGGCTGGCGGTCTACCCGAGGAAAGAGTAAGGTGAGAAAGCTGCTGGATTGGCGTTTCCTTTGCAGGATCGATAGCGCGCCGATCGGTGAGTGCGCGCGGTACGAGCCGCGAATTTCTACACACGAATCACGTTTTCTATGGCGGGCCTCCCCGCATTGCATGGTAGTGAACCTGGTCAGGTCCGGAAGGAAGCAGCCACAGCTATTTAATGCAAGTGCCGGGGGTCAGGCTCGCCTCCCCATCGCGCAGACGGCGCAGGCAATACAGACCTGCGCCGTCCGCCTTCGATACACTGCTCGATGACACAAGCGCTTGCTCGCAAATGGCGGCCTCGAACCTTTGGTCAGATGGTGGGGCAAGAGCACGTGGTGCGCGCCCTGACCAATGCGCTCAGCCAGAACAGGCTGCATCACGCTTACCTGATGACCGGGACTCGTGGTGTGGGCAAAACGACTTTGGCGCGCGTGATGGCCAAGGCGCTCAATTGCGAGACCGGTATTACGCCCGAGCCATGCGGTAAATGTTCGACTTGTCTGGAAATCGACGCCGGTCGCTTCGTGGACTTGATCGAGCTGGATGCTGCGTCGAATACCCAGGTGGATCAGATGCGCGAATTGCTGGAGGGCGCCCTCTATGCTCCGGCACGCGCTCGCTTCAAGGTCTACATCATCGACGAAGTGCACATGCTGTCGCGCTCCGCCTTCAATGCGATGCTGAAGACATTGGAGGAACCACCCGAGCATGTGAAGTTCATTCTGGCCACCACTGACCCGCAGAAAGTGCCCGTGACAGTGTTGTCACGCTGCCTGCAGTTCAACTTGAAGCAGATCCCCGTCCCTCAGATTCGTGGCCAGCTTGGCCATGTGCTCAGCGAGGAAGGAATCGTTTCCGAGCCCGCCGCCTTGAATCTCATCGCGCACGCCGCTCACGGCAGCATGCGTGATGCACTGAGCTTGCTCGATCAGGCCATCGCCTACGGAGCGGGAGAGGTTGGCGAGGCGTCGGTGCGGGCCATGCTTGGAGCGGTGGATCAGGAGTACTTATTCGGCATTCTGGACGCGCTTGCATGCAACAATGGCGTCCGATTGATCCAGATCGCGGACGAGATGCAGGGCCGGAGCCTCTCGTTCGAAGCCGCGCTGCAGGATTTGGCGAGCTTGCTGCACAAGCTGGCGCTGGTGCAGACAGTACCCGAGGCTCTGGCTGCGGACGACCCCGACGGGCAACGCCTGCAAACCCTTGCGCAGCAGTTCGCGCCCGAGGATCTACAGCTCTACTATCAGATTGCCCTCCAAGGGCGCGCGGATCTTAACGTTGCACCCGACGAGTACGCAGGACTTACCATGACCCTGCTGCGGATGCTCGCGTTTGCGCCGGACGTAGACGCATCCGTCGGCGTTTCCAGCCCTCCGGGGGGACGGACGGCGACGCTTGAACCGAAGCGTGATACTCGGGATGCGGATAGAGTTCCACCGGCGCCAATGTCGCCATCTCCCGCAGCGGTGGCCGTGGCGCCACAGCAGGCGGAAACGCCGCGCGCGGAACTGCCGAATTTCGAATGGGCGGATCTGGTTGGCAGGTTGAAGGTCGGCGGGATGGCGCGCATGCTAGCTCAACACAGCCATTTCACCGGGAGCGAAGGCAACCGGGTCGACCTCTGCGTGCCGGAGGCACATCGGCATTTGTTGGAGAAGCCGTATCGGGACAAGCTGCAACTTGCGCTGGAGGAACATTTCGGTCGCGGGCTCCGGGTCGAATTCACGCTCGGGCAGCCCAATGCGCTGACCCCGGCGCAATTGGGCGACCGGGACAGGCAGCAGAAGCAACGCGAGGCGGTAGCTGCGATCGACCGAGACCCGTTCGTGCGCGAATTAGTGGAGCATTTCGATGCGCGCGTGATCGATGAGTCGGTCAGACCTGCAGGCTCAGGCCAAAATCACGAGCCGGCAGGCGATAGGTAACAGATAGTAGGCGACAGGATAAGGAGTTAGGAGCGATGATGAAAGGACAGCTGGCTGGCCTGATGAAGCAGGCTCAACAAATGCAGGAGAACATGCGCAAGCTGCAGGAGCAGTTTGCGACCATCGAGGTGGAAGGGCAGTCGGGTGCCGGATTGGTCAAAGTGGTGATGACCTGCAAGCACGACGTAAAGCGGGTGGCCATCGATCCGAGTTTGCTGGGTGACGACAAAGAGATGCTGGAGGATTTGGTCGCTGCCGCCTTCAACGATGCGGTCCGCCGCGTCGAGTCTACTACCGCGGAAAAAATGGGCAGCATCGCCTCCGGCATGGGATTGCCCCCGGGTTTCAAGCTACCGTTCTGAATGAATAGCCCTTCGAGTCTGGACGAGTTGATCCAAGCGCTGCGTTGCCTGCCTGGCGTCGGACCGAAATCAGCGCAGCGCGCCGCCTACCATCTGGTGCAACGGGATCATCCGGGCGCCACGCGTCTGGCTGCCGCCATCACGCGGGCACTGACGCTAATCCAGCATTGCGAGAAATGCAATACATTCACAGAGGAGCCGGTCTGCGACCTGTGTCGCTCGCCACGGCGTGAGGGTACCCTGTTATGCGTTGTGGAAACACCAGCCGACCTCCTCATGATGGAGCAGACCCAGTCCTACCGCGGTCAGTACTTCGTTTTGATGGGCCGGTTGTCGCCTCTGGACGGAATCGGTCCGCGCGATATTCACCTGGATCGTTTGCTCAAACGCGCCACTGACGGTATCGTCCGGGAAGTGATCCTTGCTACCAATTTCACCGTGGAAGGCGAAGCCACGGCACACTACATCGGCGAAATGCTCCGCCCGCGTGGGATCAAAGTCAGCCGCATCGCGCGCGGCTTGCCAGTCGGCGGAGAACTCGAGCATGTGGATACCGGCACCTTGGCTCAAGCGGTGCTGGAACGGCGACCGGTCTAGCTGATACATCGAATCCAATAGATCGAATCCATCGATGTCGCGAACCCCAGACTTGTCGAACCGTATCCGTCGCGCGCAGCAAAGGCCGCAGCCTCGCGCCCGCGTCCGGCCAAATGGCTCCTTGAACGCGCAGGTTCGCCACGTCGAAGTCTCCGGAGCCGCCAGTGTCGACACTGTCGAAGCAGCAAGCGGGCCGCAGAAAATTCACAAGGTGCTGGCGCAGGCAGGGTTGGGGTCGCGACGGGAGATGGAGGAGTTGATCCGCGCAGGCAAGGTCAAGGTCAACGGTGCGGTCGCACTCGTGGGCATGCGTGTCCAGGCGGGCGACCTGATTCGTGTGGGCCGGCGCCAAGTCACCGTGCGTGACGATACAAAACTGCCGCGAGTCATCCTCTACTACAAACCGGAAGGCGAGATCGTCAGCCACGACGATCCGCAGGGACGGCCCAGCGTATTCGAGAAACTGCCGCCCATGCGGCGAGGCAAATGGCTGGCGGTGGGGCGCTTGGACTATAACACCAGCGGCCTGCTGATATTTACGACTTCTGGCGAACTAGCGAATCGCCTGATGCATCCCCGTTACGAAGTAGAACGCGAGTATGCGGTGCGCATCATCGGCAAGCTTACCGACGAACAGGTTCGCCAACTCAAGAAGGGTGTCAAACTCGAGGACGGCATGGCGCGATTCGAGGAATTGGAAGAGCGCGGAGGTCGTGGCCTGAATAATTGGTACCGCGTGGTACTGCGTGAAGGCCGCAACCGGATCGTCCGTCGCATGTTCGAAGCTGTGGGAAATAAGGTCAGCCGCCTGATGCGAGTGCGCTTCGGTACCGTCTCGGTCCCGTTCGGAGTGCGTCGCGGCGGCTGGCGCGAACTCGACGAGGCGCAGACCGCTGCCCTGGTCGCGTGGTCGGCTACCTTACTCGTGCCACCTCCTGCGGAGCAGCCGAGCAGCCGGCCGGTGAAAGTCAGGTCGGAAGGCGGTCGCGCTCGACCAAGAAAACCTGATCACCGCCCGCGCGGGTCTCAAGCCAGGTAGGCTGCAGATCGGGGAAGGCATCCTCGACCGCCTGCCTGCCATTGCCGACCTCGACCACAAGGATGCCGTTGGGACTTAGCTGTTTGCGCGCCTGAGCAAGTATCCGGCGGACCAAGTCCAGCCCGTCCTTGCCGCCCGCAAGCGCCTGTACAGGTTCATGCTGGAATTCCTGCGGGAGGATTCGCATGGTGGCTTCGTCCACATAGGGCGGATTGCTCACGATCAGTTGGTAGCGCGTCCCGATGAGTCCATCGAATAGATCGGATTGCACCAGCTTGACGCGTTTGCTCAGGCCGTAATCATCCACGTTGCGGCGCGCCACCTGCAAGGCATCGGCCGAAAGATCCGCAGCATCCACCGTCGCGCGCGGGAAGGCCGACGCCAGCAGAATGGCCAAACATCCCGAACCGGTGCAAAGGTCCAGGCTACGCAATACCTTTTCCGGGTCAGGCAGCCAAGTCGTGAAGCCCTCGTCGATCAGTTCCGCCAGGTGAGAGCGGGGCACGATCACGCGCTCGTCCACGTAGAAACGGCACTCGCCCAGCCAGGCTTCCTGCGTGATATATGCGGCCGGCAGGCGCTCGCCTACGCGGCGCTCGAGCACGCCCAACACGCTCCGGATCTCCTCCGGAAGCAGAACAGCGTCGAAAAACGGCTCCAGGCGATCTAGCGGCAGATGCAAAGTATGCAGGATGAGATACGCCGCCTCATCGTAGGCATTGTCGGAGCCGTGCCCGAAATTCAGGCCAGCCTCGTTGAAGCGAGTGACTGCATATCGCAGCAGATCGCGAATGCAGCGTAACTGCTGTGCGATCAACTCAGCGGGCATCGAGCAACGCAATCAACGTGCTGTAGTACACGCGGCTGAGCGCCTCCACATCTGCAAGTGCAATGCATTCGTTAACCTTGTGGATGGACTCATTGACGGGGCCGAACTCGACAAGCTGCGGGCAGATGGAGGCGATGAAACGTCCATCCGAGGTGCCGCCGGTGGTGGATAGATCTGCCTCGACGCCCAACTCCGAGCGAATCGATGCGCTGATCGCTTCTACGAGGCGCCCTCGCGGAGTGAGAAACGGCATGCCGGAGAGCGACCATTCCAGTGCGTAGTCCAATCCATGGCGGTCAAGGATTTCATGCACCTTTGCCTTGAGGCCGTCGACGGTGCTCGCCGTAGAAAAGCGGAAGTTGAACCACACGCGCACTTCGGCAGGAATCACATTGGTGGCCCCGGTACCGGCCTGGACGTTCGATATTTGAAACGTCGTGGCGGGGAAGTATTCGTTGCCATGGTCCCAGGTGATTGCGCAAAGTTCGGCCAGGGCAGGGGCGGCATGATGCACAGGATTTTTTGCGAGATGCGGATAGGCCACGTGACCTTGCGCACCTCGCACGTGTAACGCACCGGACAGCGAACCGCGCCGGCCATTCTTGAGCGTATCGCCTAGCCGCTTGACACAGGTAGGCTCACCGACAATGCAATAGTCGAGCAATTCGCCTCGCGATTTCAGCGTTTCTACCACGCGGACCGTGCCGTCCACGGCTACACCTTCCTCGTCCGACGTGAGAAGCAACGCTATGGAGCCGGAGTGGTTTGGATAGTCCTCGATCAGACGCTCGCTGGCAGTGACGAAAGCGGCGAGCGACGTCTTCATGTCCGCCGCGCCGCGCCCGAATAGAAAGCCGTCGCGTTTCGTAGGCTCGAACGGCGCCGATTTCCATTGCTCCAAAGGTCCAGTTGGAACGACGTCGGTATGTCCTGCAAAGCAAACGAGCGGACTGGCTTTGCCGCGCCGCGCCCACAAATTGTCGACTGCGCCGAAGCGCATTGGCTCGAGTTGAAAGCCCAACGCTCGCAGGCGCGTGCCCAGGATCTGCTGGCAACCGGCGTCGGTGGGAGTGACTGAACCGCAACGGATGAGCTGCTCGGTCAGGGCGAGGGTAGGTCCCGCGGTGAGTTTGTTGGACATGACGTAATGAGCGACCGAAAGGTGCCCATTATCCTGGAAAACGCGCGGCTATCGTCGAAACACGGCTCCGATGCCGTTGTAATAGCGGAGCGGAGTCCGGCGGGTTAATTCCCTGCGTGGATATCGATCTTGAAGTCGTCGAAGGAAGATACCGCCACTTCGGTACGGATCGGGGCTTTCGCGCCGACTCGCGCAGCAGCCTGTTCTGCGTTGTTCATCAGCCAGGCAAGGTTCGTCGCGGAGTCCGAATTGCGCAGCGCCTCGTCCTTGGTAATGGAGCCTTCCGCATAAAGTTTGAAAAGCGCTTGCTCGAAGCTCACTGAACCGGGCGAAAGACTCTTTTCGATCGCCTCCTTGATCTGATCCATCTCGCCTTTGACGATCAATTCCTGGATGTGCTTGCTGTTGAGCAGAACCTCGACAGCTGCCACCTGGCTGCCATCGACAGCCTTGACCAATCGTTGCGAGATGACTGCCTTCAGACTTACCGCCAGGTCACCCAGCAGCGCCGGGCGAGCGTCGTACGGAAAGAAATTGATGATCCGATTCAATGCGTGGTAGCTGTTGTTCGCGTGCAGGGTGGAAATACACAAGTGACCTGTCTGGGCATAGAGCAGCGCCTGCTGCAGCGTTTCACGATCCCGCACCTCGCCGATCATCAGAATGTCGGGCGCTTCCCGCATGGCATTCACCAGCGCATTGCTATAGGACTTGGTGTCCAGCCCAACCTCGCGTTGATTGATCACGCTGCGGTTGTGCTTGAACACAAATTCGATCGGGTCCTCGATGGTGAGGATGTGGCCACCGCGAGTGTTGTTGCGATGCTCGATCATGGCTGCCAGCGTAGTGGACTTGCCGGAGCCGGTCGCCCCTACCACCAGTATCAGTCCACGCTTCTCGACGATCAGATCTTTGAGGATCATGGGCAGTTTCAGCGCCTCGATCCCCGGAGTGTTGGTGCGCAGATAGCGGATAACCAGCGCGGTATTGCCCCGCTGCCGGAAGACGTTAACCCGGAAGCGGCCGACTTCGGGAACCGGAAACGAGAAATTCATCTCCCAGTTCTGTTCGAAGTCCTTCTGCTCCTTCTCCGACATCATTTCGTTTGCGATCTTGTCCACAGCGGCGGCATTGAGCACTTCCGCGTTGACCGGCATGATCGTGCCCAGAATCTTGATGGACATGGGCATCCCAGCCGAAATGAACAGGTCTGATGCCTGTTTCTCGGCCATGAGCTTGAGTACGGGGGTTAGATACATTGATGCCTCGAGCTAGATCCAAATCCTTGGGGTAGCCACCCGCAAGGCATGAAATTGCTTGGTAACCTACAAGCTCTAAGCAAATATCGGGCACAGTCGACAGGTACCCGAAAGGCCGGGGCCGCTAGCCGCGGCCTCTATACCGGGGACTAAAGTCAGTCCCCGCGCAGAAGGTCGTTGATGCTGGTCTTGGCGCGCGTCTTCGCATCGACCTGTTTGACGATGACGGCGCAGTACAGGCTGTACTTACCGTCGCTGGATGGCAGGTTGCCCGATACGACGACTGAGCCAGGCGGAATACGCCCGTACGCGACTGTTCCAGTCTCTCGGTTGTAGATTTTGGTGCTTTGCCCGATGTAGACACCCATCGAGATGACCGACCCCTCGCCGACGATCACACCTTCGACCACCTCCGAACGAGCACCGATGAAACAGTTGTCTTCTATGATCGTTGGGTTCGCCTGAATGGGCTCGAGTACCCCTCCGATCCCGACGCCACCAGACAAATGGACATTCTTGCCGATCTGCGCGCACGAGCCGACAGTAGCCCAGGTGTCCACCATCGTGGCTTCATCCACATAGGCGCCGATGTTGACATAAGAGGGCATCAGTACGACATTGCGCGCGATGAATGCGCCGCGCCGCACAGCGGCGGGCGGCACCACTCGGAAGCCACCCGCTTTGAAGTCGCTGGCACTATATTCGGCGAATTTGGCAGGGACTTTATCGAAGTAATTCGTATAGCCGTCGCGTACGACGCCGTTGTCTTCGAGACGGAACGAAAGCAGAACGGCCTTCTTGATCCATTGATGCGTAACCCAGTCCGCGCCGATCTTCTCGGCCACTCTCAACTTGCCTGCATCCAATTGGGTGAGCACTTCGGCAACGGCTTCACGCACGCGGGGCTCGGCGTTGCCTGGCGCTATGCTGGCACGGTTCTCAAAAGCGGTCTCGATGACCGTTTGCAGTTCTGTCATGGGTCGTTCCCGTCAGGAAAGGTCAGCTAAGAAAGACTTGAGGCGTTGCCCGGCATCGATGCATTCCGCCGGATTGGACACCAGTGCAATGCGAACGAAATCGCGCCCTGGATTGACGCCGCGCGCCTCACGAGCGAGGTAACTGCCGGGGAGCACGGTGACATTGTAGTTTTCATACAAACGACGAGCGAACTCGGTGTCGGCGATCGGTGTGCGCAGCCACAGATAGAAAGCTGCCTCCGGCATGCGCACACCACTGTTCTTCCCGAGTAACGCGACCACGGCCTCGAACTTCTCGCGATATAGCCGGCGATTCTCCCGCACATGATCCTCGTCTTCCCACGCGACGCGGCTGGCTGCCTGCACCGCTGGATTCATGGCCGAGCCTTGATACGTTCTATAGAGAAGAAATCTCTCCAGAATCGCCGCATCCCCGGCAACGTAGCCCGAACGCATCCCGGGCACATTGGAGCGTTTCGAGAGGCTGCCGAATACCACCAACTTGGGAAAGCCATCGCGCCCCAATCGACGGGCCGCGTCCAGCGCTCCCAGCGGAGGCGCCGCCTCATCGAAATAGATCTCCGAATAGCACTCGTCGCTGGCGATGACGAAACCGTGCCGGTCCGACAAGGCGAACAGGTTGCTCCAGTCCTCCAGCCTCATCACGCTGCCCGTCGGGTTGCTCGGACTGCATACATAGATGAGCTGAGTATTGCTCCATACTGTCGCGGAGAGTTGCTCGAGTTCCAGTCCATAGTCGTTCTGCGCCAGGATATTGATAAACTCCGGCGCGGCGCCGGCCAACAACGCCGCACCTTCGTAGATCTGATAGAACGGGTTGGGCATTACCACACGGGCATTTGGCCGGCTGGTATCCACCACGGCTTGGGCAAGGGCAAACAGCGCTTCGCGTGTGCCGTTGACCGGCAATACCTGTTTGCCGGGGTCGACGGCAGGCAATCGGTAGCGACGCATCAGCCACGCGGCGATGCTCCGGCGCAAGTCCTCGTTGCCGGCCGTCGCGGGATAAGACGCCAGACCGCCCAGATGGTCCGTCAGCGCCCGGCGGATGAATTCGGGTGTCGCATGCTTGGGCTCGCCGATGGACATGTTGACCGGCGTATACGCAGCGTTCGCCCGGCTGTCCTTGAAGAGCGCGGCAAGTTTTTGGAACGGATACGGCTGCA
>Ga0105248_10005647_pt1 | contig 13740 bp, 10 predicted proteins | sample KBSS34metaG_FD_81524 | JGI IMG/M metagenome (GOLD analysis project Ga0105248, IMG submission 81524) | Switchgrass rhizosphere microbial communities from Kellogg Biological Station, Michigan, USA - KBS S3-4 metaG | ecosystem: Host-associated > Plants > Roots > Rhizosphere > Soil | place...
CGAGACGGCGCGGGAACTGCATCGCCGTCTCCCGACCTCGCGATTCCTCTGGGTCGGTGACGGTGACCTCGCCGGGCCGTGGAAGGACTGGATCGAGCGCGAACGACTGGGTGGCGTCATCTCCTGTGCCGGCTGGCAGGCGGACGCCCAGCCCTTTCTGCTCGCCGCGGATCTCCTCCTGCACGTGGCGGAATACGAGGGCCTGCCCCTGGCCGTCATCGAGGCGATGGCGGCCGGCCTTCCCTGCGCGGTCACTCGCAACTTGGCGTCGGAGATCCCCCTCTTCGACGAGACGAACGTCCTCTTCCTCGACGACGCGCCGCGTCTCACGGGCCGGTTGCGCGACGCGGCCGGGTTGAGCGAAGTGGCGGCCCGGGCCCGGCGCGTCGTGGAGGGCCCGCTCTCCCTGCGCACGATGGTGGGGTCGTACGAGCAGCTCTATCGCGAAGCCACGGGCAAATGATCGTCCACTTCTTCGAACCGCCGCCGGCGCAAGCGACGGGAGGGCTGAACCTGGCCATGCGTTCGCTCGAACAGTTCCTCGAGCGCGCGGGGGTCAGCGTACGTAGCAATCCGCCGCTCGAAGAGCTGGGCAAAGAGAGCGGACCGGAGGTGGTCCATTTCCACGGCTTGTGGCAGCCGAGGTTCGTGATGGTCTCCGCGCACTGCCGCCGTGCCCGGATTCCCTACGTCGTCTCGCCCCACGGGATGCTGGAGCCGTGGGCGTGGCGGCACAAGCGCTGGAAGAAGTGGCCGTGGTTCTACCTGGCCGAGCGGCGGCATCTGGCGGGGGCGGCGAGGCTGCTGACCACGAGCGACGCCGAGGCGCGCCACCTGCAGAGGATGTTTCCCTCGGCGAGATGCGTCGCCCTGCCCCTCGGACTGCCCGCGGTGAGAGAGCCGGACCATGCGGCGGCGCGTCGAATGTTGGGCTGGGGCGCTTCGGAAGTCGTGCTACTGTTCCTCTCGCGCATCCATCCGAAGAAGGGATTGCATCTCCTGCTTCCAGCCCTCGCGCAGCTCGGGATGGATGTCCTCCAGAACGTTCGGCTCGTGATCGTGGGCGGCGGCGACGGCCGCTATCTGGGCGAGCTGAAGACGTTCGTCCAACACGAGCAGGCGCGGCTCCCGCGCGTCGATTGGATCGGGGAGATCTGGGGTGACGCGCGATGGGCGTACTTCCAGGGCGCGGACCTGTTCTGTCTCCCTTCGTTCTCCGAGAACTTCGGCCTCGCAGTCCTGGAGGCGTTGCAGGTCGGCACGCGCGTCCTCACGACCGATCAGACGCCGTGGAGCGACCTGCCGTCCCTCGGCGCGGGTTTCGTCGTAGAGCCGGCCCAGGCGGGGCTCGAAGCCGCGCTCTCGGAATTCCTCGCCCGCCCCGAGTGGCCGGTCGAGCGGCGCGCGAAGCTGGCGGCCGAGATCCACCGCCGCTTCTCGTGGGACACGGTCGGGCCCCCCTACCTCCGTCTCTATGAGGACGTTCTGCGCCACGCCTAGATGCGGCTGCGCTTCCTCTTCATCAACCAGTTCTACCCACCCGATCCGGCTCCGACGGGCCGGCTGCTTCACGACGTCGCGACCGAGCTCGTCCGGCGAGGTCACTCCGTTCGTGTTCTCTGCTCGCGGAAGCAATATGGAACTGGCGCCGATCTCGGTGGCTCCGATTTCCTCGACGGGGTGGACGTTCGTCGCGTGTGGGCGACCCCATTCGACACGCGGCGGACGGCGGGGCGGTTGGCGGACGATGGGCTGTTCCTCCTGCACGCCGCTTCGCATGCCGTGTGCTCACCTCGAGTCGATCTGATGCTCGCGATGAGCAGTCCTCCCCTGGTCGGAGTGGCCGCCGCCCTCGCTCATCGCGGCCGCCGGTTCGCACACGCGCACTGGACGATGGACCTGTATCCCGACGTTCTCGAGGCTCATGGTCGATTGAAGAGCGGGTCGTGGCGCTCGAGGGCACTGAAGGCGCTCGCACGGTTCCAGTTCGACCGCGCGGCGCTGATCCTGACGCTGGGGCCCCACATGGCCGAGCGGGTCGCGACGCACCTCGATCGGCGCGAGCGGGTCGAGGCCGTTCCGTTGTGGAGCGATCTCCGGAGCGACGCGCAAGCCCTGAGGGCCGCCCAGGCGATGCGGAGGGACCGTGGATGGGGCGCTCGCGACCTCGTGCTGTTGTACTCGGGCAACATGGGAAGGGGCCATCGCTTCCTGGAATTTCTCGAGGCCGCGCGGCACTTCGGTTCGGAAGGCCCATTCTGGGCCTTCGTCGGAAGTGGGCCGCGACGGGCCGAGGTAGACGATTACCGCCGCCAGTACCCGGCGACGCGCATCCAACTCCTGCCCTCCGTCGCCGCGGCGGAGACGGCGGCCAGCCTGCTGTCCGGCGACGTGCACCTCGTCAGCCTTTCGGCTGAATGGCAAGCCTTGATCGTTCCCAGCAAGCTCCAGGCCGCCTTTGCCCTGGGTCGGCCGGTGATCTTCGTGGGCCCCTCCGCCAACGAAACCGCGACCTGGATCAAGGAATCCGGGGGAGGCTGGGTCGTGCCCCCAGGGGATGTCCCGGCCTTGATCCGGGCGGTCGAGGAGGCTCGTGATCCGCGGGAGAGGGAACGCCGAGGCAGTGCCGCGCTCGATTTCGGGCGTCGCCATTTCGACCGTGCTGACAATCGGGCGCGCGTCGCCGACCTTCTCGAGGCTTGTGCCTCGAGAGCGCTGGAGCCAGCCTAGTGCTCAGGGCTCGGCGCCGTCATCTGGAGTCTGGGATGAACGGAATGGAACTGCGCCGGGCCGCAAAGCTTCCGCCTCTGGGGAAAGCGATGATGTTCGAGAGGAACGGCCAATCGGTGGCGTCAGAGACCCGATACACTCCTCCGAACTGTCGGCCCGGCCTGCTATCGGAGGTACTGCGCGGCACGAAAACGCGCTCGTAATCCGACTCGGGAAGGTGCTTGAGCACGTCTGCCGGCGTAAATCCAAACGTTGCCAGAGCGCCCAGGTGAACCTCCACGACGACGAGCGGCCGGTCCTTCGCTGCGAGAATCGCCGCCGCCGCTGACAGCACCAACGGTTCAGCGCCCTCGACGTCGACCTTCAGCACGGCAACGGGAGGCACGGATCCGGACGCCGTGAGCAGGGCGTCAAGGCTGACGGCGGGACTGAGGCGCCTGCGAAAGTGATCGCGCTGATCGGGTGACACGCGCATCGAATTCTGCTCGGGGCCCGCGTCGGCGGTGTCGGCGACGTATAACGACACGACGCCAGATCGATCGGAAGCACACGCCGCTACGGCAGTCACCTGATCGAATTCCAATGTCTCCAGGAGTTGGACAAGCCGGACGAAGGCGCGTGGCGACGGTTCCAGGGCAAAGATGCACCCGCTCGGGCCGGCGCGGTGAGCAAGGACCGCACTGTAGACGCCCACGTTCGCACCGACGTCGATGCATGTATCGCCTGGTTGGGTCCAGTGATAGGCGGCCCCCAACTCGATCGTTTCCGCGTAGCCACTCTGGCAGATTCTCAGTGACGTGTCGTCCGACGGAATACAGATGAAGGGCACGTCTTCGAAGACGTGGTATCGCCATGGTCGGCCGCCGCGCATCCATCCCTTGAGCTGCAGCCAGTTGCGCCGAACCAGATGCGGAAGGGAGGCCGGGTTGGCCAGTGCCGACCTCAGGGACCGGGCCTTCCGAACGAGTATCCTCATTCCTTCTCGAGGTCCACGAGTCCGAACTCGGTCCGGATGCCTCGAGTCAACAGCCTGTATCCCAGGAGCTTCTTGACCAACACTTTCTTGCTCTTCCACCGGCGCAATGAAAACGGACTCCAGTTCTCCCCGGTGGCAAGGTTATAGACCGCGCCTGCGAAGGGCAGGATCTCCAGGGGTGTGCCGCGCTCGACCATGTTGCGCCTGATTGTCGTATGGCCCGATCGCAGGATGATGTTGTCGCTCTTCTCGTCGGATTCAGAGCCCGGCAGATCGCTCTCATCCATCCTGACGATGCTCGAAGTGCCGCAGATGTCATCGAAACCGTGACGCCGTCGATAGATGAGACGACTCCTTTCGTCGTGGAGCCATCCTTCGTCGAAGCACCAGCCGAAGGAATGAGGATTGCTGCTGACATGGGCGGCGAGGCGGTTGCTCACGCAATCGTCAGCGTCCGTCACCATGACGTGGCAGGGGGCGAGCGAACGGATGGACGCCAAGCCAATCCTTACCTTGGTCCACTTGTCCAACATGCGAGACCCCAGCTCGGGCTCAGGAAAGTCGCGCGGCACGATGGTCATTGCGGGGTGGGAGGGGCAGAGCTCCGGTATATCGGTACAGATGAGATAGACGCGAAAGTCCGGATGGGTTTGGGCGAGTACTGATCGAAGAGTTCTCCGAACCAAAGCGGACACCAGAGCCCAGTCCTTGGAAGTCCGTTTGCTCTGGAGCGGTATCAGGAACACGAGCATGACGAGATTCAGCCTGTAGCAGCAAACAACGCTTGTAGCCCCCGGGGATCGATGACGGTGCCCGCGAGCCCCATCGTTTGCGGGTGCGCGAACGCCCCGGGCAGCCGGAGATGGCCACCCGCCGTGACTTCCGCGCCCCAGAAGCGTCCAGGTTGCGCGCGGAACAGGGCCTCGCAGGTCGCGCGATCCGGCACCATCTTGTAGCCCTTCGGATTGCAGGGCGAGACGATGGCGGCGAAGGAATTCATCTCCTCGCCGAGCACCTCCGCGGCCAGGACGGGATTGTGGGTCACGAGTCCCGCTTCCAGACCGAGGGCGCGCACGCGTCGCGCGAATTCCCGAAAGAGTTCGCTCACGCGGCCGGCCAAGGCGATCTCCGTCAGCTGGGGATGGAGGAAGACCCGCCGGACGTGCAACTGCTGGACCGCGGCCAGCTCCATCTGCGCGAGCCACAACGCGCCCGCCGAGAAGTCCGATCGCGCGAGCGGGCCGAGCTCGCGCAGTGCGTTCATCCCGGTCGCAATCATGGCCGCGGGCCGCAGGCGGAGGAAGCGCGCCACCGCGGCTCCGACGAGGCCGCGGTCGGTCAGGTCGCGGATGAACGCATACATGTTGGGCACGACGGCCCAGATCGACAGGTCGCGCCAGACCTGGAGCTCACGCAGCGCCACCTCGGTGCGCCGATCGAGCACCGCCATCACCGAGGTCACCCCGACGGCTCGCGCGATCTCGCAAGCGACGTGGATCTCCTCCGGCTGGCTGTAGCGCGCGACGTAGCGGAGCCGTTCGTTCCAGTTCCGGTAGTGCTTGCTCTCCGGGGGGCTGAGATCGAGCGCCAGCTCCATCAGCCGATCTCCACCGGCTGCCCGCTGGCCGCCGAAGTGTAGATGCCCTCGATCATCCGCTGGGTGTTGGCGGCTTCGTCGAGAGAGCAGAACGGAAGCTGGCCCGTGCGGCACGCCGTCTCGAAGGCGCGGAGTTGGCGATAGAAAGACTCGCCCCCGATGTGGGGGCTGATGTCGAAGGCGGTATCGGCGGGCAGGTCGCTGGCGTGGATCTCGCTCCAGCCTTCCGGATGGTCGCCGATCGGTCGCAGCAGGTGCAGGAGGATCTGCTCGCGGCCGAGGACGAGCGTCCCCTGCCGGCCGTCGATCGTGATGCCGTAGTCCAGCATCTGGGCGCCGGGCATGCTCCAGGAGGTGTCGAGCATGCCGGTGACGCCCCCGTCGAACCAGAGGAGCGCATGCGCCGAGTCCTCGACGTTGCTCGCATGGGATCGCGTGGTGGCCATCACCCGGCGGATGCGCCCGAACATCCAGCCCAGGATGAACAGTACGTGCGAGCCCATGTTCGCGACCACGCCCCCGCCGGACAGTTCGCGCTGGAAGAACCAGCCCGACTTCGGCCCGAACACCTCGCTGATGTACGCGTGGGCACTGAAGCGCAGGACCTCGCCGAGCACGCCCTCCGCCAGCAGGCGCCGGGCTTCGTCGACGATGGGCAGGTGGGCGTAGACGTAACCGGCCGCGTGCATCACGCGGTGCTCGCGGGCCAGGGCGAGGATGGCGTCTGCATCGGCCACGGACGTGGCCACCGGCTTTTCCATGAACAGGTGCAGGGGCCGAGCCAGGCACTCGCGGGTGACCGCGAGGTGCGTGTGCGTGGGGGTGCAGATGAACACGGCCTCGGGATTCGCACTGGCCAGCATCTCGGGAATGCCGGTGAATACCGGCGCGCGGAGGCCCTGACTGGCCAGCCGCTCGTGCGCTCCGCGTTGCGGGTCGACGAACCCGACCAGCTCCGTCCCGGGATACACCTGGAGGAGATGGCCGTGGACCATGCCCATGCGGCCGGCGCCGATCACGGCGCACCGAAGCGGCCGGGCGTCAGGCATGCGATGGCGAGAGGCCCGATCGGCTCAAGCCCTCGATCAACGGAGTCAAGCGGGGCCGCAGGTCGCGTTCGAGAGCGCGAGGATCGCACTGCGCGTCGCGAACGGCGCCGCGGACGTTGTCGGTCGTCAGTGGTGGCGTGGGCAGCAGTCTCTCCAGGATCCAGGCCAGCGCGAAGGACACGCCGAGCGGCAGGTGGACCGTCCGGCATCGCCGGCCGATCGCGTGGCAGATCGCGGACAGCAGCTCATCGTACGTGACGACGTCGGGCCCGCCCACGTCGTAGATCCGCCCCGCGAGCTCCGGCCGCGCGAGCACGGCCAGGATCACATCGACGAGGTCGTCGAGAAAGAGGGGCCGCATGCGCCACTGTCCCGGCCCGATCACGGGGATGACGGGCAGCTTGCCGACGAGGGTCGCCAGGCGCACGAACACGCCGCGAGAGCCCGGACCGTAGACGAGGCTGGGCCGCAGGATCGTGACGGGCACGCCGGACTCCAGGAAGATGCGATCCGCCATCCGCTTGGTGCGCCCGTAGAGTCCGGGCGCGGGCAGGTACACGTGCTGGGTGCTCAGGACGATGAGGCGAGCCCCTGCCGATCGGCACGCCTCCACCAGGGCCGAGGCCGCGCCGACGTTGACGCGATACGCGACCGCCGGATCGAGACGTCCGGCCGACGTGGCCGCGGCCATGTGGATCACCGCGGGAACATCCTCGAGAGCGAGACGGAGCGTATCGACGTCCGTCACGTCCCCGATCCTCACCTCGATCGGCGCGGGCGCCGGGACCGCCGGGGAAGAGCGCACGAGTAGCCGAGGGACGTATCCCGAGGCGACGAGGCGCGGCACGAGCGCGGAGCCGATGAACCCCGTTCCGCCCGTGACCAGCACGCGAGTCATCGCTGCACCGGCGCGGGAGCGTGGATCTCCCGCAAGCGATCCGCGGCTGCATCCGACCATCGGTTGTGCTCGTATCGCTCGACGGTTCGCTGGAATGCGGCCGCCGCGGATCCATGCTGCCCAAGACGGGCGAGGCAGATGCCGATCTGGTACTGGCTCTCAGGGGCAAAGACGCTCTCGGGCGCCTTGGCAATCAGCTCCTCGTATCCGGGGATGGCGGCCGCGCAGTTGTCCATGCGGAAGAGGCTCGAGGCCCGCCAGAACATGGCGTCCACCGACGACGCGTAGCCCCGGCCGAAGAGAAGCGTCCGATCGTAGTCGCGGCGCGCCTGCGCGAAGTCCTGGGTCTGGAACGCTTGCCAGGCGCGGCGGGCGAAGTACTGCGATCCGACCTTGCGCACGATGCTCGCCGCGATCACCACCAACGCCATGGCCATCAGGGCGCGCATCGCGCGCCGATATCCGTCGGCGGCGAGCGGCGGCAAGCCCGGTGAAGTCTCCGTGGACGATCTCGGCATCGCAAAGCAGAGTCCGATGCCGGCGAGCGTGGCCAGGATACCCATCCAATCCGGGGCGGAGCGGCCGAAGCGCAAGCGCACGACGGGCTGTTGCGGCACGACCATCATGAACGAAGGGCTGGCCAGGAAGACGCCGAACGCGCCGTCCACGCGCCAGTTCGGATGATAGGCGACGGCGATGTAGTGGGGCACGCCGGGACAGCTCGTCGTGAACTCGATCTCCTGGGAGGAGAGCTTCTCCTTGACCGCGCAATTCAACCGTTCGGGCACGCGCGGGACGTCGGTCGGAGACTTCGCGGACAGGGGGAAGAACCCGCGGGCCGCCGCCGGCACCGTACGCGCCGCCACCAACGGGATGTCGAGGAGGTCGTCCTTGTCGAACCAGCGGTGGAAGTCCTTCTTCCAGTTTTCGGTCTCGAGCAGCACCGGACGGAACTTCGGGACGCGTACGTATCCCGCCGGCGCCTCCGTACGGCGATAGATCACGTACGACTCGAGGGCGAAGAGGCGCGTCCAGCGACGATCGCCATCGAGGGCGGCCTTGACCTTGTCCGACAGGGCGAGGAAGTCGCGCACGTTGAACAGGTCGAGGCGCGCCGTGCCGCGCACCGGATCGGAGTCCGGATAGGAATAGCCGGGGATGACGCTCGTCCCCTGCGCGGAAACGAGCGATTGGATGTAATACACGTACGGTGCCGTGACCGCCGTCTGCAGGAGGACGCCTTCGAGGGTCGCCCGGTGGGCCAGGCGGGGCAGGCTCTCGAAGATCCGCATGCTGCCGAAGGCGTCGTGGCTCGGCGAGTGCTCGTAGGCGACGCGTGGATCGGCCAGCGTCCCCTCCAGGGCGGCCATGAGGTGCTGGAGCAAGCCGTAGGGCGTCTTCCGCTCGATGCCTTCGTAGTTCCACCGCACCCAGTTCGGGATGTAGCCCGCGTTGACCTGCACGAATCCGAGCGTGGCCGCGGTGAGGGCGACGCCGATCAGTCCCGAAGCGGGCAGCCGGGGCAGGAACGTGGAGAGGAGATCAAGCGCAAGGAGGACCAAGAGGAACTGCGCGAAGGGAATGAATCGGATGTCGGGCACACCCACGCTGTTCGCCGCGCAGAAGGCCGCCGCGCTCACGAGAAGGTTGAAGAGCAGGTAGTGCCCGGGCCCCCGGGCCTCTCGATGACGGATGAGGCGGATCACGTCGACGATGGTCAGGGCCGCCGGTACCAGGAGGAGCGGCGGGACCACGTCCAGCCACGACTGGAACTGCCATTCCCAGTGGATCGACGTGGCGTAGGGCAGGCCCGCGACGAGGGGGACGAGCCAGAAGGCCATGAGCAGCGCGGCCGCGGCGTAGAGCCAGGCGAGGTAGACGAAGTTGCGGCGGACCGTCGATGGGTCCAGCAGGAAGTAGAGACCCGCCGCCGCGGCGCTGATGAAGGTGACCGGGTGGCAGAGGCCGACGAGGGCCAGCAGGACCGCCAGGCCGGCGCGGTGACGTCCGCTCGCGACGCCTCGGTAGAGAAGGCCCACGAACAGCGCCGCGAGGCCGAACGAGAGGCTGAAGCTGAACTCGCCGGCAAGCGTGCTCGGGATGTTGCCACCCCACATCGAGTTCCCCTGGTTGAAGAGGAGCAGGAGGCTGGCCGCGGAGCCAATCGCCGGGATGGGGAATGGATAGGCCATCGCACGCAGGCACAGCAGCGTCGCGAGGGGAAGCAGGAAGATGCCGAAGACGGTCACGAGCTTGAAGGCGACGTTGAACGGCATCACCCACGACAAAGCGACGATGAGGAGAGAGGGCGGAAGGAAATAGGAACGGTAAGGCGCGTACCCGCCGAAGTTGCCCGGGTCCCACCCCTGGAGGTTGCCCGAGGGCAGGAGCACGTCGCGCAGATGTTCGATGGGATGGTGGAACGACGGCGTGTCGCCGCCCGCGGTCATGGTGTCGAGGAGCAGGAGCGAGGGCCGGAAATAGGAGAGGAGCAGCGCCCAGACGGCGAGGAGCGTGAGGAGCGTGATCGCATCGGCGGCGCCGATGCGTTTCCCGGCGGCGGGGGCGGTCGTCAAAGCGCGCGCCGGTACCGCCACCAGGCCAGCCGGGCGACGTCCCACAGCATGCCCGGCGCATGCTTGAGGAGGCTCACGGACGAATCCTCGTTGTGCACCAGGCGGACGGGCTGGCGCGCGACACGCAGGCCTGCGGCCTGGGCCCGCAGGAGCAGCTCGGCGTCGAAGGCGAAGCTCGTGACTTTCAGGCGGCCGAACAATACATCGGCAGCGGCCGCGCGGTAGCCCTTGTAGCCACACTGGGTGTCCGCGTAGTCGAGGCCGAGCGCGTGGTTCACGAGCCAGGTATACACCGCGCTCGAGAGCCGGCGAAGCGGGCCGACGGGGGCCGTGGCGGAGGACTCGGGGTGCAGGCGATCGCCGATGACAACGTCGGCGCCCGCGCGGAGGGTGGCCAGGGTGGTCGCGATGGGTTCGAGTGAAAACGGCAGGTCCGAGTCGGTGAAGACCACGTATGCGCCTCGGGCGCGCGCGACGCCGGACCGGATGGCCCCGCCCTTGCCCAGGTTGCGATCGTGGCGTACGAGTACGACGTCCGGGGAGAGGTCTGCGGCCGTCAGCGCCTCCTCCGCGCGGCTGCCGTCATCGACGAGGATCAGCTCGGATCGCTCTGGGAATCGGTCCCCAAGCCAACGTAGCGCCTGCTGGGCGGTTCGTGTGGTTCGTGCCCGCTGGTTGAACGCAGGGATGACGAGGGACAGCTCCAGCGGACCCTCAGGGACCATCGAGGACTATCCGCTGTGACCGACGGTCGAGACGAGAACGCGCCGCGCGCGTCCCGGCCGACTCAAGGCTGCGTGTAAGACGATAACGCGGATGCCGCAACGGCGCGGCATCCGCGGGGACCCGTCGACCTCAGCAGGTGATCGTGCAGAAGGCCGGCGCCGGCGGGCAATTCGGGCAAGTCGTCGGCGAAGGTGCCGGAGTTGGCGGAAGAGTGGTCGTGGTCGTCGACGAGGTCGGCGTCACCACCGGGATCGTGGTCGTGGTGGTGGTGGTCGACGTCGTGGTGGTCGTGTCATTGACGACGACGGCCGTACCGATGCCGATCGCGGCGGCGCCTCCGAGTACGAGCGCCAGCGTACCCGCCGTGAGGGCCAAACCACCTGCCGCGAACCCGACCGGCGCAATCGCGGATCCCGTCGCCGCCGAGAAGACCGTCACCTCACCGGGAGGCCCGATGGCGGCAACCTTCTTGTCCGACGGGCAGTCCTTGGCCTCGGCGACCACGATGGCCTCGATCTCCGCCGTCTTGTTCTCGCCGAACTCCGTCGTCGTGGCCTGGACGTAATACGTGATGGGGCTGGCTTCGACCTTGGGCCGCGGCAGCTTGCCGACGAAGCCCGCCTCGGCCGGCGTCATCTCGACGTAGTACCAATCCTCGGAGCCCGCGGCCTTGAAGTACGCGCGCGCGCGCGCCACGCTGGCCGCGGGATTGATCTGGGCATCGATGAGCGGGAACTGGCCCGCGACGAGACACCCGATCGGGTCATGCACGATCTCGGTGCTGCTGGCCGGAGCTCCCGGCGTAGAAGGCAATTGTCCGCCCGCGGGCGTCGGATCCTGCAGGCTCGCCACCGTCGCCCCCGGAATCGGCGAGAGGTCCACGTCGGCCATCGCGACCTGTCCCGCGGTAACCGCGATCGTCGAGGGAGCGCGGCCGACCGCGAGACCCGCCCCGTTTTCGGTAGTGAGCACGTAGCGACCCGCCGGAACTCGTGCCTGGAACGACCCCGTGTCTTCCGAGGTCGCGCGATAGATGTTTCCGGAAGCGAGGTCGACGAACGCCAGGGAGATGCCACTGATGGGACGGCTCGAAACGGTGACGGCCCCCTTGATCGTTCCGAGCTCCGGAGCCGACACCACATCCATCGGTGGTGCGGCCATGAACGTTGCCAGTAACAGGCTCGCTGCTCTCTTCATCGGAGTCCTCGACTAGTAGGGGCCAACTTTGCCCGAGTTCAAGCCCATTTGCAAGGGGGCTCGTGGGTTTTTGTCCGCTCGGGGGGTCGAGGAAGGGATGACCGTCCCGGCCCCACTTTATTCGAATTCGGATGATCGCGTCCATCCTTACGCGTCGAGGACGGACAGGGGCGGTGATCTTGCGCACTGGGCCTCTGTTCGGCGTTCCAAAGAAAGGGTTTGCCGCCGTCTCAATGGACCAGCGCAAAGGGCAATCGACCGATTTTGGCCGCGATTTCCTGCGAGGTCAGACCAGTCGAGGGCCGACGCAAAAGGCCGCCACAGGGATGAGGGCGCGTTAATAGTCAGAAACCATTCGACTACAATCACCCGCCAATGGCCGGTGAGGAGCCGGGCCGCCTGGCGGAACCCGTGGCCGCTCCTTCCTCGGCGCGCATCGCACTCTGGATACTCATCGCGCTGGCCATCCTCGCGCCCTGGCCCTTCGGTAGCACTCAGCCCTGGGCCGTCCGCGCCGTGACGCTGATCGCGCTCGTCACCGCGATCGCGGTGTCGTTCGAACAAGCAAGGCGCGGCGCCCTTCACCTCTCCCACGGTCCGCTCGGGCCAGTGGCGGTCCTCGTGGCCCTGGGATTCATCCATCTGATCCCCCTGCCCGCCGGTCTGCACGCGATCCTCGCTCCCGGCTCGGCGGCGGTCTGGCACCCGGAGGGGGCGGCCACGGCGAGCCTGCTGACGTCGAAGGCGCGTCCGATCTCCATCCATCCCGCGGCGACTTCGGAATGGTTGGCCGCGACGGGAGCCCTTCTCGCCCTCGCCGCCCTCGCCGCTCCGGCCCTCGGACGGCGGCGCACAGTGACCGCCGTCACCTGGACGCTGGTGGCCGCGGGGACCCTGGTCGCCATTTACGGCATCGTGGCGCGAGCCGTGTTCGGCCCGCTCCTCTTCGGCTACATCGTCGTGCCGACGGTGTCGCCCTTCGGGCCGTTCGTGAACAAGAACCACTTCGCGGGCTACGTCGAGATGCCCGCCCTGCTCGCCCTTGGCCTCGGCCGAGGCCTCTGGCGACAGCACGCGAAGGCCGCGGACTCCGCCGTTCCCGCGCCGAGCCCGTACGCGCTGGTGGCCTTCGGCGCCTCCGCCGCCATGGTCATGGCGGTCCTCCTCTCGCTTTCCCGCGGCGGCGCGCTCGGCGTCCTCTCCGGCATCGCCACCTTCGCCTTCCTCGACTACGCGACGGCGCGTCATCGTGGCTCGCTGGGCAAGGTCGTCGCGCCGGTTGCGCTCGCCGCCGTCCTCGTCGCGATCGTGTTCCTCATGCCGGGCGAGGTCCACGAGCGGCTCCTGGGCATCGCGCGCAGCCGGGACGACTCGACGCTCTATCGAATAGCCATCTGGAAGGACGCGATCCATGCGTGGATGGCGAGCCCGATCCTGGGCCAGGGCCTGGGCGCCTTCGCGGACGTGATCCCGCGCTTCAAGACGACGGCCGGACTCTTCCGCGTCAATCATCCCGAGAGCGAGCCGATCGAGATCGCGGTCGAAGGCGGGCTGGTGGCGCTCCTCGCGGCGGGAGCCGCCCTCGGCCTGCTCTTCGTGAGGTCCATCGCCGCCAGTCGCGGCCACCGCGATCGCGTCCAGCGCGGGATCGTCACGGGCGCCCTGGCGGGGATGGTGGCGCTGACCGTGCACGGGTTCGTCGATTTCAACCTGCGCATCCCTTCGAACGCGCTCATGTTCGTCAGCCTGGCCGTGCTGGCCGCCGCGCCGCTGGGCAGCGTCCAATGGCTCCGCCTCGGCCGCTGGGCTTTCGTCGGCGCCCTGCTCGCGGTCCTCGTCGTCTACACGCGCGGCTCCGAAGGCTGGCCGCTCCTGCGCGAGGCGCGGGCGTCGGCCCTGAAGGCCACCCAGGCGGACGCTCGATCAGCCCCGTTGCGCGTGTCGCTCGCGCAGCGCCGCGCACGGGAATACCTGGAGCTGCGCCCGGCGGA
>Ga0105248_10005649_pt1 | contig 13739 bp, 10 predicted proteins | sample KBSS34metaG_FD_81524 | JGI IMG/M metagenome (GOLD analysis project Ga0105248, IMG submission 81524) | Switchgrass rhizosphere microbial communities from Kellogg Biological Station, Michigan, USA - KBS S3-4 metaG | ecosystem: Host-associated > Plants > Roots > Rhizosphere > Soil | place...
ACTGAGCTCCCAGATGACGAGCACGATGCCGAGGCCGAGCAGTCCGCCGCCTGCCCCGAGCCAGTAGATGGCCGCATCGACGCTCGACGTGCCGTATCCGCCGCGCTCCAATGCGAGCACCATCTGCAGGAAGCCGCCGGCCAGGGTAATCAGCGAGGCGAACAGCGACACGATGCCCACGATGTAGCGAATAGGGGAGCCGTGCTGCGGCCCGTTCGATTTGGCCACGCTAGGTCCTGACCGTCAGCAACAAATACGCGGCGGCTGCGCCAAAGAGTATGTTGGGTGCCCAGGCCGCCAACATCGGATTGATCAAGCCGCCCTGTCCGAACGCCGCAGAGATGCTGATCATGGTCCAGTAGGCGAGCGCGAGGACAATTCCGACACCGATGCCGTACATCGCGCCCCGGCGGCCGGTCGTGACCGCAAACGGCACGGCGATCAGGGTCATCACCAGCGTCACGAAAGGAAACGCGACCTTGCGATACAGCCCGACCTCATGGTCGACCACGTTGTAGCCGCTGGCCCGCAACTCGGTGATGTAGTCGCGCAATTGCGAAAAACTCATCAGGTCCGGTTCGCGCGCCTCGGTGACGAAGTAATCCGCCGCCTCGAACGTCACTGACTTGTTTTCGAACGTCGAGAACGTGCTGAGTCCGGTGTGCGGATCGAATTCACGCTGCCAACCCTTGTCGAGCCACCACTGCGGAGATTCGGTGCCCTTGTCGACAATCGGCGCCCAGCGCGCCTTTTGCACGAACATGCGCGTGTGCAGTGCGTGCGTCTCGGGATCGAACGTGAACATCGAGAAGCTGTTCAGCTCGCGGTTGCGCGGGTCGAAGTACTGGTAGTGGTAGATCTCGCCCTTGCTGCCGACGATCCATTTCCGGTTCAGCACCCCGGACGATTGCGGCTGCCCGGTCCTGATGATGTGCCGCAGGCTCTCGGCTTGGCGGTTGGCCGTGCCCAGCACGCGCTCCTCCATTTCGAACAACACGACGCTGCCCAATAACGCGAAGACCACCATCGGCACAGCCGTTCGATACAGGCTGATGCCGCAGGCGCGCATCACGATCAGCTCGCTGTTCTTCGTCAGCAGGCCGACCGTCACGAGCGCCGACATCAACACCGCGAGCGCTATGACATACGCCAGGAACTGTGGCGTCGACCAGAACATGAACTCGGCCACCATTCCCAGCGACGCCTGTCCCTTGAACACCTTGTCCGACATGTCGATGAAAGTGGAGATGTAGAACAGGCCGAGCATACCGACGGTGGTCATGGCGAGGATGCGCAGGTATTGCCGCGCCACGTAGAGATCGATCAACCGTGGGCGGAGCAGGTCGAAATGCGGCATGCGCAGGACCAGCCCGACGCGCGTGGGCTGCGGCGCTTTCACCGGCGCCGCACCCATCGCGGGCGGCATCACCGCGGCGTCCGCCGGCTTGCGGCGGCGCGTCAACCATCGCGGCAGCGAAATGCGGATCGGCTGATCGGCAGAGCGGGCGCGGGCGATGAGCAGGATCACGCCGAGCGGGCCGAGGATGATGTTTGGCACCCACATCGACAGCCACGCCGGAATCCAGAATCCCTTCGTCAGCCCCTGTGCGGTGAACATGATCACGTAGTAGGCGAAGATGACGCCGATCCCAAGCACGAACGCGGCGAGCTTGCCGTCCTTGCGGTTGCTGGCTCCGAGCGCCAGGCCGAGCACCGCAAACACAAAGCACGCGACCGGTATCGAGAACTTCCGGTGGATCGTCATGATCTGGTTGTGCGGCGAAATGCCCTGCATCTGCAGTTCGACGGCGCGCACCTGCAGGTCCTCGATCGCCAGCTCGTTGTCACCTCGCGCTGGGCCGGTGCGGGGAAAGACGCTTTCCGGATTGAGCGACAGGATGGTCTGTTGAAACTTGTCGACCTGGTAGGCGCTCGGATCATCCAGCTTGGTGCTGTGGCGCGACCCATCTTCGAGCACCATCTGGATGGTGCGCGCGCTGCGGTCGACGATCATGCGCCCGCGCTTGGCGAGAAGGATGACCGGCGACGACGGATTCGACGTGTCCGCGGCGAGCACGTCGATCCAGCCCTGGCCGTTGGTGGGGACTTCGCGCACGTAGAGCACGAGGTTGGGAAAATCGTCGAAGAAGACGCGGGGCTTGACCTCGCCCTCGGCGCGGTTCATCGCGATTTCCGTGCTCATCTCGCGGTACTTCTGGTTGCCGTCAGGCATGGCCTTGATCAGCACACAGGACGTCATGCCCCAGCAGACGACGGCGAATACGAGAATCGGCTGGAGCAGGCGATACGGGCTGATGCCGCACGCCATCATCACCACGAATTCACGATCAGCGGACAATCGCCCGAGTCCGACCAGCAAACCGATGAGCAGCGCCATCGGGATGGTCAGGGCCAGCGCCTGCGGCAGCAAGGTGATGGCCAGCTGCAGGATGGTCAACCCCGCTACGCCCTTGGCGATCATCTGTTCGGCCAGATCGATGATGAAGGGGATAATCAGGATGAACGTGAACACGAGCAGCGCCAACAGGAACGGCGGGACGACCTCCCGAATGATGTACCGGTCGATGATGCGCGGCATTCCACTCCATTACATGGCTTAGACACGACATGGTCAAGCTGGCGTTGTTGTGGCACATGCACCAACCCAACTACGAGGACCTCGCGACCGGCGAGCACATCCTGCCGTGGGCGCGGCTGCATGCCATCAAGGATTACTGGGGGATGGTGGCGCTGCTGGAGGAGTTTCCCGGTGTCCGCGTCACCTTCAACCTGGTGCCCGCATTGATCCAGCAGCTGCAGGCGTTTGCCGAGGACCGCGCCCGGGATCGTCACCTCGCGGTCGGGTTGAAGCCGGCAGACGAGTTGAGTGCGGAGGAAGCGCGCTGGATGATCGCCAACGGCTTTCACGCGCCGTATGCGCGGATGATCGCGCCGTATCCGCGCTACGCGGAGCTGCACGCGCGGCGGATGGCCGGGGGCGCATTCTCGACCGGCGACCTTCGCGACCTGCAGGTCTGGCACAAGCTGGCGTGGATGGATCCGGATCGGCTGCTCCAGGACCCGCAGCTAAGCGCACTCGTTGAAAAGGGAAGCAGCTACTCGGAGGCAGACAAGCAGGCGCTTCGACGGATCGAGCTGGAGCTCCTGAGGCTCGTGATTCCTGCGTATCGAGCCGCCGCCGAGCGGGGACACGTCGAGTTGGCGACCTCGCCGTTCTATCACCCGATCCTGCCCTTACTGTGCGATTCGGACATTCATCGGCGTGCCCATCCGGGCGCGGCCGGACCTCGTAAACGATTCTCCCGTCCCGCGGATGCGGAACTCCAGATCGACCGGGCGATGGCGTCGCACGAATCGACGTTCGGCGTCCGTCCCGCGGGCATGTGGCCCTCGGAAGGATCGGTGTCCGATGAAGTCGTACGGATGATTGGGCGCAAGGGGTTCGGCTGGACGGCCACGGACGAGGACATCCTGGCGCGTTCGCTTGGCGGCCCCGTCACGCCCGCGGTGTTGTACCGGCCCTATCGACTTGGCGACAGCGGACCCGCGCTGCTGTTTCGCGATCACGCGCTGTCGGACCGCATCGGCTTCGAGTATCAATCGTGGGATGCCGACACGGCGGCGCGCGATTTTCTTCAGCAGGTCCGTGAACGGGGCCGGCGGTTTTCGGAGTCGACCGGCGGGGAAGTCGCGACCATCTCGGTCATCCTCGACGGCGAGAACGCGTGGGAGTACTACCCCTCCGGCGGGCGGCCGTTCTTGCGGGCGCTCTACGGTGCGCTCGAATCGGCCACGGACATCCAGACGGTCACGATGTCCGAAGCCGGGGCCGGCCCGGCTCAGCCGCTGGAGTCGATCTTCCCCGGTTCATGGATTCACGGCGACTTCTATATCTGGATTGGTCATCGCGACGATCATCGTGCGTGGGACCAGCTCTCGGATGCGCGCGAGACGCTCGACGCGCGGACGGCATTCGTGTCTGCCGAAGCCCGCGACCGTGCCCTCGAGGAACTGCTGATCGCGGAAGGCAGCGACTGGTTCTGGTGGTACGGCGACGATCATTCGTCGGACCACGATGCCGACTTCGACGACCTCTTCCGGAGGCACCTGCGTAACGCCTACGCCGCTTTGGATGCGCCGATTCCAGAAGAGCTGTTTGCCACCAACATTTCCACGGGCAATGGCGCCGAACGTCTCAGCCCCTCCGGCCGCCTGAACCTGACGCTGGACGGCCGCGACAGTTCGTATCTGGAATGGGTAGGCGCGACCGCGCCGTCGCTGGCTCGTCCTGGCGGCGCCATGCACGAGGTGGCGGCCTCGCCGCTGATCGCGGCTGTGCTGGTTGGGGTCAGCCCGTCTGGACTTTGCCTCCGTCTGGCCGGCGACAGGCTGGTGCCGCTTGTCGCGACCAACTCAGCCACAATCGCCATCGTCATCGCCGGCGCTGACGTCCGCACCGTGACGGTTCAGCGCCACTGGCTTGCGGTCGATGACGCGGTGGAAATCGAGGTCCCGTTCAACCAGTTCGGCGCGCTTGGTGCCGACCTGGAGTTCGCGATTCAGGTTCGCGATCTCTCGGACAGCCTTCTCGAATCGGTTCCGCACGGCCGGTTCTGGACGATTCGCATTCCCAATACCGGGGAATCAGCGAATAGCTGGCCGCTCTAGGGCATACGCCCGTCAACGACCCCAACTCGACTCCGCAATTCATGCACAGGGCACTTTTATTCGATAAAGGCTTTGAGTCTGATAATACATATTATGTTAACTTAACGACGTTAGGCTGGCTTCTAAGGTGGTCCAACGAAGGTCCTGCGACGGTTCTAACGATCGGCTTTCTATTTTGCTTTCTTGAGCTCTCGAATGATTTCCTCGAGCGCGGAAATCACTTCGTCTTTGGAGGCGTTGCGCTTGTTGAATTGCAGGCGCAGGTTGAATGCCTTGGTGGCCGGCCGGAATGCGAACACGAACGACTTGGGACGCCCGGCCTTCGGTTTCTCTTGCTCCGCTTCCTTGCGGAGCTGTTCCCGGGTCGCGCCCTGGGTGGCGATCTTCTCAATCAGTGCGAGCATCTTCTGCGGCTCACCCTGGCGGACGACCTGGAGCAACAGCGAGCGATTGTTGATGCCGGCCAACCGGCACACCTTGCGCACGTCCGGCGGGATGCTGTTCAGCGACATCGACTCGGTGATCGACGTTCGGGACTTGCCGAGCCGCTTCGCAAGGTCTTCATGCGTGTAGCCGAACTTCGTCGCCAGGCCGTGGATGGCTTCGGCTTCTTCAAACGGCGTCAGGTCCTTGCGCTGGATGTTCTCGATTAACGCCAGCTCGAGCATCTCGCCTTCATCCACATCGCGGATGACGACCGGGAGTTCCAGAAGCCCCGCCTGGCTGGCCGCGTGGTAGCGGCGTTCGCCGGCGATGATCTGGTATCGCGCGCCGCGCTGCCTGACGATCAGCGGCTCGATGATGCCCTTCTCAGTGACCGAGGCGATCAACTCCGCCAGGTCGCCCATCGCCTGCCGCGGCTGATCGGGGTTGGGGTCGACCTGGTCGATCGGAACCATGCGTCCGACCGGGGCGCCCGCCGAGGCGGCGAGCGTTTCGACATAGTGCGCGTCGTGGCGCATCCGAAGCGTATCGGGCAATCCGCGCTTAGGCACGATCGATGACCTCCTCGCACAGGCTGTAGTACTCGGCCGCGCCGCTCGAGTCTGGCGCGAATGTGAAGATGGACTCGCGGTACGCCGGGCTCTCCTCCAGGCGGACGCTCTTGCTGATCACGGTCCGGAATACCTTGTCGCCGAACACCTTGCGGATCTGTTCCTGGATGTCGCGGGCCAGCGCCGTGCGCTTGTCGTGCATGGTGATCACGACGCCGAGGATCTCCAGTTCCGGGTTGGGCCGCTGGCGGACTTTTTCGATCGTCTCGAGCAGGTCGTCGGTGCCTTCGAGGGCGAAGTACGACGACTGGATGGGAATCAGCAAGTGGGTCGACGCGACCAGCGCGTTGACCGTCAGCAGGCCCAGCGCCGGCGGGCAATCAATGACGACGTTCTGGTAGTGCCCGTTCAGCCGCGCGAGTTCGTCCTTGAGCTTGAACGGCGCATCGAGCTCGCCGACCAGCCGCGATTCGAGCTTGGCGAGCGAGATGCGCGCCGGCGCGACCGACAGGTTCGGCTGCGACGACGGCACGATGACGTCGTCAATGTGCACGGTGTTCTCGGTGAAGACGTCGTACATGCTCTTGCCGGCGGCGCGGATGTCGAGGTACGACATCGAGCTGTTGCCTTGCGGATCCAGGTCGATGAGCAGCGTCGGCTTGCCGCGCATGGCAAGGGCGGCGGCAAGGTTGATGGCGGTCGTGGTCTTACCGACGCCGCCCTTTTGATTGGCAATGGCGAGAATCATTCGCGCAGGAGAAGCAGGTTCCCACGCATTATGCGGAGCGATGTCGGCCGAGTCAAACTGAGAAAAAATGCCTAGCGCTAAGTGATGACGTCTAAAGCAGTTAGGAGAAACGTCGGCCGGCCGACAAAAGGAATGCAAAGGGTAAAATGAAAAATGACAAGCTCAGCAGCAAAGAGGCTATTGGGACTTTTCATTTTCCATTTTTCATTTTGCATTCACATTTTGTACTTCCCCATGTCGTCCGGATCGAGCTGCTCGAGCCACTGCTGCAGGCGATCGCTGTCCTGCTTCTCGTTGGTGACGTCGACGGTCTTGGCGTGGTCGATGACTTTCTCGTCAACGAGGATCGGTGCGCGGGTGCGGAGCGCAAGTGCGATCGCGTCGCTCGGCCGGGCGTCGATGGCCACCGGTCCGGCGGGCGTGCGCAAATGGATCAGCGCGTAGAAGGTGTTTTCCTTGAGGTCGCACACCACGATCTTGTCGACGGTGGCGTGCAGGTCCTGGATGATGTTGCGGAGCAGGTCGTGCGTCATCGGCCGCGGTGTCTGGATGTTCTCGATCTGCAGGGCGATGGCATTGGCCTCGAACACCCCGACCCAGATCGGCAGCACCTTCTGCCCATCCGAGTCGCGCAGGATGATGATGGGCATGTTGGTAATGGGGTCGACCATCAGCCCCTTGATGTTCATTTCGATCATTGCAAGCCCCGTCAAAAGAGCAACCGGTTACTACTGCAGTTCGTGGCGTAACGACGCTGGGTCCAGCGTTCGTTCCAGGCGCCTTACGGTCGTTGAACGTCCGCCGCACGTTCATCGAGCGACCGCCGAACCGTCGGCTCGGCAGGCTCGCCCCAGACCGAGTTGGGGCCGGCCCGCCGGATTGTCACGTCGACGAGCTGCCCCAGCCAGTCCGGCGGTCCCGGGAAATTGACCACCGTGTTCCCGCTGGTGCGGCCCGTCAGCTCCCACTCGCGCCGCCGGCTGGTCGCATCGACCAGCACTTGGTGCGTCGATCCAATCGAACGCTGGAAGAGGTCCGACTGGATCGACCGTTGGAGTGCCTGCAGCGCCACGATGCGCCGCGTCTTGTCGTCGTCCGAAACGTCATCCGGCATGCGCTTGCCGGCCAGTGTATTCGGGCGTTCAGAGTACTTGAAGGAATACATGCTGTGGTACCGCACCTCGGCGGTCAGCGACAGCGTCTCCTCGAAGTCCGCTTCCGTCTCTCCGGGGAAGCCAACAATCATATCGGTCGATAGCTGCACGTTCGGGATGGCCTCGCGAATTCGCGCCACGAGATCGAGATATTGCTCACGCGTGTGGCGGCGGCGCATCAGGCCGAGCACGCGTGACGCGCCCGACTGCACGGGAAGGTGCAGGTGTTTACAGACCTTCGGCAGGTCGCGCATGGCGGCGATCAGGCGCTCGCTGGTATGGCGCGGATGCGGGCTGGCAAAGCGGATGCGCTCGATGCCCTCCACCTCATGCACGGCTTCGAGCAGCGCCGGGAAGTCGCACGGGGGATCGTCGGGCGCCTGGTAGTGATTAACGATCTGGCCCAGCAACTGGATCTCGCGCCGGCCGCTTGCCGCCGCCTCGCGCGCGTCGGCGAGGATCTCGGCCTTGGCCCGCATGCGTTCGTGCCCGCGCGTGTATGGCACGACGCAGAAGGCGCAAAAGTCGTTGCAGCCTTCGATGATCGTCACATACGCGCGCACCGGGTCGCTGCGCCGGACGATGCCAAGCGGGAACGACGGTTCCTCGTACGGATTCTCGATCGCGATGAGCGCCCGTTCGACGCGCGTCGGATGTCCGATGGCCGATGGCCGTCGCTCGGTCAAGGCGTGCGTCGCCAGCATCGGGAGCATCCGGACTTGCTGGGTCCCCACCACGATGTCGACGACGCCGGCCGACCGGGCGATCAGCTTGTCGCCTTCCTGCTGTGCGACGCAGCCGGTAACCGCGACGATCGGATCGCGGCCGAGGTCGCGGCCCAGTTCCTTGATCTCGCCGAGGCGCGTGTAGAGCTTCTCCTCGGCGCGTTCGCGCACCGAGCAGGTGTTGATGACGACCAGGTCCGCGTCCGCTTCGGACTCGGTGCGGTCGTAGCCGGATGATTCGAGCAGCCCCGACATGCGCTCGGCGTCGTGCACGTTCATCTGGCAGCCGTAGGTCTCGATGAAGTACTTCATTAGTCCCGTCGTCTTGAGGTCTTGCGGTCCTGAGGTCCTGAGGTCCTGAGGTCTTGAGGCCGTGAGCCTTGTGGTTTCTGGGCCTTCTGCGGCCACTTTCGCCTTTCGCTTTCGCCTTTCGCCTCGGACGAATCGAGCAGCTCGCGCGCACTGGCGAGGGCCTTCTCCCCTGCCGCCGCGCCGCCCATCATACGGGCGATCTCGGCAACCCGCGCGTCGGGCTCTAGACGGCTAACGCCGGTCATGGTGCGCCGCGAGTGCACGTGCTTTTCGATCAGGAAGTGCGTCCGTCCGTGCGCCGCGATCTGCGGCAGGTGCGTGATGCACAGCACCTGGAAGCGGTTGCCGAGGGAGGCGAGCTTGTGGCCGACGACCGATGCGACTCGCCCGCCGATGCCGGCGTCAACCTCGTCGAAGATCAGGGTCTTCGATTGATGGTCAGCCGAGGTGGCGTTTGCGGCGAGCGTCTTGAGGGCCAGCATGATCCGCGACAGTTCGCCACCGGAGACGATCCTCGCCAACGGCCGCGGCGCTTCGCCGACGTTCGGCGACAGGAAGAACTCGCCGCTGTCGATGCCCGCTGCCGTCCACTGCCCTTCAGCCTCTGACGTCACCAGCCGCACCTCGAACTGCGTCTTGTCCATGGCGAGATCCGCGAGCTCGGTCTCGATGGCCCGGGCGAACGTCACAGCCGCCTCGCGGCGGGCGCCCGAGAGTTGTCGCGCAGCCTTCAGGAAGCGGCGGCCGGCCTCGAGCAATTGCTGTTCAATATCGGCGAGTGACGACTGTCCGCCGGTCAGCGCCTTGTGTTCCGCCGACAGGCGATCGCGGACCGCAATCGCATCGTCCAGCGACCCGCCGTGTTTGCGCTTGAGGCGCTCGATGAGTGCGAGCCGGTCCTCCACCTGCTGGAGTCGTCCTGGGGAGGCGTCGATGCCGTCGGCGAAGTCGCGCAGCATGAACGCGAGGTCCTCGAGCTGGGCCTTGATCCCGTCGCGCGCGTCCAGGTGCGGCACGAAGCGCGAATCGATTGCGGCAAGCTCGCCGACGCGCTTCCAGATGCGCCCGAGCGCCACCAGCGCCGCGTCCTCGCTGTCGTACAGCTCGGCGTAGCTTTCACCACAGAGCCGCTGAATCGTGTCGGCGCTTCTTAGTAGCTGCCGCTCCGAGCTGAGCGTTTCATCCTCGCCGCCCTGGAGGTTGGCCTTCTGCAATTCATGCAGCTGGAACTCGATCAGCTCCAGACGGGCGGCGCGCTCGCGGTCGTCCATCCGAAGGCGATCAAGTTGCTCACGCCATTCGCGGACCGCGGCAAACGCCGACGCGACGTCTGCGCGCAGCGGCTCGAGGCCGGCCCATTGATCGAGGAGCGCCAGGTGCTGAGACGGGTCCAGCAACTGCTGGTGTTCGTGTTGTCCGTGAAGTTCGACGAGACGATTCGACAGATCCTTCAGCGCCGCGGCCGTGGCCAGCGCGCCATTGATGAAGGCGCGGCTGCGGCCCTGCGAGGTGATCTCCCGCCGCACGATGATCTCGGCGCCATCGGCGTCTTCGAAGATCGCCTCAACGGTGGCGAGGTCTTCCCCTGTGCGGATGAGGTCTTGCGTGGCGCGGCCGCCGAGCAATAAGCCGACCGCTTCGACGAGGATGGATTTTCCTGCGCCAGTCTCGCCGGTCAGGATGTTAAACGATTGTTCAAACTCGACGGCCACCGACTCGATGACCGCAACGTTGCGGATGGCCAGATAGCGAATCATGGGGATTGCCTGCCGCGCGCGGAACTCTCATCGTATCATTGCTTTGACAGAATTTCCCATGGCGTGCTACGGTTGCACGAAACCGCGCTCTCCCAGCAGCGCATCCCCATGGAATTGAACGGAGGTTGTTGTTGCCGACGCCCGGATGGTTTGTCCTGGCATTGCAACTCGAGGGAGGGATGCCGCCTACCCGAGGAGCTGCCGCGGATTTTGCCCAACTGATTCTTTCAGCAAGCCCCATCGTCAAGATGGTGATGGCGCTGCTGCTCACCTTTTCGGTCATCTCGTGGGGAATCATTCTCTATAAGTGGTGGTCGTTCCGCGGGATCGAGAAGCAGTCCCGCTCGTTCATCGACGTATTCCGCAAGAGCGCCAAGTTTTCAGAGGTGCAGGCGGTGTGCCCGTCCCTGGCGGCCAGTCCGCTGGTCGGGATGTTTCAGGCCGGCTACGCTGAACTCACCGCGCAGCTCCGCATGAACCAGCCGCAGGCCAGTCCTGGAACGCCGGCGCCTCGTCCAATGTTGAAGAGCATGAACGCGCTCGATCGCGCCCTGCTACGCGCGTCGTCGATTGAGGTGAACAAGCTCGAGAAGCGCGTGACGTTTTTGGCGACGACCGCGAGCATTACGCCGTTCATCGGACTGTTCGGCACGGTGTGGGGAATCATGACTGCGTTCATGAACATCGGCGCCCAGGGCTCGACCGATCTTGCCGTGGTGAGCACGCCGATCGCCGAAGCGCTGATTGCGACGGCCCTCGGCCTCTTCGCCGCGATCCCGGCGGTCTACTTCTACAATCACTTCACGTCGAAGGTGAAGAGCTATGCGTCGGAAATGGACGACTTCGCGCTGGAGTTCCTGAACATTTCAGAGCGGAACTTCACCTAGCAGATGGCCCAGAGGCTTTCGTAAATGCCGAAGATTCAGGCGCAGCCCGACGCCAACACCGGCCGCAAGCGCGGCCGGCGCGTCACGACGTCGCTGTCGGAGATCAACGTCATTCCGCTCGTCGACGTGATGTTGGTGCTGCTCATCATTTTCATGGTGGCGGCACCGATGATGCAGAAGGGTGTGGAAGTGAACCTGCCGGTTTCCCGCCGCGCGGACAAGTTGACCACTGCCCAACCGATCTACGTCACCATTCCGACCTCCTATCGCAAAGATCGGAAGGTCTATCTCGACGACGAAGGCATTACGGTGGACGTGCTGGCCGAGCGCATGCGCCAGACGATGCAGACGCGCAGCGACAAGCAGGTCTACCTGCGCGGCGACGGCGCGGTGCAACTCCAGGAATTGATGGATGTGTTCGGCCGGTTGAAGGAAGCCGGCGTCGAAAAGATTGGCGTCGTGGCGCAGGAGCGCCGCGCGCAATAGCCCATGGATGCCGTCAGCCAAGTAATTATTGCCCGAGCGCCGAAAGACGACGGTCTGAGCTCGATGCTCGGCGCCTCGGTGGCCGTCCATGTGGCGATGGTCGCGGCGTTTGTCCTGGTGCCGGCCTGGTGGTTCGGCGCGGAAAACAAGGCGCCCGAGACAGTCATGGAGATCAGTCTCGGCGGACCGATCGGCCCGGACAAGGCCGGCCTTGCAACGCTTGGCAGCCGTGCCATCCAGCAGGCGGTTGAGACGGCGAAGCCGGTGGAACCGGTGCGGCCACCGGCGGCGAAGACGCCGGAGATGATCGAGCCGACCAAGACACCGCCACGCAAGACCACGCCGAACAAAGAAGAGGCGAAGGACCCGCGCAGCAACCGCCCAACCATCGGCAAGGAGACGCAAAAAGGTAACGCCGTTGCCGAAACCGGTGCCAAGGGCTTGGGCTTTGGTCTGTCCTCTGGCGGCGGTGGCGCCGGTGCGTATCTGGACGTCTCGAATTTCTGTTGTCCGGAGTATCTGGCCACGGTCTTTGCCAACATCAAGGGCAATTGGAGCGATCGCCAGGGTGCGCGCGGCTCAACGCTCCTGCGCTTTGTGATCCAGAAGGACGGTCGTATTGCCGATGTCACCGTCGAAAAGTCCAGTGGCGTCGAGACGCTCGATTTCTACGCACGGCGCGCAGTGCAACTGGCAAAGGCTCCCCCGCTGCCGCCGCCGTTCCCCGACCAGGCCCTGGTCATTCACCTTTATTTTGATTACACGCCCTGAGTAGACGTGATGACTCATACCTCACCCACGATCAAGTTGTTCGCCACGACGCTGCTGTTCGCAGCCATTGTCGTTTTCACGGCACCCGGCGGCGCTGCGCAGCAAACCGGCGTTGTTGGCCGCCTGACCGGCGAAGGCGGCACGCCTCCGCGCATCGCGGTGCCTGATCTGCTGGCGCTCTCGCCGGATAAGGAAACGCAGGAGGCCGCGCGCGTGATCGGACAGGTGCTCTGGGACGACCTGAATTTCGAACGCGAGTTCTACCTGATCCCGCGCGACACCTATAAGTCGATTCCCGTCGCGACGTCGATTGACACCGTGCCCTACGATCGCTGGCGTGAGCTCGGCGCCGATGGCGTGGTGATTGGTACGGTGCAGAAAGCTGCGGCCGGCGTGCGTGTCGAAATACGGCTCTACAACGTGCGCTCGCGCACGTCGGCGTTTGGCAAGGAATATACCGGCTCTGCCGCCAATCCCCGCATCTACGCGCACACGACGTCTGATGAACTGCACGAATCGCAGGTCAACCTGCACGGGGTCGCCCGGACGAAGCTGGCGTTCGTCTCGGATCGCAATCGCGAGGCGGTCGTAGCCACCATCGAGAAGCGCGACGTGAAAGAGATCTACATCGCCGACTACGATGGCGCCAACCAGCGCCGCATCACGATCAATCGCACGATGAACCTGACGCCGAACTGGTCGCCGGACGGCCGCTCCATCGCCTATACGTCGTATCGCACGGGTATCGCCGACATCATGATCTCGAACATTTTTGCCGGCACGCTCGAGCAGCCGACCAAGGGCGTCGGCCAGAACTACCTGCCGGTGTTTTCGCCGGACGGCTCGAAGATCGCCTTCGCGTCGAATCGTGATGGCAACAACGAGATCTATGTGATGAATCGCGACGGCTCCAACGTCACGCGGCTGACCAACAACCAGGCCATTGACGTGACGCCGACCTGGTCGCCGACCGGCACGCAGATCGCGTTCACGTCTGAGCGCAGCGGCGCGCCGCAAATTTATGTGGTCAACGCCGATGGTTCGGGATTGCGGCGGATCACGACCGAGTCGTACGCCGACCGCGCGACCTGGTCGCCGGCGCCGCTGAATGAAATCGCTTTTACGGCGAAGACGGGGCCGGGGTTCGACATCAAGGTCCTGAATATTGCCAGCGGCGAGACGCGGCAAATCACCTTTGGCGAAGGCAGCAACGAA
>Ga0105248_10005653_pt1 | contig 13734 bp, 13 predicted proteins | sample KBSS34metaG_FD_81524 | JGI IMG/M metagenome (GOLD analysis project Ga0105248, IMG submission 81524) | Switchgrass rhizosphere microbial communities from Kellogg Biological Station, Michigan, USA - KBS S3-4 metaG | ecosystem: Host-associated > Plants > Roots > Rhizosphere > Soil | place...
CCAGTCATCGGTCGAAGCGCACATCCCGGTCTATTTCGTGCGCACGAACTACGAGCGCGGCAAGGGCAAGGTGATTCCGGACGAGCTCTGGATTCCCGCCGTCGAGAAGACCGGCGGCCGCTTCTATGCGGCCGACAACGAAGAGAGCCTGTTGAACGCGATTAAGGACATCGACGAAGTGTCGGCCGGTACGATCGAGACCACGCAGTACAGCAGTCAGCAGCCGCAGTTCGCGTTTTTTGCGTTCGTGGCGGCGGCGTTCTGGACCGGATCGGCCGCGCTCAAGCTGACCGCGCCGCAGTTTCAGAAGTTGCCGTGATGGAGAAGCACTCATGAGAAGCATAATCGGCGGACTGGTGCTCGCAGTCGTGTTGTTCGTTGCCGCCGCGGCGTCGTGGGCCGAGGCCAGGCTCGCCCGCCGCATGGCGGATGCGCACGAGCGGCTGGCGACGCTGCACTACGACACCAACGATCACATCGACGAGGCGATGAACGTCTGGAACCGCCTCCCGATTCCCGGCTGGTCGTCCGCCGGCGACGTGGAGCGCCATCGCACGATGGTGTCCTACTGGCTCGGCCGCTACGATTCGCTGAGTGAGTTGACGCACGCCACGGGGCCTCAGGCGCCGAGCGATCCCGCCATCCTGTTCATGTCGGCCAACGCGGCGTATCGCTCAGCCGATCCGCTGGCGCCGGATCGGAAAGCGGCGATCGAGCGGCTGGACGGCGTGGTGCAGGCCTATGCGGACGTCCTCCGGAAGGCGCCCGAGTACACCGACGCCGCCTACAACTACGAGCTCGTGTCGCGCATGCGCGACGCGCTGGCAAAGGCGCCGCCCAAGGGTTCACCGCGGGACAAGAAGCCAGTCGAGAAACATGAGAACGTAAGCGTCGATCTGCCGGCCGGTCCGACGATTCATGGCCGCCCCGGCGGTCCGCCCGAGGGGACGGACATGAGCGACTTCAAGACGATCACGCCGATGCGGTACGACGAGCGCGAGGAGCAGATGGATCCGGGACGCGGCAAGGAGTTCCGGCGCAAGGGGTAAACCTGACGTGCTGGTTCGGATCGACTTCTCGCAGATTACGTTCGCCGAGCCGGTATTTCTCTGGCTGCTGGTGATCCCGGCGCTGCTGTTTGCGCTGTGGATCTGGCGTCTCGTCCGGCGGCGGATGGACATCCGATCGCTGGCGCGCCATCGTACGCTGCCGGTCCGCGAGCGCTATGCGGCGGTCGGCGACCTGCCGTTCTGGCTCTGCCTGATTGCGTCCACCGTCTTCCTGATCCTGGCGATTGCGCGGCCGCACGGTCCAGCGACCGCGGTCCGGCAGGGCGGCATCGACATGGTGCTGCTGCAGGACGGCTCGGCCTCGATGCGGGTCAAGGACGTGGCTGGCGATCGCTGGCAGCGCTCGGTCCGCTTTCTCCGCACGCTCGGCGACGCCCTCAGCTGGAATGACGATCGCATCGCGCTGGCCCTGTTTGCGCACATCGCGGCGCCGCAGATCCGGCTGACCAAGGATCCGAATACTTACTTTTTCTTCCTCGATCATCTCGACAAGGCGCCGCCGTTCCGCATCGAGGATGCGACGACGTGGGATACGAACCTCGAGCTGGGGATCTACTGGGGGCTGCGGCTCATCGAGCGCGACGAGGAGATTCACGGCAAGAACTCGAACGCCAAGATGTTCGTGCTGGTCTCCGACGGCGAGGTGTGGAGCGGCGAGGCGGCGAAGTCGATCAAGCTGGCGGTCGAGCGCAGCGTCCCGATCTATGTCGTCGGCGTCGGCACGCTGGCGGGCGGCGCGCTGCCGGTCTTCAAGGACGAGAAGGGCGAGGTCGTCGTCGATCCCGAGGCCCCGACCACGTCCCATCTCGATCGCGCCGGTCTGCAGCGGATTGCGTCTGCGGGCGCCGGTCAGTATTTCGAGCTCGACCGCGACGGCGATCGCCACATCGCCAACCAGATTGTCGACGCCGGCAAGAAGATGGCGCCGTCGCTCGGGGCGATTCAGGAATCCGAAGAGCTCTACTGGCGGTTCCTCGCGATCGCATCCGCCTTCCCGTTCATCGGTGCGCTCTTTCTGCGCGACCGCCCCGAGCTCTGGCTGCAAGTCATCGGCGTCGCCGCCGCCCTCACCGTCGTTTCCGTCATCCTCGGCTAGGGTGTCAGATGGGTGTCAGACACCTATCTGACCCTAATTTCTCAGCAGTTAGCGACCTTCCTCTCGTGAAATATTAGGGATTCTCGCGATCCTTGGGGTCAGATGGGTGTCTGACACCATGGAAGAATTTGCGGGAGGGAGGAGCGAGTGATGCGGCGAACAATGATCGCTGGCGCTGTGCTCGTGGCGGTTGTTGTCACCACGACGATCGTCTCCGCGTGCGCGGCATGACACTCGTGCCCGTGAATCCCGGCTTCGACGCGGCGTGCTAGCATTTGCCTCACTCATCCATGCGCCGCGCCCTGGTCAGCTTCCTGGTACTCGCAGTACTGCTCGCAGTGGGATTCGCCGTCTGGCGCTCCAGGCCGCCCGCGCCGCCGGCCAAAAGCGCGTCAGCCGTAACGACGAAGACTGACACGCCGGCGATAGCCCCCGCGACGCCAGCCGCTCCCCCGCCGGTGGCCACGCCGAGCTCTGCAGCGCCGTCGGCGACACCGGCACGCCGCCGCGCGCCCGCACCGGCGACCGAGGCGGCAGCCGCCGAACCGGCCGCTGCGCCAGCAGCCGCCACCGGGACCCTGCATATCGACAGCGACGTGGCCGGCGCCCAGGTCTTCATCGATCGCCGCTTCATCGGCGTCGTCCCGGTTACCGAATCGGATGTCTCGGCTGGCAACCACCGCATCAACGTGGTCGCGACGGGCTACGAGAGCCTCGCCGAAAACGTCGACGTCGCCCCGGGACCGCGCGATCTCCACTTCAACTTCAAGGAGATTCGTCTCGACGCGTCCATCGCCGTGGTGCACAAGCACCGCATGGGCTCGTGCAAGGGCCGCCTGATCGCCACGCCGCAGGGACTGCGGTACGACACGACCGACAAGGACGATGCGTTTTCCGCGCCGCTCGGCGATTTCGAGATCTTCGACGTGGACTATCTCGCGAAGGAGCTTCGCGTGAAGCTGAAGAAGGGCAAGCGCTACGAGTTCACCGATCCCGATGCCAATGCCGATCGACTGTTCGTGTTTCAGCGCGACGTCGACAAGGTTCGCCAACGCCTGAAGGACGCGCACTGATGCCCGGCATGAGCTTCGGACTGCAGGTCGCCGTGCTCTTCGTGCTCGCGATCCCGATCGCCTGCGTAGCGTGGACCATCACGCACGAGGAGATTTTCCGTGAACCGCGCGAGTGGTGCGTCTCGCGGAGCAAGACCTGCCGCAGCCTCGTACAGCGCAAGTTCTTCTACCTGTTCACCTGCGAGTACTGTTTCAGCCACTACGTCACAATCGGATTCCTGATCATGACGCGCTTCCGCCTATGGCTCGACGACTGGCGGGGCTACGTCCTGGCGGGCTTCGCTCTCGTGTTCATCGCGAACGTCTATATGAGCCTGTTCGGCGATCTGCGGCTCGAGATCCGCCAGGACCGGCAGGAGATCGCGACCAACGACGAACTCGCCGAGTTGCGGCATCGCCGGACACTGGACCCGTCGTGGCGTCCTCCGTCGCCGCCGTCGCCGCCTTCGCAGACCCATCCATCATGAACATCGTCGTCTTTGGCGCGTCTGGCGCGACGGGCAGCCAGGTAATCGCGAGCGCCCTGTCCGGCGGACATACCGTCACGGCATTCTCGCGCACCGCGCCGAAGGACATGCCGCCCGGCGCCAGCCTGCGCATCGTGCGCGGCAACGTCGCCGATGCCGCGGCGGTAGCCGATGCGATCGCCGGACAGGATGCGGTGATCTCGACGCTCGGCGTCGGCAAGCCGCTCCGCCACGATCAGGCGGTCATCGACGGCGTCGGCCACGTCCTGAGCGCGATGCATGCCTCAGGGGTCAGGCGGTTCCTCTACCTGTCGTTTACCGGGGTCAAGGACGTGCGCGGCGTGCCGGGGCTCATCATCCGGCCGATTGTCGGATTCATTCTGCGACACGAGATCGCCGATCACGTCGAAAAGGAAGCGCTGATCCGCGCATCAGACGCAGACTGGACCATCGTGCAGGCGCCGAAACTGACCAACGGGCCCGCGACCACCACCTATCGCAGCGGCCCGGCGATCACCTCCGCAGCGGGGTTTCCGACGATCTCCCGCGCCGATGTCGCCGGCTTCATGGTCGCGCAGGTGACCGACCAGCGCTTCGTCCGCCAGGTCGTGCGCGTCCTTCCCTGACGGCGTCCCTGTCCCTCTCGCTGCACCCGCGCGCGGACGTTCGTGACCGCTGTTCGTTTCCCACGCCTCCTTCGTTATCACCGGTAACTGCTCGGAGGCACTCGATGAGACATGTGTCGCGGTCCGGGTTAGCGTGCACCATCGTCGTGATTGCTATCGTCTCGGCCTGGGGATGCGGAGGCGGCCCGGGTCCTTCCTGTCACTACTCGCTGACAGTCAACACGCACGGCCTGCCGGCGAACGGCGGCGACGTCGACGTCAAAGTCGAAGCGCCCGCCGGATGCACGTGGAGTTTCCAGGGAAACGTTCCGTGGATCACGGTTCACGGCGCACCGCCTGCGCCCTCCGGCAGTGGCAACGGCACCGTCGTCGCGACACTTGCCGCGAACACCGGTGTAAGGCGCGTGGGTACCGCCAGCATCGCGTTCCAGCAGGTGACCTTCGATGAAGCCGGTACGGACGGCGCCGGCTCCTGTACGTTCCAGGTCTTCCCGCTGACGGCAACGGTTGGTCCCGCGGGCGGCTTCGGCGCTTACGCCGTGGTCCCGAACGCGCAGGACTGCAGCTGGTGGGCCGAAGCGCGATCGCCCGACGATGACTTCGTCGACCACGACTTCAGCCGGGGCATCGGCAACGGCGTCGGCACGTATCAATTCCTGCCGAGCACGGTGCTGCCCACGATCCCGCTGCCGCGGCCAGCGCGCATCGGTTTGCACAATTCAGCGAACGCGCTGATCGCGACACACACGGTGACTCAAACACCGTAAAGGGAGCCGTCGGTGCTGGGGTGCGTAGTGCCGGGTGCTTGGTGCGGTGCGGGGTGCTTCGGTGCGAAGTGCTGGTGCTTCGGCACTGAAGGCGCGACGCAGAACTCGCTTGAAGAAGTTCTGCGGCCTCAGCGTTCTCTGCGTTGATCGTTGTGTCTTGTCTACGACGTAAATCGGCGAACGTCGATCACGTACTTCCGGACCTTGTAATTCAGCACGCGCTCCGTGGTATCGAGCAGGCGCGCCGCCTTGGCGCGGTTGCCGCGCGTCGTCTTCAGCGCGTCCTGGATGAGATCCTTCTCGAAACCGGCGACGGCGTCGCTCAGCGAGACGCGCGTCACGGTGCCGGATGCTTCCGCGGTCTGCAGTGACGGGGGAAGGTGGTGCCCATGGACCACCTGACCGTCGCACATCAGCACTGCGCGCTCGAGCGTGTTCTCCAGCTCGCGAACGTTGCCCGGCCAGTGATAGCTCATGAGCATGTCGATCGCCGGCGTCGCGATGCGCTTGATGCTCTTGCGGTGCTCCCGCGAAAATTTCTCGAGGAAGTGATCGACGAGCAGCAGCAGGTCCGCCTTCCGTTCCCGCAGTGGCGGCACGAAGATCGTGAACACGTTCAGCCGGTAGTACAGATCTTCGCGGAAGGTGCCCGAGGCGATCGCCCGCTCCATGTCCTTGTTGGTCGCCGCCACCATCCGCACGTTGACCTTGACGGTTTCCGTGCTGCCCAGCCGCTCGAATTCGCGCTCCTGCAGCACCCGCAGCAGCTTGACCTGCGTCGCGAGATTGATGTCCCCGATTTCGTCGAGGAACAGGGTCCCGCCCTCCGCCATCTCGAAACGGCCCTTCTTGCGCTGCTCCGCGCCGGTGAACGCACCGCGCTCGTAGCCGAAGAGTTCCGACTCGATCAGGCTGTCGGGCAGCGCCGCGCAACTGACCTTGATGAACGGCTTGTTGGCGCGCGGCGAATTGTAGTGAATCGAATGCGCGACCAGCTCTTTGCCGGTGCCCGACTCGCCGCGAATCAGCACCGTCGTGTTGGTCGCCGCGACCTGCGCCATCTGCTCGTACATCTGGCGCACCGGTCCGCTCGTCCCGATGATGGTCGAAAAGTCGTAGCGCTCCTTCAGCTCCTGCCGAAGGTGCGTGTTCTCGTCGACCAGCCGCTTCTTGTCTTCCTCGACCAGCCGCTGAATCTTGACCGCCTGCGCGATGCTCGACGCAGCGACGCCCAGGAACTTCACGTAGCGGTCGTAATCGCGATCCGGGTTGAACTTGAGATCGACGCCGAGCGCGCCGACCGCGCGGCGGTTCAACAGGATCGGCACGCAGATGAAGCTGAGCTCTTCGCGCGGCAGTTCCGGCCGCTTCGCCGCTCGATGGAGAAACGCCGGTTCCTTGCTGACCCGAGGCACGACAATGGGCCGGCTGCTTTCGACCACCTTGCCGATGATCCCCTCGCCCACCCGGTAGCGGACCGCATGCGACGGCGCGTCGAGACCATCCGACGCTTCGACGTGCAGATCGTTGTTGTCGTGGAGCAGCGTCACGAGACCGCGAACGGTCCCGTGATGCTTGGCCAGGATTTCGAGGACCCGGTGAAGGCCCGACTTCAGGTTGAGCGTGCCGGACAGCGCCTGGCTGACTTCCAGCAGCGTCGACAGACGACGGGATTCGCGCGCGTGCGTCGCGACCGGATCGGGAATGGTGCGAACTTTAGCCATTCTGACGGGCGCCGGCGCCCACGGTCTCCTCGTCGCCGATCGTCACGGGGCGCAGGAAGGGCATCATCTTGCGGAGTTCGGCGCCGACCTGCTCGATCCGGTGCGCGCGTTCCTGTTTGCGCTGCGCCTCGAACCACTTGCGGCCGGTGGCGTTCTCTTCGATCCAGCCCTGGGCGTATTTACCGGAGCGGATGTCTTCGAGCATGCGTTTCATTTCGGCCTTGGTTTCCGCCGTCACCAGGCGCGCGCCGCCCGTGTAGTCGCCATGTTCGGCGGTGTCGCTGATTGAATAGCGCATGTAGTTCAGGCCGCCCTGATAAATCAGGTCGACGATCAGCTTCAGTTCGTGGAGGCACTCGAAGTACGCGACCTCCGGCTGATAGCCCGCTTCGACCAGCGTTTCGAAGCCCGCCTTGATGAGGGCGCTCACGCCGCCGCACAGGACCGCCTGTTCACCGAACAGATCCGTTTCGGTCTCTTCGGCGAACGTGGTTTCGATCACGCCGGCCCGGGTCACGCCGATGCCTTTCGCGTACGAGAGCGTCAACGCCTTCGCCTGACCGGTGGCGTCCTGGTGAATGGCGAACAGCGCCGGCGTGCCCGCGCCTTCGACGTACAACTCGCGGACGCGGTGGCCGGGCGATTTCGGCGCGACCATCGAGACATCGACATCCTCTCGGACCGTGACGGTGCCGAACCGGATGTTGAAGCCGTGCGCGAACATCAGCATGTTGCCCGCGACCAGGTTCGGCTCGATGGCGTCCTTGTAGAGGCGCGCCGCCGTCGTATCCGGGACCAGCACCATGATGACGTCGGCCCACTTCGAGACCTCCGCCACGTCTCCCACCTCGAGACCGGCGGCCTGCGCCTTCGCGCGCGACCGCGATTCAGCCGGCAGTCCGACTTTTACGTGGACGCCGCTGTCCTTCAGGTTCAGCGCGTGGGCGTGTCCCTGCGATCCGTAGCCGATGATCGCGACTTTCTTGGCCTTGATCAGGCCGAGGTCTGCGTCGGCGTCGTAGTACATCTTCGCCATTCGTCGTGTCTCCAGGTCCGGCTCGAGCCGGATATGCCGCGGTCCGGTTGAAGCCGGACCATTTTGGGTCCGGCTAGAGCCGGACACTCCTTCTCGCCTACACCGAACAGTCGCTCACGTCCTTCATCGGCACCTTGGGCGGCATGATCCCGGTCGCGGCCGGCGTCGGCGCCATGATGCCCCGGGCCATCTCGACGCGACCGGTCCGGACCATCTCCATCACCCCGTAGGGCCTCAGGACCTCGAGCAAGCTGTCAATTTTATCCTCAGTTCCCGTCGTTTCGATCACCAGCGACTCCGGGCTCACATCCACGATGCGCGCCCGGTAGACGTCGACCAGCTGCATGACGTGCGTCCGGGCATCGCCGGTCGCCGCCACTTTGATCATGGCCAGATCGCGCGCGATGGTCGGCACACGGGTGATGTTGTCCACCCGGCGCACCGGAATGAGCTTGTAAAGGTTCGCTTCGACCAGCCGCGCCCCGCGTTCGTCGGTGTCGACGACAATGGTCATGCGCGAGAGGCCGGACGTCTCGGTGTGCCCGACGGTCAGCGACTCGATGTTGAAGGCGCGGCGCCGGAACAACGACGCCACACGGTTCAGGACGCCCGGTTTGTTGTCCACGTATACGGCGAATGTCTGCATATGTTTAGAGCCTGGGCTTCGGGCTTCGGGCTTCAGACTTCAGGCCCGGCAGCGTGACAACTTGACACGCCCGGAGCCTGGAGCCTGAAGCCTCGCGCCTGTTAGTCTTTCGCGGTCTCCACAATCGGCGACGGCCGGCGAATCATCTTGTTCAAGTCGGCTCCGGCCGGCACCATCGGGTAGACGGTGTCTTCCTGCTCGACGCGGAAATCGATCAGCGCGCCGCGCTCGCGGCGGGCGGTGGTGACGGCGGGGGCCACGTCCGCACGGGTGCTGACCGTGGCACCCCAGATGCCGTACGCTTCGGCCAGTTTCTCGATGTTCGGGCCGGTAATCGGCGTCGCGGCGTAGCGGCGCTGGTAGAAGAACTCCTGCCACTGGCGCACCATGCCGAGATAGCCGTTGTTGATGACGGCAATCTTCACGTCGATCTCTTCCTGGACCATCGTCGCCAGCTCGCACAGGGTCATCTGGAAACCGCCGTCGCCGACCACGACCCAGACCTCCGCGTCGGGCCGGCCGACTTTTGCGCCGATCGCCGCCGGCAGCGCAAACCCCATCGTCCCGAGGCCGCCCGAGGTGATCAGCGAGCGCGGCGTTTCGTGATGGTAGTACTGCGCCTCCCACATCTGATGCTGGCCGACGTCGGTCACCACGATCGCCTTGCCGTCGGTCATACGCCAGAGATCGTTGATGACGTGCGCCGCATACAAGTGGCCGTCATCGGTCAGGTTCTGGATGTCACGGACCGCCGAATCGCCCTTGAGATCGGAGATGTGCGCCAGCCACTGCGAGCGATCGACGTCGGCGAGGCGCGGCATCCAGCCGCGGACCACCGCGCCGACATCACCGGACACCGCGGCGTCGACCGGAACGTTCTTGTTGAACTCGGCCGGGTCGATGTCCACGTGAATCTTGCGCGCGTGCGGCGCGTAGGTCTTCAAGTTGCCGGTGACGCGATCGTCGAAGCGCATCCCGAGCGCAATCAGCAGATCGGATTCCTGGATGGCGTTGTTCACCCACGCCTCACCGTGCATGCCCATCATGCCGAGGTTCAGCGGATGCGACGCGGGAAACCCGCCGATTCCGAGCAGCGTCATCGCGATCGGAATCTGCGTCTTCTCGGCAAACGCCAGCAGCGTCGCTTCCGCGCCGCCGAGAATGATGCCGTGCCCCGCCAGTACCAGCGGGCGTTCCGCGGCGTTGATGAGGGCGATCGGATCGACGCCCATCGAATGACCGGGACGCGCCAGCGACGCGAGATCGGGCGCCGCGGCTTCCCAGTCGAACTCGCAGACGCCGGTCTGGGCATTCTTCGCAATGTCCACCAGGACCGGACCCGGCCGGCCGCTCGCGGCAATCGCGAACGCCTCGCGAATCGCCGGCGCGACTTCGTCGGCGGTCGTCACGAGAAAATTGTGCTTGGTGATCGGCAGCGTGATGCCGGTGATGTCGGTTTCCTGGAACGCATCGGATCCGATGAGCGGCGCACCCACCTGCCCGGTGATGCAGACGATCGGCGACGAATCCATCATCGCCGTGGCGATGCCGGTCACCATGTTCGTCGCGCCGGGCCCGGAGGTCGCAATCGCGACGCCGACCTTGCCGGTCGCGCGCGCGTAGCCGTCGGCCATGTGTGTCGCGCCCTGCTCGTGGCGGACGAGGATGTGCCGGATCGGAAAATCCAGCATCGCGTCATATGCCGGCAGAATCGCCCCGCCCGGATAGCCAAAGACGACGTTGACGCCCTCGCGCACCAGGCTTTCCCAGAGAATCTGCGCACCAGTCAGTGTCTTTTTACTCATGTGCTACTCATCTTCTGACACGACATTCAACGCAGACATCGCGGAGCACGCAGAGCATCTTTGGGCTCTGCGATCTCTGCGACCTCTGTGTTGATCGTCGTGTCACCCCGTTACAGCTCCCATCGACGCCGACGAAACGGTTCGTGCGTATTTCGCCATGACGCCGGTCTTGTATCTCGGCTCGGGCGCCTGCCAGCCGGCGAGGCGCGCCTTGATCTCGGCATCGCTCAGTTCGACGCTCAGCGTGCGCTTCGCGACGTCGAGCGTGATCATGTCTCCCTCGTGGATCGCGGCGATCGGTCCGCCGCGCGACGCTTCCGGCGCGATATGGCCGATCGAAAGTCCCCGCGTCGCACCGGAAAAGCGGCCGTCGGTCAAGAGTAGTACGGATTCGCCCAGCCCGGCGCCGGTAATCGCCGCCGTGACCGCCAGCATCTCGCGCATCCCGGGACCGCCGGCCGGCCCCTCGTAGCGGATCACCACCACGTCACCCGGCTTGATCGTCTGGCGCTGCACGGCGTCGAAGCACTGCTCTTCGCTGTCGAACACCCGCGCCGGCCCGCGATGATCCGCGCGTTCGGTCCCCGACAACTTCAGCACGGCCCCTTCCGGCGCCAGGTTGCCGAACAGGATGACCAGGCCGCCGTGCGGCTTGATCGGCCGATCGTTCGGCCGCACCACCTGCTGTCCCGGCGTTTCGATCGCCTTGGCCGCGTCCTCCGCGAGCGTGTGGCCCGTCACGGTCAGGGCGTCGCCGGCCACCTTGCCCGAATCGATCAAGCGCTTCACGACGAGCGGGCTGCCGCCGGCGGCGTGCAGGTCGGTCGCGACGAAACGGCCCGATGGCTTGAGATCGGCAATCAGCGGGGTGCGGGCGCTGACGCGATCGAAGTCGGGCAGATCGAGGTCCACGCCCGCCTCGCGCGCGATCGCCAGCAGATGCAGCACCGCGTTGGTCGAACCGCCCGTCGCGGCCACGACGGCAATCGCGTTCTCGATCGCTTGCTTCGTGATGATGTCGCGCGGCCGGCGTCCGAGCTTGACGAGCTTGACGATCTGCTCGCCGATCGCTTTTCCCACATTGACCTTCGCAGGATCGGTCGCCGGGACGCTGCCGCTGCCGAGGACCGAGAGCCCCAGTGTTTCGCAGACGATCGCCATGGTGTTGGCGGTGAACTGTCCGCCGCAGGCCCCCGCGCCGGGACACGCGTTGTCCTCGATGAGGCGGAAATCGCTGTCGTTCATCCGGCCCGACGCGTGCGCGCCGACCGCCTCGAACACATCCTGAATCGTGACCTCGTGGCCGTGGAACTGACCGGGTGCAATCGACCCGCCGTAGAGCACGATACCCGGCACGTTGAGCCGCGCCAGCGCCATCGCGCCGCCGGGAATCGTCTTGTCGCAGCCCACGAGCACGACCAGGCCGTCGAACCCGTTACCGCGGGCGACCAGCTCGATCGAGTCCGCAATCACTTCGCGGCTGATCAGCGAGGCGCGCATCCCCTCGGTGCCCATCGTGATGCCGTCGGAAATCGACACGGTGTTGAATTCCATCGGCGTCGCGCCGGCCGCCCGCACGCCGGCTTTCACGTGCTCGGCGAGTGTCCGCAGACTGAGGTTGCACGGACCGATCTCGATCCAGGTATTCGCGATGCCGATGAGCGGCTTCTTGAGGTCGGCGTCGGAAAATCCGGCGCCCTTGAGCATCGCCCGCGCGGGCGCGCGGCTCGGGCCGGTCGTCAGAGGATTGCCACCACCGTTGGTTGTCGTCACGCACTTCTCTCGAGGGAATGGCTCGCGGCGCCCGTCGCCGCAGCCGGCTTGCAACTCGCATACGAACCGAGGACGCGCACCAGCGGCGCGAACTCGGACAGATGGGCCAAGGCCCGCGTGCACGCCAGATCCGCGACCGACGCCGCCAGATCGACGTAGAAGAGGTATTCCCACTTCCGGTCGGGAATCGGCCGTGATTCGAGCTTCGTCAGATCGATGTTGCGCAGCGCAAATACGCTGATCGCCTTGAACAGCGCCCCGGGCTCATTCGCCAGCGTGAAGACGATGCTGGTCTTGTCCGGTGGATCGGCGGTCAAGGGCTGCTGGCCGACGACCAGGAAGCGCGTCGTGTTGTTCTGGTAGTCCTGGATGGAGGAGCGAAGGGGCACGAGACCGAAGACTTCGGCGGCGCGGGCCGAGGCGATGGCGGCGGCGTCCTCGAGATGGTCCGCCGCGATCATCTTCGCGCTGCCCGCCGTGTCGTAGGTCGCCGTAATCTCGACGCCCGACAGCGTCCGCAGGAACCGGTCGCACTGCGCGAGCGCCTGCGGATGCGAGTAGATCCGCTTCACGTGCTCCAGCGACCGGCCCGGCAGCGCCAGCAGATGATGGACCACCGGCACCTCGAGTTCGCCGACGATCGGCAGGTGATGCTCGAGCAGGAGGTCGAAGTTGCGGTGGATGCTGCCGCCGATGGAGTTTTCGATCGGCAGCACGCCGTAGTCGACGGTCGAGGAGGCCACCGCGGCAAAGACGTCCTCGAAGCTCTTGCAGGGCACCAGATCGGCATCCGCCGCGACCTGCCGCGCGGCCGCTTCGCTGAATGCTCCCGGTTCTCCCTGATAGGCGATGCGCACGAAATCTCCCGTCCCGCCGAAGCGGGACACTCCAAGCCACGGGTCCGGCTAAAGCCGGACACTAACGACTGCTATAACGAACGGCGACGCGGCCTCAAACGGAAAGGGCCATCACCCGTTATCGGATGATGGCCCCGTGAAGTGACGAACTCTTCGGTGCTGCCATCATCCGGTGGGCCGGATGACCGTAACGACCACGCTGACGACAACGAGGTCGCCCAGGCTGCCGAAGTCCAGGACCTCGGACGCGTGAACCGCGCGGACGTTGGCGTGCAGCACCATGTGAGATGAATTACACCCTCTTCAGGTACCGAGGGTCAAATAGAAACAATTTACCAGATTATAAGCGATTCTAATCGTTCTGCCGTTTACATAAACATCACGAATAGTCACACAACCGCAGACCCTACCGGGCGGCGGTGCTTTCTGGCGCCGCCATGGCGTGCTCCCACTGCTGGTCCATCCGCCGCATGACCTGCGGGACATCGTCGGCCAGCAGATATCCGCCCTTGACCAGAGCCTCGGCCGCCGCGCGCGCCGCCTCGGTGTAAGCGGCCCGGGACGGGTAGCGTTCGGCGACAGACTTGCGGGAATCGCCGACCTTGTCCCGATCGGCTTTCGTCGCCCGGAACGGCACCGCGGATCCCAGCAGGTTGACGATCTGATCGTCACCGCCGATGTGCGCGTTGCGGAAATTCCAGCCGGTGTAGGTGGCCATCGGGACGCGCTGCTCAGGCGTGCGGACGCCCGAGACCTCGTTGCCGTCGGCGTCAACCTGCGGCACGAGCAGCGGG
>Ga0105248_10005656_pt1 | contig 13732 bp, 17 predicted proteins | sample KBSS34metaG_FD_81524 | JGI IMG/M metagenome (GOLD analysis project Ga0105248, IMG submission 81524) | Switchgrass rhizosphere microbial communities from Kellogg Biological Station, Michigan, USA - KBS S3-4 metaG | ecosystem: Host-associated > Plants > Roots > Rhizosphere > Soil | place...
AGCAGGTGCTGGAGCGCACGCCGGGCGTTGAACAGGTGATGGTGAGCTATGCCACGGGACGGGCGTCGATCCGCTGGAACCCGCGCCGCATCGACCTCACCGCAGTGGCCGGCCGGATTGCGGCCCTCGGGTACCGCCCGCGTGCCCTCGGCGAGGAGTCCGCCCCCGATCGCGACCTCATGATGCGGCTCGGCGTCGCCGCCTTCTGCGCCATGAACCTGATGATGCTCTATGCCTCGCTCTATACCGGATGGTTCGACGTCATGGATCCGCGGTTCGCCGCGCTGTTCCGCTGGCTGTCGCTGCTGCTGGCCACGCCGGTCGCGTTCTGGTGCGCGGCACCGTTCTTCGCCGGGGCAGTGTCGGGGCTTCGCCGGCATGTCCTGCACATGGACCTCCCCATCGCACTCGGCGTCGCGATCCTGTATGGGCACGGCGTCATCACGACGATCACCGGTCACGAGGGATATCTCGACTCGCTCGGCATGCTGGTGGCGCTGCTCCTGGCGGGGCGGATGCTCGAGAGCCGCGGGCGGCGCCGCGCGGTAGAGGCGGCGATGTCCCTGGCGGCCACCGCGCCGCGTACGGCGCGCCGCCAGCGCGGCGAGCAGCTCGAGACGGTGGACGCCTCGGCGCTCCGCGCCGGTGACCACATCGATGTGGGAAGTGGGGAGGAGTTCGCCGCTGACGGCATGGTCACCGAGGGCGCCGGCCAGGTGCGCATGGCCCTCCTGACCGGGGAGTCCGAACCGGTGGCCGTGGGACCAGGACATCGCGTGGTGGCGGGCTCGATTCTCCTCGATGGCGCACTCACCGTGCGCGTAGAAGCCGTCGGTGGCGAAACGATGCTGAGCCGGATGGCCGCGCAGCTCGAACAGGCCGCCGATCGCGGCATGCGTCCCACCGCCGCTGACCGTATCGCACCGTGGTTCACCGGCGTGACGCTCGTGGTTGCCGTCATCACCGGTGCGGGGTGGTGGCTCACCCGCGGCGCCGATGTTGCCCTCACGCGCACCGTCGCAGTGCTGGTGGTGGCGTGCCCCTGTGCGCTCGCGCTGTCCCAGCCTCTCGCCGCGGCAGCGGGCCTCGGCGCGGCGGCACGACGCGGTCTGCTCTTCCGATCCGCCGATGCACTGCTCGACCTCGTCGACATCGACGTGGTCGCGTTCGACAAGACCGGCACCGTCACCGCCGGCAATGTCTCCGTGCTCGACGCCGACGACGGCGCACTCCGCATCGCGGCCGGCCTCGAGCGCTACAGCATGCATCCCATCGCGCGGGCGATCGTGGACGAAGCGGTGAACCGCGACATCGCTCTGCCCAGGGGTGAGGACGTGCAGGAGGAAGTGAGCTTTGGAATTCGCGGACGGGTGGATGGCGTGCAGTGGCAGCTCGCCTCGGGCGGGCCGGGTTCCCTGCTGCTCAGCGACGGGGATGGACGCGAGCATCGCATCACGCTTGGCGACGTGATCCGACCCGACGCCGCCAGGGCGGTGCGGGAGCTCGGCGCCGACGGGCTCGATGTGGCGCTGCTCACCGGGGATCACGCCGAGGTGGCGGGTCGCATGGCGGCCGCCGCGGGCATCGGCACCGTGCACGCCCGGTGCAGCCCCGAACAGAAGGCGGCCTGGATTGCCGACCGGCAGCGCACCGGTCACCGGGTGCTTTTCGCAGGTGACGGCCTGAATGACGGACCGGCGCTCGCACAGGCAGACGTGGGGATTGCGATGGGCAGCGGTGCGGCAAGCAGCGTACTGGTGGCGGACGGTGTCATTGCGCGGCCGTCGCTGGCGCCAATCCTGGCGGCAAGGCGCGTCGCGCGAAGCTGCCGGCAGATCATCCGCAGCAACCAGCGCCGCTCGCTGGCCTACAACGCGGTGGCGGTATCTGCCGCGGCGGCGGGCTTTATCAATCCGCTGGTCGCAGCGCTGCTCATGCCGTTGTCCAGCGGGCTTGTCATCTGGGGCGCGCTCCGGGTGGAGCGCCTCGTGCGGCAGGGCGACCTGTGAAGGCGATCATCTTCCTGCTCCCCATCGCCCTGGTGCTCGGCGGTATCTTCGCCGGGCTGTTCCTCCGCGCGGTGAAGAAGGGCCAGTTCGATGACCTCGATGACCCGCCGCAGCGCATGCTGCAGGAGCGCGACTGATGCTGCGGCGGTGAAACGAACCGACGCACGCCTCCGTCCGGGTCTGGACCCCATCACCGGAACCGGAATGCCCGCATCGAGACGACCCTGCCTCGCGCTCCTGCTGCTGCTCACTGCCGTGTCCACGCGCACTCGCGCACAGTCCGTCATGCAGATCACCACCACGCCGCTTCGCCCCGGAATCTGGGTCCTGTCAGGATTCGCCAACGGCAACATCCTCGTGCACGATGACGGCACCGACGTCCTCCTGGTCGACGCGCAGAGTGACCGCCGGGTAAGCCTCGCCGATTCGTCGCTTCGCGTGCTCACGACGCGTCCGGTCAGGACCGTGGTGACGACTCACTATCACGACGATCACATTGGCGGCAATCCGCACTGGAAGGCGCAGGGCGCCCGGTTGGTGGCGCAGTGCAACGTCGCGGTGCAGGCGAGGAAGGACACGACCATCACCGAGTGGCGGGACTGGCATCGCACCCCGGCACCGGCTGACGCCCTCCCCACCGAGTGCTTCACCGACTCGCTCGCCATCGCACGCAATGGCGAGCAGGTCCTGCTGCACCACGTACCCATGGCCCACACCGACGGGGACCTGATCGTCTGGCTCCCGAAGGCCAACGTCCTGCACATGGGCGACGTGCTGGAACTCGGTGCCCCGCCGTTCATCGACTACTGGACGGGCGGCTGCTGGACTGGCATGCTCGCCGCCGTCGATGCCGGCCTGGCAATCGCGAATGACCAGACTATCATCGTGCCCGGGCACGGCCCGACGACCAACCGGGCCGGCATGGTGGCGTATCGCGCCATGCTGCAGGATCTAGGAGAGAGAGTGCGTGACGCCGTGCAGCGGGGAGAATCGATGGCGGCGATCGTGGCCGCGCGGCCGGCGGCGGAGTACGAGGCTTCGTTCGGCGGCCGGTCCCGCGCAGACCAGTTCGTGCAACTGCTGGTGGTGGGCTTCATTTCTCAGGGTGCGGTGAGGTAGCGCTCCTCGATCACGCGGCGGTGGTGGATCTCGTGACCGGCGATGATCCAGGCGGACGCGCGCACGCTCAACGGATGCTCGCTCGCAACTCCCCTGCGCTCCCACGCCTCCGAAGGCAGAACCTTGAGCAGTGCCAGCGTGGCGGCGCGCACCGCGACGAACTCGTTCAGCAACCACGCGAGCGGCACACGGTCGGACTCCTGCGCCGGTGCGTAACTGTTCTCGTCGAAGCCCGGCAGTGGCCCCGTGTCCCCGCGCGCGAACGTGAGAAGCCGGTAGGTGAAGATCCGCTCCGTGTCGGACATGTGGCCTATCACTTCCTTGAGGCTCCACTTCCCGTCCGCGTACCGGTACCCGCCGCGCGCCTCGCTCACCGGCTCGAGCAACTTCCTGGTGGTGCCGATCCCGGACTCCAGCAGAGTGATGACGTCACCATCGGGCACCCGGTCGATGTAGGTGCCGAAGTAGGGCTTGAATTCCCCGGGCGCGGGACGGGTAGCGGAATGGATGGGCATGCAGCCAATCTATGGGGGCTCGAAGGTCAGTCAATCGGCCGGGCAGTGGCCTTACGCGGCAAGGAGGAACCCATGCACATCAGCAAGGTCGTACCGATCATTCCCGTGGACGCGATCGAGCCCTGCCTCCCCTTCTGGACCGACCGGCTCGGCTTCGCGCTCACGGTACAGGTCCCGCACGAGGACAGGCTCGGCTTCGTGATCCTGGTGAAGGATGGCGTCGAGGTGATGTATCAGTCGCGTGCGAGCATGGACGCGGACGTTCCCGGTGTCGCAGGGCACGGCCAGGGCATCGCGCTGTACATCGACGTGGACGACATCAACGCCGTCGAGCGCGTGATGGCCGGTTTTGACATCGTCGTGCCGCGGCGCACCACATTCTATGGGGCGGAGGAGATCTTCGTTCGGGCCCCGTGTGGCACCGTGGTGGGATTTGCCCGCCCCGGCGCAGAGGCCTGAGCTCAGCCCGCACCAGCCAGCGCCGTTCGGGCGTCGAGGAGGGCCCGGTCGTAGGCGGCTTCGAGTCCCGGGTTGCAACCGCGACACCCGTCGATGACGCGCTCGGTCCAGTCGAGGTAATCGCGCCGGCGCTCCACGCTCCATCCGTGCGGCGCGTCGTGCACCAGGTCGCGCACGTTGCACAGCTTGTCGGCCAGGCGCACGAGACGTGCGCGCGGCGAGAGTGAACCGGCGCGCTCCACCTGCAGCCGCTTCCGATCCGCCGAGCTCAGTGCCTTGTCATCGGTCACCTCCAGTACCAGCCCGGCGATGTCGGACCCGAACCGCCCGGCGATCTCGTCCACCGTGGTCGCCGTGTCCTCGATGGTATCGTGAAGCACCGCGGCGATCAGTACGTTGATGTCGCGCACGCCGCCCTCGTGCGCGAGCACACGAGCCACCTCGATCGGGTGATTGATGTAGGGACTGGCCGCAGCACCTTTCCGGCGCTGCAGGCGGTGCTTGTCAGCGGAGAACGCGAGCGCATCGAACAGCGGCAGGAGCTCATCGCCGGCCCCGCTCACGGGGCGGTCGCCTTCCCGGCCACGGGACGGGCCGCTGCCACACCTTCGGGATCAGCGTCCACCAGCATCGCGAACAGTGCAATGGCTCGGCTCGCGCCGAGGAAGAACCGCCGGTCGATCCGGACGACATCATCGGTCGGGCGGTGATAGTCGGGGTGATCCTCCACGCCGAAATAGACGAACGGGATTCCAATCGCGTTGAAGGCACCCTGGTCGGACTGCGTGGTCCAGTCCTCGGCGCCGGACCAGTCCTTGTCGTGCCCCAGCATCAGCGCCACTTGCGCACTGCAGGCCGTCCGCGCCAGGTAGGGCACGAGCACCGGGTAGCGTTTGGGCCCCACTGCGAACAGCTGCTGCTTCGTACTCCGGCTCACCATGTCGAGGTTGATGTCGATGAGGATCGAGTCCAGGCTCACCGGACGGTCGGTCACGAATGCGGCAGCGCCGAGCAGGCCTTCCTCCTCGCCGTCCAGCGCAACGAACATCAGCGTGTTCTCGGGCGGGTGCTGCCTGAACCACGCTGCCATCGCCAGGAGGGCGGCCGTCCCCGAAGCGTTGTCGTCAGCGCCGTTGTAGACCGTACCATTCCTCATGCCGAGGTGATCGTAATGCGCCGTCACCAGGATGATGCGCCCGGGCCGGCTCCGTCCTGGGATGAGACCCACGACGTTGGCGGCTTCCCCGGGCGAGCCCTCTGGCGCGGGAAAGCGCTCGAGCCCTCCGGTCGAAAGCGTGTCGAGCCCGATCGCCCTGAACCGCGCCTGCACGAAGGTGCGCGCACGGGCACCACCTGCCGTGCCGACCTTTCGACCCTCCATGGAGTCATCGGCGAGCGCCGCGAGATCAACCATGAGCTGGGCGGAGTCGACGCCCGGCAGCGCTACCGGCGAACCGTCGCACGCCACCCGGACCGGCACCTGTGCCGCCGCCGGGGCCGCGAGGAGGCAGAGAAGCACGAGGGCTCGCCGCGTCACGGCACCTGCGTGACGCGAACGTCCACGGTGGCCGGCTTGCTGTTGGCGATGACGGGGTTCGATGTCGTGTTGATGAACCGGAGCTTGCCATCCAGTGCGATGTGGGACTGCACGACGCAGGTGTGACTCTCGATGACCCGCTTCCGATCGTAAGACGCTGTCATTTCCGCTCCCCCAAGGCAAAGGCCGCGGTCCGCCAGAAATGCGCACTTGCAGGACAACGAGTGTCAATATGGCGACAGATTAGGCCTGCCGAACAATTCCGCTGCACGAGCATATCACTTCTATGTTACATCGCAGCATTGTCATGCACATCCGTCCCGTGCCCACCGCGCGCGGCACGCAGCCTGCAAAGGCGCCGACCGTGATCCAGCCCTCGCAACGCCTTGCCGCCCTCGCCGCCCTCGTCGCACTCACGGCCTGTGCGAAGACCATCAACTATACCGACCCGGTAGGCCCCCGCTATGCCGGCGTCACCGAGATGGAGCCGCAGCCCGAGTGGAACGGTCCGCACGCCGTGGCCGCCGCCGCGACGGCGGTCCCCACACCGGACTCGCTGCGCGTGGTCACGTTCAACGTGCACTATTCCCAGCAGATGGATCTCGTGACCCAGCTGCTGGACACGTCGCCGATGCTCCGCGGGGCCGATATCATCGTGCTGCAGGAGATGAACGAGGATGCCGCCGCGAGCACCGCGGAGGCGCTTGGCATGAATTACGTCTACTACCCTGCGCTCCTGCACCCGGTGCCGAAGAAGGACTTCGGCAATGCGATCCTCTCACGGTGGCCGATTGTCGACGACGAGAAACTGATCCTGCCCAGCAAGTCGATGACGCGCGGTGGCCAGCGGGTCGCGGTGGCAGCCACGGTGGTGGTGGGGACGGAGCGCGTCCGTGTCTTTGCGGTGCACCTGTCGACGATCCTTGAAGTGTGGTTCACCGGGCAGACCTACCAGGTGCAGTCAGTACTCGGGTCCGCCCAGGGCTATGACAAGGTCATCGTGGCAGGTGACATGAACAGCCACGACCTTGTCGGCAACCTTTTCACGAATGCCGGATACTTCTGGCCCAGCCGAAACACCGGGCCCACCACCCACAAGCTGTTCGCGGTCGATCACGTCTTCAGTCGCGGGTTCACGGTCGGTGGCAGCGCCGCGGTGCACGACAACCTCGGCGCCAGTGATCACCTGCCCGTCTGGGCGTCACTGGCATTCAAGCGGGAACAGCAGACTGCCCAGAAATGAAGCAGCCGACCCGCGCGGGTCGGCTGCCGTAGACGTAACGGCATTGAATTGACTGGCCTCAGGCCACGCCCTCCTGAATTCCGAAGACCGTTGCTGCCACGGCGCCGCCGATCAGCGGGCCGACGTAGTAGATCCAGATGGTCCCCCAGCTGCCACCACCGAACACCGCATTGACGACATTCGGTCCGGTTCCGACCGCCGGATTGAAGGCGCCACCGGAGATAGGACCGCCGGCGAAAGCCGCAACCACTATCGTGAACCCGATGGCCAGCCCATAGAACGAATTGCCCTTGGTCTTCTCCGAGCAGGCCACGTTGAGCACTGTGAGCGCGAGGGCGAAGGTAAAGAGCGCTTCCACCAGGAGCGCGGTGGTGACGCTGACACCGTTCGCCGGGGCGACGGCGATCGTCTTGCCGAGCACGAGGTACGCGATCCATGCCGCCGCCGTGGCGCCGAGCAACTGTGAGATGACGTAGGGCACGAAGTCAGCCGAGGGGAACTTCTTCCGCAGGAACAGCGCCAGTGACACCGCCGGGTTGTAGTGCGCACCCGAGATGTGGCCACCCATGTAGACCATGATCATGAGCGCAGAGCCGATGGCGAGCGCCGGGATCGGCCGGTCACCGGGGGTCACGGTAAGGCATGCGGTGAGGGTAAGGAAAAATGTTCCAATGAACTCCGTAAGGTATTTCGGCAAAGCAGCCTCCTTCCAGGTGTGAGTACGCCAGCGCCTCAGGCGGACTTGCCGCCGAGCAGCTTGCCAACAAATCCCCCGATGGCACCGGCCACCGCCGTGGAGCCGGTCGCGATGCCCACAGTAGCTCCGGGCACGTCACCCATCGCCATGGAGACGACCGACCCGATGAGGCCGCCAATCCCGCCGGCAGCCGCGCCACCGGCCGCCAGTGCTCCGCCAGCGGCGCCCTTGTTCATCATCCCGAAGAGGAGCCCGGCAACTCCACCGAGCCCGGTGCCGAGCACCGGAAAGAGCTGGGCCAGCTGCGGCATGAAGTGCCCACCGACCACCATCAGCAACTGCAGCACCGTGCTGATTGTCGTCGCCTTGAGAAGCGGATTTCCCGGGGTCGCGCTATCGGCCATGGTGAACTCCCTTTCGGTTGGAACGGCGGGTACCGGCCCAGCGATAGCGCGCGAGCGGCACCCTTCCCCGCGCGTTGAAGATCACGCCTTCCGCCTCGAGACGGATACGCTGCTCCAACTCGAAGCCGGGCACCGCGCGAAGGCTGATGGCGCCGACCGCGTTCACCACGCGGTGCCACGGTAGCGCACTTCCATCGCTCAGCGCGTGCAGAGCATAGCCGACCTGTCGCGCATGTCCCGGAAGTCCAGCCAGCTCAGCCACCTGCCCGTAGGTCGCGACGCGGCCGCGCGGAATGCGCCGCACTACTGCGTAGATCCTCTCGTAGCTTGACCCCGGAGAGCCCGCCAGGTTTCAACCGCCCGAACGGGACGCCGGGTTCTTCGTCCCGACCTCATCGGCGGGACGAAAGCGCAGCGCCGACCAGATTTCGTTGACTGCCACCTGTGCCACGGTATCGAAGCCCGCCTGCTTCACGAGGTCCCAGCCGTGGTCGCGGGTGATGTCGCTCTCCATGCCGCCACCTTGCTTCGGGTAGGAGATCCAGAAGATGGCCATCGGCTTCACCGCAGCGAGGGCCGCCGGCCCCAGTGTCGCGAGCTCGGCCTGGTTGGCCACGAAGAGGTGAACAAAGTCGTATCGGCCGGACGGCTTGGTGTTCACGGTAATGTCGGGCGGCAGCGGTCCCAGAAGGGTGCGATACCCCTTGGGCGCATTCAGAATGAGGGCCCGCAGCTGGCCCTTGAGCCCGAGCTTTTCCGTGAGCGGTCGGTCGGTCATATGGTTGGGGCAACTCCACGACGGGGAGGCGTAACTTGGGCATTCGGCGCGTGATACGCTAATGCACCCCCCCCTCATCCGTAAGGGCAGTCAGGCCGGGCGGGCGCTCGCCAGTTCCGGGATCGGCACCGCCCTGATGGCCCCGCCACCTGCGAGCAGGCGCCGGTGCGAATCGATCTGCCCGAGGTGGTAGGCCAGATGACTGGTGAGGTGAATGAGGAAGTCCCCCGTCGTGAGGTGGACGCCTCCCACGACCTCCGGGAATTCGCGATCGAGCTCCGCCTCCGGCAGTGACGCGAGCGTGGCCCGGACGATGGCACGAGTCTCCTCGATGCCGGCGATGAGGTCGGCGCGGGTCCGGTCCCGCCGGGCGAACTCCGCGGGCCGGTCCCGCACGTAACCGGTACCGCCCAGCCGGGCACCGAGGTAGTACTGAAGGTTCCCCACCAGGTGCGCGGCGAGCGCTCCCGGCGGGTTGGCAATTCCAGGGGCCAGGAGCCAGAGATCCCGTTCGTCACTGTAGGCCTCGAGCTGGGCGCGCAGGGTCCGCAGTTCCCGCTCGATGATCGCCGCGATCGACGCCACCACTGCATTCATGCTCGTACGCTCCTCGATTCGGGTGACTTGCGCCGGGCACTGTTGAGTCCCGACGAGGTTGCATCGATCGCTGCCACCCCCGTCGGGCGCCCCAGCCAGGAGACCACCACCCTCATGTATCGGCCGTAGGGCCATACACCGAGGGAAGCGGGACGTCGCACAGCCGCAGGTACACCGTCAGCTGGCCGCGGTGATGGATCATGTGACTGAGCGCCATCGAGCGGATCACCGCCGCGCGCGGCAGCGTGAAGATCGTGGCACCGGCGCGCTTGAGCGTCCACGGGATCATCAGGTCGGCGTCGGTGGCGGCGGCGATGTGCGTGCGTGCCGCGGCGACATTGGCATCGAACCGCCGAAGGATGTCGGTGACCGACTCGAATCCCGGGGTCGCGAGCGCGGGTCCGCCTGGAGGCGCGGTATCGACCTCCGTCCCCGTCAGGGCCGTAGTGGCCCACACCGGAATGTTGGCGAGGTGCGCCCCCAGTTGACCCAGCGTCGTTGACTTCGGGTGGGGTCGGAACGAGGCCTTCGCATCGGGGATGCGCTCGAGCACGGCGCGGGTGGTCTTCATTTCATGGTCGAACTCGGGCAGCAGTGCCTGGGCTATGGGCATGGCTCTCTCCGTGAAGATCGGCAATTCGTGCCTGCTGGCGACCGGGATGCGCGAGCAGACCCGAGCCTCGCCATATTAGGCGCGTGACTATTCTCTCCATGTCCGACGTCGCCGTGGAGTTCGGCGCTACCACGCTGCTCCGGGACGTCACCTTCACCGTGGCCGCCGGCGAGCGCTGGGGCATCGTCGGCCGCAACGCGTCCGGCAAGACCACCCTGTTTCGCCTCGTGGCCGGCCTCATGCAGCCGACTCGCGGCGCGATCGCCAGGCAACCCAACCTCCGCATCGCGATGCTCGACCAGCACCGTGACTTCGGCGCGGCCACGAGCGTCTGGGACGCCGCCGCCCTGGAATATCGCGAGGTCATTGCCCTGGAGCACGCGATCGCGCAGCAAGGCGAGCGGCTCGCTGAGCTCGGCGAACGGGTCACCGAGACCGACCTCGAACGGTACGGTCGCGACATGGAGCGCTTTGCGCATCTCGGCGGCTATGAGTTTCATGCCCGGGTCGACAAGGTGCTCCAGGGACTCGGCTTCGACGCCGAGGAGTCGAAGACCCGCGCCCTTGCCGGGCTGAGCGGCGGCGAGCGCGGACGCGTGGGTCTCGCGGCGCAGCTCGCCGCCCCGGCCGACCTGGTACTGCTCGACGAGCCCACCAACCACCTGGATCTCGAGACGATCGAGTGGCTGAAGGAGTACCTTGGCGAGTTCGGCGAAACCGTGCTTGTCATCAGCCACGACCGGGCCTTCCTCGATGACACCGTGGATCACATCCTCCACGTCTCGAACAACTCCGCGATCGAGTACCGTGGGGGTTATACCCAGTTCGTCACCCTGAAGGCCGAAAGGGAGATGGCGCTCGCCCGGGCGGTGGCCCAGCAGCGCAAGGTCATCGCGAAGGAAGAGGACTACATCCGCCGCAACATCGCCGGCCGGATGAGCAACCAGGCGAAGGGCCGCCGCGCGAAGCTCTCTCGCCTGCCCCGGCTCTCCCCGCCGCCGGGGGAGGGCGAGGCCATGTCGCTCACGCTCGAGATCGACGAGCGCGGCGGCGACCAGGCGCTGGTGGCCGACAAGATCGACGTGAAGGTGGGCGAGCGGGTCCTGGTGAAGGACTTCTCGGCGGTGGCGCGACGGAGCGATGTCGTGGCCCTCGTCGGGCCCAATGGCGCCGGCAAGACCACGCTGCTCGCCACGCTGCTGGGCGACCGGAAGCCCGCCCGCGGCGAGGCAAAGCTCGGCGGCTCGGTCACCGCGGCGTGGTTCCGCCAGGACCTGGCCCAGGTGCCGAAGGACAAGACGATCTATGACTGCATCGCAGACCTGCGGCCCGAATGGACCCGGGGCCGGATTCAGAACCATCTCGGCGCGTTCGGGTTCTCCGGGGACGAGGTCCTGCGCAACACCACGGTGCTCTCGGGCGGTGAGCGCGCCCGCGTCGCACTCGCACTCATCACGCTCGCGCGCGCCAACCTGCTCATTCTCGACGAGCCCACGAACCATCTCGATGTCGAGTCGATCGAGGCGCTGGAGGATGCGCTGGACGACTACGAGGGCACCGTCATCCTCGTGAGCCACGATCGCGCCTTTCTCCGTGAGCTATCCACCCGCGTGTGGGCCTTCGACGGCACGCACCTGGAGGACTACGGCGGGCCCTTCGTCGAGTGGGAGCAGCACGCCGCTGAGCGTGCGGCGAGGCGCACTGCCGCCCAGGCGGTGGAAGCGGCGGCGGTGCGGAAGGCGGCCAAGGCTGAAGCGGCGAGGTCACCGGAGCGGAACGCGGAGTCGCTGCGCCGCACGGCGGAACGCGAAGCGGCTTCCCGGGAAAAGGACGTGCATCGGCTCGAGGCGAAGATCAGTGAGCTGGAGGCAGCGCTCGCCGACCCGGCGCTCTACGGCGGCGGGGCTGACGGCACGAAGAAGGCGAAGAAGATCGACGCGGAGCTCATGGAAGCCCGGCGCGAACACGACGAAGCGCTCAATCGCTGGACCGCTGCAGTGGAGGCGCTGAGCGCCCTGGCCGGCTCGTAGCCAGGGCGACTACTTCAGGTTGATCAGCCGTTCCTGTACGACCTGGTACGCGGTGGGCTCGATCGCGAGCGGGCCGGTCAGCGGGCTGTCGAGCCCCGCCATGACGAACACTACAAGGCCGATGAAGGTCGCCAGGAACGCCGTGAGCGTCACCTGCACTCCAGTGCTGATCTTCAGCAGGTAGGTCACCCCGACAGTCAGGGCGGCGCCGATCAGCATGATGCCCCACATGACCGGCGGCAACGCCCCACCGATCGAGCCGATGCGCTTCCGCCGGAGTTCGATCATGCGGTTGAACTGGGTCATGGTCTCGGCGTAGCGCACCTGGTCGCCCAGGGTTTCCGGGTTGAAGGCAAAGAGCCGATCGGCGAATGCATTCACCCTGCGCGTCGCTTCGTCGAGCACCAGCCCGCGGCGCTGGGCCGGCCAGGTCTGCTCGATGAGAAAAGCGTTGTACTCCCGCAGGTGCTCCTGCAGTTCCCCCCGTGCCGGCTCGGGCAGGCTCGTCACGTTTCGGTAGAGCGCCCCGATCGATGATGCCTCCTGCGATACCAGATCCTGCACCGACGCATAGTTGCCCCACACTGCCACCGACATCAGGCCCGCCATCAGGCTGTAGAACACCCCGATCGCCGACGCGAAGAAGATGATGTCGTTGTTCATCTCCTCGTTCAGGAAGAGTCGACCGCGTGTCGCGCGACGGAAGAGCAGCAGGCCGAGCACGGACGTGACCACGAATGCACCGATGATAGCGAAGGCAATGAGCCACGTGGGCAGGTTGTGGTAGAGCCAGCTCATGTCAGGTGCTGTCCCCGGCTGCGGGTGAGGAACGGCGTGGTGGATATACCTCGCAATGCATGGTGCGCTCGCTGTACACGAGGCAGAAGGCGCCTTGCCCACCCCAGCGCGTGGTCCACGCCGACATCACGCGGCGGTCCTCCGGGCTGAAGCGCGAGGCCGGGTCGGCGTCGTCAGTGGAACGCACGTGCGAGTGCACCGTGCCAATCCATTCGGGCGGTGCGCAGGTGGCGAGCGAGATCTGGGCGGATGCGTTGAGCGAATCGGAGGGTTCGTTTACCGGCTTGATGCGGGTCACGACGACGCTGTCGGGTCCGATGGTCCCGCCGAGGCAGGCGACCTGCTCCCGTCGCACGGTGAGGCTGGTAGCCCACAGTTGCTGCAACGCGAGCTTGGCCTCGGGGCTCATGACCCAGGCCTGCTGCTGCGCGGTCAGTGACCGCGCAGCCAGGCACAGCAGGAGCGCGACGAGCGCGTGGCGTTCAGCCGCCGCGATGGCCACCGCCGCCCCGCCGGGGCGAGCCGCCACGCGACACGCCCCCACTGCTGCTCCCGCCACCGCCGCTGCCGCCGCGCCCACCACCGCCGCCCGGGCGTCCGCCGCCACTCCGGCCGCCCCCACCGGGCGCGCCGCCGGAGGCGCGGCGCGCCTCCTTGGCCTTGGACCGCGCACGATCCTCCGCCTTCTTCGCGCGGATGGCCGCGATCCGCTCCGCGATCGGGATCTCCAGCTGGCCCTCCGGCTTCGCGCTGTAGTCGAAGTCGGGCACCGTCACGCGCGGCAGGCGCTTCCCCACCGCGCGCTCGATGCTGCGCAGTTCGCCCTCCTCCTGCGGCGACACGAAGGTGAACGCATCGCCTGTGGCCGAGGCGCGCGCGGTCCGGCCCACGCGATGGATGTAGTCCTCCGACGCAAGCGGCACGTCGAAGTTC
>Ga0105248_10005657_pt1 | contig 13731 bp, 11 predicted proteins | sample KBSS34metaG_FD_81524 | JGI IMG/M metagenome (GOLD analysis project Ga0105248, IMG submission 81524) | Switchgrass rhizosphere microbial communities from Kellogg Biological Station, Michigan, USA - KBS S3-4 metaG | ecosystem: Host-associated > Plants > Roots > Rhizosphere > Soil | place...
CGTGATGCGTTACGACGGCACCCACGTCGAGCAACTCACCGACAACCAGTGGGAAGACGGCACGCCGGGATGGGAGCCGCCGGTACCCAATCGATTGGCCCGCCGGTAAGATCGCGTACATCCTCACGATCACACGAGAAGTGGACTACCAGTGGGACGTCCACGCGTCATATTTCGTCGTGACAAGGCGCTCGCGGTACGGCGGAGTGGCTTGTCGTGGCGACAGATAGCCAATCGACTAAACGTGGGATTACGACCGTTCGCCGTGCTTGCAATGAGCGATTGGATGGGTGTCGCAGCTCAGCGAATGAGCTAGTAGAACGGGGCGGTAGGCTTCCTCGTTCTTCGCGGCATGCACTTTAACCGATCTTCGCTAGGGTGCGGAAAGCGAAGGCGGAGTGTACTGCGACATCTGCGCGAAAATACCGCGGCCCGGGTATGGGTTTCCAGACCGGCTGACACTACGATCGCAGTAGAGGACAGCGGGGCCGCGGACTCACCCCCCGCTACTTGTGGCGCACGTGCCCCGCTCGTCCTCGCCAACGTTACACGCAATGCACCACCAACGACATCCAGCCCGCAGCGAGCAGGGCCCGGATCATGAAACGGAACTCTGTGCTGCTGACCTCGACGCGCTGCGCGGCGTCGACACCTGCAGTCTCGCGAACGCAATCGAGACGTTCGCGACTCGCCTGCGTAATGAGGGATATGCCGGACCGGGGCTGCATTGCATTTTTCGCGAAATGCCTCCGGTTCTGGGCTTCGCCGTTACAGCGAGAGTCCGGTCCTCGAATCCACCGGTAACGGGAGGAGCCTACTTCGATCGTTCCGATTGGTGGGCACACGTCTTTGATCAACCAACGCCGAGGTTCGCGGTTGTGGAAAACCTCGAAGCGAACGCGGCGGCAAGTGCGATCGCCGGGGAGATTCACTGCGAGATTCTAAGAGCTCTGGGTTGCGTCGCTCTTGTCACCAACGGCGCTGTTCGTGATCTGCCGGCGGTTCGGGAAACCGGCTTCGCACTCTTCGCCAACGGCGTGGCGCCATCGCATGCATACCTTCACCTGGTGGATTTCGGTGGGCCTGTCGACATTTTCGGCCTCAGCGTCAGGCCCGGCGACCTTCTTTGCGGCGACTGCCATGGCCTTATTTCCATTCCCCATCAACTCGTGAAACAGCTGCCTGCCGTGCTGGAAGAACTAGCTCAGCACGAACGGACAGTGATCGACTTGTGCCGCTCTCCCGAATTTTCGCTCGAGCGTCTTCGCGAGACGGTCAAGAACATGGCTTGAGTACTTTATGATTCGTTTCTCTCGCGGCATCTTTTTTCTGGCGGCTGGTACTGCTGTTCTGTGTATCAGCTCGTGTAACCGGACACCCAAAGTCGAAGCCCACATCGCAGAGACTCCCGTGGTTGCAGTGGCAAAAGCCAGCGTCGAGGATCTCTCTAAGAATCTCGTGCTGACCGCGGAGTTTCGACCCTTCCAGGAAGTGGACGTGATGTCCAAGGTTGCAGGATTTGTGAAGTCCATCCAGGTGGATGTTGGCGATCACGTCAGGCAAGGCCAACTCCTCGCGACGCTCGAAATCCCCGAAATGACGGACGAAATCACTCGCGCGCAGGCTGGCCTCGATCGCAGCCGCGCCGAAGTGCGGCGAGCCCAGGATGACGTCCAGCGCGCGGAATCGGCTCATCAGATTGCGCATCTTTCGTACACGCGCCTCGCTGGAGTGATGAAGGAACGACCCGGCCTTATCGCCCAGCAGGAAGTCGATGATGCGCACGGCCGCGACCTTGTTGCGGAGGCTCAAACCGCCTCCGCACGGTCGGGCCTGGATTCGGCGTCACAGCGCGTGAAAGAAACGCAGGCGGAACTTGAAAAGTACAAAACTCTCTTCAACTACACGCGTGTGACAGCGCCATTTGCCGGCGTGATTACGAAACGATTCGCCGATACCGGTTCAATGATACAGGCAGGCACCGCGTCACAGACGCAGGCCATGCCACTCGTCCGGTTATCGGAGAACAGCCTGTTGCGGCTGATCCTTCCGGTTCCCGAGTCAGTGGTTTCTCATGTACGCGTCGGCGGACAAGTGGAGGTGCTGGTGCCCTCCTTGGGGCGCACGTTTTCAGGGAAGGTCGCGCGGTTTGCCGATCGCGTGCAAACGGCGACGCGGACCATGGATACCGAGGTCGACGTGCCGAATCCCGGCCTGGTTCTTGTGCCGGGAATGTATGCGCAAGTAAACCTGACGCTCAATCAAAGGCACAGCGCGCTGGCGATTCCGGTGGGGGCGCTCGAGTTGGCGGACGAAACGTCGGGCGAAGGTCAGCCGGCTGCGAAGAGCCACGGAAAGGCAATGGTCGTGGCCCCTGATGGCAGACTCTCCTGGCGGAAAGTCGATATCGGCCTCGAAACGGCGAGCCGCGTCGAAATCCTCTCGGGGATTCAAGAGGGAGAACAAGTCGTGGTCGGCAATCGATCAGGCCTACAACCCGGTCAACTGGTGCGCCCTAAGCTGACCGAAATGGTCGAATCGAAGTCCGGGAGTTAAGCAAGCTGAATGTCACGCTTCGCCATTTTTCACCCATACCTGATCGTTGTCATCTGCCTGATTATCGGAGTGGTCGGCGTTACCAGCTTGGCCCGGATGCCGGTGGATATGTTCCCCACGATCAATATTCCTGTCGTGGTGGTTGCCACTTTTTATTCGGGCATGCCGCCGGAACAGATCGAAACCGATATCACCAGCCGCTTTGAGCGCTTCTTCACGTTAGGCAGCGGGATTGAACATATAGAATCCCGGTCGTTGCCCGGCGTCAGCGTCATCAAAGTGTATTTTCAACCCGGTACCAATCCAGACTCGGCCGTGACCACCATCTCGAACCTCGCGATGGCACAGTTGCGGCGCTTGCCGCCCGGAACGTTGCCGCCCGTGGTTTTGAAGTTTGACGCGTCTAGTCTTCCGGTCTGCCTCGTCACCTTCAAAGGCGAAGGCCTGAACGAAACGATGTTGAGAGACATCGCGCAATTTCAGGTCCGCAATCAAGTAGCCAGCGTTCCGGGAGCTTCGGTGCCCCAGCCCTTCGGTGGCCGCTATCGCCAGATCATGGTCTACGCGGACCCCTATAAACTTGAGGCGCATCAACTGAGCCTGATGGATGTTGTGCGTGCCATCAACAGTGCCAATCTGATTCTGCCGGCTGGCGACGTCCAACTCGGTCCGCTCGACTACAGCATTTACACGAATAGCCAATTGCGCACAGTCAAAGAGATTGACTCGTTGCCGATCAAGGTACAAGGAACGTCTCCGGTTACCGTCGCCGACATCGGGTACGCCAAAGACGCGCAGCAAATTCAAACGAATCTGGTACGTGTCGACGGCCAGCGTTCCGTGTACCTGCCGGTGTTAAAGCAGGGCGGCGATACAAATACGATCGCCGTAGTCGATGGCGTCCGTGACGCGCTCACCAAGCTCTTCGATGTGCCGAAGCAGTTGGTTTCCGAAGTCGTGTTTGATCAATCGACTTTCGTGAAAACTGCCATTGAGACCCTTCTCCACGAAGGCGCGATCGGACTCTTCCTGACCTCGGTGATGATCCTGGTTTTCCTTGGCAGTCTTCGAGCGACGGTGGCCGTATTCTTCTCCATTCCGTTGTCTGTCTTAGGCGCCATCATCATTTTGTCCTTGGGCGGCGGATCCGTGAACAGTATGGTGCTCGGCGGGTTGGCGCTGGCGTTCTCACGCTTGATCGACAATTCCGTCGTCGTACTCGAAAATATCTATCGGCACCTCGAACTCGGCGCGCCTCCCGAAATCGCCGCGGAAAAGGGCGGCCAGGAAGTCGCCCTACCCGTCCTCGCCGCTACCCTGACGACCGTCGTCGTGTTCTTTCCGGTCACGTTCCTATACGGCGTCAGCAAGTTCCTGTTTACAGCGCTGGCGATGGCCGTCGTGCTCTCGCTCTTCGCCTCGTACGGCGTAGCGCTTACCGTCGTGCCCCTGTTTTGTGCCCGATTCATTAAGGCACCTGCGCATCACGGAACGCCCTCCGACGAGAAGCCCGTGGACGTTCCGGTCAAGAAGGCAAATCGCTGGAATTTCGGCAGCCGCTTCAATCAGTGGTTCAACGATCGTTTCGAGACGTTCTTGAAACAATACGACGGCGTCGTCGGAGGCGTGCTCCGACGGCCAGGGCTCACGCTGGCTGTCGGCGCGGTTTCGTTCTTACTAATACTCGGAATGTATCCTCTGCTGGATCTGTCGTTCTTTCCCCGCACCGACGCCGGGCAGTTCGTGATTAACCTGAAGGCACCGACCGGAAGCCGGCTTCGTGTGACGGAAAGCGAGGTACAAAAGGTCGAGCAGTTGATCCGGAGCACCATCGCCCCTGAGGACCTCGGGATGATCGTCGCGAATATTGGAAGCACGCCGGACTTCTCGGCTATCTACACAACCAACTCCGCCATGCACACTGCATTCGTGCAGGTCAGCCTGAAGGAAGATCACAAGGTTGGAAGCTACGAATACATGGCCCGCGTGAAAGCCAAATTGGCAGCGGAACTCCCCGAACTCACGGCGTACTTCCAATCCGGCGGACTGGTCGACGCCGTGTTGAATCTTGGGCTTCCTGCTCCCATCGACGTGCAGGTCGCCGGCTCCAACATGGAAAACAGCTACGCCACGGCAATCAACATCGCCGCCCAGATCAAGAAGCTTTCCGGCGTCGCCGAAGTTTTTATTCCGCAGGACATCGACTATCCGGCCTTACAACTCGACGTCGATCGCACCCGCACCAGCCAACTGGGCCTCGATCAGAAAGAAGTCGTCAACAACGTCATCACCGCCCTCGCTTCCAATCAGATGATCGCGCCGAGTTTCTGGATCGACCCGAAGACTGGGAACGATTACATGTTGACCGTCCAATATACCGAAGGCCAAGTGAAGAGCCTCAACGATCTGAAAGCGATTCCGCTCCGCGGACCGGCTAGTGTGACGCCAACCAGACTCGACATGATCAGCGAGGTCCATCGCGTCAAATCGCCGACGGAGGTGGATCACTACAAGCTGCGCCGGATCACCGATATTTACGTCCGTCCGCAAAACGAAGATCTCGGCCGCATCGCCACTTCTATCGACAAGATCGTAGCGGAAACCAAGATTCCCGAAGGCCTGCAGGTTACTCTTCGCGGCATGGTTCAAGGAATGCGGGCGTCATTCCAGAGTTTTGGGATCGGCCTGCTGCTTTCGGTCGTGCTGCTTTATCTGATCCTCGTCGCGCAGTTCCAATCATTCGTCGATCCATTCATCATTCTGGTCGCCGTTCCGCCCGGACTCATGGGCGTGATCCTGACGCTGTATTTCACGAATACAACCCTGAACGTCATGTCCCTGATGGGAATCGTGATGCTGGTGGGCATCGCGGTTTCGAATAGCATTCTGATCGTCGAATTTACGCGCCATTTGCGGGCGGACGGAATGGCGGTGAAGGAGGCGGTGGCCGTCGCGTGCCGCGTCCGTCTGCGACCGGTGTTGATGACCTCGCTGGCGACGATCATCGGCCTTATGCCGATGGCTCTTAAGCTGGGCGCAGGCAGCGAATCCTATGCTCCGCTGGCGAGAGCCATCATCGGCGGACTCTCGCTCTCAGTAGTCCTGACTGTCATTCTCGTCCCCGCCGCGTACTATCTGGTCTACCGCAACCGCGATTTAAGTTTCGGGGCAATCCGGAAGCAGGAGGCCCACTAGAATGATCGCCAAGTTCGCGTTCCTGGCTGGATTGACTCTTCCAGGATTTGCCCAGGACACTCTTCATCTCACCGTGAAAGAGGCGGAGCGAATCGCGCTGCAGAACAATCCGCAAGTGTCTTCGGCTTGATTCCTCGCGGAAGCAGCCAAGGAAGTGCCCAAGCAGTACCTCGCCAATTACCAACCCGCGATTTCCGGCAATCTCACTGGCGCCGGAGCGTCCGACGGAAGCCGAGTCGCAGCCGGTAATCTCAATAACCCGGTGATTTACGACCGGTTCGCGAGCGGCGTCAACATCAATCAACTGATTACGGATTTTGGGCGAACTGGAAGTTTGGTCCAGACGGCGCGCGCGCAGGCGCAAGCCCAGGATCAAACTGCGAAAACCACTCGGGCGCAGGTGTTACTAGCTGTCGATCGAGCCTACTACAGCGCTCTGCGCGCACAAGCGTTGCTTCAGGTCGCACAGCAGACCGTGACCGCCCGTCAACTGGTCGCCGACCAGATTTCGATACTTGCGCAGAATTCTTTGAAGTCGAATCTCGACGTTAGTTTTGCCAACGTGAACCTGGCCGATGCGCAACTTCAACTGGCCAACGCTCAAAACGATGTGAAAGCGTCGTTCACCGAACTTGCGACCGCGATTGGATATCCAAATCAGCCCGACTTCGTCCTAACCGATGAGCCATTGCCGAGCGCCCCTCCCGGCGACCTCGCTACGTTCGTCACCGAAGCGATCCAAAATCGACCGGAGTTGGAGAGCCTCCGCTACCAGGATTTAGCAGCTCAAAATCTCATTAAGGCAGAGAAGGCGCTCTCCTATCCGGTGATTAGTGCGGTCGGCGCCGCTGGACTCGTTCCGACCGGCGCAGCGCAGCTGCAAAACCGATATGGAGCCGTGGGGCTGAACGTCAATATTCCAATTTTCAATGGCGGACTGTTCGCGTCACGCCGCACGGAAGCCGAATTGCGAGAACGAAGCGCGGCCGACAATATCAAAGATTTGCAATACCGCATCGTTCGTGACGTGAAGGTCGCGTACCTGAACACGACCAACGCATTTGAAAAGCTCTCGTTAACGAACCGCCTCTACCAGCAAGCCAAATTGGCGCAAGACCTGGCGCAAAGCCGCTACAGTCTCGGACTCAGCTCAATCATCGAGCTGAGTCAGGCACAACTCAATCTCACCTCCGCACAAATCGCAATCACCAGCGCGAAATACGATTACCAGTCACAGTGGAGCCTCCTCCGTTTCCAGATCGGAGCCATGTAAGAAGGGAGCGCGCCGTGAACCCGGAAACGCTCAGCAAAACGCTCGGACTCATTGAGGGTTTTTGCATGACGATCGCCTTCGTGCTGGTCATTGTTGGTTGGGTCTGGGTTTGGCGGCCCCGGCCGGGATCGCCTGACGATCGTTCCAAGAAACTCCGCAAAAAGTCTACGCGGCGAGACTCCAGGGGAACCAGTCCAGGCTGAACGGCCTAGATGATAATCCTCTTGCGCACCGCATACAAGATCAGTTCCGGCAGGCTATGGAGGTTTAGTTTTTGCAGAATCTTACTGCGATGCGTTTCCACTGTGTAGGGGCTCAGATCCAGCAATGAGGAAATATCCTTGTTGCTCTTTCCCTCTGCGAGCAGTTGCAGAATCTCACGCTCGCGGGTCGTCAGCAATTCGTAGCTGTCATCAACATCGCGCTGCCGAAGCTGCCGGACGTAATCATCGGCGAGCAGCCGGCTGATCTCCGGACTGAAATACGCCTTTCCCTCATTGACGGCCCGAATCGCATTGATGATATCGGACTCCGCGGAATCCTTCAGAAGGTACCCGCGCGCGCCGGCTTTCAGCGATTTGAGCACATAGCCTTCATCCGAATGCATGCTGAGAATAACGACTCTTGTCTTCGGAAGTTTTGCTGCAATCTGCCGCGCGGCTTCGATTCCATTTAGAATGGGCATCGCCACGTCGAGCACGACGACGTCGGGCCGAAGCTTTTCGGCGAGGTCGACCGCTTGGCGGCCGTCCGCGGCCTCCCCGATCACCTCCACGTCCGGCTCGCGCCCGAGCATGAGCTTCAGTCCACTGCGAATGACGGTGTGGTCATCGGCTACGATGACGCGAATGTTGCTCACGCCTCCGCCCTTGCCATCGCGGTTGCAGGAAGTACCACCGACAACACCGTGCCCTTTCCTGGCTCCGACGACACCATTACGGAGCCTTTCAGATTCTCTACTCGTTCCTGAATGCCAACCAGCCCCAAGCCTCGATGTCGGTCCTTTTCCATTCCTATACCGTCATCTTGGACGCTCAACAAAATAGAGTCTTCCTGGGAGTCCACGCGGATTCGTACGGATCTCGCCGCCGCATGTTTCGCGACATTGTGGAGAGCTTCCTGCACTACGCGGAAAATACATGTCTTCAGTTCGTCCGGCAGGTCGTCCGGAATGTTCTCAGCGGTGACGTCGACGATCACGCCGCTTCGACGCGATAGTTCACGCGCCTGCCACTCCAGCGCGGGAACCAGGCCTAGATCGTCCAGCATGGACGGACGCAATAGAAGCGCCATATTTCGAACCATGGCAATCGAGTTCTCCACCAACCCTCGGATCGTGGCCGCGTGCACGCGCAAGCTGGCCGGTTCCTTCGGGAGTATCGCCAGCAGATTTCGAACCTCAAACAAGACAGCGGATAGGGATTGGCCGACCGCGTCGTGTAACTCACGCGAGATGGAACGCCGCTCGTTCTCCTGCGCCTCCAGTAGTTTGGCGGACAAATCCTTCAATTCACTCCGTGCCTCGGAGACGTCCTCGAGATGCTGAGCCGCAGTCCGTTCGAGATACAGAATGTGCCTCATGCTTCCGGATGCGAGAAAGATTCCGAGCAGCAAGGTGATCGCCAGCACCGCAACCAGCCGCGTACGAAACGCGGTGAACGTGTCACTGATCCGTTGATCGCCAGCCGTCAGTTCGCGTTCGTTGACTCCGCCGATTCGGTCCGCAATGCTCAGCATGGTGGTTCTGCGCGGGAAAACCTCGTCGCGCAAGAACTGGTAGCCCTGCTTTCTTCGCGCCGCCGAATCCCATCGGAATGCGGGTGCGAGTGATTTCCAGTAACTGTTCATCTCAGACCGTAGGCTTTGATACGGACCCCGGTTCTCAGGCCGGACCAGCGGTTCGTACGCGGCCAGTTCCGACTCAATCTGGCTTCGGATGTCCTCAAGCAACTTGAGATGGCGATCTGCTTTTTCCGGGTCCGGCTCGAGAAGATAGTCGCGCACGTAAGTGCCCGACAAATACACTGCCGAGCGAATTTCATCGAGGCGCTTGTTGCGGACCAAGAACTCCTGCCGTATCGAGCCATTGCTCGTTCGCATCTGCGACAGAACCTGGATAGCGTCCAGCCCTGAAAAAGCCAGCAGAAGCAACATTCCGCCGTAGCCGATCAAGAGTGCGGTTCGTGTCGTGAACAGGAGGGGGATTCTTGATTCCGCTGAAGATTCCTTGACTCCGTTGGTGCGCATGGGAATACCTGAACTGCAAATTTCAGTCTACGCCCGGGTCGTGGAATTGCCACGGCATACGGCATTTTTCCGCCGGAACTACCTAAGCCACGGTATTCCGGTTTCGCTCCTGGAGGAATAAGTTCGGACAGGATGCCGGAATTTGACCCCACGCCCTTTTTCGTCTTTCTGGTGGCACTCGCGTTCACCCCCGTTGTACACATGGTGCGCGTCGGCATACGACTCATTCTCAGCCGCCGTCAGGATCGGAAACTCGGTGCGTAGGGTAGATTTGTGGCGGACACGTACTGAAACACCTGCAGTGTTCTTGGCACTTCATCTGGGTTTAACGCAGTCTGACTAGAAAAGGATCCGCGATGGCTCCGTGCCCGCAAACGATCCGAAGCGTCCCAAAACCCTCTTGAGAATCGACCTCGATCGACGTGCGAAACAATACGCAAAAGGCAATCCCAAGAGGCCTACCGAAACCAAGTAGTTTTGGCAGACCAACAATGAGAAGCACAGGCAGAGGCTTGCGCTCTGCCGTTCCCAAGTCAGAGCTTCGACAAGGCGATTACCCGTTCATACCCTAGTTTTTGGAGATCCCCGCTCGTGGAACTCCGCGAGTGCCGTCGGGTGCTCAGCGAGGGCGGCGTCTTCGTGGTGGGATTTCGTCCAAAAACGGAACAAGCCGAATCCGAGTTTCCCCCCAGTATATTCACCTTTCGCACGGTCGAACAGGTCAGCCGCTTGCTCCCGGAGGCTGGTTTCTCCGACGTTACAGAGAACGAATATCGGGCGGACCGCCGTGTGGTTGCTTTAGTAAGAGCACGGTCCTGAACGACACTGACAGCTTGCCACGGCACCGATTCGGATCATCTATCAATCCGACAGCAACAATACACAAATTGCTGCCCAGACCCCCATGGCGTCTGATGCAATTCAACGGTGCTCTCTTCGATCCGAAATCGCTTTCCGAACTCTCGATGCAGCGACTCCGCGTCATATCGAACGACGTCTAGACCGCTGCATTTGGTTGGACCTTTCGGGCCGAAAGTGCTCACGATCACATGACCACCCGGTCTGACAGCCTTCAAGACGGACCGGACGTACGATTCGCGCTCCATCGGATCTGTAAGGAAATGGAACACGGCGCGATCATGCCAGACATCGAACCAACCGCGTTGGAATTCACGTCTCGTTACGTCCCCAACCAGCCACCTGACGGAGTGGGAATGACTACCCAAACGTTTCTTGCAGTGCTCGATCGCTGAGGGCGCGATATCAATCACGGTTACGTCCAGGTAGCCGCGCGCAAGCAAATCATCCACAAGCGTGGATTCGCCGCCGCCGGCGTCGATGATCCTCGCTGAACGGTTCGGCGCTACGCGCTCGATCAAGGCAAGCGAAGCGTCAAGGTGGGCACGGAACCAGCTCATTTCTGTTGGTGCCTTCGCTTCGTAAACGCTCTGCCAGTGTGCCTGCTTGTTCATTTTCACCTTCTTTTTACTACCCCGGCGCCTGACATTCTCAGTGGGCTTGAATGATGTAGCCCACAACGAGAGATAGCGGCGATCGATCGGAAAGTATACAGATGCGAACCTTTCGAATCTATCCAGTCCGAAGACAATTCTGACAGTTCTGGCGCATCGAATAGGTTGCTCCGACGCTCTAGAGGGGGAGCTCTTGCTGTGACGACGTTGAGCGGTCCCTGCAGTGTTAGGAGGAACGAGCCGCACATTCTGCGTCGTCGTCGAGGGGCTCCGGGATCGAATCTTGGGCCGTTGAGTTCGTAATGTTTTGTTAAACTCGACGCGAAAAGGAGTGCCGTGATGATTCTCAGAAGCTACCTGGCGGCGTACCTCTTCCTCGCCGCGTTGACCGCGCAGACCAGACCAACCCCCGACGTCTGGGAGCCAGTCCGGTTCTTGGTCGGTAACTGGGACGGCGAAGTGAATGGTCAGCCCGGAAGCGGGAAGAGCCAGCGTGAATATCGCTTCGTGATGAACGACAAGTATTTGGAAGTTCGCAACAAGTCCGTCTATCCCGCCCAACCTAAGAATCCAAAAGGAGAGGCGCATGAGGACTGGGGCATGGTCAGCTACGACCGGGCGCGAAAGCGACTTGTTTTACGCCAATTTCACGTAGAAGGATTCGTAAATCAATTCGTCTCGGACCCTGTGAGCGGCGGAGACCTGAGATTCGCTTCCGAGAACATCGAAAATATTCCCCCGGGATTTCGCGCCCGCGAGACGTACACCATCAAAGGCCCAAACGAGTTTGTCGAACGCTTTGAGGTCGCCGAGCCCGGTAGGGAATTCGAGGTTTACTCCGAGACGCGCTTTCGCCGCAAGAACTAGCCTGTCTCGCACCCGCATCTTTCAACTCATGGCAAAGAGGATTGGTCCGAGAACGAACGCACTCAATAGGCCGATGCAGTAGATAAAGCCCAACGAAGATTCGACCATCCGATTCTGAGGCCGAGAACGACAGTGAGGCTACGCACGCTTCGCGCTTAGCCTCACCTCATCTTGCTACCAACAGGGATTTATGGTCCGTAATCAGAAGGTGCGCTTCAAATCTTATCGACCGTTTTCCCGCACCACCGCCCTCCGGCTGGCGGCTTGGACGACCGCCTAAATTCAACTCGTCAGCCGTCCGTTGCTAGGCCGTGACCGAAGCCCGGAGGGCCGCCATACGCTCGACGGTAGCGGACTCGCCGGGACAGAACCGATACGGTTTCGGTCCTTAATTGCGCCAGGTGGTAGCTCGCCTTCGGCTGCAGCGTCGCGACGCTTCAGAACGATCATCGGCCATTCGTACAACGCAATTCGGTTTGACGAAGGACTACGTCCGCAACATTTGAAAGGCCACTTTCAACAGAGGCTTCTTCGCTTTGCTGCCTCGTTATGATGTCGGCACGGAGCCGAAATACCGTTTTAGTACGCCAATTCATCCGGCGTGATACCATTACCCCGCGATAGCTTCAAGTTTGAAGACGAACCAGCCCATGCAACGATTAAATCATCTAGGACGGCTTGCCTCGTTAACGCTTTTACTTACGATAAGCGTGCTTCAGCTTGGATCCCAATCAGCGGGCGCAAAGGTAGTGTTCAGCAGCGTTCCTCGGTTTGGCGAGGACGGCGAACTCAAGGGCTTCGTGTACGGAGTGGATGCCAGCCAAGTGCGGCTCTACGTGTTTAGCTTCGTACCTGACATCGGTTGGTATTCCAAACCCAACTGCAGTGCTGTACCGATTCAGAGTACAGGCGAATTTTCGGTAAATATCACGCCTGCTCTTATCGATCGAAATGCCACTCGGTACAGTGCTTACTTAGTTCCGGCTTCGTTGCAGGTATCCTGCCTTCAGGCTGGGACGTCCATACCGTTCCTGGTCGAGAAAAACGCAGTAAGTAGCGCCACGATTCCCCGAATTCCTACGTATAAGACCATCTCTTTCGGCGGTTTAGAATGGTACGTCAAGACAGCGCCGATCAAAATCTATCCGGGCCCGCAGTTCTTTGTTGAAGAGAACGCAACGGTGGATGGCCTGGGGCGTCTTCACTTGAGGCTCACTCGCTGTAATGATTCCTGGTGCGCTGCTGAAATCTTCACGAAAGACCGCGTGGGTTATGGCAATTACACATTCTCCATCGCGTCCCAACTAAACAACTTGGATCCTAATGTAACCCTCGGACTATTTCCCTGGGACGGCGAGGCTGGAGCCCAGAACAACCGGGAATGGGATATCGAGTTTGCTCGTTGGGGAAGCACGAGCGCAACGTCGAATGCTCAATACGTGGTTCAGCCCTACAACGGCCCAAACAATCTAGTCCGCTTTCTGATGAGCCCGGCGGCGACATCGACGCACACCGTCTCATGGAATCCGAACACAGTTACGTTTGTTTCGTCACCGGGAAGTCCGTTGCCGACGGGTTCGGCTATTAGCCAATGGACGTTCGCGGGCGGAGCGACACCAGTCCCGACCCCCGGCGATACACATCTCCACATGAACCTATACGTAGCTGTGGGAACAACACCGACTCTCCCGGTGGAGCGCGAGATTATTATTGAGAGGTTTCAGTACACACCTACGGGTGGGCAAATCGGGTTTTCGCAGTTCGGAGGATCGACAAATTTTCTTGCGTCCAGCTATACCATCCCACTTGATTCTACGAGTGCTGGATGCTCCGCCCGGATCGAGTCGGACAGTCCCTGGTTGACCGTCATCGGCCCCAACCCCGCCTTCGGCGGTGGTTCGGTTCAAGTCGCAGTTGCGGACAACGTGGGGACTGCCAGGACGGGCAATCTGATTCTGCAAAGCAACAATTGTAACGGGTCGCTTGGACGACAAACCTACCAGATTATTCAGGCGGGCTTGGTCTGCGATCCTGCGTTCTCAGAACCCACGAGTCACGTTGGATTCCTAGCATCTGTTCGATCCGTTTTGATTCGCGGCACCTCCCCAGCGTGTTCTTGGA
>Ga0105248_10005659_pt1 | contig 13727 bp, 12 predicted proteins | sample KBSS34metaG_FD_81524 | JGI IMG/M metagenome (GOLD analysis project Ga0105248, IMG submission 81524) | Switchgrass rhizosphere microbial communities from Kellogg Biological Station, Michigan, USA - KBS S3-4 metaG | ecosystem: Host-associated > Plants > Roots > Rhizosphere > Soil | place...
CATGTCTGGCTCCTTCCTCCCGAGCCTTGGTCGTTGAATAACCACAGAGTCTACGGGGGAGCCAGCATTGTTATGAAATCATGTGGATTTTGGCATTGTGTCGGTGGAGTCTTCTATTCAAATGCAGAATGATCAGCCGTGAATCGTTTAGCGAGTTTCTTGCGAAAGGCCGAATCCCGACTGAGTTTTTGAAGTTTGTGGATGTACATCTTCTGCAATTTCTCGATATCTTTTCCCGCCTCTAAGGCACGGGCGGTTTCCCACTCTATTTCGAAGAGCAGTGCACCCAGAATGTGCTCGGCGTGATGCGCTGAGGTTCCAGTGCTCACCATCTTTTCAAATGCGGCCCTTACCACAGGATCCTGTTCGACCTCCCCATTGACCGCTGCATGCGCGGTCAAGTGGGCCAGCGGATTCACAGGTTTGCCTCCCACGGTGATCTCATAGGGTTCACCCTCGCGAAGTCGGCGAACTCCAGAGCATTGTGAACGTGCTTGAGGTGCATGTGTTCTTGCATCGCCTTCGCAAAGAGCTGGCTCTCATGCGGGAGTTGGGCCACGCTACCCGCTTTGACCGCTTCGTACACGAGTTTTTCGTGCTGGCCGACCAGTCTGCGAAGTTTCGCAAATAGGGGATCGTCCATTTCCAGGACCCCTCCTAGGCCTAATGCTACTACGCCGTCGCTTGGTGTGTCGCCAGCGGGCAGTCAAACGAGATGTACCTTTGCACGAGCACGAGAATGCATGCCGGCCGGAAGAAGCGGCGGAAGCAATTGTCTGATACCCTAGGTGAAGACGCCATGATAGCCGCCACGGCTCGCATTCACGGCCTCACGACGCGTGAGTTCGACACCCTTTTGAATTTCTCCGAACGTGACCGCCGAGAAGAAGCCTTGGCCCAATTCAAGACTGTGTAACCAAGCGACTGCCGCACCGTAGGGCTTGGGCTTGCGCAATTCGGACACCACGTTCGTGTCTTCGGCGTGCAACGTCGGCGTCAGAAGCGATACGGAGCCCGGAAGTTCCTGGCAAATCTCGCCATCACCGAAATAAGTGCCGTAAGGAAGACTCGGCGTGTCCATCCGCATAACCATTTATACGCGCTTTTTTGGCACGCTTGTTGTGTATCTCAACCGCGTTTGATCGAGCCGTGGTACTTGAAGTTCAGATCTTCTTGATCACAGGTCAGACCGCTCTGGACCCGAAGCAGCTACGAGCTAATATGAAACAAATGATTTGGCCTGCCGTCCGGCCGAGGAACGTAAGATGGAACGAGAGAAGTTCGTCAAACTGGTGGAGGAGGCGCTGGGGGCGCTGCCTACCAGGTTTCGCAAGCGAATTCAGAACGTCGCCGTTCTCGTCGAGAACGTGCCTCCCGAGCAGCTGTCAGGTAGAGGCCCGCGAAATTCCGGCATCATTGATTCGGACGATGCTGAGACTCTGGTGCTCGGTGTCTTCGAAGGAGTACCAAAAACCAAGAAAAGCGTGTTTGACCTGCCTGCGGGTCCCGACCGCATCGTGCTCTACCAGAAAAACATCGAGGCGGTCTGCTCCAACGACGACGAAATTCGAAATGAAATCCGCCTGACAGTAATCCACGAACTAGGTCACTATTTTGGCATGACCGAAGCTCAACTAGAGGATGTCTGAACCGCGCACCTAGGAAGCGCATGGTTCCGGCACAAGTCTCGCTTGTCCGTTTTCCTCGACCGCTTGAGCCGGCCGCGGTAACCGGCCAAGTTGACGCAGTACCGCCGTGCACCCGCTGCCGACTAGTCCGGTGGAGCCTGAATCGGATGCGGAGTTATCGTCGCCTCACCTTCGGGTGTTTAAGTGACCGAGGGTTGCCTTCCAAGATCAACAGCAGCCTGCATGAGTTTCTTCGCGTTGATTGATCCGGATAGCTCAAAATTCGGCTCCACGAGGTTAGGAGACAAAGGAACGGAGACAAATGCTGTTTCGATGGTAACCCGTCGTAATCGAACGGACACTGAGAAGGATTTCGACATGGCCGGAATGTTACACGGATTTCCAACACTTCGTCTACGCGACGAAGCGCCAAGTCCTCATTGATGTCTTAACGACGCCAGCCTCTTCACGCTGTAGCTGATCGTCCTCTTGTGAACATCCAGTCGCCATTGTGGCGATTTGTTCTCGGCTCAGCGTCTTTCAGCGGGAGACGGCAGTTGCCGGGCATCAGCCCGCGACTTTGGTGGTGGCGACGCCAATAATGCGCCACGTTTTTCTCTCTTGAACGAACACAACGATTCTCAGATTGTCTTTCTTCCAAATGGACTTCAGCTTGATCTGTGGAGTGGACACGAACGGCTCGGTACTGCTCGACGCGGCTGAACCTATCTTTTGCATGGACCGGACGATCGCGGCATGCTTCCAGGATTTGCCATTGTTCTCTCCTGCTTTAGCCGAACCCTGAAGACCCTCTTCGGCAACGACCAGCCAGACGTCGGCCTTATCCTGACCGTTGGAGGCCGGTAAATTTCCGACTCGAACGTCAAAGCGTTGCGTGTCACCCTTTGCTGGAGGTGTTGTGTTGATAGCGATTGACACCTTCTGTTTTTGCGCGGATTCACGAATCACGTCTACCGCAGCCTTCGGATTGTTGCCCAAGAATTCTCTTTGCCCGTCTACGACCATCTGCGGCGTGTACGAGCTGGCGCCCTTGAATCTGGCGACGTAATCCTGTTGGCGCGTGGTCCATTCCGCATCGGAGTACGGGTCCATCCAGCCATCATGATTCCAATAGTCGACGTGCTCCTCGAGTCCAATAATCTGGACGCCAGGAATGGGCTGGTCCGCTTGTAGCTTGGTCAGGAGCTCATCTGCGGGCGGACAACTGGAGCATCCCTCGGAAGTGAAGAGTTCCACAAGGACTGGGGAAGGGGCCGTTTGCGCCCCAGTCGTCCGCGGTGTAGTCAATGAAGTCAGAACCCCGGCCAGCAGGAAAGCGGCAATAAATCCAACTGTCGATCGTGATGTCATCCTATTCATTTCCCTACGCCTGGATTTCCGTAGGTCAGCGTTTCCAGCCTGCGTTGTTCGATGGGCCAGATCGTGCTGGTGCGCTCTCTCTCTCAGCTCCTCCGCTGTCAGAGCACCGGCGAGGAGGAGGGCGGTGCCGCTGAAGGCCAGTGTATCAACGAAATAGTTCAGTCCATTTCCGATATCGGAAGGCTTGGCGATTACTATCGGAAGGTAGATGAGCACCACCATTGCCAGAGCAACAATGCCCAGCCAAATTGCCGCAGCGCGCGCTTTCCAATTGACCAGCATCAACGAACCACAGCCGATCAGCGAGGTGCCAGTCATATAAGACACGAAAAGGTGCGCCGGAATCCAGGAGGGCATCAGCTGATTGAGAGGAACGACCGGCACAAACTGCGGATGAAGGAAGTGTTCGACGCCGAAGAAAAGCGTGGGGATGGCGATGGCGAAACGCAACGCGACTGTCACCTTATGCGTGAAGTCAGCCACGGATTTTCGCCCGTGAGCGATCGCAAAAGCGAAAGCCCCCGCGCTGAAAGACAGGTCCCTCAGAAGAACTGCGAGTGTGATCCTGTCTCCCGGGTTCGCGGCCAGCTTCGGCACATGCAACAGCAGCACGAAGGAGAAGATCATCAAGCCGAGGAAGGTCGCAGCCAATGTCGAACATTTGTCCACAACAATGCTGAGAGCCGCCGCGATCAGGGCCGTGCCTACGAAATACGTCCAGAACAGATGGCCCGGAATCCAGGACGGAACCATGGACGCGACGATCTGCGGAACCATGAAGTGGTCGCCTCCAAATACGGCCATCGGTACAGCGAAAAACATCGGACCAAGGGCTACAGCTTTTTCGATACCTATCGCGGGCGATTTGCCACTCCTGAGCAATACGGTCAGCCCGAGAGCCAAAACGGCGATGCCGGCGACGTAGGGCCAGAAGACTGGCTCCAGAACTAGAAGGAATGCGTTTGGAAAGGTACAGATGAGAATGGGAGCGCTGTTCATATTTCTGCTCCGCTCGGAGGTTGAGCGAGACTGAAGACATCCGTCAGCTGGTTCCGAGCGTAAATCTCCCACGCCACGTCGCTACCGGCAATATCCACTTCCAGCGGTATCGACATGACCACTACGCAAATGGGCGACCAAGCGAGCCGCCAACGACGCGTTCTTGCCCACGAGCGCTAAACCGCGCGTGCCAAAGTTTCCTTCTTGTTTCGAATGGGCAGGCTTCCGTGCGAGGTCAGCACTTTCTTGAGATGCTGGACAGCGCTTGGCATTTCCGCGGCCGGAGTGCTGCTAAACCCCAGGATAAATCCTTGCCGGGTGGTCTTCCCAAGATAAGAAGGGGAGAGAGGTGTCAGCCAAAGTTTTTCGCGTGCAGCGTGTTGGGCAATCTCTGTGTCTGCAAAGCCCTCAGGGAACGTGACCAGGCAGTGCATGCCGGCTTCGGCACCATGTACCTCCACGGCGGAGCCAAATTCAGTGCGCAGACTGTCGATCAGCGCGGTGCGGCGATCGTTATACAGCAGGCGCATCCTGCGAATGTGTCGTGCGAAATGCCCTTCGTTCATGAAATCCGTGAGGACCGCCTGGTAGAGGTAGGGAGACCCGATATCCATGGCCTGGCGGATGGCAGCGAAGCGACTGACCAGGTCGCGCGGAATCACCACGTAACCCAACCGCAGCGAAGGGAAGAGCGTCTTGCTGAAAGTGCCCATATAGATGACCCGAGAATTCGCGTCTAGGCCCTGCAGCGAAGCGATAGGCATGCTTCCGTAGCGATACTCGCTGTCATAGTCGTCCTCCACAATCCAGCAACCCGAACTTTCTCCCCATTGCAGAAGCTGCAGGCGGCGCGAAGCGCTCATTGTGGCGCCTAGCGGATATTGATGCGAAGGTGCTACAAACACGGCGCGACTCTTCCGACACCGTTTAATTCCCGCGGTCACATCCAGTCCTTCAGCGTCCACTGGAACCGGCACCAGAAGGCAACCCGCTAGAGTCAATACGTGCCGCGTTAACCAGTAGCCCGGTTCTTCCACCCAGGCGGAATCCTTCGTGTCGAGCAGTACGCGGGCGCAGATCTCCAGCGCCTGTTGGGAACCGGAAACGACCATGACCTGTTCAGGATCGCAGCGAACCGCGCGAGCCGTTCGAAGATACGTACAAATTGCTTCGCGCAAGGGTCCAAGTCCCATCGGGCCGCCATAATGAAGATCGCTCGCATGGGGATTTCGGCAATGTCGCATGACCAGCGTCGACCAGACTTGGAAAGGGAATTGGTCGTAAGCCGGCTGGCTGACGCTGAATGCCCCGAGTCCCCGCAGCCAAGGGACTCCTTCATAAGCCGGAAGGCGCAGAGCGCGCCGTGCAATGATGCGTTTTGCGGCGCGAACCGGCATCGATTGTTTCGTGCGCCGCACACTGGACGTCGTCTGATCGGGCAGCGAACTGCACACAAAGGTCCCCGCGCCCACGCGCGCCTCGAAATAGCCCTCTGCGAGAAGTTGGGCATAGGCGGTAAGGACCGGAATCCGAGAAATCTTCAGATCAGACGCGAGGGTTCGGCTCGCGGGAATTTGCTGGCCCGCACGCAGATTGCGGCCCACGATCATCGCGCGGTAGGCGTCGTAGATCTGCTTATGTAGAGGCTTGTTTGCTTTCCGATCCACCGCGATGACTGGAGAAATACCGCTCGAGACGCGTTTCATGCTCAAAGTATGTGGTCATATCGGAAACACCTCAAGTGGATATTGCCACCTACCACCTGACTCGATAAGTTTCTCGGAAATTGTCGAGAATAAATCGTCGGAGTGGAGGCAATCCTATGTATTCACTCGGAGTATTGAATTTTGGAAGGTCTTTGATTCACAGCCGTGGGCGCGTCGCGCGTCTCTTACTAGTCTTCTCTACATTTCTCTGTTGGTTGCCCTGCCCGGCTATGGCTCAGGAAGCGAGCATCGTTGGCACAGTCACCGATCCCAGCGGAGCTACGGTCCCAGGTGTGCAAATCACAATCACCAATCTGGATACCGGACTCACTCGCACGATTCCAACGAATGAGGCAGGTCAATATGTCCTCGCAGACCTTCACATCGGCCACTACACGGTCAAGGCCGAGACCTCAGGATTCAAGACGGCCGAGCAGAAAAATGTCGTCCTTCAGGTTGGTGATCGTACGCGTCTGGATTTCCAACTGCAGCTCGGTAGCGCCACCGAAACGGTCACCGTCGAAGCCAATGCCGTTCGAGTCCAAACCGATTCGGGTGAGCAAAGCAACGTCATCACCGGCCAGCAAATCTCGCAGATCGCCGTGAGTGGCCGCAGCATGTATCAGCTCGCTGCTCTAACGCCAGGCGCTTCGAGCCAGATCGGCGGAAATGGCATGAGCGCCGGGGTCGTCAATACTCCTGTAGGTGGAGACGCCAGCGTCGAATTCAACGGCATGCGCCAGAACCACAACATCTACTTGCTCGATGGTGGTGAGGATGACGACCGCGGCGGCGCCGGCGGCATGAGCATCGCTCCGTCCAGCGACGCAATCGCAGAGTTCCGCGCTTTGACTTCCAACTACAGCGCCGACTATGGCCTCTCTTCGGGCGGCACCATGACCATGGTGCTCAAGTCCGGTTCCAGCACACTCCACGCTTCGGCTTGGGAGTTCAACCGCAATGACGCATTCGACGCTCGCAACTTCTTCAACAGCGCCCCCCAGCCGGTCGCCAAGTTGCGTCTAAATGTCTTCGGCTTCAACGTCGGCGGCCCGGTCACTTTCGGAAAGTTGTACAATCGGGAGCGCAAGAAAACCTTCTTCTTCTACAACATGGAATGGCGCCGACTGATCCAGGGCACCGTCAACACCGCACAGCCGGTGCCCCTCCCTTCCGCTTACGGTGGCGACTTTGGCACCACGGTTATCAACGTTCCGAGCCAGACGCAAGTCGCGGCGTCCGTTCTCGCGGCAAATTGCCCCGGTGGGGTTCTTCCCGCAGGCGTCGTGCAAGGTTCGCCGTTCCCGGGAAATACGATTCCCAGCTGCATGATCAGCCCCAACGCCACGGCGCTGGTCACCGCTGGAATTTTCCCGGCGCCCACTTCTGGTAACACCTTCACTGGCTCTGCCACCTCACCAACGAACTTGAAGGAAGAGATCGTCCGCATCGATCACAATTTCAGCAGCAAGTTCTCGGTGTTCGGACATTATATCGCTGAGCAGGTCTCGCAGGGCTTCTCTACCAGCCAGTGGAGCAGCGCTAACGTTCCGTCGGTGGGCGATACGTTTGGTAACCCGTCGTACAGCGCCGTCGTTCACGCAACGTACACGATCAGCCCCAATTTGCTAAACGAGACCGCCTTCAACTACAACGGCAACCGCATCAACATCGTTCCCTTTCCGGGTTCCGGGTTGAGCAGTCTCTCGCTACCCAGCGGATATGACTCCACCACCTCGCGACTGTTCACCGGCCCCAACAATGACAACCGCATTCCCAATATCGACTTGAACGGTTCAACCGGCACGAAATTCGAAATCTCTAGCTGGCCGTGGCACAACGTTGCTGATGACTACCAGATTCGCGATGACATTTCGCTGACCAAGGGCTCTCACCAGCTGAAGTTCGGCGCAAGCTGGGCACTCTACAAGAAAGTTCAAGACTTGTTTGGCGTCACGCAAGGCGCATTCAACTTCGATGGTACCTACACCGGAAATGACTTCGCCGACTTCCTTCTCGGCGACGCCAAGAGCTACACCGAACTCGGCGTCCAGGACAGCGGGAAATGGAACAACGTTTCGTGGGCCGCCTACGTTCAAGACAACTGGCGCGTCAATCGCAGGTTGACGCTCAACCTCGGCCTGCGCTGGGATGGCGTGCCCCACACCTATGAAGCCAACAACCGCATGGGCAACTTCTATCCCTCTCTTTACAACCCAGCGGATGCCGCAACTCTTCTACCCAACGGAAACATCGACCCGGCCAGCCCAGGGCTCGGCACCAGTCCGAATCCGATTCTCGCTGGCGTTCCTCTCTACCTGAACGGCATCGGCATTCCCGGCCAGGGCGGAGTTCCGAAAGGCTTGGTCAACAATCACTGGGCCCCATTCGGTCCGCGGTTGGGCTTTGCCTATGACTTGACGGGCGGTGGCAAAACCGTTGTCCGCGGCGGCTTCGGCATTATGTACGAGCGCATTCAAGGCAACGACATGTACAACGCTGGCCCCAACATTCCCTTCAGTTTTGCTGCAAATCTGAACAGCGTCACCTTCCAGAATCCGACTATCGCGCTCGCAACTGGCACGATAGCGGCTCAGCCCATTGTGGCGCCGTCGATCACCGGTTTGCAGATTGACAACTACAACCTTCCCGCCAGCTATCAATGGAGCATCGGCGTTCAGCGCCAGATAAGCGCCAAGTCGGTGCTGTCCATCGCCTACGTCGGAAACCAGAACCGCCACCAGAACGACTACGGGGAGAGCAATCTGCCGGACCCGAGCGCGCTTCCTTCGCTCATCGCCGGTGGCATCTATACCTTGGCGCCGGGCTTGCCCTATCCGGGATTCCACTCCATCCGCATGAGCGCCAACGAAGCGAATTCCCACTACAACTCGCTTCAGGTTGACCTAACCTCGCAGCTGGGCCGCGACCTTAACCTTCGCGCCTTCTACACTCTCTCGCGTACCATCGATCCGACCACTGCCGGCAATGGCGGCGGCGACTTGGGCAATATCTCCAATCCCTACGCGGGTTGGAAATACGACGTCGGCCCAGGTGGCTTCGACCGCACGCACAACGCATCGGTCAATTTCATCTATGACATCCCAGTCTTCCGCCACCACAACAACAGGTTGCTAAAAACAGCGCTCGGCGGATGGGAAGTATCCGGCATCGTCACCATCACCTCGGGGCTCCCGATCAACCCGCAACTCACCGGCGGACAGAGCGCCAATGGTCTGCCCAACGCCACCAACCGTCCGGACCAGGTCGGCCATGTCTCCTACCCGCATACGGTCGCAGAGTGGTTCGATACGTCAGCGTTCGTCAATCCGGCTGTGGGCGCGTTCGGCAATGCCGGACATAACTCGCTGCGGGGACCCGGCCGCGACAATTGGAATCTGTCGCTGTTCAAGAGCTTCGTGATCAGCGAGACTCGCGGCAGCCGCTTTGAGTTGCGCGTCGAAAGCTTCAACACCTGGAACCACACGGAGTTTAACCAAGTCAGCAACGGCCTCGGCTCCAGCAACTTTGGCCAGGTCACTTCTGCCTTTGACCCGCGCGTCTTCCAGCTTGGAGCGAAACTCTACTTCTAGTCTCCAGGTCGTTAGCCGCTGGCAAATAGCCCGGCTCGACACACAGCGAGCGGGGCTAACCCCTTTCAGCTGTGGTCCCCAAGCTGTCGTTGATTACGTCCACTGGGAACTTGGCGCCGATCTATCAATCCTTTGAGACAATATCGTGCGCGAATCGATTCGTGCTGTGGGACACACTTTTATTGAAGCGCTGATTCTCGTGATGATTGCAGTACCGGTGTTCCTTCAGACGTGGCGAGCGTCAATCATTCCACTTCTGGTCCTTCCTGTGTCGCTGGTTGGGAGGTTCTCGACCATGCTTGGTCTAGAATTTTCTCTCAACACACTGTCTATCTTCGGGCTAGTCCTAGCTATCGGCATCGTGGAAGACGACTTGGTTCCGATTCTGGGTAAGTCTGATAAAACGCGGTTACCGGACTCAACCGGCCCAGATCCATATTTCCGGTAAGGAGGAGGCGGCAGAATGATACCTGTTCCCCCGGCCAGCGAGAGAGAAAGTCGCGACAACCAGGCCGCGGATCGGTCGCCATTGGTTGTACCGGGAAGGTTCCAGCATCCGCGCGGTTTAGGCGAGTTGGATCGCTAAGATCGTAGAGCTCCAGCGTAACCGAACCGTAGGTTGGAGAAGGAAACGACAACATGTCAATCCGCTTTCCTATCGTGCCCAGGTATTGGAGAACGGCAGACCGGGCAAAACGCATTGGGCGGCCGCCTCCGGTAAGAATCCAAAACGGGGAGCGCCGCGAAAGCGATCGACATCCCTAATGTAGGCCCCGCGTCTCGTTTCGGTCGCAGACGCTCACGATCCAGTCAGTGCGCTGGAGTCCAAAACCAGGGCCGTAAAACCGCACGCCAACGGAAGGAAGTGGGAAGACGTAGACAATGTCGCCCGAGCAATGGCGCACAGGAATGGGAAGAGTCTTAGCGCCAATTCTTGGTGGCCGAAAATTGTGATGGCGGCACGTTCGACGAGCAGAAATCCCAGCGGGGCAACCTGGTCTAGCGGAAGCGGCCGAGTGAGCAGATCGAGTAGGGGAACATCCAAAATGCTATAGGACAGCAGAATTTCGTCGAGATAGAGACCTGTGTCGGCCAGATAGGCCCAGAGATGTAGCACGGCCCCGATCAGAACGAGAGCTGTGAGAGTGCGGCGAGCGGTAAGCGCGCGATAGATCGGATGGGAGCTCTCTGCCGGCACCGCCACCAACGCCGTTGTCACGGGACGCCCTGGAAAACCATGGACGTGTAAACGTTGGCGGAACTATAGCGAAAGGACGCGGCAGAGTAAACCGGAGTTCATGGAGCTGCGTTTACTAGACCTGCGTTGCCTGGCAAACGCGGCAACCGCAGGAAGTGCCTCCTGGTCGATTTCACCGGTAATAGGGGCACGGGGAACGATTGAGTAATGCGATTAACAAAGCCAAGCCTGTGAGGATGCCGAGCGCTGTGGCAGAATGCGCCCATGCTCGAACGGCTCAGCGAGCGTAAGGAATGGAAGTTCTTTGCGGTGTTGCCTAAGGCGGACTTGGGCCTGGGCACGGCATGGTGGATCGTTTTGCTGTTGCGAGGAACGCTCCCTGCCGGGTTTGCGGTCGCGATGGGCGTTCTGGTGGGGGCAGTGCAGCACGGACAGCCGCTAGTCCTCCCACTCACATTCGTTGGCGCAACCTTCGTTCTGCTTCAGGTCCTCAGTCCAATCCATCAGGCGCTCAGCACCAACCTTGGCGACCGCACCGCAGCGTGGCTCTATGATCGGCTGACCGAGTCCTGCGTGCGCCCTCCCGGCATGAAGCATCTGGAAGACCCCTCACTCACGAACGATCTTACCGTCGCGCGCGATTTCGATCTCGGAATGACGGGGCCTCCGCTGTCGATCTCTATGGATTTCATCGCCAGCGGGATGGTCGAAATGATTGGAGGCCTCGCGTCCGCTGCGATTCTTTTTAGATACGCATGGTGGGCTCCCATCGTGCTGGGCGCCGCGTGGCTTGCCACGCACTGGCTTCTGCGGGAGAGCGCCGTTTGGCGCGACCGCAACACGGAAGAAGTGCGCGCAGCACAGCGGGATTCCGATTACGCCTATCGCCTGGCCGTCGATCCGCCGGCCAGCAAGGAACTTCGATTGTTCGGACTGGCGAACTGGACGATTGATCGGTTCATTTCAAGGCGAACTCGATTGCATGAATTGCAGTATGCAGCCACCCGTCTTCGCGAGCGCCCGCTCCTTTGGAGTCTGCTCCTGGTTTTGTCCGCAAATGTCCTGGTTATTTGGGCGATCGCAAGCGCGGCTGCACATGGCCGCCTGAGTCTGGGTGAAGCCGTGACGTATGTGCAGAGCGCGGTCGGCGTATCCATGATTGCATTCGGCGGGTTCAGCTGGGCGCTCGACGGCGCGGCTGCTCCGGTGGCTGCGGTGTTGAGACTTGAGACGGCGATGCGTCCGGTCGGAGCACTGCACTCGGGTTCTCGTTCCGCAGATGCGATGCCCGCTCGCGAAATTCGTCTTCGCGACGTCACGTTCGGGTATGAGGATGGCGCCTTCGTGCTCGAACACCTCGATCTTACGATCCCGGCGGGTTCATCTCTTGCGATCGTCGGGCAGAACGGTGCCGGCAAAACGACCATCGCAAAACTGCTTTGCCGTTTCTACGATCGGCAATCCGGCGCGATCGAAATTGACGGCATAGATCTGCGCGAGTTCGACCCTGCGTCTTGGCGTAGACGAATCACCGCTGTTTTCCAGGACTTCCTGCGACTGGAATTGCCACTGCGCGACAACGTGGCTCCGGCGGGTGCGCCGGACGAAGTGATTCGGGCCGCTCTTGAATCGGCGGGAGCAGCGAATCTCGCCGCCCTCGATACCGTGCTTGCACGAGGTTATGAAGGCGGAACGGACCTGTCTGGCGGCCAATGGCAACGTGTTGCACTGGCTCGGGCGTTGGCGTCGGTCGACCTGGGTGCTGGTGTCGTTTTGCTCGACGAACCGACTGCGCAGCTCGATGTGCGCGGAGAGGCGGAGATCTTCGATCGACTCCTTGCGGCAACGCGTCATTGCACGACGATCCTGATTTCTCACCGTTTTTCGACGGTTCGTCACGCGGATCGCATCTGCGTGTTGGAGCACGGCCGTGTGATCGAGCTTGGGACCCACGACGAGTTGATGGATTTGGGCGGGCGCTACCGGACCATGTTCGATCTGCAAGCGCAGCGGTTTCACGCTCCAACCGATGAAGAAGGCACAGCGTATGACGTCCTCGCCTGAACGAAAGAGCGCCATCGATCCGTTGCCTCCGGCGCTGTCGTCGATGTGGCGGTTGTGCAAGTTGGGCTATCGTCACGAGCCGCGTTTGATGCTCTGGGCATTTGTGTTGTCGCAGTTTGCCGCCTTACCGGACGCTTTGCTGGCTCTCTGGCTTATGTTGCTCGGCAAAGGCGTTCTGGAGCATCGGTCGGGTCTGATCCAGATCGCGGCAGTCGGCCTGGCCATTTCGGCGGTCGCCACTTGGTTCCTGCGCACGGTCAGCACCCGCGTGCAACGGCGCTTTCGCGACAGGGTGACGATCGCTCTCGAGTCCCACGTCGCCAGACTGCAAGCGTCTATCGCAACGATCGCGCATCAGGAACGCCCGGAATACCTCGATCGCTTGTCGATGCTCCGCAATCAGGTCTTCGTGCTCGACCACATGTACATGTCGGTGTTCTCAACCGTTGGCTGGATCCTGCGCTTAGGCGTCACGCTGGCGCTGCTGGTGTCGATCCATCCGGCGCTTCTTCTTCTTGCGGTCTTCGCCGTGCCGACAGTTTTGACATCGACGTGGAGGCCCGGCGTCGAACGAGATGCGCAGGAGCGCGCGGCGCCGAGCCATCGGCTGGCTCGGCATTTGTTCATGATTGCCACGACGGCGCCGCCTGGGAAGGACGTGCGGGTGACCGGCATCGGAGACCGTCTCATTCAGGGTCGCCGCTCCGCTTGGGAGCGCGGATATGGACCAGTCGCAAAGGCTCGGTGGGGTTCGGCGCTGTGGCATGCGCTCGCCTGGGCGGTTTTCGGACTCGCGTATGTCGGTGCTGTCGTATTCGTGTCCTCCTTTTTGCATCGACCAGCAAGCGCTGTGCTGTTGGTGCTGGCCGCGGGCGCGCGCCTCTCGGCGTATATCGGCGCCACGGTCGGAGAGATTGGATTTCTACGCGGATTCTGGATGGACGGTTCGCGACGCTTGGCTTGGCTTGAGGATTATGCCGCGTCCGTGGCGGCTGCCGCGGACCTGTCTGTTCCCGTCGCGGTGCACCGCAACATCCGGCTCGACCATGTTTCGTTCGCTTACCCCGGCACGTCCCGCGTTGTGCTGGACGATGTCTCGGTGGCCTTGCCGGCTGGGGCAGTGGTCGCTATCGTTGGTGAGAACGGAGCCGGGAAGACG
>Ga0105248_10005660_pt1 | contig 13725 bp, 12 predicted proteins | sample KBSS34metaG_FD_81524 | JGI IMG/M metagenome (GOLD analysis project Ga0105248, IMG submission 81524) | Switchgrass rhizosphere microbial communities from Kellogg Biological Station, Michigan, USA - KBS S3-4 metaG | ecosystem: Host-associated > Plants > Roots > Rhizosphere > Soil | place...
ATCAACCTGGTGGATCCCATCGCGCGCATCCCGGGAGTCGGCTCTACAATGATCGTGGGTCAGCGCGATTATGCCATGCGCTTCTGGGTGCGCCCCGACAAACTGGCCAAGCTTGGTCTGACCGGCTCCGATCTCGCCGGTGTGATCGGCGAACAGAACCTGGTAGCTCCCGCCGGGCAGGTCGGACAGCCGCCGGCTAAGGCCGGCACTCAGTTCCAGTACACGGTCAACGCCAAGGGGCGCCTTACGGACCCTTCCGAATTCGAGAACATGATTGTCCGTACCCTGCCGGACGGGTCGATCCTCAGAATGAAGGATGTCTCGCGCACTGAGCTTTCCGGCAAGAGTTATACCAGTTTCGGCCGCAAAGACGGCATCCCCGCAACTGTTCTGATTATTTATCAGCTCCCCGGAGCGAACGCCATTCAGACCGTGGATAGCGTGCGAAAACTACTTGAGGATAGCGCCAAGACGTTTCCGCCCGGGCTCAGCTACCGTATTTCACTGGATACCACAGAGTTTGTGAAGGTGGCCATTCACGAAGTGTTCCTTGCACTTAGGGATGCCATCATCCTCGTGCTGCTGGTGGTGTTCCTCTTCCTGGGCAACATCCGTGCCACATTCATCCCCATGCTGGCGGTGCCGGTCTCTTTAGTGGGAACCTTCGCGGCGTTCGTGGCTTTGGGTTTTTCGATCAATACCCTAACGATGCTAGGTGTGGTGCTCGCGGTCGGAATCGTTGTGGACGACGCCATCGTAGTGGTGGAGGCAGTGGAACACCACATCGAACATGGTTTAAGTCCGCTGGAGGCAACCGAACGAGCCATGGACGAGGTTAGCGGACCCGTAATTGCCATCGGTCTCGTGCTGTGCGCGGTGTTCGTGCCGGTTTCGTTCATGGGCGGCATTACTGGCCAGCTGTACCGGCAGTTCGCCATCACTGTCTCTGTTTCCGTAATCCTGTCGGTCATCGTCGCCTTGACGCTCACGCCGGCGCTATGTGGCATGTTGCTCCGGCCGCGCAAAGAAGTCCGCGGCCCGATCGGATACTTGCTGCGGGGTTTTAACCGAGTGTTCAACAAGACCACGGAAGGTTACCTCGGGGGCGTGGGCTTTTTCCTGCGGCGCGTCACGATCGGCCTCGCCTGTCTCGCCGGCCTCTGGTTTGGAGCGGGCCGACTCCTCATGAAGCTGCCGACGGGTTTCGTTCCGAATGAAGACCAGGGCTATTTCTTTAGCGTCTTCACCCTCCCCGACGGCGCATCGATGGAGCGCACCGACCAATTGATGCGCCGCGCGGAAGCGGATTTGAAGAGCATTCCCGGCGTGGGTGAAGTCCTCACTACGGGGGGACTCAATCTGCTGACCAATGCCTATACATCCAACAATGCTTCTGTCATTACGATGCTCAAACCTTGGGAAGAGAGAAAAAGCAAGGAAGAGCAACTCGCCGGCATTCTCTCGGCCGCCCGTAAGAAGTTTGCCGCCTACCCGGAGGCTGTATCGCTCGTGTTTCCACCGCCCCCCATTAACGGTCTTGGCAATGCTTCGGGATTTGTTTTCGAACTCCAGGACAAGGTGGGCCGCTCACCGCAGGAGTTGGCGGCGGCGAAAGTGAAGTTCATGCAGGCAATGGCCGCACGTCCTGAGCTTACAGGCCTTTATTCAGGCTTCAGCACTTCGGTTCCCCAGATCAAGCTTGATATCGACCGCGACAAAGTACGGACCTTGAACATCCCCGTCAATAGCGTCTTCCAGGGGCTTCAGATCTACCTTGGCGGCCTCCAGGTCAACGACTTCAATTTGTTCGGCCGAACCTATAAGGTGATGCTCCAAGCCGAACAGGATTTCCGGAAAACGCCGGAGAGCATCAATGATATTTACGTTCGCTCTAGCGACAACTCAATGGTGCCCATGTCTACCATCAGCACGATAAACATGACTACAGGCCCAGACATCTTGCAGCGCTACAACATGTTTCGAACCGCGGAAATTAACGGCGCGAACGGCCCCGGTATTTCCACTGGAGAGGCGCTCGATGTAATGGAAGGACTAGCCACTCAAGACCTTCCTCAAGGTTACGGCTTCGAATGGACCAGCATTGCGTACCAGGAAAAACAAGCGGGAGGCACGCAAGGTCCTATCTTCGGCATGGCAATGGTCTTTGTGTTTCTGGTGTTGGCGGCGCAGTACGAGAGTTGGGCAGTACCGTTCTCGGTGCTGCTCGGATTGCCCGTCTGCGTCTTTGGGGCCTTCATCGGCGTCAGCTTGTTGGGCCTTGAGAACAATGTGTATGTCCAAATAGGGATCGTCGCCCTGATGGGGCTGGCGGCGAAGAATGCCATTCTGATCGTGGAATTCGCCAAAGAGAACCATGAAAAAGGCATGAGCCTGGCGGCTGCGGCTACAGAGGGCGCGAAGCTCCGCTTCCGGCCCATTATGATGACGGCGTTTGCCTTCATTCTAGGCGTGGTGCCGCTGGTTGTCGCCAGCGGAGCGGGCGCCGCCGCACGCGTCAGCATTGGTATCGCCGTATTCGCAGGCATGCTGATGGCTTCTACTGTCGGTCTCTTCTTTATCCCCTTACTCTATGTAGTAATTCAGAGCGCCGCCTACCGGGTTGGCGGTAATCGAGGCGCGATCCAAGGAACAGTTGGCGTGCCGTCCGTACTGCAGGAGGCACATCCTTAAATGCGGCGCATCCTACTTGTCGTCTGCATCACCACTGTCCTGACGGGGTGCTTGGTAGGCCCGAACTATAAGCGCCCGGACATACCCGCACCACCGCAGTTCCGCAGCAGTGAACCTCAGCCCGGACCAGCCTCGTTGGGTGACGTGAAGTGGTTTGATCTTTTTCAGGATGACAGGCTCCGCGGCCTCATCAGCGAAGCACTACAAGCGAACTACGATATTCGCATTGCCGCACAGCGGGTGCTCCAGGCGGAAGGCCAAGTATCGGCCACGCGGTCAGGGCTTTTCCCTCAATTCGGCGTGCAGGGAGGAGCCTCCCGTACCGGCGTTAATTCCCCGATTGAATCGGTCGCGGGAGCTTTTGGTGTTGCGTCTTGGGAAATCGACCTTTTTGGTAAGCTGCGGCGCGCCACGGAGGCCTCGCGAGCAGAACTCCTGGCTGTCCAGGAAAACCAGAAGTCCGTGATGCAGATCCTGGTTGCACAGGTTGCCTCGGCCTATTTCGATTTGCGCGAGTATGACGCCGAACTTGAATTGGTGCGAGAGTCTATCAAGACCCGTCAGGAATCCGTCACGCTGGTCTCGGCCCGTGAGCAAGGCGGCGTGTCGAATTTAGTAGAAGTGGACCAGGCCAAAACACTCGTCGCTTCGGCTCAAGCCAATGCATCTCTGCTGGAAAATGCCCAGGAGCAAACGGAGAATCTAATCAATCTCCTGCTGGGCAGGCAACCAGGTCCGGTCACGCGCGGCAGGAGCCTTGTCGACCAAACCCAGCCGCCGCAAGTTCCCGCCGGCTTACCCTCCGCTCTGTTGGAACGCCGCCCCGACCTCCGGGTAGCAGAGCAGCAGCTCATTGCCGCCAATGCCCGAGTCGGTGTCGCCAAGGCGGCATTCTATCCCAGCATCAATCTCACGGCTTCCGGCGGCTTTCAAACAACCGACTTGCTTGGAGTCGTCAGCCGGGCTGGTGGCGCTTACACAGTGAGTGGAGTAGTGGATCTGCCGATCTTTGACGCCGGCCGCCGTGCCGGAAATTACAAGATAGCGAAAGCGCGGCACGAAGAATTACTCATCAGCTACCAGAAAGCCATCAATGGAGCTTTCCGCGACGTTTCTGACGCACTCGTTGGCTACCAGAAGACCAAGGAATACACGAACAGCGTGAACCTGCTCGCTATGACGTTACGCGACCAAAGCATGCTGGCAAACGCGCGCTACGTCGGTGGCGTTACTAGCTATCTAGAAGTACTCGACACCGAGCGCCAGAGGCTGTCGGCGGAACAACAGCTCAGCCAAGCCCAGAGGGATGTACTAACTTCTCTCGTGCAGTTGTATAAAGCACTTGGCGGCGGCTGGCAATAGCGTCTCCTCCTTCACTTACGGCCAGACTTTTCAACATAAACTACATCGTCGTGTGGCCGGAGTACATCTCCGGCTTAGGAACCATGAGTTCAACTGAGCACTATGTGAGAAGCTCCGCAGGTAGGCAGAAGAGTACCAAAAGGTCGCCGCTTCTCTTCGCCAGTTTAGTGCTTCTGAGCGCCGGCTGCATGTTTGCTGCGGAGCCTCAACATGAAGGATTAACGCGGCAAGCCGTAGAGATCGCACGACCTTTTGGATTCCCGATAACCAATTCGATGGTTGTCACGTGGATCGTCGCGGCGGGTCTGATCATCCTCGCAGGAATGGCGACGCGAGAAATGAAGCAGGTTCCAGACAGACTCCAAAACTTCCTCGAATGGCTCGTCGAAAGTCTGTACGGCTTTCTTGAAGGCGTCATTGGTCCGCATCTGGTAAAGAAAACATTCTGGTTCTTTGCGACAATTTTTATTTTTATTCTGGCGGCGAATTGGTTTGGCCTTATTCCCGGCGTCGGCACCATCGGGTGGGGCCACCACACGGCTGAGGGGTTCAGAGTAGACGAGCCCTTGCTGCGCGGCGCGAATGCCGATCTAAATCTGACGCTTGCCATGGCACTCGTCTTTTTTGCGTGCTGGATCATGTGGGCGCTCCAGGAGCTTGGGCCGGGCGGATTGGTGAAGGAACTGTTCGCACCCAAGGGCGAGACGACTGGACTACTGAAAGTACTGATGGTGGTGGTGTTCTTCGCCGTCGGTTGCTTGGAGATAGTTTCCATCCTGTTCCGGCCAGTTTCTTTGAGCTTTCGTCTCTACGGAAACATTTTTGCGGGCGAGAACATGCTAGACGCCATGTTGACGCTGGTTCCGGGCTTCGGTTGGCTTCTTCCGATTCCGTTTTACTTCTTGGAGTTGCTGGTCGGCTTGGTGCAAGCGTTAGTCTTCACTTTGTTGACTGCTGTATTCACGCTCCTGATTTGCCAGCACGAAGAAACATCGCCAAAGGTTTTACAGGAAAAAGAAGCATGACAATCCCGGTTGCGCAATTGTTCGCGGGAAGCCGGAAGAAAAAGGAAGGGGAAAGCATAGATGCTATCGCCATTACTCGCATTTGCCGAACTCGGCGGAAACATGATTGGAGGAAACATGATGGGCGGAAATATTCATGTGGGTCTGGCTGCGATGGGTGCAGCGATCGGTGTCGGTTTAATCGGCATGGCAGCCTCGTCCGCAGTTGGACGTAATCCTGGTGGGGCTACCAAGATTCTGGTTCAGTCCATTCTGGCCATCGCCTTCGCCGAGGCAATCGTGTTCTACGCACTGTTCTTAGTAAAGCAGTAAGAAGCGCTACAGGTGCCCAGATTATGAGTGTCTTCTACGCCTTCATACAGACGGCGGGCCCGGACAGGGGTGGGCAGCTCTCTGAGATCGCTCGAACATTTGGCGTCGACTGGACTCATCTGGGCGCGCAGATCATCAGCTTTGGCGTCGTTTGCCTAGTGCTCTACAAATTCGCGTATGGGCGTGTTCTCGCGATGTTGGAAGAGCGGCGGCAGCAGATCTCCCAGGGCCTCGCAAATGCCGAGAAGATCAAAGCGGAGTTGGAGCGGACCGAGGCTCAGCGCCAGGAAGTAATGGCGCAGGCGTACGCCGAAGCCGCAAAGTCCGTCGATGAGGGCCGAGCCGCAGGTGCCCGCGTGCTGCAACAGGAAACCCGCAAGGCACTTTCTGCAGCCCAACAGATCATGGAAAAGGCCCACGAAGCCGCGGCTTTAGATCACGATCGCATGCTTGCCGAACTCAAGCGCGAGGTTGGCCGGCTGGTGGTCCAGGCGACCACGGCAGTGACCGGTAAGATTCTGACGCCAGAAGATCATCAGCGCCTGGCTGATGAGACAGCGAAGCAACTCGCAGCGTAAATATGATCAAAAACAAACAGGTGAACCGCGAAGCCAAGCAACTGTACCGCTTGTGCCGGGTCAATTCCTCGGTCAATGAGGACCGCTTGCGGCAAATAGTAAATGAGGTAATCCTAAGTGGATGTCGTAATTCTCACGCCATACTGACCCAGTTTCTCCGGTTAGCACGTCTCGACCACGACCAGCATACGGCCAAGGTTGAGAGCGCAATGCCCCTATCGCCTGAGCTGCAAGCGGCCACGAAAGCCAGTCTCATTCGTCTCTATGGTTCGGAGCTGGCCACTTCCTTTATCGATCGTCCGTCATTGATCGGCGGAATGCGGATTCAGGTAGGAAGCGACGTTTACGACGGCACCGTCCAGTCCGAACTGGCCGCGTTAGAGAAAAGCTTTTGAAGCGAGACACCTATGGCAACCCTACTTCAGGAGATTGAATCGAAAATCACGGGGCTAAAAGTGTCGTCCACCAGGCAAAACGTGGGCATCATCCGCGAGGCTGGCGATGGTGTCGCCAAGGTCGAAGGTTTGACCGACGCGATGCTAAACGAGATGCTCGACATGGGCCACGGCGTTACTGGGCTGGCCCTGAACTTAGAGGAAACCGAGGTTGGTGTAATCGTCCTGGGCGACTACACCCGGCTCGCTGAGGGCGACGAAGTCCGCACGACTGGCAAGCTACTGCAAGTACCTGTCGGCAAGGGGCTGCTGGGACGGGTTGTGAATACGCTCGGCGAACCTGTAGACGGCAAGGGGCCGATTGACAGCCTAATCTCCTATCCGGTTGAAAAGATCGCGCCCGGCATCCTTCGTCGCCAGTCAGTCAACCAGCCGGTTCAAAGCGGAATAATGGCGATAGACGCAATGATTCCAATCGGCCGCGGCCAACGTGAACTGATCATCGGAGACCGATCGACCGGCAAGACTACGATCTGCATTGACACGATCATCAATCAGGCCCGTTTGAACAAGACCGCCGAGGCGACAGGCGACAAAGACTATCGTCCCCTCTATTGCATTTATGTCGCCATCGGCCAGAAACAATCCAACATCGCTCGGGTCATTGCAGTTCTCGAGGAAGCTGGGGCGATGCCTTACACCATCATTGTGGCCGCCCCCGCCGCAGATTCAGCCGCCAATCAGTATCTGGCGCCATTTGCGGGCGCGGCGATGGGCGAGTGGTTTATGGACAACGGCATGGACGCGCTGATTGTTTATGACGACCTGTCGAAGCACGCCGTCGCCTACCGGCAAGTTTCTTTGGTGTTGAAGCGGCCATCGGGCCGTGAGGCGTTTCCTGGCGACGTGTTTTACCTTCATAGCCGGTTGCTTGAACGAGCGGCTCGCGTCAGCGAAAAGTACGGCAACGGGTCACTCACAGCCCTGCCTATCATCGAGACACAAGCCGGCGACGTTTCGGCGTATATTCCGACAAACGTAATTTCCATCACCGACGGACAGATCTACCTGGAGTCGGACTTGTTTTACCAAGGCGTCCGCCCGGCCATCTCTGTCGGTCTTTCGGTCTCGCGCGTGGGTTCGGCGGCGCAAGTCAAAGCGATGAAGCAGGTTGCCGGACAGCTCAAGGGTGACCTCGCGCAATTCCGGGAACTAGCGGCGTTCGCGCAGTTCGGATCGGATCTTGACGCGAAAACCCAAGCGCAGATTGATCGCGGTACCCGCATCATGGAGATCTTCAAGCAGACGCTGTACAACCCCATCTCCCTCGGGGTTCAGGTGGCTGTGATCTGGTCCGTACAGCACGGATATGTGGATAAGGTGCGGGCAGAGCGGGTCAAGGAGTTTCAAGCCCAGTTAACTGACTTTCTCAGCACGCGAAAAACCGAGTTGCTCGCCCGGATTGAAAAAGAAAAGACTCTCAGCGACGCCCTACAAGCTGATCTGAAGGCAGCCACGGAAGAATTCCAACAAATGTGGCAGGCATCCAGCGTCAAACCGGCGCTATGAGTTATGCCCAGCTCACGTGATATCCGTCGGCGTATCAAATCCATCCGCGGCACCGCGCAGATCACGCGCGCTATGCAGATGGTGGCTGCGTCCAAAATGCGCAAGGCGCAACAAGGGGCGTTGGTAACCCGGCCCTTCGGGCAACTGCTGTATCGCATTCAGCGGCGCGCCACGACTCACGCCCGCGAATTTACGCATCCGCTGATGGCGATTCGTGAAGTCCGCAAGCGCGCGGTGATTCTTGTGAGCACCGACAAAGGTCTATGCGGGTCACTAAACAGTAATTTGTTTCGCCTAGCCGCGCAGTTCGACCCCGCAACCACCTTGTTCATCACAGTTGGGAAGCGGGCGGCGCAGTTTGTTGCGCGCACCCGCCGGCTATTAGCAGCCGAGTTCACGTTCACAGATTCGCCGCGATTCGCGGAAGCCCGGCCGATAGCGGCTTTTGCCCGAGACCTGTTCCTGAAGGCCGAAGTGGACGAAGTGCTGATAGTCGCGACGCGGTTCATCAACACGCTTACGCAGCGGCCGACTGTAGTGGAATTTCTACCCGTCGGCGAGATCAAGAGCTTAAAAATTCCGGGTGCGGAATTGGAAACAGACTTGGCGGCAGACGCGAGCGAGATTCTCTTTGAGCCAAGCCCGCAGGCTGTCCTCGCCTATCTCTTTGGCCACTACCTCAACATTTTTATCTACCGCGTTCTGCTGGAAGCCAAGGCTAGCGAACAGAGTGCTCGGATGGTGGCCATGACGAGCGCGACCGACAACGCGACCGCCCTGATTCAGGACTTGACGCTCGAATACAACAAGCTGCGTCAGGGCAATATCACCAAGGAACTCCTGGAAATCGCGGGGGGCGAACTGGGAAATAATTGATAACGAAAGAGAAACATACCAAGGACGAAAATGAATAAAGGGACCATCGTTCAAGTTATCGGCCCGGTAGTAGACGTCGCATTTGAGGAACAATTGCCCGGCATCTACGACGCATTGACGGTCGAATTCAAGGTTGAGGACCAACCGAACAAGCTGACGCTGGAAGTACAGCAACACCTCGGCGACAAATGGGTCCGGACTGTCTCGATGTCGAGCACCGAAGGTCTCAAACGCGGTTACGAAGTTGTCGATACCGGTGCACCAATCAGTATGCCGGTCGGGGAAGGAGTGATGGGGCGAGTGTTTGATGTGTGCGGTAACGCCGTCGACGAGCGCGGACCGGTTAAAGCAGAAAAGTACTATCCGATCCACCGCCCTCCGCCGCTACTCGTAGACCAGTCGACGTCCCCGCAGGTGCTGGTTACCGGCATCAAAGTGATTGACCTGATCTGTCCCTTTCTGAAAGGTGGAAAGGTCGGCGCGTTCGGTGGCGCCGGGGTTGGTAAGACCGTGGTCATCATGGAACTCATCAACAACATCGCCAAGTTGCATGGCGGGGTTTCCGTATTCGCCGGCGTCGGCGAGCGCACCAGGGAAGGCTTCGACCTCTACAAGGAAATGTCCGAAGCAGGTGTGATCAAGCAAGATGATCTGGGCGCTTCGAAAATCGCCCTGGTGTATGGACAAATGAACGAGCCTCCCGGAGCCCGTCTGCGCGTGGCTCTGTCCGGCCTCGCCGTCACCGAGTACTTCCGGGATGAGAAGAATCAGGATGTTCTGTTGTTCATCGACAACATCTTTCGGTTTTCTCAAGCCGGCTCTGAAGTTTCGGCCCTTCTGGGCCGCACTGCGAGCGCCGTCGGTTACCAGCCTACTCTCGCCGCCGAAATGGGCGCGCTGCAGGAGCGCATCACCTCAACCAAAAAAGGCTCGATCACGTCTTTCCAGGCGGTTTACGTGCCGGCCGATGACCTGACCGACCCGGCGCCCGCTACAACGTTTGCGCACCTGGACGCGACCATTGTCTTGGAGCGGGCCATCGCGGAGTTAGGCATCTATCCGGCGGTTGATCCGCTTGCTTCGACCTCGCGTGCGCTTTCGCCTGAAATCGTCGGCCAGGAGCACTACGATGTCGCGAGAGGAGTGCAGAAGGTACTGCAAAAGTTCAAGGATCTGCAGGATATCATTTCGATTCTCGGGATGGACGAGCTTTCACCGGAAGACAAGCTGAGCGTGCTCCGCGCGCGCAAAATTCAACGTTTTCTCAGTCAGCCGTTCAGCGTGGCGCAAGTTTTTACCGGGCGCGAGGGCAAACAGGTTCCCGTCGCGGAAACGGTTCGCGGTTTCAAGGAAATCATCGAGGGCAAACACGACTCCGTAGCCGAAGGGGACTTCTATATGAAGGGCGGGATCGACGAAGTGAAGCCGAGTTGAAGTATTGAGGCATATGGCTGCCACTCTGAAATTAGAAATCGTCACTCCGGAGGAGATCGTCTACTCCGAAGATGTGGAGATGGTTACCCTCCCTTCCCTGTCGGGTCAAATCGGCGTCTATCCCCTACACACGCCGCTAATGACGCAAATGGTGCCCGGCGAAATCATCGTGCACAAGAATGGCCACGATATGTTCATCGCCAGTGGCGAAGGACTCATCGAAGTTACCTCCGATCGTGTCTCCGTGTTGACGGACCTAGCCGTCGCTGCCGACCGCATTGACGAAGCGAAAGTCGAAGAAGCCAGGCGGCGCGCTGAAGCCCGGCTCCGAGAGAAGCTTTCAGACGAGGAAGTGGCGTCGGTCAATGCTTCACTGGCTCGTTCTCTGGCTCAATTACATGTCAAGCGGCGACAACGCAAGTGAACGTCGCTCCGGACTGATGGCGGGTCATGTCGTACAAGGTCTTGCAACGCGCCGCCGTTTTCGTCATCAGCAAGCTGGGCGTCCACTAAGCCGGTGCCAAGCAAGTAGAAGAAGTCGGGAGTTCCTGTGAGAGCGATCAGAACGACATTCGTCATCGCCCTGCTGGCGATCGGTGCATTTGCTCAGGACGTAAGGTACAACTCTGCGGCGGACGTAGACTTTTCCAGGTACAAGACTTTCAAGTGGGTCCAGATTAAAGGAGCGGACTCGCTCGACCAGAGTGCAGGCAGGCAACTTATGGGCGCCGTGAATGAAGAACTAGCCAAAAAGGATCTGGACAAAACGGACGCCGAGACGGCTGATTTGTTTGTGGCTTACCAGGTATCGCTCGGCCAGGAAAAGGAAATCGCCTCGTTCGATCCAGGTTGGGGTTATGGCGATGGTTGGGGCCGGGCCGTGGACTGGTACGGTGGTGGCGGAGAGATCAGCACATCAACAACTTCGACCATTACGATCGGCCAAGTGGACATCGACATGTATGATCCCACGGCAAAGCAGTTAGTGTGGCGCGGTACGGCCACTAAAACGCTCGACGTAAAAGCAAAGCCTGAGAAACGCGAAAAGAACTTGCGGAAGGGTGTCGCAAAACTATTGAAGAATTATCCCCCGCCACCAAAGAAAAGCTGACCGAAAATCCGCCGTGGCGGGTTGCGTGACCTCACATCCGAGGAATGTCACCGCTACACCCGTCAACGGAAGCATTAATGTCGAATCTACTTCGTTGGCGGATTCCAGAGTCATATCGAACAAATCTTGCAACCCGACACTATTTTTAACATCAGCGAGTTGGGAGTCTACAAAATTGCCCGGCATCGCGGTGTGGCGCAGTTAGAAGAAGGAGTCCTATGAAAGCAATCACAATGACATTCCCCGTTGTTTTGTTGGCGATCGGCGCGTTTGCGCAAGACGTACGGTACAACTTTGCAGCGGACGCAGACTTCTCCAAGTACAAGAGTTTCAAGTGGGTCCAGATTAAAGGGTCAGACCCGCTCAACCAGATAGCGGACGCGCAACTAAAGAGCGCGGTAGATCAGGAGTTAATGAAAAAGGGTCTGACCAGAACCGAAGCCGATACCGCTGATCTGTTTGTGGCTTACCAGGTATCTCTCGGCCAGGAGAAGGAGATAACCTCGTACGATTCCGGCTGGGGCTATGGTCCCGGTTGGGGCCGCGGGTACTACGGCGGAGGAGGAGGGATCAGCACGTCCACAACTTCGACGATTACGATCGGCCAAGTGAATTTAGACATGTATGATCCGGCGGCAAAGAAGCTTGTGTGGCGCGGTTCCGCCAGTAAGACGCTCGACGAGAAAGCAAAGCCCGACAAACGCGAGAAGAACTTGCGGAAGGGTGTCGCGAAGTTATTGAAAAATTACCCGCCGCCGCCAAAGAAGAGCTAGCAGAGAGTCCGCCAAAGGGCCTTGCGGGTCTTCACATTCGAGAATGTCACTACTGCGCCGGGGAATGGATGAGTTGCAAGCGCACGTACCTCGTTGCCGCTACGATCTTGGTCGGTTTGATGAGATCCGTGGCACAGGAGCTTGAACCTCGGGCTTACTCGGTTTCGCCTACGGGAGCGAATTTCGTGGTAGCCGGATTCGCTCGATCCGCGGGCGATATCGACTTTGACCCCGCGCTCCCTATCGAAAACGCGAGTGCCCGTTTGTATAGCAACTTCTTCGCGTACGGGCGCTCTGTAGATTTCTTGGGACGCTCTGCTAGTGTCGCTGTTACGCTCCCTTATTTGTGGGGAAACCTCCAGGGCACAATAAGCGGCGCCGCTGTACAAGCGCGCCGGTCAGGTTTAATGAATCCGGCGATGCGTTTCTCTGTGAACCTTTACGGTGCGCAGGCCATGGATCTCGAAGAGTTCGCAAGGTACCGGCGGAAGACCATCGTGGGGGCTAGCCTTGCCATAGTGGCTCCTCTCGGCCAGTACGACCCGGCGCGGTTGATCAATATTGGCACGAACCGCTGGGCCGCCAAACCCGAACTTGGAATATCACGACGTTTCGGAAACTGGTTTTTTGACCTGTACTTGGGTGCATGGTTCTTCTCCGCAAACGAGAACTTCAAAGGCAGAGTAAGAACGCAGGATCCAATCATAAGCACGCAGACTCATGTAAGTTATGCCTTCAGGCCGCGCCTGTGGGCCGCTTTTGATACCAACTTCTACACAGGTGGGACAACCTCGATCGATGGCCTTCGCAACCGGGATTTGCAGCGCAATTCTCGAGTAGGGGGTACTATTTCGATACCGATGACAAAGCGGCAGTCCCTGAAGTTCAGCGGATCGACGGGAGCGGTCACGAACATTGGTGCGGACTTCATATCGATCGGCGTCGCCTACCAGTATTTGTGGGGAGGAGGACTTTAGGCTGGCTGTGCGGCACCATTTCATAAGTCTTGCATCACCCTCCTACCCGTAGCATCAGTTCTGTACCCAAGACTCGAAGGAGAAAATCGATGAATCCGGAGACCGCCAGGTTGGATGAGGCAGACAAAGGCAGCTACGGCTGGAGAAAATGGGGGCCCTACATCTCCGAACGGCAATGGGGCACGGTCCGCGAGGACTACAGCAAAGATGGCGACGCCTGGGATTACTTCACCCATGACCAAGCTCGTTCTCGCGCCTATCGCTGGGGCGAAGACGGCATAGGCGGGATCTGTGACGACCGGCAGAATCTCTGTTTCGCGCTGGCACTTTGGAACGGCGCCGATCCGATCATCAAGGAGCGCATGTTCGGCCTCACGAACAGTGAGGGCAACCACGGCGAAGACGTGAAGGAGTACTACTTTTTCTTGGATAGTACGCCCACTCACTCCTACATGAAGTTCCTTTATAAGTACCCACATGCTGCATACCCCTATAACGATCTGGTGAAGATTAATCGTCAACGCACGCGCCAGGAACCAGAGTACGAGCTGCTCGACACAGGCGTGTTCGACCAAAATCGCTACTTCGATGTGTTCGTCGAATACGCCAAAGAATCGGCGGA
>Ga0105248_10005662_pt1 | contig 13722 bp, 10 predicted proteins | sample KBSS34metaG_FD_81524 | JGI IMG/M metagenome (GOLD analysis project Ga0105248, IMG submission 81524) | Switchgrass rhizosphere microbial communities from Kellogg Biological Station, Michigan, USA - KBS S3-4 metaG | ecosystem: Host-associated > Plants > Roots > Rhizosphere > Soil | place...
GCAGAGTGATGAGAAAGTTTACACCGAGAAGACGGATTCAAGGTTTAGATGGATGTGCCAGATCCATCCGGTTTTGCGTCTTGCACGGTTACCAACAAAGCGTGATTACATGAAAACGTGTGTTTACCTTATGTAATGAGACGCGGTAATAAAGCAAGGCCAACAAACAACGATATGAATTAGAGACGCCGTTTCGTAGATACACTTTATTTTGTCCTAATACTAAGAAATAAGCGATATCTCGCAGTAATTATCGCGACGTCTACACGTCAAGGTTTTAGTCATGAAAATTTGTAATACAAATTCTTCATTTACGTCTCGAAGAATTTCTATGGTTCTTAAACAACAACAATTTTGAAATAACTTTTGCAAAACCTCCTTTGGTGGAATTTCCATCCAGATGCGAAGTGTGCGCAGACGCGACGCGAATTGTGACACAGCCAATAATACATCAGTACAGTTTGTTCGCTCATCAGCCGCCCACATGCTAAGATGTTTCAAATTTGGTGACCACTCGATAAGCGCACGGCAAATTTGCATGTCATGCATTGTCACAAAAACAGAAAGCTCTTCAAGATACTCTAGATTAAAAGGGTCAATGTTTGGCGTCATACGTTCATCAGAAAGACCGATTGACAGCCCACGTAAGTGGGAGCAAACAGGGAGCACGTTCAACTCAAGAACCCATGGTGTTTCAATGCAAAGGTATGTCAGACGTGGTGCAATAGAGATTATCGCTTGGAGAAGTCGGTGTCCTTCGCCATCCCACCAAATTGGGTCTATGTCGCCATTCTCGACGGTTAAATGCCTTAATTCGGTTTGGTTCTCAACAAAATATGCAATGCCGTCGTGTGAATGCTGAAACCGTTTGATGCACAGCTCATTCACGACTACACGGTGCACCGTCAATGCGTCTAGCCAAGTAATCGTCTCGCCTCCACAATCAATGGTGAGTCGGCGAATAGCGTCTATTTGGCGTATTAGGAAGGTGTTCGCCATCAAACGAAAATCTCCGAGCACGCACACTTCCACGACTCCGTTTTTTCCGAGTATGAGAGACGTGATATTATAAGCTATATCCGGGTGCGCTGCAGGAAATGATCGGTTAATTGCTCTTCTTAACGAATCTGTACGTAGAACGTGAATGAACGAAGCGTAGTCAAACATTGGAACGTTTTTGAGCGTGTCAGGATGCGAACTCTCAGCTTGAATGCGTCCTTTCACATCCTGCGGCAGTAGACAATAAAGGGTTGATACTGGGCTCAGCGTAGCAGAAGTCCAAGTAAGGTCCGCGGCGTAATCCACAGCGTTTTTCCACAGATGCCGCACGGTGACTTTACACCACAAGCGCGAAACGAGTGAACATCTAAAGAGCACACTGATTGATTCCTCCTCCAATTGGGCTATACGAATAATACTATCTAACAATTCGACAGGCAAATTCATTTTTCAGCAGAGAGGTTTTGATACCCATCTTTAAATATTCGTTTTGATAATTAGCCCGATCGTATTGATCAATTAGCCGATAATACAATTGGCACAATAAGTGAAGTTCCTCCCATACTGTTTATTGATCAACATTATCGGGCCAAACCTCTAGAGCTAATATACAAGAACTTAAACATATTGTGTCAACATCTATTGCGTCGAATAGCTGCAACTTCAAGTAGCGCAATGTCCCACTCAGACGTCTAACTATGACTTCTAAGTGCTCCTCCGTAAACCTTACCGGCCACGAAAACTCAAGTGATTCGAGAGCCGGTGCTGACCCAGCCAGCCATTGATCAAGTACACCCGCTGAAAACTGCCATTTACCGCAAATACTGAGATGTCGCAAATTTGGAAGTTGAAGATTACCAAGCTTACTAAAAAGTTGATTAACATCAAATTCGTTCCAAATATCGCCAATCACGTTGACTTTTTCAATATGTGTGCAGCATTCCAGGAGATCATATAATGCCCAGATCTCACCGTTTGGAACCGAAGAACTAAACTCCCTTAGTTCAGGGCACCACTTTGCGAAAGGCTCGATAACATTACGGCCATCATGTCGACCCAAGTTTACAACACGCAGCGTGTTGTTAAAATTTCGCGCAATTATATCACAAACATCGGATATTTCGGGCTGGTATGGAGTAACATCCAAGTATATTTCTAACAGATTTGGGATAATTATAGGCGCGATCAATTTCGCGGAAATGTCAAAGCAGCCATTGAAGACAATAGTTTCCAATTGCTCAAAATCAACGAGTTCTTCAAGAGTTATCCACTTTGAGAACGAAATTGCTGCGAAGCCGATGTACCGCAACGAATTTGCTTGAGAGCGTAACGCGGACATGACATATGGAGAGCTCACTCCGCATCTTGCGAGCTCAAATTTTTTGAGCCGCGTTTGTGAAGTAAGAAGGCGTGCGAGCGCCTGTGCATCTTCGATTTCAAATTGATTGCTTGCACTATCAAGTGAAACTGCTATATGCATTAAGTTATTGGAAACGATTCTGTTTAGTAACCCCGCTTTGCGTCCGGGTAGTGTGCAAATAATGGTTGTGATCGTTCTAAATTTAATTGTACTATTACTAAATATTGTGTCATGCCAGGTTATCGAGGTACGACACTCTGCAATAACGATGTTCAATCCAGGACATCGAGTGGACAATAACATGCCAACACTATCCATAAGAACTTTGCAATCAATTTCTTGATTGCGACTAGTGTTTTGCCATTTCACATATTCACGAACAGCAGCATCCACTTCGACAATATTGATTTTTTTCAGAAAGGATGGATAGTCATATAGAGTCGGCGTTTGATTTGGATTTATGCAATCTCGAAAATACATGTACGTACGCATAAGCTGATTTACTCTTTGTGGGGATGAGCTTAATGCGAAACATTGCCGAAATGGTTCTTTCCAAAGTCTTGATACTACAGTGCCTGACCACTGCTTGTTTACAAAAAGACACGTGTGTTGAATTCCAGGACGTTCGTCAAGGAAATAAAAAATGCGGTCAAGGCAGTCAGCGGCCATTGACCGTTACTGTAGACAGATTCATGTACGTATTATATAGCTAATACGTGATTTCGCAATTTACAGCATTATTTAATTGGGAAAGCCAAACAGAAGTATGGATGGCGAGTACTCAGGGCGATGCTGCCTGCTTACAAATTCCAGATCTGTGGGTTTCCATCCCACTCCCAATACAAAGGGTGAATATTATATCCTCCGACATTTGGCAGAGCCTCTTCAACAACATTATCAATAAACACTGTTTCACACGCAGGAGCGGGATTCCTCTTGTCGGGATCTAAATGCGGATCTCCCGCGTTTGTCGTTGGTGCGCTGGGCGGGTCGACTTCGTTTTCCGTAACACCACCAACGGACGAGCCAAAATACGAGTTGTCGCTATCGTGCCGTGCCGGGTTTGCGTGTTCAGATATTGCCTCCTGGAGGTCACAATCGCCGTAAACGCGTAGGTTTTGAACAAGTTGACGCGTTTTATTTTTGACCGTAACAATTTTTGCAAGCTCTTTCCAGAATTTCTTTTCAGATCCAAGTCGATTCCATTCGTGACCTGCCATTATCGACACCTTGACAAGTCCCAAGCGTTGACCTTTGTGGAGGTTTGAAAAATTTTTCCGAAAAAGCATAAATGAGTTCATCTTCCCGTTGCAGGTTAACAGGGTTTTTACAGAACCGGCAATTTTCACTGTCGGATACGCCCGAAGAAGCTCATCTGTACGCTTTGAGGGATTAAACGTCATTTTGTTACACCCCTCGCCGTATTGCGCTGCCACTAAATACGTGATTGAACAATTCGTTGATTCGCTATTACGCAATTTATAAATGCCCCAATACTTACGAAATTCCACCGAGCACAATCGATTTTTGGATTTATTATTTCAATGCAATGCGCAAGATCCTACTCAAACTGCCTATTTTTGGTTAACTGCGAACGTCATTATAAGATATGGACCTCACGTTTGAGTATTTGAATTGCCTTGTACTTTGATAGTAAAACGACTGCTAATGGCAAATGATTAAAAGCATATAAGTTCTCCTTTTCGAACATTTGATAATATGGAAGTTGATAACGTTCACGCGTTACGCGTTGCTGACGCTATCGTTCCCCCACTCTTTATCGTTCTTCCAATATTTCCTGATGTAGGAAAGCGGATCTTTCAACCACTTTACGAGTTTGCGATGTTGCGATCTTTCTTTAATCCTCATATTCTGCAAAATCCGTTTATCATGTCATCGCAAACATCACCACTCTACGACTTCCATAGCGTTCAATGGCACTTGGAACGGGCAACTGGGAAAGAAGCGCTTGAACGTGTCAAATTTGGTTTGCTATTGATTGGATCCGAGATCAACCAGGGAAACAAGCGGAATAGATTCAAGCACGTGGCAATACTATTTCTCTCCGCATATATTGGATTTTTAATACGAATTAGCGTGGAGCGCCTGCTCCAAGTTGAACAAAATTGTGAGAGTAAAACGTGTGTAAACGTAGACCGAGTAAATTATTTCGTTGAAAACTTTGCAGACCACCTTTATCTTATACATAGCTATTCTCTTATACGGGAATTTGAGGAATAGCAATAAACGCCGGTTGCCGGTATCATCATACAGTATAAGTAATTCCTAGTGACGATGGTTCAAAAAATCGCCCGCAGCATAGGTCCACAATGGCGAGATTGTTGGAACAACAAATTGGTGACGACTTGGTGGAACAAGCAATCTGGGTTGTAATTGTTTTTGCGCCGATGGTGCGAGTATGAGCGACCCGAAAACGTATCGCCGACGCTTTTACGCGCGTTAAGGGCTATCGATGCTATCGGTGCTGCGGGTGAATGTGCGCGAATAGTTAGACGTCACAGAAAATTCTCGGAATTTGTACGACACACAATCGGTTCAACGGAAGAGCATCGGCTTCCTACCCGCGCATTAATAAATCATGTATGACCTCCTGCGTAGCCTCGCTGACCTACGAAATGGCTGACCAAGCAAAGGAAAGCAACAAAAAACATTGTAACAGCAAAGAGCATCGAGTAGCGGCGCGCGCGCGTTCACGTACCACGCAGCCACTCCTCGGGTGTTCGCATACATTTAATTCTCAGGGTCAGGATCAGGGGAAATGTACGCCAGAACAGTATTTCTCCTTCCCTGAGTATGATACATACTATGAAGAACGTAAAGAAGATGCAAATCACATCGTGCAAATGGAAGAGTTTGATGAGCTTTTTTTAGCAGGGGTCCGAGTTGTAACGCGATAAAACTCATTTTTCAACGCTTTTGATACGACTTTTCAACGATTCATTCTTGCACACGGGTTGCGTGATATCGTCCGTTGCCACAATAAAATAATTCTTGCCCAAAAATCGATTCTCGGCGTTCGTTGTAGTCTAAAAATTTACATCTGTTTATTTTTATATAAAGAAGAATCGCCTTGCGTGAACAATGGTAAGGCATCCGCCGCGAAGACCATATGCACAGCGTGCGGTATTTACGCATAAACGGACAAGGAATGCCCGTCATGCCGCTATAAATGTAGCCCCGACATTGTCCAAGAATTACTATCGTGGGTGACGCGCGAAATAGCGAATGAACAGCACAGGTCTGCATAGTATGTGGCAAGCCGCTTCACAGGAATGTGAACTATATAAGCCTGCTCAACTGGTTGAACGACCAGCGTTGCAAGAGTGCCGAGACCCTTAGAATCATTTAGCGTGTAGTATTTGACGGGAGGGTCAGCGAATATGTTAACCAGCGCACGCTTGAATGTATTGGATCAACTACTCAGAAAACATGCAGTTGGAAACACAGCGAATCTGTTCCCGCAATATTCTGTAGGTACAATCCGCGGTTAATATTAAAGACAGCCTAAGTGTCCTACTCTATATCATAAAATGCACTAAATGAATCAAACGCACAGGTGCAATAACCCTATAATAAGAATCAAGAATCAGTCCATGATAGGTGGATTTGGTGGCAACAAAGATCCTTGTTTTCGGATCGCCTGTGAGAAAGCATCCAGAATCCGAAGCCTCGTTTCGTGAAACAAGCAATGATGCAAATAAAAACGCGATGGTTCCCCAGCCAGGGGTTTGTGAAACCGAAGGAACAACAACAAGGGTGTAATCCTAAAAAGTAAAAGCGGGGTTTGTGCCCCATCCCGAGATTGGTGAAACCAAATATCAGGTTCAGGGGTTGTGAAACCCTCACCAACGATCTCGTCCAAATGTCGCTGCCACTTTGTATGAACGAACACCGTCACACAAAGTAATACTTTGTTCCGAAGTCCAATAAAACGCGACGGACTCATATTATGTTTATGTAACCTTGTTATTGCTAACAGACAAAATTTTCCATTTCTTTTACTATATAGAGGAGAGTTACCTCTGTTACGTCCTCCAAGGAAAACCGCGCGATGCAAGAATCTGCTTGGAAATATTTCGCACTCTCGGTTGCATGCTGCGTTTTGTTTCTCTTAACTGGTCTTTTTTTTTACCATCAACGAAAGCGAAAGCGACCGATAAAATGCGTATTTGATCCTAATGATACTATAGCCACGAACTTGACTCAATTTCGGTAACGGTACATACGATATTAAATTCCCTTTTTCAACCCTCTTGCGATCCCACTCACGTTTACCATGCATTTAGATTTGTGGGTCGGTCTTATCAAAATACTGAAAAATCAGGGAGGTTGCCGCTATAGAAATCCTTTTGATCAAAATAGATTGTTGTACTGAACTTACGTTTATCAACCGAGTGTGGAACAGTATATTCGTCAGGGATCTCCCATACCTACTTTACGCAATGTCTCCATAGCAACTGATGCTTTTCCAGTCAACTGATGCCTGGGGGTGCTAGTGACCAAATGACAGTGATGTTATTTGTATTTTGGCCACTAGGTCCGAAAGATCTAAGTTTGTTTTTTTTTTCATGTTGAGCTGTTGTTAATTCCGATTGTCTCTTGCAGACTTTTACAATTGAAAATTTATTAAATTGTTGACTTCGCTTTGAACTGGCCTTATGGAATTCTTAGCGGCCCATGCCGCGGCATACGGGCAATTGTGCCGCGGTATGTTTACGTCAGTTTGGGAGCCCATGCCGCGGCATACGGGCATTGTGCCGCGGCATGTTTACGTCATTTTGTGCCGCGGCAGACGCGTATTATGCCGCGGCATACGGGCAAATTTTTACTCTGTGCGACCCATGCCGCGGCATACGGGTAATTGTGCCGCGGCATGTTTACGTCAGTTTGGCATACCTAGCCACGGCAAAAAAGTGTCGATCACGTGATCTCTGTCCAAAATGTCACTAGGTAATCGGTTTTGTGAACCCATACCGCGGCATACGGGCAATTGTGCCGCGGCATGTTTACGTCATTTTGTGCCGCGGCAGACGCGTATTATGCCGCGGCAGACGGGCAAATTTTTACTCTGTGCGACCCATGCCGCGGCATACGGGTAATTGTGCCGCGGCATGTTTACGTCAGTTTGGCATACGGTAAAACCCTAGCCACGGCAAAAAAAAGTGTCGATCACGTGATCTCTGTCCAAAATGTCACTAGGTAATCGGTTTTTTAGGCAAACCAAACTACCCATTTTTGGGTATGTTTCTACCCATAATAGGGGTTTATTTCTAAACATATTACCCATATCCAGAAAGATTTCGCAAAGTTTTATTAGTTTCGAAAAACTGAAAATTGGAATTATACAAAGCACTAAGGCTAATTCGGGCCAGAGATCACGTGATCGGCACTTTTTTGGCCGTGGCTAGGCTACTTGGCATACGGGCAAATTTTAGTACCCTGGCTACGGCAGAAAAAAGTGTCGATCACGTGATACTCTGGCCCGAGTTAGTCTTAATGCTTTGTGTAATTCCAATTTGCAAATTTCCATACTCATAAAACTTCGCGAAATCTTACTGAATATGGGTAGTATGTTTAGAAATAAACCCCTATCTGGGTAGAAACATACCCCAAATGGGTAGTTTGGTGCAACAAGAAAACTGGTTACCTAGTCACATTTTTGACCTATTTTCACGTGATCGACACTTTTCTTTGCCGTGGCTAGGGTTTTGGGCAAAATTTTAGTACCCTACGTTATACAGCCTTGATGGCATTCTCTTATACACTCACCGGACAAAAGTATCGACTCAAACGATTTTCATTTCCTCCAACCGCAATTTGAGAGTTGTTGTTGGGGGACACCTTCTGTTTGGATTTTACGAAAACTCTTCCGATATATTCCGTGTATCAGCATGTGGATGTGCAGCAAGCGTGTGTATCGCTACGCTCATGAGATATCGCCGCGAGCGCGCGTTTTCAGAGATAAATATTAGCGACGAGTGATAGCTGATGTCCAACAAGCTTTGGACGACGAAGCGGACGCTGCCGGCTCAGTTTGTGTGGCCTACCGGCCACCACGTGGCAAGCCAGCGTCCACCCATTCTGGGTGCCCAGTGCATGAATGGCCATGCGGTGGCCACCTCGGTTGTGCTGCCTGCCCACATGAGCATGACGTCATTCCAATGATCGACGGTTTCGATCGGCAGTTTATTTTTTTCAAAATAAAAACACGCTTCGTTTATCCTTCATGGACCTTGCAATCATCAGCCTCTTTCAACCACCCATAAAGTGTATTGGAGTTATCCACAGATGTCATCTTTTGTCTTTTGTTACGCTTGACTCGCTTGACTGGCGTGGGAATCGTCTGGAACAGAGGGCTCAATGTCTGATGAGGTGGCGTTTGGACTTCACCATCATTTTTTCTGATGAGTTTTGACAACCGAACAATTATTGCCACCGTAGACAAAACCTCCCACTGTCGTAGTAGTGATATCAAAACGTTAATTATTGACGCGCTTATTTTTATCATTACGAAAGACCGAAATTACCCTCAAGCAAAGAAATTTCCAAAGACAATCTGCAAGTTTTTCGGTTGAGACACTGGACATTGGAAATGGAACTCGTGCAACATGTCTATTGCGATAGTAGTGAGGTCCCGGAAGGTCCAGAAAGTCGATATGATATGTCCAATCTATATGATGATAATGATGAGTGCTAATGTTTGTGTAAAAATATATTCTAAATACTAAACGTGTACCTGTATCAACTCGGCCGCTGCCTATCGCTACATCAGAAATCAGTTCCAGAAGCTTTGGTTCTGTTTCGGATCTCCCATTCGCGCGAATGTACTTCAATATTGAATCGATCGAATCTTTGTCTGCTCGACATCCCTTGCAAGCATCATCATGACTCTTTTTCTTGTCGATATTCCCATTAATCAACTTTGCATTTTCACCCATAAACACATCAAATTGTCTTCCACCCACGTTAAGGAACACAACAAAATCTGGCTTTCGGCCGTGAGTCGTTTTCCGCTCTTTGGACGAAATGGAAGACGCTGTGATACTAAAATCCAGTTAGCCTGATAAAAAGCATAACTGCAGTATCCATCTTGACTTACAATTTTGTGGAAACACTGTAATATTTATCTTGCGGCAAAAACGAAAACAGTCTATGCATAAAGACGCCCGTCACAACCACCTCAGTTGAGCCTTCACAACTGGTTTCTTTCCAAATGTGGTTGTCATGGTCATTAATGTCCCACCAAAACTGTCTGAACTGAGTTTAGTTGACGCCCAGTGAATTGCCAAAACATCCTTTCCCTCGACACTTACATCTGCTTTGCTAAATGGAAGAGCATCGTTTCCACGTTACTGATACTGTCGACACTGGGAATATAGCGAAGGATCTTGTTCACGTTGAATTGAAACGTTTTATGAAAGTGTTCCGTCATTTCGAAGCATCCCGGCGGGGTTTTTGAAAAAAAAGTGGGTGGTCGACAAAGTAACTCGATTACTTCCTTGCCGATATTTGGAATTATAGTTGGTGTGATGCCACAAAGGTTCACAATCCCTAAATTTCCTTTTACGTTAAATAATAGTGCATCGATCAAATCCTTCAAAGCTTTTTATCCTAGCAGTTACCGTTCATCATCGGATTATTCCAGTGAACCTGTTTTTTCATCTTCGCAACCCATTGCCCGACTGGGTATGCTTTCCCGGCAACAGTCCACACACTCGTATCCTGGAAAAGTACTCTTTTGTGAGATGTGCGCATAAAGCGATTGGAGATATTTGCTTACTTTGATGGATTCCATAAGAGCAAGATTATGATCAATGACTTTTGCGGATGGTGAAGGGCCATGCTCGATGAAAGGGCTCTGTCCAAGGGCGACGCGCATAGCGTCCATTTCGGCAGCCTGCGCAAAGATACCATAATGTAAGCAACGGCGTACTATGAAGACTACTGGTATGAAGTACAATGCCAATCAGGTTTAGTATTTGGTCATTCCAGCCGAAACGACATCCGAGAAAGGGAGGACCACCATCAACCTCGCTTCACGATGCTCCGACCATCCGTGAAAAGGAGGACTACTGTCTACCCCGCTTCAGAATGCTCCGACCATCGAGAGGGGGACTACTGTCTGACCCCGCTTCACCAGGACCACCATCAACCTCGCTTCACGTGAAAAGGAGGACTACTGTCTACCCCGCTTCACAATGCTCCGACCATCGAGAAAAGGGGGACTACTGTCTGACCCCGCTTCACAATGCTCCGATCACCATCAACCTCACTTCACGATGGTCCGACCATCCGTGAAAAGGAGGACTACTGTCTACCCCGCTTCACAATGCTGCGACCATCGAGAAAAGGGGGACTACTGTCTGACCCCGCTTCACATGCTCCGACCAGGACCACCATCAACCTCGCTTCACGAAGCTGCGACCATCCGAAAGGCGGACAACTGTCTGTAAGTCCCGCTTCGAGGAGGATGTTTTTATCGAATGCTGGTCTCCAAGCGGGGAATTTCATCATGTTTTCAAACCCAGAAAACAGCGTTTGTTTCCCACTCACCTTATCCTCGTTCTGTTCGCTGAGTGCATCTACAGCAGATTGTAGTGCCGAACTACCATTCTGAGCTGCTGCTCGCAATGCACGACAGTACGTATGCCACGCTCGAGTACTGTCCCATTCTAAGGCTTCTTCACGTGACTGATTTAAAGCGAAGACGTAGAACGAGTTAAAAGAGAGCGAGTGAGGGTTCGTTGCGTTTTCGAAATAATTGATAAATTTCTTATTGGTATACATCACTGTCCGATAGCAGCAGACTTACATGCTGCTAAATACTCTCTACGCCAGAAGACGGCAGAGGACGTTCTCCAAATCATAAAGTTTGTTATGTCAATCACGTGATGTTGGCGGTAACCCAATCGACCTTCCCAAATTGGACAGTGGACACGCTGGGAACCATCGAATTAGACAAGGGACCTGTCCTGAGATGCTCCCGTTCGCCAGCTTCGTCGAACAAAAGTTTGGCGTGAGAACGTTGAACTTATCGGAAAATCGTGCCCGTGTGTTCCCTTCCCAAATTAGACAGTGGACACGCTGGGAACCATCGAATTTGACAGGGGGAAATCCACGGCACGTGACGACCTGGTCACGTGCGTTACTTGTCGGCGCCGTAAGTTCGGTGAGGGAATGGGGCAGTTCGGTGAGGGAATGGGGCAAGGACCGACCCTTATTGGATGGTGTGCCTTGCAGGTTGGGGTTTGCGGAACAGGCCGGCTTTGCTTCCTTTGGTTACCACACACGAAATCACCAAAAAGGAAAAGATCATGGGACGAAGTCGGCACCGGGCACGGCAACCATCACAAAAAAGGCACAACAGGCACAATATTCGCTAAGTTCGCCGACCCTTTTTGTATGGTTGCCTGCCGCCTTTTGCTGTTCGGGGCACCTGGGCCCACTAAAGGTTCTGGATTACAGAAATTCTAAATTTGTATTTAAATTCTTTGCTTGGAACAAATTTTGTGCACAAAACCGCAAATAACCAGGAAAATCCAAAGGGGATCCGGGCCGCAAGGTGCAGTGTCAGCATGTTTCGATTCGTGCGCCGATTGGTTGTGAAAATAAATTATTATGGTTTGAAAAAAATAACTGTATTAGTATAGCACTGAACAATGAATACGCACCAGCCATTCGTGAACCAATGAACATTTTGCCAACACGGCGCCGAGTGGGCAGATTGCAGAATTCACACGCACACAGATTACGTGAACCAATGAACATCACGGCGAACGGCTGTCCCACATTCCCACTGACCTTCCCCTGGAAAGTCTTTCAAAGAGATCTATTCTGGGCGCGTTCCCACATTCGATGCTTTGGATGGGACGGAATCCTCCAACATGCAAACCTCCTGCTCGCGTTCTTTGGTGTACGCTGTCTAACGCTCTAACATTTATAGAATACTTCGATTTTCCAACATGCAAACCTCCTGCTCGCGTTCTTTGGTGTACGCTGTCTAACGCTCTAACATTTATAGAATACTTCGATTTTTTGTTTCACGAAATTAACTCTAAATCGTAGTATTATGGTTTTGTTTCTCCTGCTCGAGTACAGATACCGCGTTTTGCGTTACGCAGCTCGTGGCGATGCTGGCGACGCTCATACGTACGACTAGAAAAGTCGACTTGGGCATACTGCTACCATCGAGAAAAAAATGCTGAACCACTGCTTTTAATAAAAACGTTTCTCACGTTTACTTTCCTCAAGTTTTAATAGACGCCCTCGCGAAAACGATGGTCAAACGATGTAGTTTTGCATCAAGCTTGCTGCATCGGGAGTGTGTTCGAGTCCCGTCAATGCTGATGCGTCTGGCCCCGGTTATCTACCAGAGGGTGACCGCCTAGGTAGCTACTGAAGAGTGACTAAATACGGGTAGTTCGTAGGGAACATTACTCCACACGGCGCGCTATCGTTTTACCACGCCTAGTCACACGCTATAGGCCAACCATCGTTCAAATCGTTTTACCACGCGGACGAACCCATAACAGATATAATAACTGTTAGAAGCAATTGTGTGCCAGCGACAACATGAACAAAAGCGCGAGCGCGTAAGATGGTAAATTACGATTGATCGTTATAGGTATACCTTTGTCGTCAGGGCGCTTCTTGGTTCCGATGGTTGCCAAGTTCATTTACACGCGGTAGTTGTTCCCCATCCTAAAAAACACCTACAGGAACGTGCTCTTCCTCTAACGATGTCATAGATCCAGTCGCAGCGAATCCTTCGATTATCGCTTTCCTGTTTTTCCATGCTTGGAGATTAAGCCAAGCGAACTCGAAGACGCACGCGCGAACAGTACACCAAAAACAAAGACGAAGCAGCCGAGTGGAAGAGGAAGTATATTTGGGCAGATGCGTATAACAACGTCAATTTGCTACACAGAACGGCTCCCATTGCGTGCTTCCCCGTGGTGTCGTTCATAACAACGGTTCACTCCGGCCTCGTCTGACGTCTTCGCAGTCCTGCCACCCTTCCCTTGCACAACAGTGAGGCGGGCACGGGCTTCGCTTTGAACTTTCTGAGAACTGCACTTTTCAACATCTTAAAAAAATATACGGTAATAAACGTAAGTACAACGAAAACGTGCGCACAAGTGATTGGGACACAACCAGCTTGCGTAGCTTTTTGAGGTCTTCAACTGCATTTATGGCGGCAGATAAGACGGTAATATAAAGTTGGCCATTATTGTAATCCACTTTTACACGTCCATGCGACCTAGGCTCGAACAACCTTTCGTGCAAACCCTGCTTTGGAGTTTCGATCATTCGACTCAGCCATCGAAAAAAAAAAAAAAAAC
>Ga0105248_10005669_pt1 | contig 13719 bp, 12 predicted proteins | sample KBSS34metaG_FD_81524 | JGI IMG/M metagenome (GOLD analysis project Ga0105248, IMG submission 81524) | Switchgrass rhizosphere microbial communities from Kellogg Biological Station, Michigan, USA - KBS S3-4 metaG | ecosystem: Host-associated > Plants > Roots > Rhizosphere > Soil | place...
CTTAATCAGTATTGCCACTGCTTATTTGGTGATGAGTCATAAATCAATCATGGATTACATGCAATTGATTTTCACGTTCTTCAATGCACCGCTGTTCGCTACATTTGCCCTCGGTATGTTCTGGAAACGCACCACCGGTGTCGGTGCGTTCATCGGACTGCTATGCGGTACCATCGCCGCCGCCTATCACTATGGTTTGACCCTGACCGGCAAACTTACATATAGATCCGAGATGATTAGCAATTTCCACGGGGCAGTGGTGGCATTTACCGTTTGCTTAATAGTCAGTGTGATGGTCAGTTATTTGAGTAAGCCAAAGGCTGAGTCTGAGCTAAAAGGGCTATGTATGGGCGTTCGTGAGGGCAATGTGGAAGGGTCTTCCCTCGCTGCCAAAGAATCGATTTTTGCAAAACCAGGATTTTGGGGCGTCATTCTCTTGTCGTTTACTGTCTGGCTCAATCTGTTGTTTTACTAGGAGTGTTTTTGATAATGGTGTCGAATGCTTGATGTAAGGCTTCCCATCGGAGCGCTCTTCTTTATTCTCGGCATTATGATTGCCGGGTGGGGTTATACACACGCGCCGCCGGGTGCGATTGAAACCAAGATGGGTCTTCTGCCTATTAACTTCGACATTGTCTGGGGTTGGATTATGACCTGCTTTGGGCTGGCTGTTTTTTCCTATGCCAGATGGGATGCCCTGGATAGTCAGGAAAAAGCCCTCAAAACTACTGCGGCTACAGCTGAGGCTCAGAAATCTGCTCAGGCTCAGAGCCCGGCCGAGCCTGTGGCACAGCCCGAAAGCGCGACTGAGTCGAAGCCCGACGAGAGTTAGTATTTATTAGCGTCCCGTTAGAGTGGGAAGCTAGATCCAGACGCTAGATCGAATTGAGATGGGCGACAAATACTTTGCCCGTGTTGGGATCGTATTTGAGCAGCATGTACCAGGGAGCCGTGCCTGCCGGTGGTACTTTCACCGGTGAGCACTTGCTCAGGGCCTGGATGGCGCTGTTGGTCATCAATGAATTTTCACTATCATCGGCCAGGTGCACGGCTGTGAAAGGACCGTATGAGCTTTCGGAATTGATTTTGCTGATTTTGCCTTTGGCATCGATGGTGAAGCTGAGCAAATAGACATATTTGCTGCTGCTGTTTTCCACCAGAGTGGCACTGTTAGGCACAGACATATTGGCGACGAATTTCTCGACAATGGTTCTATTGTAGGCTGCCATTTCTTTTGATGTATTGGCGGCGCTGGCCTTGGATTTCTTTGTCTTCTCTTGCTTGGTCCAGACATATTGTGGACTGCTGACCGAATCGATAAATGCCTGGGCTGCGGTTTCGTCGTAGCCGGTGCTGGTAGCAGGAGCTACAGTGGCCGCAGCGGCGCCGGTAGTAGTAGTAGTGGTTGTAGTGGTGGTTCCGGTTGTCGGTTGTGGCTTTGTCGAAGCAGGGGCCTTAGGCTGCGGCACTTCTTTGACCGCATACTTGGGGTCGGTCCAGAGCACGCCGGGCGGAATGTCGGAGCTCGGTGTGCTGGCTGCGGAGCTGGACGATGACGAAGCGCTTGAGCTGCTGTCGCCGGGCAGGGGAGCGGCTGAGGCAGCGGCTGTTGTAGAACTGCTGTCAGCACCACTGGTAGCGGCACTAGTGCTGCTGCCGTCGGCGCTGCTCTGGGCAAAAGCCACTTGCAGCGTACTCAGGGCGATAGTTGCGGCAAGTATTGCTGTCGCCGTATTTTTTCCACAAAAGCTTTTGCTTAGCTTCATTGACATGTCTCTCCTCGACCTTTGGTTTTGGCTCTTCGATAACTTACCCTATTATATGGAATCAGTTTTCTCTTTCAGCCGCTCTAACTATACCCAGGAAATAGTTTCTGACATCCACAGTCTTTGGATGAATTGCCCTCCTGGTTGCCAGAACATGCGCCAGGCTTGAGTCCAGGGCTACCAGCATAGCGTTATCAATATTGACGCCCGCTTCTTTTTTAGCTGCCTTTTTCTTCTTGTCATCCCTGCCACCGCCTTCAAGAGCCAGCCAGATGGGCTTGGTGTAGTCCTTCGGTCGGGTTTCGTCGAGACAGTCGGCCAAAAATACAAGTTTAGATATATCGGACATTGGACAGTTGCCCAGGGTGTGCTCGGATATCGCGGCCAAAACTGTTTCGTTGGTCAAGCCAAATTCCGATTTAACGGTAAAGGCTGCCACCGGTCCATGCAAAAGATGGCCGTTGGCTTTTTCAAGTGCCGTCAAATGCATGCCGTTTTCTTCAGCCAGGGCAACCAGTTGTGTGTCTTTGAATTCTTTACAGGCGTCATGCAACAAGCAGGCCAGCTCCACCATGTAGCGACTGTCATCATCTTGCTCGGCCATATCCGCCAATTGGCGTCCGACTTTGTGCACACCCAGTACGTGATCTGCGCGCTTCTTTGACACGCGAGCCAGGGCCCAGTCGCGTGCATATTCGAGTGTGAGAATGGCCGGTATTCCAGCTACGCATCTAGTTTTCATTTCTGGGTTTTCATTTTGTCACAGGGTCGGCTTTGAGGAAAAATTTTCTTTCAGCGATTATTTCATTCACTTCCGGCGGCACCATATATAGTATCGATTTGCCGGCGGCTACCCGCTTGCGGATTGTTGAGGCAGAAATAGCGATGCCGGGAAAATCAACGACCGCTATGTCGGCATTGGCCAGATGAAAATTTTCGGCCTGGGCGCCGCTTATTGTTTTGATGATGTCGGTTTGAGAATTCGACGCCGACAAAGGTTCTCCCACATATCTCAGGCGCGGTACGACAATCAAACGGCAGAGCGAAATCAACTCCTCGTAGCGGTGCCATTCTTTCAAAAATGGCATATTGTCCCCGCCTATGATCAAATTGATTCTGACCTCGTCTCCATAAATTTCCAAAACTTGCTTGACTGTATCCACCGTGTAAGAGGGACCGGGCCGGTTCAGCTCGAGGTCCGACGATTCAAAATACGGATTGGAGGCGACGGCTGCTTCCACCATCACGTGACGATCGCGTCCGGGCAAAAGACCGCCGGAGCGATGGGGCGGCAGAGGACTGGTGACGAAGAGGACCTTGGCCAGCTTAAACTGGTCCCGGGCACATTCGGCAATTAACAAATGGCCCAGATGTATGGGATTGAAAGTGCCGCAGAATAAGCCGATTTCTTTCATGGTTTCTTTTGCTTAGGTGCCTTGTTTCGGGTGTAGATGCGCGGCAGGCGTGCCCTCAGTCGGCAGGCCAATTCGTAAGTAATGGTATCAAGGGCCTGGGCCCATTCGCTTAAATAAAGCGAATGTTCGCCGTCCTGGCCTATAAGAGTAATCATGTCGCCCTCGGCCGCCTCGGGCACATCGGTTATGTCAAAGAGCATTTGATCCATGCTTATGCGCCCGACCTGGGCAATCACTTTACCGGCCAGTAAGCCTTTCATTTTATTTGACAGGCCGCGGTCTACGCCATCGGCGTAGCCTATTGGAATTGCCGCCAGCCGGGTGGGGCGTTCAGCCAGCCAGGTCGATCCGTAACCGACCCGCTCGCCGGCGGCAATAGTATTAGTGTGGTTGATGCGGGCCTTGACCGAGAGAGCCGGCTGCAAAATGTCTGATACCGTATTTGGTTCCAGGCCATAAAGGTAGAGCCCGATGCGTACCATGTCGTAGTGGCAATCGGGGAAGCGTGTTGAGGCCTCGGACGATGCCAGATGATAAATGGTCTCGGGGAAGAGTTTGGCGGTCATAGAGACAGCTTGATCAAAAAGTCCCTTTTGTTTGAGCACCAATTCTTCCGTCGCAGCGTTGGCTAAATGGCTGAATAGACTGACCAGTTTCAGGGATCGGTCCTGTACCAGTGTCTCAAGAATGGCCGGTAACCTATCGAGCGGGACGCCCAGGCGGTGCATGCCGGTGTCGACTTTCAGGTGAATGCCGGCCACTCTGCCCATGCTTCGTGCTTTCTGACTGATGTCTTCTAGCTGTTTTTCTGTGGAAACGGTAATACCCAGATCGTTTTCAAGAGCCGCTGAAATACCCCAGGTCGGCGTCGGACTGAGGATCAGGATAGGCAATGTGACACCGGCGTCACGTATTTGCGTGCCCTCATCTATGGAAGCCACGCCCAAATAGTCCACGTTTGTTGCGGCAAAGAGTTGCGAGAGCGGAATGGCACCATGACCATAGGCATCGCTCTTTACTACGGCCATCAGTTGGGGCTGGCTTCCTTTATATACATTTTTGCCCGAGCCGGTCTCCCCGGTTTTATTTATAGAACCGGCCAGTTTCTGGCGCAAAACCCGGACATTATGCTCGAGACTGTTTAAATCGACTTCGATCCAGGCATCGCGTCTTATCGAAGTGAGGTTGGCTTGGCGGGTTGGCTGCATTAGTAAATTATTGGCACACTCGGTATTTCAAGCACTTCTCATGGCTTATGTTTATGCTAGCATTGCTCTCGATCGTCATCATGATTTCTGCTAAACACAGCCCAGGCTTGTATAACAGGTTTTCAACGAAATTGACGATAGTAAGCCTAGCGGCTTGGTATCTCTTGGGGAATCCTTGATGATTTGACCCTCGCATTGAAGGTCGGATCTGCCTGTTGTGGTCCTGTTGTACAGGATTCGGTTCTTAATCTTTAAGGGGTGGAAAGTCTTGAATAAAGCAGAATTGGTCGACATCGTCGCAAAGGAAGCCGCTACAACCAAGAAAGATGCCGAGCAAGTGATCAATAAAATGATGGAAGCCATCATTGGTCATGTTGCTAAAGGCGAAAAAGTTACTCTCGTTGGCTTCGGTACATTTGAAGCTCGCCAGCGTAAAGCTCGTACAGGTCGCAATCCTAAGACTAACGAGCCGCTTCATATTCCTGCCAAGCGCGTGGCTGGATTTAAGGTCGGAAAAGAGTTTGCCGATGCGGTAAACAAACGCAAGTAATCGATTGGAGTACCCGAAAGGGCCTGCTAGTCGGACTTTCTGGAGGTCGGAGTGGGGTTACCTAGAGTAGCGGTTATTGGTTGTGGCAACTGGGGCAAAAACCTCGTTCGCAACTTTCACCATCTTGGAGCCCTGGCCACAGTCTGCGACGCTGATCATAAGCGGCTGGAACATGTCGCTAAGGAGCATCGCGGAGTCGCCACCACGGATGACTTTGACAGTGTCCTCAAGGACGCTTCTGTCAGTGCCATCGTCATAGCCACCCCCAGCGACACGCACTTCAATCTAGCGAAACAAGCTCTCCTTGCCGGAAAGCATGTCTACGTCGAAAAGCCCCTGGCTCGCGATGTAAAGCATGCTGAAGAGCTTGATGAGCTTGCCACTAACGCCAATCTGGTTTTGATGGTAGGGCACTTGCTGCTCTACCATCCTGCCGTTAATTGCCTCAAGGATCTGATCGCCTCGGGCGAGCTGGGAGAACTTCTCTTCGTGCGCTCCGACCGCATGAATTTCAACATGGGCAGACGGGACTGGAGTGTTCTGTGGGATCTGGCCCCTCACGATATTTCGATGATGAGCTATTTGCTTGATTGCGAATCTCCCGAAGTCAGCCGTGTCGGTGGCTGGGATACGCTTGGTGATGGCCTTGTGGATGTCGCTTACCTGGACCTATCTTTTCCCATAACTTTCGACGGCGAGCAAAAAATCATTCCCGGCCAGGTGCGCAACTCCTGGATCGATCCTCAGAAAGTTGTGCGCTTGACGGTCAACGGCACTAAAAAGACGGCTGTTCTCAACGATACGCAACAGGAAGACAAGCTTGCTCTTCACAGCCAGACCCCGGAAGGACGTATGGTTGTCGAATATCCGTACTATCCGGACGGCGAACCTTTGCATCTCGAATGTGAGCATTTCTTGCAATGTGTATTGCGCGGCGAACGTCCTCGCACCGATGCCAATAATGCTTACAACGTAGTCCGTGTCCTCTCTGACGTGGAAAAACGATTGTCGGCACGGCCCGGTAGAAAGTCTCCTGTGGTTACAACCCGTTAGCATTTTCTTCTCTTGCTGTTGCACGTGAGAGCGGCTGTGTATAATGAAGTTCTGCGCTCCACTGTGAGCGTCCTGAATTGCGGGAGTAATTCAGTGGTAGAATGTCTCCTTGCCAAGGAGAATGTCGAGGGTTCGAACCCCTTCTCCCGCTCCATTTTCAAGCTGCCCCCCTGGGGGGCAGCTTTTTCTTTTGTAGCGATCTTTAGCTGATATATTAGATTTGGTCTGACATTGAGGTTGCTTAGCTCATGAGCGAAGAAGACGGGGTTTCGCCCCAGCCATCCGAAAATAAGGATGAGCCTAAAAAATCGGACGAGGCGCCAAAAGCCGAAGAACCTAAAGTCGAGTTTGGCATTTCAACTGCTGAGCTGGAAGCGGCTGTGCTCAAAGCTGCCAAGATAGAAGGCGATATATCAATGCGGCGCTCGCCCTGGAAGTCGTCAGCCGAGGCTTTGCGCTATGTATCCACGGCAGCCAAGACCTCCCATGTGCAGATTCGCACCTCCGACCGGGTGACGATTATTGCCCTGTTGTTTTTTTGTATAGCCGAAGTGTTGTCGCTTGTTTACAGTCCCATGGCCGGCTTTAGATTTGCCTTCATGTGCTGCTGCGATCTCATTTTGGGCACTTGTATTCTGCTTTTCCTGGTTTATCGCGTCGGCATTCTCAGTGCTCTGAACACCAGACAGGCGCTTATTTGCTGGCAGATGATGATGGGTTGCGTCTTTCTTGGCATCTTCCTCTGTCTCAATACAATCTTCGGAATTGCCTATCTGGTTGAGACTTTCTTCCCTCATCCGCCGCTCTAATTAGGCTCTATTAGTTAAGACTTGCTTTGTAATGCCAGCTCCAGCGGGTTTGGCGCGCCTGTGCGTGATAAAATCCACTGTCTGTGCAAACAGTTAGCATCGTTGTAACCGGTAATTTTTTTGAGAGAGAGCAACATGAAGGTCACCCTTGAGCGGGAAGGCAAGAACGTCGTCAAGCTAAGTCTTGAGCTTGAGTCAGACAGAGTTTCACGGGCTTATGAAATGGCGTGCCGCCAGCTAAGCCATCAGGTGCGTATTCCTGGTTTCAGACCAGGCAAAGCGCCGCGCATGATCATTGAAAAAACGATCGGCGAAGAAAACATCAAGCGCGAAACCCTCGAGCGTCTTGTACCGGAGCTTATCAATGAAGCTCTGTTCAAAGAAAATCTGGACATCATCACAGCCCCTGAGTATTCCAACTTCGAATTCAAACTTGGACAACCGCTCAAGTTTGACGCTAAGTTTGAAGTAAGACCGGAAGTCACTCTCGGCAATTACAAAGAAATTGAAGTCAATGTGCCCGAGGTCAATCTGCCGGCCGACGCGCTGGAAAGAGCCCTGGCTAATGTTGCCGAAACCAAAGCCTCCCTGCAAACCGTTGAAGGCAAGCCTGTTGAGATGGGCAACACAGTCGTCATCGATTTTGAATGTCGTGTCGACGGCAATGTTATCGACGGCGGCAAAGCCGACGGTATGCTTCTGGAAGTAAAGGAAGGATCTTTTCTGCCCGGCTTCTGTGAGCAGTTAGTGGGTAAAAAGGCCGGCGAGAAATTTACGGTCAAAGCTACATTCCCGGCTGATTACAGACGCAAAGAAATTGCCGGTAAAGAAGCAGAGTTCTCGGTTGATTTGAAAGAAATCCGCCACAAATTCACACCCGAAATTGATGACGAGCTGGCCAAATCTGTCGGCCACGAGAATCTGGCTGCGCTCAAAGACTCAGTTCTGGCTGAACTTGATGAAGTGGTCAAGCAGGAAAACGAAGCTCGTGCTCAGAGAATGGTAGTGGAGGCGGTGGCACATCTGGCGTCCGTCGACATCCCCGAAACCATGGTAGAGCGTGAGCGTGAGCTGCTTATCGGCCAGGTGCGCAAATATATCGAACAGGGCGGACAGGCCTGGGAAGAATTTGAAGGCACCGACGATTACAAACAAATGATCGAATCCAAACTCAAGGAAGCTCAGCAGAGAGTGCTGACTTCGCTGGTTTTGGGTGCGGTAGTGCGCGAAGAAAAATTGACCGTCAACGACGAAGAAATGATCCCTTATCTTGCCGACCTGGCAATGCGCTACAACCTGCGCCCGGATCAATTTGAAGAGTTCGCCGGCAATGAAGAAGTGCGCAGGCAGGTGGCCGAGGAAGTATTGACCGGTAAAGTGGTCGAGCTTTTGATCGGTCGGGCCAAAATAAACTATGTGCCCGATGATGGCTGCCACGAAGATCACGACCATTCCACCCATGATCACGGACATGACCATGATCACAAGGGTGAGAAGGCCGAAGTAGGCGCCAAGTCTAAGGGTGAGAAGGCCGAATCCAAAGCCAAAGCTGAGGGTGAAGGCAAGAAGGAAAAAGCCAAGAAAAAAGACTAGGCAATTGCAAAAATATCTCTGACAGAGAATATTTTTTGTACACCTCGAAAAATTCAAAACGCCCCCAAGCCGGCTACTCTAGCCACTGGGGGCGTTTTGCTAATTAATCTGCGATCTTTTTTTGTACCGGAGATTTTTAGCAAAACAAGCTAAACTACTCCCCATGAGCCACCTTGATAGTTTCATTTGGAGAATATGACCATGGGCCCTGATAACGAAAACAGATTCATTAAGACACCGCCCTCGAGCAGGCAGCTGCACGAGCTCTGGAGCATTTCTCCGTATGCCAGTCCCAATGCTGTTTATCCGCCTACAGTCATTGAGACCACCGCACGCGGCGAGCGCGCCTTCGACATTTTTTCGCGTCTCTTGCGCGAGCGAATTGTCTTTATGGGCACCGCCATCGATGACACTGTAGCCAACCTAATCGTGGCTCAGTTGCTTCTTCTTGAAGGCGAAGACCCGGAAAAAGATATACGTTTGTATATTAATTCGCCCGGTGGATCCGTTACCGCTGGTCTAGCGATTTTTGACACCATGCAGCATATTCGTTCAGACGTATCGACGATATGTTTGGGTCAGGCCGCCAGTATGGGCGCGTTTCTACTTTGCGCCGGCGCCAAGGGAAAGAGACTTTCGCTGCCCCACTCACGCATTCTCATCCACCAACCATTGGGTGGAGCGCAGGGTCAGGCCACTGATATCGAAATTCAAGCGCGCGAAATTCTGCGTATTAAGAGACAGCTTAATGAATTGATGGCTGAACAAACCGGTCAGACCGTTAAAACAATTGAGAAAGATACCGACCGCGACAATATCATGACAGCCGAAGAAGCCAAGGAGTACGGCCTTGTAGATTCGGTCATCACCAAGCTGGATCAGGCACCCCTGACAGCCGTTTAAGCCTCTGTTAAATGCCCGGGACGATCATTCTCCCGGGCATTTAACTTTGTAGAATGTTCACTTTGTGATTAAGTAGAACAGGATGATTTTGTTTAAAAGAGGGAAATTTTAGTCTCAAGTTGAAAAGAATGTGCCAAAGTCATCAAGTTACTGGCACTAAGGCTGTCGCATAAGCGTCATAATCTATTTAAGAGCTTCTAGATAGGGAAACTAAATGCCAAAGCAATCGGACAACCGACTCAAATGCTCATTTTGCGGAAAGAGTCAGGACCAGGTTAAAAAGCTAATCGCCGGACCTGGAGTCTATATCTGCGATGAATGTGTCGATCTCTGCAACGAGATCCTGGACGAAGAACTGTTCGAAGGTGGTGCCGCTGCCCAACCTGCAGCCGAGAGCACCGCTCCGTCGATGGTTGATATACCGAAGCCCCAGGAGATCAAGGCTTACCTTGATCAACACATAATTGGTCAGTCAACTGCCAAGAAAATTCTCTCAGTCGCTGTTTACAACCACTACAAGCGCATCAGCCACAATTCTGAACTGGCCGAACAGGTCGAAATTCAGAAGTCCAACATCCTTCTAATTGGTCCCACCGGCTGCGGTAAGACTCTTCTGGCTCAGACTCTGGCCAAACTCCTCGATGTGCCTTTCGCCGTCGCCGACGCCACGACCTTGACGGAAGCCGGCTATGTAGGTGAGGACGTCGAAAACATCCTTCTGCGCCTCTATCAGGCCGCAGACTACGATATTAAGAAGGCAGAGCGCGGCATCATCTATATCGACGAAATCGACAAAATTTCGCGTAAGTCCGAAAACACAAGCATCACCAGAGACGTATCCGGTGAAGGTGTACAGCAGGCCCTGCTCAAGATGATTGAGGGTACCCTGGCTAATGTACCGCCCCAGGGCGGACGTAAGCACCCGCACCAGGAATTTATTCAGATCAACACAGCCAATATCCTCTTCGTCTGCGGCGGCGCCTTCGTCGGCCTGGACAAGATTGTGGAAGCCCGCGTGTCGTCTAATCGCAACATCGGCTTTGGTTCTGAAAGACCGCTAACCGCATGGGAACGCGAGCAGCGCTCGTCTAAGATTCTAAAGGACACTGCCCCTGACGAGTTGCTTAAATTCGGCTTGATCGCCGAGTTTGTTGGCCGTATGCCGGTTCTGGCCGTTCTCGAGTCCCTCGACGTGGAAGCCCTTGTGCGTATCATGGTCGAGCCCAAGAACGCCATCATCAAGCAATACCAGCAGCTTCTGGCCCTGGACGGCGTAGACCTCAAGTTCGATACCGACGCCATTCGCGCCATATCGGAAGAAGCAATTAAGCGCAAAACCGGCGCCCGTGCCCTGCGCTCGATTGTAGAAGAGATTATGCTGGACATAATGTACGAAGTGCCCTCGCGCACAGACATTAAGGTCTGCCATATAACTAAGGAACTTGTTGATAAACGTTCAACTGCTGAACTTCTACAGCTTCCAAAGGCTAAACTGAAGGGTGAAATAGCCTAGACTATATAGGCTATTGAGTTATCCCTTCCAAAAGGCTAGGTATCGCCCAAGTGGTGGAGCTGAGCACAACCCTGTTTCCGCTCATCCCGTTAAGGGATGTTGTGGTATTCCCTCAAATGGTCACTCCGCTTTTTGTCTCCAGGCAGAAGTCTATAGCTGCCCTTGAGCAGTCCTTGATGCGTGATGACCGCCTTGTTGTGCTCGTGGCCCAGAAGGACGCCGAAACCGAGGACCCGAAGCTGGACGACCTTTATCAGGTCGGCACCCTGGCTGAGGTGATGCAGATGCTCAAGCTGCCCGACGGCACAGTCAAAGTGCTGGTGGAAGGCTCGATGCGTGTGGCCCTGGACCAGGTGGAAGAAGGAGCCGAGCATTTTGCCGCCCAGGTGACCGAACTAACCGAAGTGCTGGTAGATGACGAAACCACGCGCACTCTAATCAAGATTTCGGTCGAAAAATTTGAGCAATACGTAAAGTCGACAAAAAAAATCAATCCGGAAAGCCTTTTGGCCGTCTCCGGTATAGGCCAACCCGGCCGTCTCGCCGATATCATCGCCACTTATTTGGGCCTGACCCTGGCCGAGCGTCAGCGCTCGCTGGAGATAACAGACGCCACCGAAAGGCTGGAATATATAGGCCAACTGCTCTCTCGTGAGCTGGAGCTGGCTGATCTTGAACAACAAATTCATGACAAAGTCCGCTTCAACCTGGAAAAAACTCAAAGAGAGTACTATCTGCGCGAAAAAATGCGCATCATTCAGGATGAACTCAGTGCCGAAGGCGGCGAGCTGAGCGAAATCAACGAATACAAACAGAAAATCAAAAAGTGCAAGATCAGCGGTATGGCGCTGGAAAAAGCCACCAAAGAACTTTCGCGTCTGGAAAAGATGATGCCGCAAAGTGCCGAGGCTGCCGTTATCCGTACCTATCTCGATGTGCTGGTCGGGCTACCCTGGGGCAAGCGCTCTAAGGAAGTTATCGATCTGCATAGAGCCGATGACATTCTTGCCGAAGACCACTACGGTCTGGAAAAAGTAAAGGAACGCATTCTCGAATATCTGGCTGTGCGCAAACTTGCTAAAGAACCGACCGGCACCATTCTCTGTCTGGTTGGACCACCCGGTGTCGGCAAAACCAGTCTGGTCAAATCTATCGCCAAAGCCATGAACAGACAGTTTGCCCGCATATCTCTGGGCGGTGTCAGTGACGAGGCGGAAATTCGCGGCCATCGCCGCACCTATATAGGTGCTATGCCCGGGCGTATCATTCAAGCCTTGAAGCAATCCGGGACAAAAAATCCGGTCATACTTTTGGACGAAATCGAAAAAATGTCGCGCTCCTATCAAGGCGATCCCATGGCCGCCATGCTGGAAGTGCTGGACCCGGATCAAAACGACAACTTTACCGATCACTATCTGGATGCGCCCTTTTCCCTTTCAGAAGTTGTCTTCGTGGCCACGGCCAATACGCTGGATCATGTGCCCAGGCCCTTGTATGACCGACTGGAAGTGATCCCCATCTCCGGCTATACCGAAGAAGAAAAAGTGGCCATTGCCGAAAATCACATCATTCCCAAGACTTTGAGAAGGCATGGCTTGAGCAGTAAAGTGCTCAAAGTCAATTCCGCCACGTTGCGCAAGATTATTCAAGAGTATACCCGCGAAGCCGGCGTCAGAGGCCTTGAGCGTAGTTTGGCCAGCATCTGCCGCAAGGTTGCTTCTCAGGTTGTAAAAGAAGAAGTTGAATCTGTGAAGATGCAACCAAATATGGTGGCGAAGTTTTTAGGCCCACCGCGCGTCGTGCGCGAGAACGAAGTCAAAGGACCGCAAGTCGGTATCATGACCGGTCTGGCCTGGACTGAAACAGGCGGCGAGACACTTCAGATAGAAGTCAACACAATGCCCGGCAAGGGCAATTTGCAGTTAACCGGACAACTGGGCGACATAATGAAAGAATCTGCCCAGGCAGCTTTCAGCTATCTGCGCAGCCACGCCGAAAGTCTTGGTATCGATCCTAGTTTTCAGGAAACTCAAGACATTCACGTGCACATTCCCGAAGGCGCTACGCCAAAAGACGGTCCCTCTGCCGGTGCCGCTATGTGTTGCGCGCTTGTCTCGGCTATTTCCAAACGACCGGCCCGCGGTAATCTAGCCATGACCGGAGAGATAACATTGCGCGGTCGCATTCTGGCTATCGGTGGATTGAAAGAAAAGGTCTTAGCGGCTCTGCGAGCCGGTATAAAGACTGTAATCTATCCCCGGGCCAATGAAAAAGACCTGATAGACGTGCCCGATTATGTCAAAGACAAAGTCGAACTGATTCCTGTTTCGCATCTGGATGAAGTCTTCGCCATCGTCTTCAAAGCCCCCGCCAAAAAGAGGGGCGCCGTTAAGGACGTAGTTAAGGGCCGACCGTCCATCGCCGGCGGAAGGCGCACAGCTCACTGGTCACAAGACTAAAAACTAGTTCGAAAAAGCAAATAACAGATACTAAACGTCGGCCAAAATCAGTTGGGCAACTTGACGTGCCTGACCACAGGCAGCCAATCTCACGGCCAATTCCTGGTGCAGCGATTCCATTTGAGCCATGGGATTGCCGGGCTCGTTCATCAGAGCACTGAGGACGGTGCGTTGCAGGGCCAGATCATTGAGGAAGATTTTTCCGAAAGTCTTTGCGCTTTCGCCGCCGCGTTGGAAGAAGGAAAGCACTTTCTGTACATGGGAGATGTGACTTTCGCAGGCTACGGAAAGCATAGGGGCAGACAGTTTACCCAGGTCGAATCCTTCCAGCGCTGTGGGCGTCAGTGAATCTGAGCCGTGAGCGATAGGAGTTTCTGCCGGAGCAAACTCGGCAACCATTACCGGCGCGGCGGGAGCAACAACTGTCATTGTTTCTTCCGTACCGGCTTC
>Ga0105248_10005670_pt1 | contig 13718 bp, 12 predicted proteins | sample KBSS34metaG_FD_81524 | JGI IMG/M metagenome (GOLD analysis project Ga0105248, IMG submission 81524) | Switchgrass rhizosphere microbial communities from Kellogg Biological Station, Michigan, USA - KBS S3-4 metaG | ecosystem: Host-associated > Plants > Roots > Rhizosphere > Soil | place...
CCAAGGTCTGCAGCAGCTCATGACCGCGCTGAACGGCGAGCGCATCAATGCCGCGGCAGTGACGAACGGTGTTGCGCGTGGTGCGATCGAGGCCGCCATCGCCCGTGCGCGCAGCCGCAACGCTTTCGGTAAGCCGATCGGCCAGTTCCAGGCGGTGCAGCATCGACTGGCCGGCTGCGCCGTGCAGACCGAGCTTGCCTGGTCAGCCGTGATCGAAGCGGCGCGACAGGACTCGGCAGGCGTTGTCACCGACGTGCTCAGCGGCGTCGCGAAGTGGGCCTCGTCCAAGGCGTCCCTGGCGGCGACGGACGTCGGCATGGAAGTGATGGCGGCCGCCGGCTTCCTCGAGACCGAAGTCATGCAGCAATATTTCCGCGACGCACGCCTGCACGTCTTCGCACCGGTCAACAACGACATGGTGCTCAACCTCCTGGCCGAGCGCTGGCTCGAGCTCCCCAGGTCGTACTGAGATGGTCAACGTCGTCTATTGCATGCGCCGCCGCGCGGACCTGACACTGCAGCAGTTCCTCGATCACTGGGGCGAGGTGCATGCGCCGATCGTGACGGAGAACCTCGCCGTCCTGCGGCTCACAGGCTACCAACGAATCGTGCCCAAGGTGCATGAGATGAGCCCGCAGATCGAGCGGCGGAACATCTCCGAGGCACCCTATGACGGCATCGCGCTCCTCACGTGGGCGAGCGAAGAGGATCTGAAGTGCTCTCTACAGGACCCGAACGCTCTCGAGGTGCAGCGCGCGCTCGCTCGGGACGAAAAGCTATTCGTCGACGCCGAGCGGTCGTGTCGCTGGGTGGCAGAAGCAATCCGCCATCTGTGAGGGGGCATCAGAACGCGCGCTGGAAGCCGAAGTAGCGTTCTGCGATCAGATTTCGGCACATCTCATCGTTGAGAGGTGCGAATGAGTAGAGCCGGTGGTCGCGGTAGTACCGCTGCATGGGCCCCGACACATCGAAGCCTGCGCCCCCCAGGATTTCCATGCCGACGTCGGCTGCCTGCTTGGCGACGTTGGAGGACGCAAGCTTCACCATGGAGCTCGCCACGTCCATCTTCTCTCCCGCGTCATCGCGGACGGCCGTGTCCAGCAAGAAAGACCAGGCCAACTCGAGCGACGTGGCGACGTTCGCGAGCTTGTGCTGGACGGCCTGAAGCTGCGACAGCGTCTTGCCGAATGCGGGACGGTCTTTCGCGTACTGGGCCGCGTAGCGGATGGCACCTTGGGCGATGCCGAGCGCCACGGCTGACGCGTTGATGCGCTCCGAGTTCAAGGTGGTGAGCACCTGGCGGAAGCCCTGGCCCTCGACACCGAGGAGATTCTCAGTCGGCACGAACACGTCATCGAAGTACACCTGGCACGTGTCATAGCCATTGATGGCGAAGGTCTCGACTTCGGTCGCCTTGATGCCCTTGGCGTCGCTCGGGACGATGAGCATCGAGACGCCGTCGGTCTTTCCTTCGGACGTACGAGCCAGCACCACGTAGAACTGGGACGTGGTCGCGCCGCTGATCCACATCTTGGCGCCATTGAGCATCCAGCCGCCGTCTACCGGCCGGGCTCGAGTCTTCATCGCGCGCAGGATATCGGTGCCACCGCCGGCTTCGGTCAGGCAAAACGACGCCTTGCACTCTCCCGCAGCAAGGGGTTTGAGCCACTTTTTCTTCTGCGCAGCGTTGGCGTTGTCCTTGAGAAGGCGGCTGATCATGAATTGAACGACGCAAAAAACCGCCGTCGACGTGGACAGGTTGCCGAGGACCCGCAGCGCAATCAGCTGCTCGATGTTGGTGCCTCCACTGCCACCGAACTCCTCGTCGACGCCCAGTCCCCAAACGCCAAGCTGCGCCAGCACGGCGTACAGGTCGGCGTCGAACCGCTTGGCAGCGTCGAGCTTCGCGACCTTCTCCGGCGGCGACGTATTCGAGATGGCCTTGACCAGGGAGTCTTCGAACAGGACTTGCTCTTCCGTGAACGCAGGCATGGGTTCTTCCTCAAAGTCTCGCGAGTTGATGGATACTAGCGAACGAACGAGCGTTAGGCAAGCCCCAAAATTGGCTTGACTGCCAATGTGGGTCTCTCCTACACTGCGGCCCAGCTGCGGCTTACGAGCGTTAGCCAAAACTGCCAAATTCAAGGAGACCCAACCCATGAGAACTTCCCTTTCGATCCGGTGCCTGCTGACGGGCGCGGCAGCCTTGTTGGCGGCGATGTCACTGCATGCCCAGGAAACCGTCAAGATCGGCGCCATCTTCTCGACTTCCGGCCCTGGCGCATTCCTGGGCGTCCCGGAAGAGCGCGGCTTTCGGATGAAGGTCGACGAGATCAACAAGGCCGGCGGAATCGGTGGCCGCAAGGTCGATGTCGTGGTCTACGACACCGAGGGCAATACCGGGAAGGCCGCACAGCTCGCGCGGCGCCTGATCGAGTCCGATCAAGTGCTCGCGGTCGTCGGACCCTCGAGTTCGGGGGAGAGCCTACAAGTGCTCCCGATCGCCAATGAGCTCAAGACGCCTCTGATCGCCCATGCGGGCACGGAGAAGATGACCAACCCGGTCACGCCCTGGGTATTCAATACGCCCCCGACCGATCGCGTCGTCGCAGCCCACCTGCTTTCGGTATTCAAGAAGCGCGGCATCACACAGCTGGCGCTCCTGTCCGCTGCCGATGGGTTCGGCCAGTCCGGCGCGAACGTGGTCAAAGAACTGGCGCCGAAATATGGCGTGACGATCGCTCGCCATGAGGAGTTCAATCGCACCGACGCGGACATGACGGCTCAGGTCCTAAAGGCCAAAGATTCGCCGGCGCAGGCGATGCTCGTGTGGAGCGCGTTTCCGGCGCCGACGATCATTGCGCGCAACGCGGCCGCGGTCAGCTACGCGAAGCCGATGTACAACAGCTTCGCGGCGGCAAGCAAGGACCTGCTTGTCCAGGCAGGCCCCGCAGCCGAAGGCTCGTACGTCTCGTCGATGCGGCTGCTGGCGCCGGAAACGCTCAAGGGCAACGACCCGATGCGCCCCGCGGTCATGAAGATCTACAACGACTACAAGGCGAAGTACAACGAAGCGCCCGCGACGTTCGCTGCGCACAGCTATGACGCCATGTCGTTGATCGAGGCGGCCCTGCGCAAGATCAATGGCCCCGTGACACGCGACAACCTCCGTGCCGCGCTCGAGACGGTGACCGTGACAGGCGGCAACGGCATCTATCGCTTGTCGCCGACGTCGCACGGGCTTGATCCCGATTCCAATTCGATGGTGCTGCTGCAGGCAAAGGCTGGGCAGTGGGTGGTCGCCGATGAGTGAGCAGAGCATGCCGCCGTCCTCGTCGGTGGCGGTCCACGTTGAGCGAAATGCCCGCAAGTTTCCGAAGCGCATGGCGCTGATCGGCGAACGCGGGCAGCGCACGTATGCGCGGCTTGACCAGGAGGCGAACTGCCTCGCGAACTACCTGCTGGCGCAGGGCCTGGGCGCGGGCGACAAGGTGACGTTGCTGGCGAAGTCGTCGGTCAACTGGGTGGTTGCATTCGTCGCGATCATGAAGATTCGCGCCGTCTGCGTTCCGCTCAACTACCGGCTGATGCCTGAAGACGTCGCGAACAGCATTGCGGATGCGAAGTGCACGTTCGTGCTGACGACAGCGGACTACCAGGCGTCCCACCTCAAGGGAATCGAACTGCCGCTTGCCTTGATCGACGAGGACGCGCCGGGGGCGAACGGCCTGCCAGCGATCCTGAAGTCGCACCCGGCACAAATCCCGCCCCAGCAGTACAGCGACGAGGACCTGCAAATCATCATGTTCACCGGCGGCACCACTGGCCGGTCCAAGGGCGTGATGCTGCGCAACCGTCAAGTGTTCTGCAACACGTTGCACGAAGCGCTCGACACCGAAATGACCGAGCGCGACAACACGATTCTCGCGACTCCGCTGCATCACGCCGCCGCTCTCAATTGCTGGCTGCTTCCGCACCTGTATCTGGGCGCCTGCGCCACGATCATGACGGAGTACAGCGCACCGAAGATGGCGGAAATGATCGGCCGCCACAAGGTGACCAATGGGTTTGCGCCACCGTCGGTCGCGCGCGAGCTGTGCCTTGCTGCCGAGCGGACACCCGAGAAGCTTGCAACGTTCGTACGCTGGTACATCGGCGGCGGCGTTCTGGGCGCGAAGGACCGTGACCGTATCCATTCGCTCGTGCCCGGCTCGAAGATCTTCTACCAGTACGGTTTGACCGAAGCCGGCGTGATCGTCACCGTGCTCAAGGAAGAGGACTTCCACCTCGCGCCGGATTCCATCGGTCGTCCGTTCCTCAATTTCGAAGTAAAGATCGCACGCGAGGACCTTACCGATGCGCCATATGGCGAGGAGGGCGAAATCCTGGTTCGTGGTCCGTCCGTGATGGACGGCTACTTTGAGCGTCCCGAAGCGACCGCCGCGGTGTTCCACGACGGATGGCTCCGCACGGGCGACATGGGGGCGATGGACGAGAACGGCTTCGTGTACTTTCACGACCGTCTGAAGGACATGGTCAAGACGGGTGGCCTCAACGTCTATTCACAAGAGGTAGAGCGCGCGCTGCAGAAGTTCCCTGCTGTGCGCGAGGTCGCCATCATCGGCTTGCCCAGTGACAAATGGGGCGAAGAAGTGGTGGCCGTCGTTGTCGCGCGAGACGGCACGACCGTCGTGGCCGACGAACTGATCGCATTCGCGAAGGCGAATCTCGCGTCGTACAAGGCTCCGAAGCGCGTCGTCGTCATCCCGTACGAAGAGATGCCGATCAACTACTCCGGCAAGATCGTCAAGCGCGACCTGCGCGCGCGCATCGTGCAGCGCTTGGCGTCATGATCGGTCTCGACTTCGATGGCAAGTTCGTCGCGGTTACCGGCGCTGGGCAGGGGAATGGTGCCGCCATCGCACGCGGCTTTGCGCAGGCCGGCGCGGTGGTCGCGGTCATCGACCGCAACATCGAGAGCGCACGTGCCGTTGCCGAAGAAATTCGCGCCCGAGAGGGCATGGCGGACGCGTTCGAAGTCGATGTGGCCGATCCTCATGCCTGCGCCTCATTCGCCAATGAGTTGATGAAGGCAGACCGCCCGCTCGACGTTCTAGTGAACAACGCCGGCGTCCTCCTGCGCGGCAAGGTGACCGATCCCGCTGCCCGCGACAACTGGACGCGCACCCTCGAGGTCAATCTCGGCGGTCCGTTCAATATGGTCGTGTCCTTCCTCGACCAGCTAAAGGCCACGAAGGGCTGCATCCTGAACGTCGGGTCGATTCAATCGTTCGTCGCGACACCGAATTCGGTGGCGTACACGGCGTCGAAGGGCGGCGTCGCGCAGCTCACGAAGGCACTGGCCAGCGAGCTTGCCGAGTTCGGTATCCGCGTGAACGCTATCGCACCCGGCGTGGTCGCGACACCGATGACGGCTGGCACGTTGGCGGACCCGGCAAAAATCGGCGCGTTGCTGAACCACATCCCGATGCGGCGACACGCCGAGACGCACGAGCTGGCCGGCCCCGCTTTGTTTCTATGCTCGGCGCTTGCTTCTTACATCACCGGCGCGATCCTGCCGGTGGACGGGGGCTATCTCGCCGTCTGAAGCAATGCGGCGGCCGGGTAGTCGGTATAGCCCTGTTCGCCTTCCGTGTAGAAGGTTGCGCGATCGGCGGGTGTGAGGGCGCTACCGTCGCGGAGCCGGAGCGCGAGGTCGGGATTGGCAATGTAGGTGCGGCCGAAGCCTATGAGATCGGCCGTGCCTTCGCGCAGCGTCCGCTCGGCTGATTCGGCGGTGTAGCCGCCCGCGATCATCAAGGTGCCATCGAAACGCTCCCGCGAGAAGCGGGCGGCGTCGACGCCCTCCACGGACACACTGCGGTCGCCGCTGACCTCCGGGTTGATGACATGCAAGTACGCCGGCTTGTAGCGGCCAAGCCCGCGGATCGCGACGTCGAACAAGCCGGCCGCATCTGGATCGTCGACGTCGTTGAACACGCCGAAGGGCGACAGCCGCACCCCGGTCCGGCCGTTGCCGACGGCAAGGCACACGGCCTCGCAGATGTCCCACAGCAGCCGGCTGCGGTTTTCCGCCGAGCCGCCGTACGAGTCGACACGACGGTTGGAACTGTCGTGCAGGAACTGATCGATGAGATAGCCGTTGCCGGCGTGGATCTCGACGCCATCGAACCCGGCTTCGATGGCGTTACGCGCCGCGCGGGCGTACTGCTCGACGATCGACTCGATCTCGTCCGCTGCCAATTCATGAGGCACGGGCGCCGGATGGATACCGGTCGCGGTGAAGATGCGAACGCGCGCAGCGATCGGCGAGGGACCGACTGAGCGGGTTCCTGGTGCGCGGTTGTCCGGGTGCGACACGCGGCCGACATGCCAGAGCTGCAGGACGATGCGCCCTCCCGCGTCGTGCACGGCCGATGTCACTTGGCGCCAGCCGTCGATCTGGGCTGGGGAGTGAATGCCTGGTGTGCGAAGGTAGCCTTGGCCTTCTTCCTCGATCTGCGTCGCCTCCGCGACGATCAGGCCGGCCGTGGCTCGCTGCGCGTAGTAGCGCGCCATCAGTGGCGTCGGAACGCCGTCGCGGCCGGCTCGTGCTCGCGTCATCGGCGCCATCACGACACGCGACGGCAGTTCGAGCGTGCCGACGCGCACTGACGAGAACAGCAAGCTCATGCCGCCAAGGCGGCATCGCGGAAGCGCTTCAGGCTGCCGGCGCGCAGCACCTTGCCGGGCAGGGGATGCCCCACGATCTCCTCAGCCATTTGCGCGCACTCGATCAGTTTCTCGAGGTCGACACCGGTGGAGATGCCCATCTCTTCGCACATGAAGACGAAGTCCTCGGTACAGATATTGCCCGCCGCCCCCTTGTGCGCAGCGAACGGGCAACCTCCCAGGCCCGCGCACGTCGTGTCGAATTGCGCGACACCGAGCTTCAGTGCCGCGGCGGCGTTGGCCAATCCGGTCCCGCGCGTGTCGTGCAGGTGCAGCGCCAACGGCAGGTCGGGCCAGCGCTCGCGCACCGCACCAATCATGCGCTCCATCGACAGCGGCGTGCCCCAGCCCACGGTGTCGGCGAGGTAGACGCCGTGCAGCTTCTGCCCGGACTCGGCGGCAAGGTCGAGCAGCTGCGACACCATCAGGCACACACGCTCGGTCGGCACGAACCCTTGATAGTTGCAGCCGAACGCGGTCATCACGTAGCCCCACTCGAGCTCGATGTCCTTCTCGCGGTAGATCTGCAGCCAGCGGCGCTGCTCTTCGAGCGTCTGATCGTGGTCCATTCCGGTGTTTTTCTTGCAGAACGTCTCGGATGCAGTGACTCTGATGGAGCCGACTACATCCACCGGTGTTTCGAGGGCGCGCAGCAAGCCCTTCGTGTTCAGCCACAGGCCGGTGTAGCGAACCCCGTCACGACGGCGCACGCTGCGGATGACTTCCTCCGCGTCCGCCATGCCCGGCACCTTCTTGGGATTGACGAAGGACACGCAGTCGATCTGCTTCAGGCCGGTGTCGGCCAGCGCTTCGATGAATTGGATCTTGCGCGCTGTCGGGATCGGTCCGGGTTCGATCTGGAAGCCCTCGCGCGGGCCTTCCTCGTGGATGCGCACGCTGCGCGGCAGGTCGGACATGGTGATGCTCCTACTCGAGGTTCTTGCCCGCGCTCGGGCCTTCAAGGAACCGGTTGGGCTTGAGGAAAAACGACAGGACGAGCGCGCCCTCGGGCGAGCGTGCCAAGTGTCGGTTTCCGGCCGGGCGCCAAACGTAGTCGCCCGCGCGCACTTCGCCTTCGTCATCGACGATCGCACCAGAGATCACCCAGGTCTGTTCGATCTCCACGTGCTCATGCAGGTCAAGCGAGGTGCCGGGTGCCCAGCGGAACAGGGCGGTCAGCAGGCCGCTCTCCTTGTCCTGCAGCAGGATCTTCATGTCGATGCCAGGGGTCGGTGTCGCCTTCCAGGGCAGCGACTCGACATCGACGTAGCGGGAAGCGAGCGGTGCGAGTCCGGCTTCGCCTTCGAGAAAGGGGGTTTGGGCGGGCATTTCGTGCTCCTTAGGCCATTGCGGTTTGCGGCTTGCGCCAGGCGGGTTCGCGCTTCTGGAGAAAGCTCGCTATGCCTTCGGCGGCCTCTTCAGAAGCCCACATCTGCGCGACGAGGGCAACCGTGTAGTCGAAGTTCTCAGAGGCGCTGTGCGTGTTCACGTGGGCCACCAGCTTCTTGGTCGCGGCGACCGCCCCCGGTGCGCAGCGAAGGAAGAGCTGCGCCTGACGCTCGACGGCCACATCCAGCTGCTCTTCCGGGACCACTTCGTGGACCAGGCCGAATTGCTTCGCCTCGCTGGCGTCGAACACGCGGGAGTTGAGGAAAACGCTGCGCGAGTTCGACATGCCCATCTTGGCAACGACGTAGGGCGAGATCATGCTGGGCATGAGACCGAGGCTCGCTTCCGACAGGCAGAACTTCACTCCTGAAGGGACGATCGCGACGTCGCAGATCGAAACCAGCCCGAGGCCGCCGCCGTACGCGGGGCCGTTGATCCGGCCGATCACCGGCTTGGAGAGCCGGTCGAGCTCGCCCAGCCACAGCGCCAACTTGCTGGCTTCCGCCAGGCGCTCCTTTTCCGGCCGGGTGGCCTGGCTCTGCTGGTACTTGAAATCGCCACCCGAGCAAAAGGCGCTGCCGGCGCCGGTCAGCACGAGCACGCGGACCGAGGGGTCGCGGTCGATCTCGGCCACCAGGGCACGGGCCTCGTCGTACATGGTGCCGTTCATGGCGTTCTTCGCCTCGGGCCGGTTGAGGCGCAGGGTCGCCACGCCGTCCGGTCGAAGGTCGTAAGCGAGAGTTTCGTAGGCCATTGGGTCCGCCCTCTTGCAAAACTAACATGCGTTAGGCAGAATCATAGCCAACACGGTCGTCTTGTCAAGCGCAGGGGTGACTGAAATATGGCCTAACGCGCGTTCGAGCGAGAGACCCATGGACCTCGACATCCCGCAGTGCACGATCACGGACATCATGGCGTCGCATGCGTGCCACTTCCCGAACAAGACGGCACTCGTGTTCGGCGAGCGGCGAATCTCCTGGGGCGAGATGAACCGCGGCATCAACCGGGTTGCGAATCGCCTGCTGTCCGCAGGCCTGGAGCGTGGCGACAAGGTCGCGACACTGATGCGAACCTCGCTCGACCACTTCTACGTCTTCTTCGGCGCGATGAAGGCCGGTGGCGTGATCGTGCCGGTGAGCTCGCTGCTGTCGCCCGACCAGGTTGGCGGCCTCGTGGAGGACGCAGGCGCGAAGTTTCTCTTCACGGACGAGACGCATCAGCAGATGCTGGATTCGAGCGCCGAGCGGCTCGGACGCGTGCGACCCGACGGCTTCTTCAGCACGCAGGAGGGCGCGCGCTGGCGGGGGCTCGACGCCTGGCTCGCCGGCGCCTCCGAGGAGGAGCCCCGCGTTCGCCTCATGTCCGACGACGACGCAAACATCAGCTACAGCTCCGGTACCACGGGCGTGCCGAAGGGCGTCGTCTACTCGCATCGCGCGCGGCTGCATTTCGGCTTCGCATACGCGATGCACATGCACATCGATACCGCCACCGTCGGTATAGGCACGACGCCCCTGTATTCGAACGGCACGTCGATCATCATGTACCCGACCCTGTTCGCAGGAGGCACTCTGGTGTTCATGGACGGCTTTGACGCCGGCCGCCTGCAGCGCATGATCGAGCAGGAGCACATCACGCACACGTTCATGGTGCCGACGCAGTTCGTGAAGCTGCTCGGCCATCCGGAGTTCGGGCAGTACGACCTCTCGAGCATGAAGCGGTACATCACCGCGGGCTCGCCGATGCGCCTGGACCTGAAGCAAGAGGTCATGGCGAAGCTGGGTCCGCGGCTGTCGGAGCTCTACGGCCTGTCGGAGGGCGGTGTAACGATGATCCGTCCCGACGAGCTGGTGGAGCGTCCGGCATCGTGCGGCACGCCGCTGCCGGGCTTCGAGTGTCGAATCCTCGGTCCTGACGACCGCGAAGTGGCGCGCGGCGAGACAGGCGAGATCGCGTTCTACGGCGGCTGGGCGATGCGCCGCTACCACGGGCGCCCGGAACAGACGCGAGAGGCGACCTGGCGCGATGAGCGTGGCCGCAGCTTCGTGCGCACCGGCGACATCGGCCGCATGGACGACGACGGCTACGTGTTCGTGGTCGACCGCAAAAAAGACATGATCATCTCCGGTGGTTTCAACATCTTCCCCGCCGACATCGAATCCGTCCTCGCGCAGCATCCGGCCGTTTTCGACGTCTGCGTCGTCGGCGCGGCGCATCCGCTCTGGGGCGAGTCGCCCGTTGCCGCGGTGATCCTGCGATCCGGCGCCGTACTCGAGGCGGGCGAACTCAAGGAATGGGCCAACGCGCGGCTGGCGAAAACGCAGCGGCTGGCGGCCTTGATGTTGCGCGACGACTTCCCCCGCAACGCGATGGGCAAGGTCGTCAAGCCCGACCTCCGTCGCGAATACGCCGATCTGCTGATGAAGCAGCCCGCCTGACAGCCATTCCCCCAACCCCAACGACCACCGGAGACACCATGTTGAACAAACGCTCGATCGCGCTGCTACTCGCCGCATCGCTCACTGCGGGCGCCGCACTCGCCCAGACCAAGCAGGTCGTGAAGATCGGCGCGATCTATCCCTTGAGCGGCTCCGCATCCTTCCTCGGCATCCCCGAAGAGCGCGCGCTCAAGATGAAGGTGGACGAGATCAACAAGGCCGGCGGCATCAACGGCAAGACCCTCGAAGTGACCGTCTATGACACCGAGGGCAACACGGCCAAGGCCGCACAGCAGCTGCGGCGCCTGGCAGAGTCGGACAAGGTCGACATCATCTTCGGACCATCGAGCTCGGGCGCGTCGCTGGCAACCATCGGCCTTTCCAACCAACTGAAGATTCCACAGATCGCGCACGGCGGGACCGAGCAGATCGTCAAGCCGACCACGAAGTGGGTTTTCAACTCTCTCGCTGTGGACCGGGTCGCGCTGTCGTACGTGATGTCGTACTTCAAGAAGAAGGGCATCAAGACCGTGGCGCTTATGACGTCCGCCGACGGCTACGGCCAATCCGGCAAGAATGTGCTGCAGTCGCTGCTTCCCGGCACCGACATCAAGATCGCCACCGCTGAGGAGTTCAACCGCACCGACGCCGACATGACCGCTCAGGTGCTGCGCGCCAAGCAAAGCGGTGCCGATGCAATGCTGGTATGGAGCGCGCTACCCGCGCCGACGATCATCGCGCGCAACGCGCAGGCCGTCGGCTACGACAAGCCGATCTTCATCGGCTACGGCGCGGCGTCGAACGATCTCGTCGAGAAGGCTGGCAGCGCGGGCGAGGGGCTGTACATCTCTTCGTTCCGCGTGCTGGCGCCGGGCAGTCTCTCGGAGAGCGATCCGGTCCGCCCCATCACGATGCGCCTGTATGCGGACTACTTGAAGCGATACGGCGAGGCGCCTGCCAACTTCGCGCAACACAGCTATGACGCAGTGCTGATCGTCGAAGCTGCGCTCAAGCAGATCAAAGGCCCCGTCACGCGCGACAACCTGCGTGATGCGATCGAGAAAGTAGACGTGATCGGCACGAACGGCCACTTCCGCTTCTCGCCGACCGACCACGGCGGCCTCGACTCGAGTTCGCAGCCATTGGTGATGCTGCGCTGGGTCAAGGGAAAGTGGCAGATCGCGGACTGACGAAAACGTCTCCGTGTGCCCAATTGAAACCCGAGCCAACCGGATGCCCCGATCGAGGGCCATCTACATCGGCCGCGTCAACCGGATCTAAGACCAACTGCAGGCATCAAAGTGGATCCAATGAGTACCGCGAATGAAATAGTGAGTGGAAGGCCCTCTCGACTGGCTGCCCTTATGCGGGCAATCGAGGAGATGTGGCCCGACGACCATGATGCGATGCTCATGTCCGATCCGTCCAGCGAACAGGCGTACTTGTCGGCTACCCGGGATATTAGGAACGCACCTTGGTCAAGTCGGCCGCGATCGTCTGCGCACGCGACACTCGTTCACAGGCTGTTGGGTTACCCGGCGGATCGACTGTCCCGCAAGCGGGCCTCTATGCTTTCGACCAGCGCCACCGCGGCCGGCGAGAGCGCCGCACGGCTGCGCATCGCGAGCAGCAAGCGCCGCCGGACGTCAAGGCCCTCCAGTGACATGACCTTGAGTCCCAAGGCGTCTGCATACATCGAAGCGCCGGCGCGAGGCAGCACCGTCAGCCCCAGCCCGGCCGCCACCATGCGACACATCGCGTCGAAGCTGCGCGCCTGAACGCGAATTCGCAGGCTGCGCCCGCTGGCTTCGGCGGCGGCGCTGATCTTGCGAGTCAGCGACGCGGTACGGCTTAGGCTGACGAAGTCGTAGTCCAGTGCGCGTTCGAATGCGACCGGCCCGGCCCCGGCCAACGGGTGCCCCGCGGGCGTGATCAGCACCACCTCGTCGACGTCGCAGACGAACGCCTCCAATCCTTCCCTCGGTGTGTTGTCGCCAATCACCGCCAGCTCGGCGGCTCCCGTCGTCACGGCACGAACGGCGTCTTCGCTCAGCATGTCGTCGAGGTCGATCCTGACATCGGGATGCCGTGCCGCGTAGGCGGCGAGCACGGGAGGCAGAAAGCCTCCCAGGGCGGACGGATTGGCGCATAGGCGCAGCACGCCGCCCGCGACCGCCTGCATGTCGTCGACCGCGAGAGCGAGCCGCTCGAGGTTCGCCACAAGCTCGATCGCGTGGCGGTGCACCGCTTGGCCCTCCGAGGTCGCCGTCACCCCGCGTTGACTGCGCTGCAGCAGCGCCTTGCCGCAATGATGCTCGAGCTCGGCGATACGCCGGCTGGCCGCGGCGAGCGAGATGCCGAAGTGCTCGGCCCCGGCGGTCAGGCTGCCCGCGTCGATCGCGGCGACGAAGAGCCGCAGCGAGACCAGATCGAATCGATTCAGATTGATCACGGCCGGGTTTTCCCTACTCAACGCTTGGACAAGGTTACCTCAACGCATTGAGAACCAATCGCAGCGGCAGGCCCTGGACACTTGCGTCGTGGTTGGTGCCTTTCGCAGCAGCCGAACCTTGTCGGGAACAGAGTTGACCCATCGCACCTACCGTATCGGGCAGATCGTGCCGAGCTCCAACACCACGATGGAGACCGAGATCCCGGCGGTGCTGCGCGCTCGCGAGGCCGTCGAGAGCGAACGCTTCACCTTCCACTCCAGCCGCATGCGCATGCAGAAGGTGACGAAGGAAGAGCTGGCCGCCATGGACCGCGACTCCGACCGGTGTGCGCTGGAATTGGCCGACGCGCGTGTCGATGTGCTGGGCTATGCCTGCCTGGTGGCGATCATGAGCATGGGCAAGGGCTACCACCGCATCTCGGAACAACGACTGCACGGGCGCACCGTCGAGGCCGGCGGCCCGGCTCCGGTGGTGACGAGCGCCGGGGCGCTGGTCGACGGCCTGAAGGCGCTCGGCGCGAAGAAGGTGTCGATCCTCGCGCCGTACATGAAGCCGCTCACGCAGATGGTCATCGAGTACATCGAGAACGAAGGCATCGAGGTGGTCGACAGCATCTCGCTGGAGATCCCCGACAACCTCGAGGTCGGTCGCCAGGACCCGCTGGCGCCGGCCGAGATCACCAAGCGCCTGAAGACGAGTGGCGTCG
>Ga0105248_10005672_pt1 | contig 13717 bp, 10 predicted proteins | sample KBSS34metaG_FD_81524 | JGI IMG/M metagenome (GOLD analysis project Ga0105248, IMG submission 81524) | Switchgrass rhizosphere microbial communities from Kellogg Biological Station, Michigan, USA - KBS S3-4 metaG | ecosystem: Host-associated > Plants > Roots > Rhizosphere > Soil | place...
ATGCCGGGGGTGCTGATCGTCGAGGCGCTGGCCCAGACCGGGGCGGTCCTGATGTCGAAGTCGCTCGAGGTCGACACCCGCGGCAAGACCATCCTGTTCATGTCGGTGGACAATTGCCGCTTCCGTCAGCCGGTGCGTCCGGGCGATGTGATCCGCATGCATGTCGAGGTGGTGCGCGCGCGCGGCGACGTCTTCAAGTTCCGCGGCCGCGCCCTGGTGGGCGAGAAGGTGGCGGCGGAGGCGGAGTTTGCGGCCATGGTGGTGGAGACCCCGTAAGGTGAGCGTCGAGATCCATCCGAGCGCGATCGTCGCCAACGGCGCCGAGCTTGCGGAGGGGGTCAGCGTCGGTCCGTTCTGCATGGTCGGCGACCACGTCCGGCTGGGCGCGGGAACCAAGCTGCTCTCGCACGTGGTGATCGACGGGCGGACCGAGCTTGGCGCCGGCAATACAGTGCATCCCTTCTCGGTGCTGGGCGGACCGCCGCAACACACCGCCTACGCCGGCGAGGACACCCAGCTGGTGATCGGCGACAACAACGTCATCCGCGAACACGTGACGATGAACCTCGGCACGGTGCGCGGCGGCGGGGTGACCCAGGTCGGCTCCAATGGCTTCTTCATGATCGAAAGCCACGTCGGCCACGACTGTGTGGTCGGCGATCATGTAATCCTCACCAAGCAGGCGACGCTGGGCGGCCACTGCCTGATCGGCGACTATGTGATCGTCGGCGGGCTGGCGGCGGTGCACCAGTTCACCCGCGTCGGCCGGCACGCCATGATCGGCGGGCTGGCGGCCGTGGTGAAGGACGTCATCCCCTACGGTTCGGTGTGGGGCAACCACGCCCACCTCGAGGGGCTGAACCTGGTGGGGCTGAAGCGCCGCGGCTTCAGCCGCGAGAGCATCAACACCCTGCGCGCCGCCTACCGTCTGCTGTTCGCCGACGAGGGCACCTTCCAGGAGCGCCTGGCCGACACGGTGGAGACCTATGCGTCTTCGCCCGAGGTCATGGAGATCATCGACTTCATCCGCGCCGACGCCAACCGGCCGCTCTGTCTGCCCGAACGCGAGGTCTGATGGCCAAGCTCGGCCTGGTCGCCGGGGGCGGAAGCCTGCCCCTCGAGATCGCCGAGCATTGCCGGCGCACCGGGCGGCCGCTGTTCGTGGTGCGCCTCAAGGGCTTCGCCGAGCCGGCGCTTTCCGGTTTCGACGGCGCCGACGTTGGGCTCGCCGAGCTCGGCAAATGCATCAAGGCGCTGCAGCGGTCGGCCTGCCGGGCGGTCTGTCTCGCCGGCCAGGTGAACCGGCCCGACTTCGCTAAGCTGGCCCCGGACCTGCGTGGGCTCGCCGCCCTGCCGGCGGCGATCCTGGCCAGCCGCAAGGGCGACGACGCCCTGTTGCGCTTCCTGCTCGGCGAGTTCGAGAGGGAGGGCTTCGCCATCGAGGGCGCCGAGGCGGTGATGGGCGAGCTGCGCCTGCCGCGCGGCCCGCTCGGCCGCCATGCGCCGACCCCCGAGCAGCTGGCCGACGCCGAACAGGCGATGACCGTCGCCCGGGCGATCGGCAGCCTCGACATCGGCCAGGGCGCCGTCGTCTGCGACGGCCTGGTGCTAGCGGTGGAGGCCCAGGAGGGCACCGACGCCATGCTGGCGCGGGTGGCCGGCCTGCCGGCCCATCTGCGCGGCGGGGAGGGCGACCGCCGCGGCGTGCTGGCCAAGGTCCCCAAGCCGATCCAGGAGACGCGCGTCGACCTGCCGACCATGGGGCTGGCGACCGTGCGCGGCGCGGCCACGGCCGGGCTCGCCGGCATCGTCGGCGAAGCCGGCCGGCTGCTGGTGCTCGACCGGTCGGAGGCGGTGGCCCTGGCCGACGAGCTCGGCCTTTTCGTCCTTGGCGTGGAGCCGCAGGACGGATGAGCCCGCGCCCGCTGACGGTGATGCTGGTCGCCGCCGAACCCTCGGGCGATGAGCGCGGCGCAGGCCTCGCGCGGGCTTTGAAACGGCGGCTGGGGGCGGGCGTCCGCTTTGTCGGCGTCGGCGGCGAGCGGATGGCCGCCGAAGGCGTCGAGAGCCCCTTCGACATCACCCAGCTGTCCGTCCTGGGCCTGGCCGAGGGGCTGATGGCCTATCCCCGCGTGGTGCGCTGCGCCGACGCCACCGCCGCCCTGGCGCGGCGGGAAAGGCCGGACGTGGCGGTGCTGATCGATTCCTGGGGCTTCACCCTGCGCGTCGCGCGGCGACTGCGCCGGCTCGACCCGACCCTGCCGCTGATCAAGTACGTCGCCCCGCAGGTCTGGGCGACCCGTCCGGGACGGGCCAAGACCCTGGCCGGCAGCGTCGACCACCTGCTGTCGATCCACGCCTTCGACGCCCGCTATTTCGAGGCCGAGGGGCTGGCCGTAACCGTCGTCGGCAATTCGGCGCTGTCGCTCGACTTTTCCCAGGCCGACCCTGAGCGGCTGCGCGCGCAGATCGGCGTTGCGGCCGATGCGCCCATCCTGCTGGTCCTGCCCGGTAGCCGGCCGGCGGAGATCGCGCGGGTGTTGCCGGCCTTCGGCGACGCGGTGGCTTTGCTCAAGGCCGAGCGGCCGGAGCTGCAGGTGGTGATCCCGGCCGCGCCGAGCGTCGCCGAGGCGGTGAAGAGCCGCGTCGCCGACTGGCCCCATCAGGTTCATGTGGTGGAAGGCGAGGTCGCCAAGCTCGACGCCATGAAGGCCGCGACGGTGGCGCTAGCCTGTTCCGGCACGGTGACCACCCAGCTGGCGCTGGCCGGGGCGCCGATGGTGGTCGGCTACCGCATCGGCCCGGTGACCTACGCCCTCCTCAAGCGGCTGGTGCGCACCCGCTACATCACCCTGTTCAACATCGCCGCCCAGGCCGAGGTGGCGCCCGAGCTGATCCAGGACGCCTGCAACGGCCCGGCCCTGGCCGCCGAGATCGGCCGCCGTCTGGACGACGAAACCCTGCGCCACGCCCAGATCCGCCAGCAGTACGCCGCCCTCGACAAGATGGGCCGCGGCGGCGCCGACCCTGACGACGCGGCGGCCGAGGCGGTGCTGCAGGTGCTGGCGGGACGCCAGGGCTGAGGCGGCTCTGCTCGCCTGCCGGCCGCTCGCCATGACTGGGGACTGGCGTCGGAAATGCCTCGCCGCGCGCAGGCTCATGCCCGTCCGGCAGGCCGGCCACATTCTCCAGCAAGCGGGACGTCCCGAATGACGCTGGAGGATGGAAATCGGAATTCGCGCTCAGCAGGGGGGAGCGGCGGCTTGATACGAGCTTCTCAGAAGATAGCGCTGCTTGGTGAGGTGTAATTGGCCCCCCAACGCGCAATTGTTGGATCGAGGCAGTGGAACCTGGATCGTCCCCGCAGGGACTCGGACAACCGCAAGCGGATAGCTTCCGGTGTCGGTTTCGACGAGGCCGAAGCCAGCGATCTTGCCTGTCAGCGGGATGCTGCTTCCTGTCGGAACAAGAAACGTGGCGAAGCCTGCCGCGCAGACCACCGCGATCAAAAGCCCCAGGATCCCTGTATTTTCAGAGAGCCAGTATCTCGCAATCGCCAGTTTGGAAGGACCGCGCACGCCTGGACCTTAGGCTACGCGCCACGTCCCGCCAGCGGACCTCCGCGGCGCTATAGGGTGGAAAAGTGGAAGTTGGCTCTGCTTGGGGCCTCGGCTGGCCTGGAGCATGGTTCGGACGCTCGCCGCATATGAAGACCGCTGGGGACCGTTCGGAGCAGTAGCATTCCGCCTAATCATCCCCATCGGCCTGGTTGCCCTGCTGCCGATCCTGCTGATCGTCGGCGTGTTTACTCACCTCCTAGTGGTGGCGTTTGTGACGTATCCGCTGGTTGTCGCACTGGTGGCCTATTGCAGCATCCGCAGCACGGTCATCGCTCGTGGCTCAGCGCGATGGGCGGCGGCAACCGTTGGTGTTGTGCTCACGGCATTAGCCGCAGTTCTTGCATTCGGGCTGTTCATCGCCAGCGGTGGGATTTAATCGCCAAGGTCCGCCATGGGTCCGCGAACGCCCTCAGGTCTGCGCCGGCCGCCAAGCCGTCAGTCCATTTCGCCGGCCCGCGGGATCGCAGCCGCGCGTGGCGCGTTCGTTGCCCCGAGTGCGGCCTTGCCCGCGCCTCGGGGGCGAGGGTGAAAGATCCAGTTCGGGCATTTCGGAAGGCGGCGCGGATGTCGCGGAAGGGACGGCCGCTGTCGGCCGCGCTCGTGCTGCAAGGCCTGCTGTTGTCGTCGACCGGCCTGGCCCCCAAGCGCGCCAAGCCCGCCGGCCGCGCCAAGCCGGCCAAGCCGCGCGTCGCGGCGAAGCCCGCGCCGGAACGCCGGCCGGCGCCGGGGACCTTTGTCGACGGCCGCTACAGCGGCCGGCACGGCGGCCTGGCCTATAAGCTGTATACGCCGCGGGGGTCGGCGCGTCGCCGGCTGCCGCTGGTGGTCATGCTGCACGGCTGCACCCAGTCGGCCGCCGACTTCGCGGTCGGCGCCGGCATGAACCGGCTCGCCGACGAGTTGGGCTTCCTCGTCCTCTATCCGGAGCAGTCCGTCACGGCGAACCTCGGCCGCTGTTGGAACTGGCACCGTCCCGGCGACCAGGAGCGCGGTCGCGGCGAGCCGGCGGTGATCGCCGACCTGACCCGCCACGTCATCGCGCTCTGCAAGGCCAATGCGGCGAGGGTCTATATCGCCGGCATCTCGGCCGGCGGCGCGGCGGCGGCGATCATCGCGGCGGCCTATCCCGATCTCTATGTCGCGGTCGGCGTCCACTCGGGGCTTGCGCGCGGAGAGGTAAGCACCCTGGGCGGCGCGATCACCGCCATGCGCACTGGCGGCGCGACGGGGGCCGACGGCAAGACACGGCCGCCGCTGCCGACCATCGTCTTCCATGGCGACCGGGACCCCATCGTCCATCCGTCCAACGCCGCCGGCTTTCTCAGTCATTTGCGGCGTTCCAGCTCGCGCGCGCTCGACAGCCACGAGACCCAGGGGCGCGTGCGCAACGGGCGAGCCTATACGCGGCGGGAATATCGCCATGGGACGGGGCCTGTGCTGCTGGAGGACTGGAGCATCCATGGCAGCGGTCACGGGTGGTCCGGCGGCGATCCGGCCGGATCCCATACCGATCCGCGCGGACCGGACGCCTCGCGCGAGATGCTGCGCTTCTTCCTGAGCCGTCGACGACCGCCCGCGCACAAACGCGGATAGGTCGCGGCTCTATTCCGTCAGTCGGTCCCGCAGCACCGACAACCTTATGACGAGGCCTTCGGGCCGCCAATCGCGGGAGAGTTCGCCGCCCAGTTGGTTGGTCACGGTCAGACGCGCCAGCATGCTGCCGAAGCCCTCGCTGATCGCTTCACGTCCGACCGGCGGGCCGCCGCGCTCGGTCCACAGCAGGCAAAACATCTCCTCTTCCTCGGAGCACGTCACGTCGATGCGACCGGCGGGCGTCGCGAGCGCGCCATACTTTGCGGCGTTGGTGGCGAACTCATGCAGCAGCAGGGCGAGGCTGGTCATCGCCCGGCCGCTTACCGGCAGGTCGGGGCCGCTGACCACGATCCGCGCGCCGGCGTCGGCGGGGCCATCCTCGTAGGGCGCGGCAATCGCGCCGATCAAGGCGTGAAGCGTCGTCGACCGTTCGGCGCGATCGAGATCGCAGGTCGTCGACAGGGTCAAGGCGTGGGCGCGGGCCATCGCCGACAACCGCCCTTGCACGGCCGAAGCGAGCTCTCCGACCGTGCCGGCCGAACGGGCGCTCAGCGCCACGACGCTGCTGGCGACGGTGAAGAGGTTCTTCACCCGGTGGTCCAGTTCGCGCAGCAACAGCTGCTGCTGTTCCTGCGCCTGCCGGCGCTCGGTGATGTCGCGCGCGACTTTCGAGGCGCCGACCACCTGGCCCATGGCGTTGCGGATCGGCGAGATGGTCAGGCTGATCTCGACGAGGCTGCCATCCTTGCGGCGGCGAATGGTGTCGAAATGCTCGACGCGCTCGCCAGCGCGGATGCGGCGCAGGATCTCCGGCTCTTCGTCCAGCCGGTCGGCGGGAATCAGCAGGGTGACGGGCCTGCCGATGGTCTCGTCAGCCGTGTAGCCGAACAGCCGCTCGGCGCCGCTGTTCCAGCTGGTGATGACGCCGTCGAGATCCTTGGCCAGGATGGCGTCGTCGGCGGACTCGACGATGGCGCTGAGCCGTTGCGCCGCCCGTTCAGTGTCTCGGCGGTCGCTGATGTCGATCAGCATGTTGACGGCGCCGACGAGGCGTCCGGACGCATCATGCACGGGCGAGGGGTAGGGGACGAACGGCACCTGGGTTCCGTCGGGACGCTCGGCGATCGCCTCCAGCCCGCGGACGGCGCGCCCCTCTTTCAGCGTCACCGCCATCGGACACTGGTCGTGCGGGAGGGGGCGGCCGTCCGGCCAAAAGAGCTTCCAGGATCCGCACCACTGGGCCTGTCCCAGGGCCGGCCGATGTCCCCACAGCGCCGCGGCGGCCTCGTTGTAGTAGGTGATCCGCCCCTCCGCGTCGGTGACGTAGATAGCGGCGGCCAGGACGTCCAACGCCTGGCGTTCGCTGGGTGCGCCTTGGAACAAGGCCGAGGCCGTCGGGTAAGGAGCGGCGCCCTCGAGCCCTGCGGACTCGATCCGCGCCTGATCGGTCGTGCCGTCCATCGTGGGTTATCCAATCAAAACGACGCCGACCCAGCTCGACCATCCAGCCTTCACCCTGAATGTGGCGATTTTGAAGTCGCTTCAGGTTCCGAAGACGTAGGCTCCGGCGAGCTCCATGCAAGCAAACCTCGTCGCAAAGACTCCGTTGCAGCGGAGCAACTTCTCGACGAGGCGACCAAAGAAAAGGGCCCGCAGTCGCCTGCGGGCCCTTGGTCTTGTCCGGTGAGCCCGATCAGCGCCGGTCGATCGGCGTGTAATCCCGCTGCGGCGCGCCGGTGTAGAGCTGGCGCGGACGGCCGATCTTCTGCGACGGATCTTCGATCATTTCCTTCCACTGGGCGATCCAGCCGACCGTCCGCGCGAGCGCGAAGAGCACGGTGAACATCTCCGGGGGGAAGCCCAGGGCGCGGAGGGTGATGCCCGAGTAGAAGTCGACGTTCGGATAGAGCTTGCGGTCGACGAAGTAGGGGTCGCTGAGCGCGATCTTCTCGAGCTCCATGGCCACCTTCAGCAGCGGGTCGTTGCCGTGACCGACTTCCGCCAGCACTTCGTGGCAGGTCGTCTGCATGACCTTGGCGCGCGGGTCGTAGTTCTTATAAACCCGGTGGCCAAAGCCCATCAGCCGGTACTTCCGGTCCTTCACTCCTTGCACATACTCGGGGATCCGGTCGACCGTGCCGATCTCCATCAGCATGTTCAGGGCTTCTTCGTTCGCCCCGCCATGGCTGGGGCCCCACAGGCAGGCGATGCCCGCGGCGATGCAGGCGAACGGATTGGCGCCCGAGGAGCCGGCCAGACGCACCGTCGAGGTCGAGGCGTTCTGTTCGTGGTCGGCGTGCAGGATGAAGATGCGGTCCATCGCCCGGGTCAGCACCGGGTTCGGCTTCCAGTCCTCGGCCGGGACCGAGAAGCACATGCGCAGGAAGTTCTCGGCGTAGGAGAGCTCGTTGCGCGGATGCACGAAGGGCTGGCCGCGGAAGTATTTGAACGCCCGCGCGGCGATCGTCGGCATCTTGGCGATCAGCCGGTGCGACGAGATCATCCGTTGTTCGGGATCTTCGACGTTGGTGCTGTCGTGATAGAAGGCCGAAAGCGCGCCGACCGCGCCGACCATGATCGCCATCGGGTGGGCGTCACGGCGGAAGCCGCTGAAGAACTTGTCGAACTGGTCGTGCAACATCGTGTGGTAGGTGATGTTGTGTTCGAACTCGGTGAACTGCGCCGCGTTCGGCAGCTCGCCGTGCAGCAGCAGGTAGCAGACCTCGAGGAAGCTGGACTCCTCGGCCAGCTGGTCGATCGGATAGCCGCGGTGCAGCAAGACGCCCTTGTCACCGTCGATGAAGGTGATCTTGCTTTCGCAGCTGGCGGTCGAGGTGAAGCCCGGGTCGAAGGTGAAGACGTCGGTCTCGCCATAGAGCTTGCGGATATCGACCACGTCCGGGCCCACGGTGCCCTTCAGGACCGGTAGCTCGACCGTCTTTTCGCCGACGCCGAACTTCGCCGTATCGCCCATGCCAACCCCTTTCATCGGAAACGTAACGCTCGTTTGAGCGGGCCTTATACTCGTTTACGGAGCGGGTGAAAGCACATCGTCAAGCCGGCCAAGGCTTTCGTGTTTCCCCAGTGAAACCAGGGTTCCAGCGAGGTCCGGCGCCGGTGAGCCGCCGGACAGGACCGCCCGCAAGGCGGGACCGAACTTGCCGATGCCAACCCCCTCGGATTCCGCGAAGGCGCGGATCAAGGTCTCCAGCTCGGCGACCTGCCAAGCCTCGGCTTCCGTCAGCAAATGTCGCAGGCGTGAAAGACGGGCGCGTGTCTCTTCTGTGAGCAGGGCCTGCGCCTTTTCGGGCAGTTCCAACGGCCGCTGCTTCAGCACGAAGACGGTGGCGTCGGCCAGCTCCAGCGTGGTCTTGGCGCCGTCGCGCACCAGCGGAACGGTGCGCTGCAGCACGGCGAGGTCGGCCTCGCGCAGCTTCCAGTCGCGGCTTTTGTGGATGTCGACCACCAGGCCGGTCAGCCGATCGGTGTCCGCCTCACGGATATAATGGTTGTTCAGGTGGTTGAGCTTGGCCCAGTCGAGCCGCGCCGGCGCGCCCACCACATCCTTGATGTCGAACCAGGCGATCGCCTGGGCGTCGGTGAAGATCTCGTCGTCGCCATGGCCCCAGCCGAGCTTGGCCAGATAGTTGCGCATCGCCTCGGGCAGATAGCCCATGTCGGCGAACTCGCCGACCGCCTGGGCGCCGTGGCGCTTGGAGAGCTTGGCCCCGTCCGGACCGTGGATCAGCGGAAGGTGCGCCCAGACCGGCGTCTCCCAGCCCATCGCCTGGTAGATCTGGGTCTGGCGGGCGGCGTTGTTCAGGTGGTCGTCGCCGCGGATCACGTGGGTGACGCCCATGTCGTGGTCGTCGACGACCACGGCCAGGTTGTAGGTCGGCGAGCCGTCGGTGCGCAGCAGGATCAGGTCGTCCAACTGGCTGTTCTGGAACCGCACCTGGCCCTTCACCTGGTCGTCGATCAGGGTTTCGCCTTCCTGCGGGCTGCGGATCCGCACGACGAAGCTGCGGCCCGGAGCGTCGGCCGGGGCGACGTCGCGCCAGGGTGAGCGCACGACCCGGCCCTCGGCGCGGGCGCGTTCGCGCTCAGCGTCCAACTCCTCAGGGGTCATGTAGTCGCGATAGGCCTCGCCGCGCTCCAGCAGGCTTTCGACCACCTCGCGGTGGCGATCGGCGCGGGCGAACTGGAAGACCGGCGGCTCGTCGGCCTCCAGGCCCAGCCAGGCCAGGCCCTCGAAGATCACCTGGACGGCGCCCGCGGTGGAGCGCTCGCGGTCGGTGTCCTCCACCCGCAACAGGAACTTGCCGCCGGTGTGGCGGGCGTAAAGCCAGTTGAAAAGCGCCGTGCGGGCCGTGCCTATGTGCATCGAGCCGGTGGGCGAGGGGGCGATCCGGGTGACGACGGGGCGGCCAGATGGCGAGATGGCGGACATCGATGAAACTGATTTTGATGAGGTTGCGCCCGCCGGCGGCGGCCGGGCCGCGCCTCTTAGCACGGGGATTCGCCGCCCTCCTAGCCCGGCCGCTGTCCGCAGCTGGATCGCCGATCAGCTAGGGCGGCAGGGCGCGCGCTGGAAGCTGTGGGCCCCGGTGGCGTTCGGCGCCGGGGCGGGCCTCTATTTCCTCCTGCTGCGCGAGCCCCAGGTCCGGGTCGCCTGGGCGCTGCTCGCCGCCGCAAGCCTTCTGCTGGCCGCCGGCCGCCGGGCGTCGCCCGGCCTCGCCGCGAGCCTGGTGCTGCTGGCCTGCGGCCTGGCGGGGTTCGCCACGGCCAAGATCCGCGTCGAGCGGGTCAAGGCGCCGGTCGCCGTCGACAGCGCCGCGCCGCAGCGCCTCGAGGGCTGGGTGCTCGATGTGGCCTCGCCGGGCCAGGGCGGCCAGCGGCTGCTGATCGCCCCCTACCGGCTGGGCCAGGTCGCGCCCGAGGCGACGCCGATCCGGGTCCGGGTGACGCTGCGCGACGGCGCGCCGATCCCCGCGCCCGGCGATCCGGTCAGCCTGCTGGCGGTGATCAACGCCCCGCCGCCGCCGGCCAGCCCGGGCGCCTACGACTTCGCCCGCGACGCCTTCTTCGATAGCGTCGGCGGGGTCGGCTTCGCGCTCGGCCCCCCACGGCCCTGGTCGGCGCCGGCCGAGCCGCCGCCCTGGCGACTGCGGCTGGCGATGAACATCAACCGCCTGCGCTGGGGGATGACCCAGCGGATTGTCGGGGTCCTGGGGGCGAAGACCGGCGGCCTGGCGGCGGCGATGACTACCGGGCAGGCGGCCTACATCCCCAAGGCGCAGGTCGACAATCTGCGCGCCTCGGGCCTGGCGCACATCATCTCCATCTCGGGCGTGCACATGGCGATCGTCGGCGGCTTCAGCTTCGCCGGCCTGCGGCTGTTGATCGCCGCCTGGCCGTGGCTGGCGTTGCGGATCAACGGCAAGAAGGCCGCCGCGGGAGTCGCCCTGGCGGCGGTGCTGGCCTATCTGGTGCTGTCCGGCGCGCCGCCGCCGGCGGTGCGCGCGGCGGCGACGGCCTCCATCGCCTTCTGCGCCGTGCTGGTGGACCGCCAGGCGATCAGCCTGCATTCGCTCGCCGTGGCGGCCTTCGTCGTACTGCTGCTGCAGCCGGAGGCGGTGACCCAGCCGGGGTTCCAGATGTCCTTCGCCGCTACCGCCGCCCTGGTGGCGCTGGCCGGCGTCTGGCCGCGGCCGGTCAAGGAGATCAACACCCCCTGGCCGATCCGGCTGATCCAGGGCGCCGGCGGCTGGCTGCTCGCCGGCGCGGCGATCAGCCTGGTCGCCGGGCTGGCCACCGCTCCGTTCGCCGTCCAGCACTTCAACCGGGTCTCCACCTGGGGCCTGGTCTCGAACCTGCTGGTCGAGCCGATCTCCTCCTTGCTGATGATGCCGGCCCTCGCCGTCGGCGCCCTGCTGACCCCTTTTGGACTGGAGGCCTGGCCGCTCAGGCTGGCGGGCTTCGCCATCGGCCTGATCAACCGGATCGCCGAGGCGGCGGCGAACGCCCCCTACGCCCAGGTGGTGGTGGCCAGCGGCCCGGCCTGGACCCTGCCGGCCAGCTTTCTCGGCCTGCTGTGGATCTGCCTGTGGCGCGGTCCGCTGCGCTGGCTGGGCCTGCCGCTCGCCCTGGCGGTGACCCTGGTCCCCAAGCCTGTGACGCCGGAGGCCTGGGTCAGCGCCGACGGCGCGGCCGTGGCCGTGCGGTCGGCCAACACCGCGCTCCTGTTCCGGCCGGACGTGAAGCTGTTCGGCGCCGAGCTCTGGTCGCGCCGGCGCGGGCTGACGCCGGTCGAGAGCGAACCGGCGCGGGATGCGGCCTACGACTGCGATCCGCAGAGTTGCGCGCCGCGCCCGGCGGCGCCGGTGCGGCTGGCGGCGGCGTGGAATGTCCGGCGCCCGCTGCCTCCCGGCCGGCTGGAGGCGCTGTGCTCGACCGCCGAGGTGGCGGTGCTGCGCAACGACATGCCGCCGCAGGCCTGCGCCGCGCCGCTGGTCCTCACTGGCGCGGACTTCCGTCGCGGCGGCTCGGCCGAACTCTATCGAGCCCCCGACGGCCGCTGGCGCGTCGTCTGGGCCCAGGAGTCGCGCGGGCGCAGACCCTGGACCTGGGGGCTCGATCTGCGCTGAGCACGGGAGCGCGGCGCGGTCAGGCGGAGTGAAGCGGCCCTAGCTAGTGCTGGGCGTCCTTGGCGGCGTCATTGGCCGCGCCGGAGGCGTCCTTGGCGGCGTCGGCGGCCTTGTCGGCATGTTGGCTCGCGTCCTTGGCCGCATCGCTGGCCACGACCGAGTTGCCGGTCGCCATGCTGGCGTCGGCCGCGGCATTGGCGGCGGCGGACTCCTGGCTGGCGGTGCTGGCGCTGTCCTCGGCCTTGGCGGCCTCGGTCTTCTTGCTGCAGGCGGCGCTGGTGAGAGCGAGGGCGGCGATGGCCGCGACGGTGATGATCCGCATTCGAAGTCGTCCCTTGTGCAGCCGGATCGGAACCGTCCGGCCCGCCGCTAACGCCCGGCGAGGTTCAAGGTTCGCTTCCTCCAGCGAAATGGGCTCAGTGATAACGGCGGATCAGCCCGACCAGCTTGCCCTGGACGGCCACCTGGTCGGGTCCGAAGATGCGGGTCTCGTAGGCCGGGTTGGCGGCCTCCAGCGCGATCGAGGCGCCCTTGCGGCGCAGCCGCTTCAGCGTGGCTTCCTCGCCCATAACCAGGGCGACGACGATGTCGCCGGAATTGGCCGCGTCGGACCGCCGGATCACCACATAGTCGCCATCGAGGATGCCGGCGTTGATCATCGAGTCGCCCTGCACCTCGAGGACGAAATGCTCGCCCGCGCCCAGCAGGGTCTCGGGGACAGGAAGGCGGTCGCGTTCCTGCTGGATCGCCTCGATCGGCGTGCCGGCGGCGATCCGCCCGAGGATCGGCAGCTCGCGGCTGTCATTGGCCACCAGCGGCGCGCCCGGCGGGGATTCGACCAGCTGCGGCTTGAACGGGGCGCGGCCCTTGGGCGGGGCGGCGGCGGTGGCCTGCTGCGGCAGCTTCACCACCTCCAGCGCCCGGGCCCGGTGCGGCAGCCGCCGCAGGAAGCCGCGCTCCTCCAGCGCCGTGATCAGCCGGTGGATCCCCGACTTCGAGGCCAGGTCCAGAGCTTCCTTCATCTCGTCGAACGACGGCGAGACGCCGGTCTCCTTGATCCGCTCATGGATGAACATGAGCAACTCGTGCTGCTTGCGGGTGAGCATGGCGGCGACACCTTAAGACTTGGCGCTTCGAGGAACAAAGCGCAAACGCTTGGAATGTTCTCTAGGTGTTCCGGGTTAATGTCAAGTTACCAGCGACCCCGCTGAATTCGCGGGGGTTTTTGTCGGTTTGGGCAGGCTGGAATCGGGCGTTTGATTCGCTCAGAACGTCGGAGCATTCCACGGCCCAGATCCTCCGCCGCGCAGCGGGGGAGGTGGCTCGCGCAGCGAGACGGAGGGGGCGTTTACGGCCTATCGGCTCGCCGGTGCGCCGGCCTTGGCCAGCAGCGCCTGGGTTGCGGCGGTGACGTCGGCCTGGCGCATCAGGCTCTCGCCGACCAGCATGGCGCGCGCGCCGCTGCGTTCCAGCCGCGCGGCGTCCTCAGGCGTGAACAGCCCGCTTTCGGTGACCAACAGGGCGCCCTTCGGCGCCAGGGCCGCGAGCCGTTCGGTGATCGCCAGGTCGGTGACGAAGGTCCGCAGGTCGCGGTTGTTGACGCCCACCAGGTCTGCGCCCAGGGCGCCGGCGCGGGCCATCTCGGCTTCGTCGTGCACCTCGACCAGGGCGTCCATCTCGAAGCGCCTGGCCTCGGCCATCAGGGCCGCGGCGACGGCGTCGTCGACCATCGCCAGGATCACCAGGATGGCGTCGGCCCCCAGCGCGCGGGACTCGGCGACCTGCCAGGGATCGACCAGGAAGTCCTTGCGGATGCAGGGCAGGGCGACCGCGTCGCGGGCGGCGGCGAGGTATTCG
>Ga0105248_10005674_pt1 | contig 13716 bp, 12 predicted proteins | sample KBSS34metaG_FD_81524 | JGI IMG/M metagenome (GOLD analysis project Ga0105248, IMG submission 81524) | Switchgrass rhizosphere microbial communities from Kellogg Biological Station, Michigan, USA - KBS S3-4 metaG | ecosystem: Host-associated > Plants > Roots > Rhizosphere > Soil | place...
ATCGCGCCGCCGACATCGCCCAGCACCTTGCCCGTCAACGCCTCGAGACGCGCCGTATCGATCGCCATCGCAGAGGTCGCCATGACCCATCTCCCGCACCTGTCCCGCCGAGCATATCATGGGGCGAGAGGGGCGGAGCCGGCGCGTTGGGGGGATGCCCTTTTCCCTTATCTTCCGCTCATCAGCGCCAGAAGGGGCGGGCCGCGGCGAGCCTTTTGAAGGCCTGCTCCGCACGGGTGAGCGCTGCGGCCCGTGCCTCCGCATCCGGCAGGGGAGACGCCGCCGCGACGCCCAGCCGCGTGAGAATGCGCGCACCCGTCACCTGATCGTTGAGCTCGCCCAGCCCATCCTGCACATCCTCCAGCGCCTTGCGGAAGGCCTTGCCGCGCCGCCGCGCCTTGTCGCCGGGGAAGAGCGAGGCGAAGAACTCGGCCGCGTAGCGCAGCTTCTTGGCCTCGATCCGCACCTTGTGCCGCCGCTCATCAGGCAGCCCCGCCAGCCCCCGACCGAGATGGAGCAGCCGGTCGCGATGGTCGTCCAATATATCCGCCGCGAAGGACGGCACCGCCCGGCGCAGACGGGGATGGTGGAGCGGGCGCCCCCACCATGTGCCCAGCGCCAGCCACTCGGCGAGATCGATCATCAGCAATCGCGTGCGCCGATCCTCCAGCACCGCCCTCACCCGCTCCAGCTCACGGCTACGGGCGGCGGCGAGGCTGGCGGCCACCTCCGATGAGGCATGCCCGATCAGCACATCGAGATTGCGCAGCTCGCCCAGCGTTCCCGCCAGCCAGCGCAGTTCGGCCTGGAGGTGCGCCCGGTGGCCATCCCCCTTCAGCAGAGGCCTGAACAGGGAGATGGCGGAGCGCAGGCGACGCAGGGAGACGCGGGCCTGATGCACCGACGCCGCCGATCCGCCGGCCATCAACAGCGCCTCGTTGATACGGAACTGGCGCAGGCAGGATCGGCCGATCTCCGCGAAGGCATCCGCCGCGCCGCCTTCCGCATCGAGCTCCAGCGGATCGGCCCTCGCCACCGCCCCGCCCTCGTCGCGCAGCAGCCCATAGCCGCGCTCCGACTTGGAGCGGACGCCGAGGCGCAGCGGCACCACCGCATCGATATCGCGAGCGATCTCGAACAGGGCACGCGACGGCCCGCTCTTCAATTCCAGCTCCAGCTCGCACAGCGGCGCCTTCGCCTTGCCGGCGCGGACATGCCCCCGATCGATCGCCACCTCGATGCGGGCGTCGCCCCACTCCACCTCGCACAGCGCGCGGCGAACATCCGTTTCGAACAGGCGCTCGATGGCGGCCAGTGCCTTGGGCGCCAGCACCTCCGCCAGCGGCCCGGCCTTCGGATCGAGCATGGGGGTATCGCCCTCGATCCGGCATTCCCATTCGGGCCGGACGAAAAGCCCGCCCGCCGTCCCCGGAGTGGCCTTGATTGTCTGTATCCGCCGGCGGCCGGAGCGGCGGACCCGCAGCGAATAGCCCGCGCGCCGCAGATCGAAATCGGGGGTATCGAAATAGCCGGACACGATACGCGCCGGCTCGCCCTCCGCCCCGGCGAGCAGATCGAGCGCGGCGAGCCTGTCGCCATCGTCCCGCGCAAATTCCAGCTTGAGCTCGATTTCCAGCGGTGCCGTCATGGGTCTCCCCGTTCCGGCCGGCGTGCCTGGGCGTCCCTTCAGCGAAACCGCCACCGATCGCGCGCGACCATCAAGCCACGATCGTAGGAGCCTATCGAGCCTCGATCCATGCCCCGGCGAACATTACGTCCCCAAGATAGGACAGGATGTCGAGCGAATAAATGCGGGTGGGGGGGGGAGCGTCGCTCAGTTCGCGAGAGCGGGGCGCTCCGGCGGGGTGGCGGCGCTGTTGACGCGGCGGAACCAGGCCGTCGGCGTCTCGCCCTCGCAGCGCTTGAAGCAGCGGGTGAAATGGGCCTGATCGGCAAAGCCGCAGTTCAGCGCGATCTGGGCCAGCGGATCGGTGGTGGTGCGCATGCACTCCTTGGCGCGCTCCACCCGGCGCTTCAGCATATAATGATGCGGGGAGCAGCCGAGGCTGCGCTTGAAGGCGCGGGCGAAGTGGCTGGGGCTGAGCCTCACCGCCATCGCCAGTTCCGCGATCAGCAGGCGGTCGCCCAGCTGCGCCTCGATCATCGACTGCACCCGCAGCGTCTGCCAGGAGGCGAGGCCACCGACGCACATGCCGGCGGGCTTGTCCTCGGCGGGAGCCTCCGCCTCTTCGGAAAGCAGATCGAGCGCGCGATCCATCAGATCCTGGGCGCTCATCGGATCGCTCGAAACGGACTGCCGGGCGTTAGTGAGGAAGATCCTCAGCGTAGCCAGCTTCTTCTCGGCCGAATACGGCTTCTTCTCGCTGCTGGAAGAATAATATCCAGAGATAAATGCGGAGCGGTTCGACACAGGCCGATCGAAAGACCGAACGTCATCGTCTACATACGCACAAGATGTGGCATTCAATCTCACGGCCAACTCTCCACAAAAACGGGACAGCAGCTCGGCGTCGGAAGTAAACTCCCGATGATCTCGTCCAACATTGCGGATGATGGAATAAGACCTTCACCGGACATTGGCATGAAAGCAAATGCCCATGAAATACGACAGTCAGACGTTCGTATGGGGCATGTCGCCAAGCAGCGTCTGGCGGCCATGACAGCGCTGAAAACGCTTTATTATCGAGTGTTTACGTCCTTCCTGCATCGCGGGGTAAACGAAAGGATGAGGAGACCGTTCAGCTACGGGCAAGGCTGGCTGCGTGCCGCCGGCCGGGGCGGCCACCGCGAGGGCACAGTGGAGGCGGGGCCGGTCGCCGCAAAATAACTCACCCCACTACAGCATCGTAATTATTCAAATGCTTTCTCAAATAATCCTACAAAAATTCAACAAATTCTAAATCTGTCTCGAGAAATTGATATTGCATCGCCTAAAAATTCGACAATTCCATCCATTATTCTGTGTCATTACCCCGTCACACCCCATCCTTAGGGCCGCGACCCAAACGGGATTGGGGGGAATCATTTATGTCGCGTACGTTCCTGTGGGCCACCGGGCTCCTCTCGCTGGCCATTTCCATGCCTGCTTTCGCCAATGATGCGCCGGCCGCACCGGCGGCCGATCAGCAGGCCAATCTTTCCGGCGCGGATGCCGATGCCGGGGCGATCATCGTCACAGCCCAGCTCCGCCGGCAGAACGTGGTGGACGTTCCCGCCTCCGTCACCGCCTATAGCGGCGAGTTCATGGAGCGGCTGGGCATCACCGAGTTCGACAAGCTCAGCGAATATGTGCCCGGCCTCGTGGTGCAGAACCAGTCGCCCAACAATCCGGGCTTCGTGATCCGCGGCATCACCTCGGATTCCGGCAGCGCCTTCAACGAGCCGCGCGTCTCGCTCTTCCAGGATGGCGTTTCCATCTCCAAGTCGCGCGGCTCCTATGTGGAGCTGTTCGATCTCCAGCGCGTCGAGGTGGTGAAGGGCCCGCAATCCACGCTCTATGGACGCGGCGCGCTCATCGGTGCGGTGAACCTCATCAGCGCGAAGGCCGATCCGTCCGAACTCGCGATGTCCACGCGCGTCGCCTACGGCAATTTCAACGCCGTGCAGGCGGACGGCATGGTCAACCTGCCGATGGGCGACGGGGCGGCGTTCCGCGTCGCCGGCCGCTACAAGGTGCGCGACGGCTATGTCGACAACCTGCTCGGCGGCGACGACTATAACTCGCAGAAGACGGGCGCGGTGCGCGCCTCGCTGCATGTCGACCCCACCGACACGTTCAGCTTCGACATCATCGGCAATTACGAGCATGACGCGCCCTCGGGCACGTCGTTCAAGTCGATCTCCTACCTGCCGACCGATCCGGTGACGGGCGTGACGATCGGCAATCGCGGCCGCAACACCGGCGCCGCGCTGGCGCCTGCGGCCGGCTTCGAGGGCGGACGTCCGCTCGGCCTCAACCGCAATGTCTACAGCGTCACCGGCCTCGCTTCGTGGAAGCTCGACGATAACCTCACGCTCAACTCGGTGACGGGCTGGCGCAAGTTCAACTCGCTCGAGGTGTTCGATGCGGACGGCCTGTCGCTGCCGATCCTGACGGCGGCGGAGGATGCGCGCGGCACCCAGTTCAGCCAGGAACTGCGCCTCACCTATGACACGCAGAAGGTCACCGCCTTCGTCGGCGCCAGCTATTTCCACGAGAATGGCTCGCAGCGCGCACCGGCCGAGTTCAACGAGGCCGAGGTGCTCGCCCGGATCGCCAACGCGCTGAACGGCGGCGGCGCGATCCCGGGCCGCCCGGCGGATGCCCCGGCCCCGGCCTCGCTCTTCGCCAACCCGGCCTTCACCGCCCAGCTTCTGCAGGGTGCGGCGGCGGCTTCGGGCGTGGCGCTTCCGGCCGCGCAGGCGCTGGGCATCGCCAACAACCTGAAGCAGAACCATCTCGAGACCTCGACCAATTTCGGCCGCACCAACGCCTATGACCTGTTCGGCGACGTCACCCTGCACGTCACCGACAAGCTCGATCTGGAAGGCGGCCTCCGCTACAGCCATGACGACAAGATGTCCGGCCTCAGCGCCGCCGTGCTCAACGGCCGCTCGATCCTGGGCGGCGTGATCGGCACGCTCAGCCAGCCGGCGCCGGTCCGCACTGCGCTGCTGCAGGCGCTGGCGGTGCCGGGTGCCGCCAACATCCCGATCTCGGCCGCCTATCCGGTCCCGCTGTTCGGCCTCGGCGTGCAGCCCACCGCCAACAATGGCGATCGCATCGATCAGGAGGCCAGCGACGGCGGCTTCGCCTTCCGCGCGACTGCCCGCTACAAGCCGACCGACGACACCACCCTCTACGCCACCTACGCCCGTGGCCGCCGCCCGCGCGTGTTCTCCGTCTCCAACCCGTCCGCGCCGTTCGCGGCGCCGGGCTTCCAGCTGCTGCCCGCCGAGACGGTGGACAGCTATGAGGGCGGCGCCAAGGCGTGGCTCCTCAACCGCAAGCTCTATGTGGACGGCGCGGTCTACTACTACCGCTACAGCAACTTCCAGACGTCGGTGCAGCAGGGCACGACCTTCGTCACCACCAACGCCGGCCGCGCCGACAGCTATGGCTTCGAGGGCCAGATCGACTGGAACGCAGCGGAGTGGATGCGCCTGTTCGCCACCTATTCCTACAACCACAGCCGCTTCAAGTCGGGCGCCTTCAAGGGCAACCACTTCCGCCTCTCGCCCGACAATAGCGGCTCGGCTGGCGTCACCTTCACCTATGCCACCGCCAATGGCGGCAGCTTCGATCTGACGCCGAACGTCACCGCCCGCTCGAAGGAATTCTTCGACGACGATAACGACCGGCCCGATCTGCAGCAGCAGCCGGCCTCGCTGGTGCCGGACAATATCCAGGACGAGGTGCAGAAGGGCTTCGCGGTGGTGAACCTGCGCGCGGGCTACACCTTCCCGAACAAGCGCCTGCGCGTCGAGGCGTGGGTGGAGAACCTGTTCGACAAGAAGTTCATCAAGGATGCTGGCAACACCGGCGACGGCCTCGGCCTGCCGACCTTCATCGCCGGCCCGCCGCGCTTCTTCGGCGGCGCCATCAGCTACAAGTTCGGGGGCAAGTGATGCGGGTGGATCGTCGCAGCGCGCTGGGGCTGCTGGGGGCTGGCGCGGCGCTGCCTGCCGTCAGCGCGAAGGCTGCCGATACTGGTGCTCTTTCCTTCCGCCACGGCGTCGCCAGCGGCGATCCGCTGGCCGACCGGGTGATCCTCTGGACGCGCGTGACGCCCGAGGGCAGCCCGGCGGCGATCCCGGTGCGCTGGCATGTCGCGAAGTCGGCGGAGGGCAAGCCCTTCCGCTCCGGCGATGCGCAGGCCCGCGCCAGTGCGGATTATACGGTGAAGGTGGATGCCGACGGCCTCCAGCCCGGCACCGAATATTGGTACTGGTTCGAGGCGGGCTCCGTCGTCTCGCCGAAGGGGCGTCTGCGCACGCTGCCCGTCGGCACCACGAAGGACGTGGTGATGGCGGTCGTCACCTGCCAGAATTACCAGAGCGGCCTGTTCAACGCCTATGACGCGGTGGCGAAGCTCGATCGGCTCGACGTGATCGTCCACCTCGGCGATTATATCTACGAATATGGGCCGGAAGATTATGGCGCCGAGACGGCCCGGAAGCTCAACCGCCTCGTCGATCCTCCGCACGAGATTTTGACGCTGGCGGACTATCGCCGCCGCCACGCGCTCTACAAGGCGGATGCCGATCTGCAGGCCGCCCACGCCCGCGCCGCCTTCATCTGCGTGTGGGACGATCACGAGACCGCCAACGACAGCTGGACGGGCGGCGCGGAAAACCACCAGCCCGCCACCGAAGGCGACTGGAAGGCCCGCAAGGCAGTCGCCATGCAGGCCTATTTCGAATGGATGCCGATCCGCGATCCGATCCCCGGCCGCCCGTGGGAAGCGATCAACCGCAGCTTCGATTTCGGCGACCTCGCGACGCTGATGATGGTCGAGACCCGGTTGCTCGCCCGCAGCCATCAGGTCGCCTACAAGGGCAAGACCGGCGACGTGGATTTCGCGGCGGTGCTGGCCGAGGTCAATCGCCCCGATCGCGAGATGCTGGGCGAGCCGCAGCGCCAGTGGCTGGAGGGCGAGCTCGGCCGCTCGGTGAAGAGCGGGCGGCCGTGGCAGGTGCTGGGCAATCAGGTGGTGATGGCGCGCGTCTGGGGGCCGGATCTCGATAAGGCCGCGCCCGATCAGTTCGCCGCCTTCATGGCCAAGCTGCCGGCACCTTATGCCGCGCAGGTGAAGACCAGCCTCGCCAGCTACCGCGCCGGCGTGCCGATGAACCTCGATGCGTGGGACGGCTACCCCGCCGCGCGCGAGCGGCTCTACGCCAGCTTCCGCCGCACGGGCGCGAAGCCGCTGGTGCTGGCGGGCGACAGCCACGCCTTCTGGGCCAATGAGCTGAAGGACAAGGACGGGCATCTGGTGGCGGTGGAATATGGCACCTCGTCCATCACCAGCCCTTCCGTTGCGGACAGCCTCGGCCTCAAGCTACCGCTCGGCGAGGCGATCGCGGCGCGTAATGACGAAGTGCTTTTCAACGACCAGCAGAGCAAGGGCTTCATCCTGCTCACCCTGACTCACCAGGAAGCGCGCGGCGATTACATCGCCGTCTCGACCATCCTCGCCAAACCCTATGAGGCGAAGACGATCGTGAGCTACGCGACGAAAGCCGCCGCCACGCCGATGCCCCTGCGGAAGGCCTGAAAAATCCTCCCCATGCCCCGCATGGGGAGGGGACCGCCGGCGCAGCCGGTGGTGGAGGGGAAATGACACAAGCGCGGCGTCAGCCCCTCCACCAGCCTGCGGCTGGTCCCCCTCCCCATCCGTGCTGGGGAGGATGAGGGGGCCCGCTTACGACATGGCCTTCTGCGCAGCCGCAACCCCGCGCGCGACCGGCAACAACATTGCTGCCAGCAGCGCTAAACCGAACATGAGAATGGCCACGAAAACTCCGGCTTCCTCGACAAACACGATCCCGGAAGCCTGGCGCTGTATCTGATCACGCCAATAAACCATCGATCGGCTCGGGTTCGTCTGATCATAGAGGATGGGAACGGTGCCGGTGGACATCGCATAATCATAGACGTCGTGATTCTGCCTCACGTCCCCTACGCTGACGAAGCCCAGCACCGGCTCGGCCCTGCCCTTGGGAACGAAGCTGTATTCCAGCCCGGTGACGCAGCCGTTCTTGCTGCAACCTTCCGTGAACTGACGAACCAGATGAGCCTGAGCCGGGATTCCATGCGCGCTGAGATCGACGGCCAGCCTGTAGCTGCCGCTGCAGAAAAAAAGGATCGCTGCCATGCCCAATACAAACAGGGATACGAGCGTTCCCCAAAAATAGACCCAGGGCGATTTGCCATCATCGCCACAGAGACGCACCCTCCTCATGCCCAGGAAAAGGAACATCAGGAACAGGGTCAGCGAGATCGCAGTCGGCATGGCCATGCCGTGCGTCATGTCATCCGCCCGATGGCCATGATCCAGCAAGGCAGGAAGGCTTCCCCAGCCGAACGTCATGATCCCGATGCCGAGCGGCAGGAGGATACATTTACGGAGCGATCCGGGGCCGTAAATCAGACTGGGCTTGCGATCGCCTTCAACGGACATAGGAGCGTTCCTGCACTGGTTACGCCTTGGTAACGACGTGCCGGAACGCCCCATAATGACAAAATTTCAAGGTGCGGAATGCCTGCCGGCGAGCTCCGGTAAGCCGCCGTCCTAGCGGAACAACAGCACCGGCAGTTGCACGCCCCGCATCACCGCCGTCGTGGTGCTGCCCACGAACAGGTTACGCAGCGGGGAGTGGCCATAGGCGCCCATCAGGATCAGGTCCGCGCCGCACTGGCCGGCGTCCGCCACGATCGCCGCGTCCGGGTCGCCGCCGATGATCTCCGCCCGCTTCACCCGGTCCGCCAGCACTTCGCGTGCCCAGCGGAGCGGATCGCGGTGGCGCTGGTCGTCCGCGCCGGCGGTGACGATGTGCAGTTCCACGCCCTCCAGCAACGGAGAGGTCGCGGCGAAGGCCACCGCCTTGCGCGCGCTCGGGCCGCCGTCGAAGGCGATCAGCGCGCGCCGGATCGGCCGGAACTCGCGTGAAGCGACGAGCACCGGCTTCACGCTCTGCCGCACCACCCGTTCCACCTTGCTGCCCAGATGCCCGCGCGCGAAATCGGCCGAGGCACCGCGCTTGCCGATCACGACGAGATCGGCCCCCTCCTCCCGCTCGATCACCGTCTCGACGATGCCGCCGAGGCGCTGCGTGATCTCGACATTCTCCACGCCGCCGGCCTGCAGGCGCCGGGCCGCCGCCGCCGTCAGCACCTGCCCCTGCTCCTCGGCGAGGCGGCGCTGTTCGTCGTCGATGCGGGCCAGTTCGCTCAGCAACTCACCGCTCGCGTCGAAGCCGGCGATGCCGCCCAGATCGCGCTGCGCCGCCACCCGGTTGGGCCGCTGGATGACATGGAGCAACTCGATCGAGGCGCCGAGCCGAGCCGCCGCCCACGCCGCATGATCGCACACGCTCAGCGCGTAGGGGGAGGCATCGATGCACGCCAGCAGCCGGTTCACGCCCTCGCCTCCATCGTGCATGGCCGATGCGCCCCGATCGTCGCGGCTTCATGATGAGACCTGATCGCCACCTTGTCGAGCGCTCCATCGGAATAGCGCGGAAAGACGCGGCCGCCACGAGGATCGTGACGGCTGCGTTCCCTTCGCGATAATCGACGCGCCAGCGAAACGTTCCGCTGCCGGGCGGGGATTTTCCGCGCCCGGCAGCGGATCAAGGCGGATCAGGAGCCCATGCGCAGCTTGGCCGAGAGGAAAAAGGTACGCGGATCGCCCAGGAAGGCGCCGGCGCTGTTCGCCGCCAGGAACCACGTCTTGTTGGTCAGGTTCTTGATGCCCGCCGAAATCTCCCAGCGCGGGCGATCGTAGGAGACGTCGATATCCTCCGTCACATAGCCCGGCACCTGATCGGTGTTGACGATGTTGCCCCACAGCTGGCCGCGATATTCCACGCCGCCGCCGAGGCGGAAACCGTCCCTCGCGTCGCCGGTCAACTGGTAGGTGGTCCACAGATGGGCAATGCGGGCGGGCACGCCCTGCGGCACCTTGCCGTCCGCGGCCGGGTTGCCGGGGTTCTCGGTGATCCGCGCCTGCTGGAAGGTGGCGTTCGCATCCAGATGCCAGCGCTTGGTGAGGGCGACGTTCAGATCCGCCTCGGCGCCCTTGGTGCGCTGGTTGTTGAACACCGCATTGTCCCCCACGAGCTGGAAGACGTGGGTACGCTGGGTATCGAACAGCGCGGTCGTCAGCACCATCCGCCCACCGAACTGCGAAATCTTGATGCCGCCTTCATATTGCAGACCGGATTCGACGGGTGCGAGGCCGGACTGGGTCGATTCCGAGCTGAACACCACCAGATGGCTGCGCCCCACGCCGAAATAGGGCGTGATGCCCGGCAGCACCTCATAGAGCAGGCCGGCGTTCCAGCTGATCGGCGCTTCCTTCTGGGTGTAGGTGACGCCCGGCTCCAGCAACTGCCCCTGCGGATCGAGCCGCCCCGGCACGAACACCTGCGGCGTCAGCGAGGTATCCAGCCAATCCTCGCGGATGCCGGCGCGCAGCTTCAGCTTGTCGGTCAGGTCCATCTGATCGGTGGCGTAGAGGCTCAGATAGGTGGCGCTCAGCACGTCGATCGCGCCCGCATGGGTGGCGTTGCGCTGGAAAACGAGGCCCTGCGTCGAGGTTTCCGGCACCACCGGATCGAAGATGTCGGCAATGCTCGGCAGATCGGCCGTGGCGCGGTTGGTGTCGAGATGCTGCTGCTGCACCTCGAAGCCGGTCAGCAGCGTGTTGGGGATGCCGGCCGTGCTGAACTTCCACACCGGCTCCAGCTGATAGTCGAAGCTGCCCAGATGATCGTCCTGATGGCGGAGCTGGCGGCCGGTGAACATGTCGCCCACCACCGTGCCGCTGTCGCCGTTCCGCAGCACCGCGAACTGGCGGTACAGGTAGGAGAAGCGGTTGGTGATCGTCACATAGGATGCGGGTGTCCATGTATCGACCACCTGCACGCGCAGATAATGCTGGTTCGCATAGGAAAAGGGCGTCGAATATTTGGCGTTGAGCCCCACGCCCGTGATCGGCCGGCCGTTGACGTAGATGAGGCCCGAAACATCGGGCGTCGCGGCGATGGCGCGCGCATCCAGGCTCACCACCAGCGTGTTGTTGGGGGTGCGCCAGGCGATTTCCGGGCGGATCTCGTCGTCATGGCCGGGCAGGTTGCGGAAGTTCTGCGAATATTGGGTCATCCCATCGACGCGGTAGGAGACGCCGTCGATGCCGGTCGGCCCGGTGATGTAGGCGTTGGTGGTGACGGAGTCGAACGAGCCGACCTCGACGCCCACGCCCGCCTGCTCCGTCTCCGAAGGCAGATAGTGGACGATGTTGATCGTGCCGCCGGGCGGGCCGCTGCCGAACAGGGCCGAGCCAGGGCCCTTCACCACCTCCACATCCTGCACGCCGTTCAGCGAATGGGGCAGGCCGTTGCGCTGGTCGCCGTCGGTGAAGCCATCGGAATAGATGCGCGTATCGAGGCCGCGCACCAGGAATTGATCGGAAAAGCCGAAGCCGTTGGCGCCGCCCGGCCCCACGCCGCTGGCATTGCCGATGGCCTCCTGAAGCGAGACGGCGCCCTGCGCGTCCATCGTGTCGCGGTTGATGATCTGGATGCTGCCGGGCACCTCGCCGATCGGCGTGCCGGTCTTGTCCGCCGCCGGCTGGATCTGGAGCCCGGTGGCGTCCTGCCCGGTGACGACGATCGACGGCGGGGCGCCCGTGGCGTCATCGGCCCAGGCGGGCTTCGGCATCGCCATCGCCAGACACAGCATCGCACTCGACGCCGACAGCCCGCGCGCGCTCCACTTGCTCAACATACGCAAACCCCATTCATGTTCTGCTACTGAGAATCTCTCTCATTATCAGGAGGGGCTGATAGCGCTCCGTCGTGGCAAGTCCACGGGCGGGATCGAACATGTCCGATTTGTAGGAAATCAGCCATCTGACGGACAGTCTCCGGACAGGCGCGGGCAGCCCTTCAGGCTACCCCTTCCGGGGTACTGACTTGCCCGGCGCGGCCGTGTCACAGTCCGCCCGCGTGTGTCGCGTCCCTTGCGTCCGGGCCGCCCTGAAGGGCGCCTGCGGGAGAGGAGCCCCACCGATGCTGTTCCATCTGTCCATCGCCGCGCGCGATCCGCGCCGTGTCGCGGAGGTGATCGCCGAACTCTGGGGAGAGGGCAGCGTCCTCCCCTTCCCTCCCGTCTCCGACAATGGCTGGATCGCGCTGGCCGGCGACGAGCGGGGCACCGCGCTGGAGGTCTATCCGCTCGGCACCGTGCTGCGCGAGACGGAGGGCGACGCCGACGCCCATGGCGAACCGGGCGGCGCCGACGCCTTCACGGCCACCCATGCAGCCCTCGCCACGCCGCTCACCGAAAAGGCGGTGATGGCCATCGCCGCGCGCGAGGGATGGCCCGCCAAGTATCGCAAGCGGGGCGGCCTGTTCGGCGTGATCGAACTGTGGATCGAGGGACGGCAGATGATGGAGTTGCTCACCCCGGTGATGCAGGAAGAATATCTCGCCGCGATGGCCAGCGCCCGGCGCGGCGAGATCACCCAATTGTCCCGCCCCCTGGCACCGGCCTGAAGGCGGAGGGCGGGCCCGGCGCCGGATGCGGCGGCAGCCTCCTTAGCGCCCCAGCGCCTTGCGCGTGATCCGCACCAATTGATCGGCGGCGAAGGGCTTCACCAGCCAGCCGGTGGCGCCGGCCTCCTGCGCCTCCCGCTTCATCGCCTCATCCGATTCCGTGGTGAGGAAGATGATCGGCACGTCGCCGAGGGTGGGTTCCTTGCGCAAATCGCGGATCATGGTGAGCGCGTCCGCGTCCGGCATGTCGAGATCGGTGACGATCATGTTGAACGGGGTGGCCAGCGCCATCTCCAGCCCCTCCTGCCCGTCTCCGGCTTCCGTCACGCTGTAGCCCGCGCCGGTCAGTGCGTCGCGGATCGCCGTGCGCAGGCTGGGGGAATCGTCAACGGCGAGAATCGAGGCAGTCATGGCGGCACGGTCTCCGTGAAACCGGCGACAGGCAGGGGCATCGGGGCCATCGCACGCACCTCCGCGCGACGGCATGACCACGGCCCCTCCTGCCCAGCCTGCAACCGGCTGTTACGCCCACTATAGGCCAGTGAGCAGAATTTCCCAGAACAAGCGAACCACCGATGCCGGATGAAACCCGATTAGCGGCCGATCGCTGCCTGAATGAGCCCCATCTGCTTGCGATAAAGGTTGGTCATCGTCGTGAAATCGGTGCGGACCTCGCCCATTTTCAGCAACTGGTCCTCAAGGGTGACGTTGTTTCCGTCCGGCTTCGTCTCGCTCACATTGCTGTCGGCGACGACGCGATTGTCGGTGGTGGGGGGAACGCCCAGCGCCACCATGCCGCTGGTCACCCGCACGCGCGGGCGCTCGACATGGGGCACGCCCTGCTTGCCCAGCAGCGAGGAGAAATCCGGCTTCTCCACCTCCTGCGCCTTGAAGCCCGCCGTCTCGCTGTTGGCGATATTCTGGGCGATGACGCGCTGACGCTCGGTCAGATGCTTCATCGATTGGGTGATGCCGGCGAGCAGCGGGGATTCGATCGGCATGACGCGCCTTTCTGGATGGAGAGGAAGGGAAGCGGGCCGGCCTCAGAACAGCATGCCGGTGGGAGCGCCCGCGCTCAGCCGCTGGAGCGCCGCCTGATAGGAGGCGAGCTGCGACTGCTGGTAGGCGCTGCCGGAGCCCAGAGCACCGTTCACCTGCGCGGCCTTGGTGTCGTCCCAATAAAGCGAGCGATAGGCCGTCTGCGTCATCGAGATGGCGGAGGTGATGGCACTCAGCGCCGCCTTCGCGTCGGTGGTGCTGGTGATGTTCAGCGACGTGTTGAGCGACAGGCCATAGCTGCCGCCCGGCTGCACCGCCGGGGCCTTGGGATCGCGCACCGCATCCGCGTGGAGGCGCGCCGGATCCAGCCCCAGCTTGGCGAGCACGTCCTGCCCCTGCGGCCCGGCCACGAGGCCCAGCGTATGCCCCTGCTGG